>Ga0116187_1004646_pt1 | contig 11890 bp, 10 predicted proteins | sample AD_JPNNA6_MetaG_FD_89755 | JGI IMG/M metagenome (GOLD analysis project Ga0116187, IMG submission 89755) | Active sludge microbial communities of municipal wastewater-treating anaerobic digesters from Japan - AD_JPNNA6_MetaG | ecosystem: Engineered > Bioreactor > Anaerobic > Digestate | place... | reverse complement strand
GGGGGTGATCTCCACCAGCTCGTCGTCGGCGATCCACTCCAGCGCCGCTTCCAGGGTGAGGCGCCGGGGCACCTTGAGCACCACGGTGCTGTCTTTGGTGGCGGAACGCATGTTGGAGAGGTGTTTTTTCTTCGTGGGGTTGCAGGGGATGTCGCTGGGACGGGAGTTTTCCCCCACCACCATCCCCTCGTAGACCCTTTCCAGGGGGCCGATGAAGAGGGTCCCCCGGGACTGGAGGTTGTCCAGCTGGTAGGCCGTGGCGTCCCCCGTGTCCATGCTCACGATGGAGCCCGCGATGCGCCCCGAGACCTCCCCTCGCCAGAGATCGTAGCCGATCATGCGGGCCGAGAGGATCCCCAGCCCCCGGGTGTCCGTGAGGAAGTCGCTGCGGTAGCCGATGAGCCCCCGGGTGGGGATGGTGAACTCCAGGCGCACGGTGCTGGGCCCCGTGGGAAAGACTCCCACCAACTCCCCTTTTCGTCGGGAGAGCTTTTCGATGACCACCCCTTGGTACTCCTCGGGGACGTCCACGATGAGCTGCTCTATGGGCTCCGTCAAGTTCCCTTCGGCATCGCGCTTCGTGATGACCTCTGGGCGGGAGACGCAGAACTCCATTCCTTCCCGGCGCATTTCCTCGATGAGAATGGCCAGGTGAAGCTCCCCTCGCCCGGAGACCTTCACGCCGTCGGCCCTCCCCAGGTCTTCCATGCGCAACGAGACGTTGCTTTTTAGCTCCCGCTCCAGCCGATCCCGGACCTGGCGCAGGGTGACGGCTTTGCCCTCCTGCCCTGCCAAAGGCCCCGTGTTCACCAGGAAGAACATGGACACCGTGGGCTCCTCGATCTCCAGGGGAACCAGGGCCGCCTGGGGAAAATCTGGGGCGGCGAAGGTGTCCCCGATGCCGATCTCCTGGGGGCCCGCGATCCACACGATGTCCCCCGCCTGGGCTTCGTCCACGGCGGTACGGTCCAGCCCCCGGGTGGCCCAGAGGTGGGCCACCTTTTCCGTCCGGGTGGAAGTGACCTCCCAGGTGGTGTGTCCCTCGTCCGTCCAGTGGGTGGCGATGCGGGAGAAGGGGTCCCCCAGGGAGATCTTTCCCGAAAGGATCTTGCCGCAGCCGATGCGGCCGATGTAGTCGCTCCAGGCCAGGGTGCTCACCTGCATCCGGAAGGGAGCCTGGGGGTCCACCTGGGGAGGGGGCACGCGCTCCACGATGGTCTCAAAAAGGGGATCGAGTCCTTCCCGGGGATCTTTTTCCATGTGGCGCACCATCCATCCCTGCAGGGCGGAGCCGTAGAGCACGGAGAAGTCGGCCTGGTGCTCGTTGGCCCCCAGGTCGAGGAAGAGGTCGAAGGTGCGGTTCAGGGCGTCCTGGGGATTGGCGTTGGGACGGTCGGCCTTGTTGATGATCACCAGGGGACGAAAACCCATCCGGAGAGCCCGTAGCAGGACGTATCGGGTCTGGGGCATGGGGCCCTCGGCGGCGTCCACCAGAAGGAGCACGGAGTCCACCATGGAGAGCACCCGTTCCACTTCGCCGGAGAAGTCCGCGTGCCCGGGGGTGTCTATGATGTTGATCTGGTAGTCTTGCCAGAAGACGGTGCAGTGCTTGGCTCGGATGGTGATGCCCCGTTCCCGTTCCAGCTCCCCCGAATCCATGACGCGCTCCTGCACCCGGGCGTTATCCCGGAAGGTGCGGGTGGCGCGGAAGATGGCGTCGATGAGAGTGGTCTTGCCGTGGTCGATGTGGGCCACAATGGCCACGTTGCGGATCTTATCGGGAGTGATCATGGGTGGTGATTCTGCCTTTCCCCGGAGAGTGGCAAACCGGCATGGCCGGAGCAATTTTTTATTATAGCACTTTTTTGGCGATCGGGGAGATCCCCTGGGAGTAAAAAGGCGCCATCGCCTAAGGGCGAGCCCCCCTTCACCCGGGGCCCTCGGGAGGGCGGGGACAAAAAAGGGCGCGCCGCCGGTCGGCCCGCCCGAGAGATTTCCGGAACTACTCTGCCTGAGGAAGTCAGGGTCTGGCGACTTCGAAGCCCTCTTCTTCCAGGATGCGCCCCCCCTCGGGGCCGGTGACGAAGCTCCAAAAATCTCGGATGACTTCGGAGCTCTCCGGAGCCGTGAGCCCCCCCACGTACTGCTGGGGCTTGCCGGGGAGGGAAGCCCAGGAACCTCCTAACTTTTTCGCCGTGCCCTGGGCCAGAAATCCCAGGTCGGCGCCGTGGCTTTTTACCGCCAGGGCCACTCCCAGTATGTCCGACGTCAGGATGAGGCGTTTTTCTTTTTCCATGGCGTCGTAGAGCCCCTCGCTTTGCAGGTAATCCCGGGCCGCCACTCCCAGGGGCGCCACGTCGGGATTGGCCACGGCCACCCGTTTCTGGGGATCTTTCAGCAGGTCTAGAGAAGGGGCCGTGTCCTGGGGCCACCAGAGCACCAGGGCGCTCTGGGCCACAGGGCGCTTCTCCCGGAGAAGGCCCTTTTCCTCCAGGTACGAGGCCCATTTTTCGTTGGCGCTGACGAAGAGGGGATAGGGGGCCCCCTGTTCAATCTGCTGGGCGAGCTTTCCCGAGGCCCCCGCCACGATGGTGATGGATCCCCTGCCCTGGGCCTCAAAGGCCCGGGCCAGAGATTCAAAGGCCGGGGCGATGCTGGCGGCGACGGCGGCATTTTCTGGGGCCCCCAGGGCGCCGGGGACCGTACTGCCCCAGATCAGGGCGGCCAGGAGGAGGATCGAGGAGATGGAACGGAGCGAACGGGACATGGGAAAACCTCCTTGAGACGTTTTCCCCCGAGGGAAGGCCTCTGGGGGTGGAAAGAATCGGCCCTTCGGGCCCCTAAGCCGCCCCCCCGGCAAAGGGTCCCGGAACTTCGGCGGGGACCTTGAAAAAGGCCGAGGCGCGGGGCCCACTCATCGAGCTCTGGGCACTCTCGGTCCCCGGGGGGGGCTTAACGCAACAATGTTGCGCGATGCATGGTATCCCAGGAAGGGAGAAAAGGCAAGGCGAGGAGGGCCTTTCGCCTTCTTTTGCTTCCTAGGGACACAAAGGTGGCGAAAAATGAGGACTTTCGTATAATGGGGGAGAAGGGGCGCCGCCGGAGCTTTCGGTAAGTGTGATAAGGGGGCAGGAGCGATGGATGAAGAGGGGTTCCCCGAGCGAGAAGCGCTGCGCCGGGCGGGGTTGCGCCGGACGCCCTTCCGGGAGGCCCTGCTGGGACTGCTGCGCCGGGCCGAAGGTCCCTTGAGCCACGGAGAGCTCCTGGCCCGGATGCCTCACGGCGATCGGGTGACCCTCTATCGGGCCCTGGAGGCCTTGGAGCGGTCCGGAGTGGTGCATCGCATCCAGGGTACCGACGGGGTCTGGCGCTTTCGGGCCCACGTCGCCGAGACCCCCCGGTGTCCCGGGGGGCATCCGCACTTTCTTTGCACCGCCTGCGGTCGCATGTGGTGCCTGGAGGGGCAACCCTGGCCCACGGTGGCCGTTCCCCCCGGGGCCCGGGTCACGGACAAGCAGCTGGTGGTTTCTGGCCTCTGCGCCTCGTGCCTCGCGGAGGAGCCGTCATCCCGGAAGGAGGGGGTGGAAAATGCGGAAGATCCTCTTGCTGGACGATGACGTGGAGCTCTGTGAGCTCCTGCGGGAGTATCTGGCTTCGGAGAACTTTGCGGTGGAGTTCGCCCACGATGGCGCCGGAGGCCTTGTCCGGGCCCTGGAGAAGGATTTCGACATGATGTTACTGGACGTCATGCTCCCTGGCCGCAACGGCTTTGAGGTGCTCCGGGAGCTCCGGGGTCGTTCGACCATGCCGGTGCTCATGCTCACCGCCCGGGGGGATGACGTGGATCGCATCGTGGGGCTGGAGATGGGGGCGGACGACTACCTACCCAAACCCTTCAACCCCCGGGAGCTGGTGGCCCGCATCCGGGCCGTGCTGCGACGCCACGGGGACAGGGGGGAATCCATGACCCGCCTCGCGGTGGGGGACGTGGTGCTCGATTCCAGCTCTCGGTCCGTGCGATGCGACAAGAAAGAGGTGGATCTTACCGGGGTGGAGTTCAAACTCCTCGAAGCCCTCATGCGCTCCCCCGGCCGGGTGGTGCCCCGGGATCGCCTTGCCCGGGCGGCCCTGGACCGCCCCCTGGAGCCCTTCGACCGGAGCTTGGACGTGCACGTGAGCAACCTGCGTCGCAAATTGGGTCCCTTTGCCGACGGAAGCCCCCGTATTCGTACCCTGCGGGGGGAAGGGTACCTGTTCGCATGTCCCGGTTTTTTCTGAGACTCCTTCTCTGGTTCTGGTTTACCCTGGCGGTGGCCCTCCTGGCCTTTCAGATGGTCACGGGGACCTTGGCACCGGAGCTTCCCGCCGAACGCTGGGAGCGGGGGGTCTTCCAGGCCGCTACCCTCTTCGGCCAGGGATTGGGAGATCTGTGGCGTCAGCACGGCGCCCAAGCGGCCCGGGCCCGGCTCGACCTGCTGGAGACCACTGTGGGCATCCGGGGATTTCTCTTCGACGCCACAGGGGAGGAACGCCTGGGGCGGTCGGTGTCGGACATGGTGCGACGGGAAGCCCAGAAGACCCTCACCTCCCGGAGCCCCTCCCGGAGCGCCCGGGGCACCCAGACCCTGCTGGTGGTGCCCCTGGAGAATCCGCCGGGGGTGCTGGTGCTCCAGGCGGAATGGCCCTCCTGGCAGAGCGCTCTCCCCGCCCTGATCCTGCGCGTGGGGGCGGTGCTTCTGGTGGTGGGGGTCATGGCTTGGCAGCTCGCCCATCATATCTCCCGCCCCCTGCTCCAACTCCGGGAGGCGGTACGACGCTTCGCCTCGGGAGACATGAGGGCCCGGGCCCCTCGCCAGGCCTATCGTCACAAGGATGAGATCGGAGCCCTCATGGAAGACTTCAACGCCATGGCGGACCGCATGCAGGGGCTCCTCCTGTCCCAGCGCCGCCTCCTGGGGGACGTCTCCCACGAGCTGCGATCCCCCCTCACCCGGGCCTCTCTGGCCCTGGCCCTGGCCCAAAAGCAGCTTCCCGAAGGGGCGGCGCCTTTGGATCGGGTGGAGCGAGAGCTCCACCGCCTGGAAGAGCTGGTGAGCTCCCTCCTATCCCTTTCTTCCCTGAACATGATGAATCGCCCCGCCCGGAACGACCTGGTGGACCTGAGTACCCTGGTGAGGCAAGTGGCGGAAGATGGGGCCTTCGAGGCGGAAAGCGGAGGGAAGCAAGTGGAGCCCCATCTGACCCCCGGCATATGGGTCCGAGGGGACGAATCCCTGCTGCGCAGCGCTCTGGAGAACGTGGTCCGCAACGCCCTGCGTTACGCCCCCGGGGGTACGTCGGTGGGAATTGACCTCCGGCGAGAACCCTCCGGGGCCCGGCCGGTGCGTTTGGCGGTGCGGGACTGGGGCCCTGGGGTCCCCGATGGGGATTTGGGGAGTATCTTTCGTCCCTTCGTGAGGAGCGAGCGGGCCCGGGAGCGCACCGGAGAGGGGGGGGCGGGGTTGGGGCTCGCCATCGCTGCCCGGGCGGTGAAACTTCACCGGGGCATCATCCGGGCGGAGAACCCCTCGGGAGGGGGGTTGCGGGTGGAAATGGCCCTCCCCGCCGCCGATCCCCCCGAAGATTTCGAGGCCTAAAACGGCATCCGGGCGGGAAAGGGACGCCCGGGACTTGGAGGGCGGTGGCCCGGTCCGGCGCCGTCGCTCGCAGGGTAAGACTCAGAGAGGAGGAATGGCGATGCTGTCGCTCATCCGCAGTGGACCGCACTTTCTGATGTTACGAGGAGAAGGGGAAGCCCTCCGGAGCTTTTTAATCCATAACTTCGAGGCGACCTTTGGGCTTGTCGATCCGGTGGACCAGTCCCGGGAGGACCAGACCGTGCTCCACGTGGAGGACTCCTCGGGGGGAGACCTCTCCGTGGGGCTCTGTAACGCCTCGCCCGCAGAGATTTTTTGTGCCCTCCTGAACGTAAAAGGGGATTCGGGCCTGAAGGAATCCCGGCTCCTGCCCCGGTGGATCTTCCTCCGGTCCTTCGGGAAGGGATCCTCTGTGCTGGAAGACATTCGCCGGGAGCTGGGGGGCACGGTGGCGTCCTTGGATGCCCTCTTCGAGTGGCGCCTCCGCTCGGGAACGGTGGTGGGGTGCACCTCTCGCCCTCTGAACCGCCCCGTCTTGTGGCAAGACCTGCACCCCGAAGTGCTGGTGCTCGACCTGCCCTTTGACCTGGCCTACCGGCGCCTCCGCCCCCGGGCCTTCGAGCTCTTCAGCCAGAGCCTGGGGGACGCGACCTGGGGTGAGGTCCAGGTGCAGATCTACGACAAGTACGACCTCTATCCGGAGCACATCCGTCGGGTGGAGCTGGTGCTCGACGCCCTGGAAATGGGCTTTCCCTTCAGCGAAGGATGGACCCGAGAGGCGGCGAGGATGCTGCTCGTGGTGCGGGTTTACCGCATCCGGCTGCTCACCTTCCTGGCGCCTTCCGTGGTGAAGGAGTTCCTCATGGGACTGGAGTACGACGCCACGGGGGAACGGATCCTCGACATGGACCTCTACTGCGGCCGGGAGAAGATCGGTTGGGGGCCCTTGGGGAGGGAGCGAGGCCTTTCCCGGGACGAGCTGGGGCGCCGGGCCCGGGAAAAACTCTGGCGTGCCCTGCCCGCCGACGTGGTGCGGGAGTTGGAAGAGCTGGAGCGTCGGGTGCGGGACGCCTCGGGGATGGAGTAGGCCGGAGTCACTCCAACAGACGTCGGATCGCCAGACGCCACCCCAGGGCCCGGGAGAAGGCCCCCGGGGTGTAGCGCGGCAGGTTCATGGGGTCGGAGCTCCGGGTGCAAGGGGCCCCCTCCGTGCCGAAGGCTAGGGCGTAGCCGCTCTTGGCCGCCATGCGGCGGATGGCGGGGCCATTGCGGCCGTTGGGGTAGGACAAAACGTCCACCGAGACCTCGAGAAGGCCTTCGAGAAAGGCCCGAGATCCGGCAAATTCTTCGGTGAGTTGGGCCGCCGACAGCCCCCGGAGGTCCCGGTGGTGCTGGGTGTGGCTGCCAAAGGCCACCAGGCCGCTTTGGGCCATGGCCCGCATCTGGGGCGCCGAAAGCCTCCCCGGGGTCCCCACGTTGGCCCCCACCACGAAGACCGCAGCGGGGACGTCGAAACTCCGAAGGATGGGCAGTAGCTCCGAGGCATTGTCCTCATAGCCGTCATCGAAGGTGAGAAGCACGGAAACGGGGGGGATGGGACCGGTCCCCTCGATCCACCGGCGGAACTCCTCCAAGGAGAGAAAGGCCGCCCCCCCTTGTCGGAGCCGGGCTAATAGCGAGGCGAACTCCCCGGGGGAAACATACATTCCTCCGTCCTCCCCGGGGACGGGGGCCACGTGGTGGAGGCACAAGACGTACACCGCCTCCTTCGGCGTCGACGCCACCAGGATAGCGGCCCCCAGGGCCAGGGCCGCCCCGATCCCCAGGGCCCCCTTTAGGACCTGACGATTTGCCTTGACCTTCACCGGGAAATCCCCCCTCCTAGAGGGGATTATAGCGCGAGTCCCAAAAAAGAATCGAGGGCGGTGGGCGAAAAAGGGAAAGGCAAAGGCCTGCGGATCTCGCCCCGCCCCCCCTTCGCCCCGGCCTTTTCTCTCCGAAATAAGCCAAAGAGCGGTGGCAAAAAAGGCCGCCCCGTGATAATATCTCCAAGCGTCGGAAGGCGACGAGGATCTATGAAGGAGGAGTGAAGTACATGCGGAAGACAGTGGTATCGGTGGTGGCGGTGCTGGCTCTGGTGGCCTTCGCTTCCATGGCTGCGGCGGCGGCCATGCCCGATTTTTCGGGCACGTGGAAGTGGGAGAAGGACGGCAAGACCCTGGTGTTGGAGCTGGCTCAGAAGGTCCAGAAGGAGAAGGGTAAGCCCCCCATCCTGGTGAAGGGAAGCCACAAGGCCACGGCGGAAGACGGAGCCAAAGTGGATTCCAGCAATGGTGAGATCAGCATCTTCTCCGACAACTTCGTGGACGGCGCCATCCTGGTGAAGATCCGCAGCTACGCCTGCGACGCCGAGGGTCGGGCCATGATGCGGCTGGAGGGCCCCAAAAAAGACATCATGCTCTTCCAGATCGTATCTCCCCCCGAGGGAGAGCACTTCATCCCCGAGGGCAACGTCTACCTGAAGAAGGTGGCCCCCGCCCCCAAGGCGACGAAAAAGGGTAAGTAGATTTAGATTACCCCTTTTGGACTCCTGCGCGCGAAAAACTCCCCGGGCCCAAGGTCCGGGGAGTTTTTTTGTGGCGTTATGGTGCGACGGAGGATGGTGCCGCCGCAGACCTCGCGGAAGTGATCCGGGCCCAGTTCCTTCTCTTGCCCCCTCGGGGGCCCCGGGGCGACCCCCGCCACCCCTTTCGGTCACATCCCCACAGCGGCCGATCCCACCACCACCAGGACCGAGCCGATCCATTGGATCCGCCGCAACCTCTCTCCCATGAAGCAGACCGCAAAGAGGGTGGAGAGGAGCGGGTTCACGGAGGTGAGGGGAGTCACCATGGAGGCGGGGGCGAATCGCAGTACGGAGATGAAGATGAAACCTGCCACGCCGAGGCTCACTCCCCCCGAGGCCAGGATGGTGACCCACCCCGCCGGGGGGATGGTCCCCAGGCGCCGGAATCGGCTCCCCAGGGGGGTTCCTCGGCGGGGCCATAGCCATAGGGCGCCGGAAAAGAGCAACAACACCAGGGATCGCCAGAGGTTGACGGTGGATGGGGGCACCTGTTGGGAGGCTACCAACCACTTGGTGATGGGGATGCCCATGCCCCAAAAAATCCCCGCCATGAGGGCCCACAGAAAGCCCCGCACGGGGTGGGCCCGGACTTGGGCGTCGGCAGACGTTCCCTCGAGGCGAAGCAGGATAAGCCCCCCCACGATGCTCGCCGTCCCCAGGATCAGGGGCATGGTGAGGGGCTCTTTCAGCCAGAAGGCCGAAATGCCCGCCGCCACCAGGGGGTAAGTGCTGGTGATGGCGGCGGCGCGACTCACGCCGATATCGGAAAGGGATTGAAAGTAGAGCAGATCTCCCAGGATGTTGCCCAACATCACATTGGCCCCCACGGCCCCCAGGAGGGACAGGGGATGGTGCCAGATCATCGCCGAGGGGTCGGTGGCCAAAAGCCATGCACCGCACACCCCGGTGAATCCCAGGGCTCGGATGAAGTTGACCTCGTAGAGGTTCGCGCTTCGCATCCCCACCATGAGCAAAAGGGGTGAAGCGGCCCAACAGACCGCCGTGAGAAGACATAAGACGATGATCAATGCGGGTGATATGATCTTTCACGCTCCCGGGAGCCCTAGAAACGCCGGAGGGCTCGTGGGGCCCATGATACACGAGGGAGACGGCGAAGCAAAGGGAAAACGCCTTTGGATGCTCGAAGAGAAAGGCCCTTGGATGCGTCCCTGGGATTTCGCGCCCTCCGGGGCCTCACAGCCCCAGGGCCCGGGGCAGGGCGGTGGTGAGGGGAGGACAGAGGATGAGGAGGAGGAGCGTGCCCACGGCCACCCCGATGAAGGGCCAGATCTCCCGGAAGAGTTCCCCCAGGGGCACCCGCCCCACCGCCGCCACGATGTAGTTACAGGCCCCCACGGGGGGCGTGATGAGGGCGATGGTGACGTTGAGGGTCATGACGACGCCGAAGTGCAGGGGGTCGATGCCCGCCCGGGCGGCGAGGGGGGCGAAGATGGGGGTGAGGAGCGTGAGCACCGCCACCTCTTCCATGAACATGCCGATGACGAAGGTCAGGGCGCTCAGGGTCAGAAGCAGCAGCAGGGGGGTGTCCAGAAGCCCCCACCCCGCCAGCGCGGCGGCCACCGTCTGGGGCACCCGTTCCCACTTGAGGAGCCACCCCACGGAGGTGGCGGCTCCCATGATGAGAAAAATGGCGCTGGTGAGGCGCACCGTTTCCACCAGAGCTTCTCCCAGCCCCCGGAGGGTCAGTTGCCGCGTGCCAAAAAATCCCACGGCGGCGCAGTACGCCGCCGCCAGAGCCCCCGATTCCGTGGGGGTGACGACGCCGGCGACGATGCCCCCGATGATGAGCAACGGCGCCACCAGAGCCCCGGTGGATCGCTTCAGGATCTCCCCCTTGCGGGCCCGCACCGCAGCGCCGTCGGAGAAGGGAAAGCGGTATCGGGCGGACCACAGGGCGTTCATGGCGAGGAAGGCCCCTCCCAGCAAAAACCCCGGCACCACCCCCGCAGCGAAGAGCCCTCCGATGGAGGCGTTGGTCATGGAAGCATAGATGACCATGAAAATGCTGGGGGGAATGATGGGACCGATGAGGGCGCTGCCGGCGGTGAGTCCCGCGGCGTAGGCCCGGGGAAAGCCCTCTTTTTCCATGGCGGGAATGAGGAGAGAGCCCAGCGCGGAGGCGTCGGCGGCGGCGGAGCCGTTCACCCCAGCCAGAATGATGCCCCCCACCACGTTGACGTACCCCAGCCCTCCCCGGGCGGATCCCACCAGCAGACGGCAGAAATCCATGAGGCGGTCCGTGAGCCCGGCGCGGTTCATGAGCGTCCCCGTGAGGAGGAAAAAGGGAATGGCCAGCAGAGAAAAGACGTCCATGCCCCCGAAGAACTGCTGGGGAATCACCCGGAAGAGGCTTTCGTTCCCGAGAGATGCCACCCCCAGAAAGGCCGTGGCCACAAGCCCCACGAAGAGCGGAATGCCCAGAAGCATCTGCAGAAAGAAAGCCCCCAGCAGGGCGCACCACATCATGGGCCTTCGGTCCTTTCGGAGTTTTCGGGGGGGAGCAAGGCCCCCAGAAAAAGCTGGAGCCCCAGCAACAACATCCCCACGGGCAGCGCCAACAGCAACGCCGCCTTGGGAACCCCCAGCGCCATGGTCTTCACTTCCCAGGTGCCCGCAAGATTTTTCCACCCCAGCACCGCCAGCGCCAGAAGCACCGCCAGCACGAAGGCGAGGCGAAGGACCTCCACCACGAGGCGCGGAGCCCGGGGAAGGCGGGGCACCAGAAAATCAAGGGCCATGTGATCTCCCCGGGCGGCGGCACACCCCGCCCCCAGGAGCGCCAGCCACACCAGGGAGTACCGGGCCACCTCCTCGGTCCAGACCAGCGAGATGCGGAAAACATACCGGCAGACGATGCCCAGGAGCACATCGGCCACGTTGACCACCAGAAGGGCCCCCGCCCCCACGGCGCTCACCCGTTCGAGGGTGCGGGAGATCCTTTGGAGACGGTCTGCCATGGCCGTCATCTTTTTCCTCCGGTTTCCCCAAGGGGGCCCCCGGATTCCACGAAAACCTCACGAAATGCCGCCGTGCTTCGGTGGGGCCCCATGGTGCCACGTCCTTTCTCCGGTGCGGTGTGGCCATGGTACGAAAAAACCGCCGCCTCCACAAGGGCGTTTTTCGCTTCCGAACGCCTCGGCGCCCTGGGGCATCGTCAAAGAGCCCCGGAGGGAAAGCCGTCGTCTTCCGGAACGACCCCGTCGTTCGGCTTCCGCCCATTCCGGCCGCCGGAGCTTGTCTTCGGGGATCTTCCGTGATAGAACAATTTTTAGGAAAGGGAGAGGAGTCCCCGGTCTTCTGTCAACGCCGCCGCTCCGGTGGAACCCGCTGGCATCGCCACGGCGGCGGATTTGGATTCTTGGCTGGCAGGCATGCGGGAGAAGCTGGCCGGCTTTCTCAAATCTGGGAAAAGAGGTCCCCCCCGGCAGAGTGCCCGGGGGGCTTTTCTTTCTCCGAGTTCCTCCGTGGAGGGCGGAAAGAGGGGGGGCAGCGCGGGGAACGGAAGTTCCCGGGCGGCCCCCCCGACGGGTTAGTTTCTCAAGGGGCAGACCCCCGCCGCCCGGTCGTTGGCGGCCTTGGCGCTGTCCAGGGCGAGGGTGAGCTCCTC
>Ga0116187_1004644_pt1 | contig 11891 bp, 5 predicted proteins | sample AD_JPNNA6_MetaG_FD_89755 | JGI IMG/M metagenome (GOLD analysis project Ga0116187, IMG submission 89755) | Active sludge microbial communities of municipal wastewater-treating anaerobic digesters from Japan - AD_JPNNA6_MetaG | ecosystem: Engineered > Bioreactor > Anaerobic > Digestate | place... | reverse complement strand
CGTCTCGGTCGCCGCCGAGAAGACCCCCAACTCGCTGCTCTTCTTCCAGAACTTCTCCCAGGAGTTCCCGCTGTCGGCGGTGACGACGAGCTGGAGCCGCGGCATGCTGCCGATGGTCACGTTCGAACCCATCATCCAGGACAGCCCATCGGGCCAACCGATGTTGGCCGACATCGCCGACGGGGTGTGGGACGAGTACTTCACCCGGTGGGCCACTGCCGCGAAGGCGGAAGGTCACCCGATCGCGTTCCGCTTCGCGCAGGAGATGAACGGCAACTGGTATTCATGGTCCGACGGTCGGTTCGGCAACGCTCCCGGAGATTTCGTCCGGGCATGGCGACACGTCCACCAGATCTTCGACGACATCGGTGCCGACAACGTGCTGTGGGTGTGGAGCGTCAACCGGGTCGACAACCTGCCTGACAAGACCATCGCCCGGGTGTACCCCGGCGACGAGTGGGTCGACTGGGTCGGCGCGTCGGGGTACCTCCGGAACGTGCCCGACGGGGTCACCCCCACCTTCGAGTACACGTTCGGGCAGACGCTCGATGCGATCGAGGCGGTGGCGCCGACCAAGCTGGTCATGCTCACCGAGGTCGGTGCCGGCACGACCGAATCCAACCGGGTGAGCTGGCTGTCGTCGTTCTTCCAGGGGCTGCTCGACCGCCCGGAGATCATCGGATTCAACTGGTTCAACGACTTCAAGGACGGCGGCGACTGGCGCATCCAGTACTCGACGGCCACGTCGGCAGCGTTCGCCGCCGGGGTCGCTGACCAGCGCTACGGCGACCTGGCTCCCCTCCTCCCGGCATGACGACCCGCAGCGACGGATGATGGCATGAAGAAGAGTGCTCATCATCCCCCTCCAACGGTCGATGTGAGAGGGGTGCCGCGTCCTCCTGAGGGGTGTCGGCCTGCCACAGCGACGCGTCGCCGCTGCCACCAGCTCCCTACGTCAGGACCATGGTCATGAAGTCATTCGCCCGCAACCGCAAGAACAAGCGGACCGACGGCATCGACCCCGACACCGCCGAGGGTCTCATCGACGTCGACGAGCTCGACATCGCCCCGCTCGGCGTCGCCCCCGGCACGCGGTCGATCCCGGGCAGCGATGACCCGAACGCCGACGAGGCGGCGGACTTCGCGGAACGCCTCGGCGACCTGGATCGCTTCATCGGCGGGGGCACCGCTCCCGCAACGGGCCCGACCACGTCCGTGTCCTGGACGGGTGGGGCGCCGGCGCGCAACCTGCCCGCTGCGCCGATCCCCGCCGTCGCTCCCATCAGCCACCCACGGCCGGCGTCCTTCGACCGCGCGGCCGAGCTCGAGCCCCAATCCGGCGCCGTCGAGCGGCCCGTCGCCGACCCCGAGGCCGAGGCGCAGGAGTTCGTCGACCGGCTGGGCGATCTCGACCGCTTCATCGGCGGCAACCGTGGCGCACCGACACCCGCGGCGGCGACCACACCCGAGATCCCCGTCGCCGACCCCGACGCCGAGGCCCAGGACTTCCTCGACCGACTGGGCGATCTCGACCGCTTCATCGGCGGCAACGGCTCCGGCGGGAACGACGCCGACGAGCAGCGACCGCACCGAGACTGAGGCGTATTCGACCGGGGCAACGCCGCCCCGGCGCTAGCCTCCGACCCATGACGAACCCGGCCTCAGGGGCGCCGATCGACGCGCTCTCCGGCCCTGCTCGGCCCAGCTCACTCGTGGTGGTCGGCGCCGCCGCCGGCATGGGCCGATGGCTCACCGATCACCTCCTCCTCGACCGGCACTGGGAGCGGATCGTCCTCGTCGACACCCCCGACGCCGCGGGCACGATCGCACCGTCGGATCCCGCCACCACGGTCGTCGCCGCCGGCGAACCGATCGGTGTCGACGCCGCCGGTTGCGCTGTGGTGCTCGCTGTCCCGCGCGAGGCGGTCGCCGGAGTCATGGCGTGGCTGACACCCATGCTCGCCCCCGACGCCATGATCTGCGTCGTGTCGGCCAACCAGGCGACCACCCTCACCGTCGTCGCCGAACACTGGCCGGCCGGGCAGGTGTTCGGCCTGCACCCGCTGTTCGACTCGTCCGCCCGATCGGCGGAGGGCCAGACGTTCCTGATCGTCGGCGAGGCCGAACGCGACGTGACGGCGGCATGGCTGGCTGACCTCATCGCCGTCGGCGGTGGCATCTCGGACTCGGGATCGGCCGCAGATCACGACGCCATCATGGGCTACGTCCAGACGATGACCCACCAGGCGCTGATCGCGTTCGCCGACGCCGTCACGTCGTCGGGGCTCGACCTCGAACACGTGTGGGAGGCACGGACACCGCTGTTCGAGGGCCTGTTCGGCCTGGCCGTCAGAGCCCTCACCGAACGCCAGCAGGCGACGATCGCCGACATCCAGCTCTCGATGGACGGCCCCGGCGCGGCCGGCGAGCTCGGCGCTGCGACGGCGCGCGTGCGCGAGGTCGTCGACGGGGCGTCCCCGGTCGCCATCGAAGCGATGATCGCCGGTATCCGCGACCGGTTCAGCGGCGGGCTCTTCGAGACCATCCAGGCGACGGCGGTGTCCGCGGTCACGGCAACCCAGTCGAAGCGTGCGGAGCTGGCGCGTCACCGTCGCCTCGGATCGCTCGTCGGGGTGCGCCCGATCGGTCGGCCCCAGGCGCTGCGGGTCGGCCACATCGCGGAGGTCACCCCGGTCTCGGTCACGCTCCGAGAGGTGATGGTCGGCAAGGCCGGATCGGCCACCCTCCTCGAAGGCGCTGGGCGCCGCAACGCGGGACGCGTCGGCATGAACGGCACTCCGTCGCTCACGGTCTTCGGCCTCGGACACATCGACGTGGTACTCGGCGACGAACTCGAGGCGGCACTCGACGAGTGGCTCGCCTTCATCCGACGAGACGTTCGCTTCCTCGTCCCCGAATCGGTCGCCGGCGTCGGGGTGCTGACGATCGTGTCGAGCCACGCCGGGGTGCGTGACGCCGAGGTCGTGTCGGAGGTGGTCCGGACGGGACAACGCAGCGTGGTGGTGCGGGTGTTCATCCGTGCGGACCACGACGTGGAGGACACGGTCGAGGCCCTGCGAGCGCAGGTGCAGGCGACGTACCGCTGGCCACAAGGCCTGTCCCTCGCCGCCCCCGACGTGCAGCGCGTTCATCACCTCGGTCCCGCCGGGACGTTCTCGGAAGCCGCCGCTCGACAGGCGACCGGCAGCCTCGGCATCACCGCCGGGCTGGTCCCCGAGCCCGACTTCACCGGGGTGCTGAACGCCATCGGCGATGGGGTGCTCGGGGTGCTCCCGATCTCGAGCTCCGCATCGGGCCTCGTCACCCGCTCGGTCACCGCGCTGCTCGACCACCCGTCCGACCTCGTGGCCGGTGGCGTGGTCGACGTCGCCGTGCGCTTCGACGCGTACGTGCAGGAGTCGCGTCAGCTCACCGATCTCCGAGGCGCCAAGGTGTTCAGCCATCCCCAGGCGCTCGGGCAGTGTCAGGCCTTCATCCGCCGGTGGGGCCTCGACCCCGTGCCGTGTCCTTCCACAGCCGAAGCACTCACGATGGTTGCCGCCGATCCCGAAGGCTCGGTCGCACTGGCCGTCGCCGACTCCGAGGCCCCAGGCCTCAAGATCGCCGAACGCGAGGTCGACGACCTGTCGGGATCGATCACACGGTTCCTCATCCTCGGCACGTCCGGCGCGTTCGGCGACATGACCGGCGGCTGGGACCCGACCCTGCGGTCGCTCTGGGTCGCCGACTCGGTCGCCACTGTGCTCGACATGATCGAACCGGGCTCGCCGGCGTTCGACGAGCTGCTCACCGATGGCGACGGGCGCTGCCTGTGGGTGACGAGCCGTCGCTTCGACGATGGCGCGCCGGCGGGGGCACGATACCTGGGCCGGGCGCCGTGGTCGCCACGCACGCCCGTGGTGCGCGTCGAGGTCGACGTTCCCCGCGATCGCGCCTGAGAACGGCCGAGGCGGACGCTGTCGGGGCCCGGTCCGTCCCCAAGCTGTCATTCCGCCGAAACACTCCCGTGATCAACGCTTTCTAGGTTCTGGCGAAGCAGACGCGTCGCGTGGCGCGACCCGATACGGGAGCAACACCCCCATCTGGGGATCAACAGGGAGCAAGTCATGAGCAGTGAGAACCGGCGACGCGCCATCGAAGCCGTCACCAAGTACGTCGCACCGTCGGAGGACTACTCCGAACCCCTCGGCGACCTCTTCGGCCGCAACGTGTTCAGCAAGTCGGTCATGAAGGCCCGTCTTCCGAAGACCGTGTACAAGTCGCTCCTCAACACGATCGAGCACGGCGCCATCCTCGACACCACCGTCGCCGACATCGTCGCGTCGGCCATGAAGGACTGGGCGATCGAGAACGGTGCGTCGCACTACGCCCACGTCTTCTACCCGCTCACCGGTCTCACGGCGGAGAAGCACGACAGCTTCCTCGAGCCCGACGGCAGCGGCGCCAGCTTCGCCGAATTCGCCGGCAAGACACTCGTGCAGGGCGAACCCGACGCATCGAGCTTCCCCAACGGTGGCCTCCGGGGCACGTTCGAGGCCCGCGGCTACACCGGCTGGGACGTGACCAGCCCCGCCTACATCCTCGAGAACCCCAACGGGAACACGCTGTGCATCCCCACCGTGTTCATCTCGTGGACGGGCGAGGCCCTCGACAAGAAGACCCCGATCCTCCGCAGCCAGCAGGCCCTCAACATCCAGGCACAGCGAGTGCTCAAGCTGTTCGGGCACACCGACATCGACACCGTCGTGTCCTACGCCGGGGCCGAGCAGGAGTACTTCCTCGTCGACCGCAACTTCTTCTTCGCCCGCCCCGACCTCATGAGCACCGGCCGCACCCTGTTCGGCGCGCGGTCGCCGAAGGGCCAGGAGTTCGACGACCACTACTTCGGCGCCATCCCCGAGCGAGTGCTCGCGTTCATGATCGACGTCGATCGCGAGCTCTTCAAGCAGGGCATCCCCGCCAAGACCCGCCACAACGAGGTCGCCCCCGGCCAGTTCGAGATCGCCCCGGTGTTCGAACGCGCCAACCTCGCCCATGACCACCAGCAGCTGATGATGACGACGCTCCGTCGGGTCGCCGAGAAGTACGGCATGGAGTGCCTCCTGCACGAGAAGCCGTTCGCCGGCATCAACGGCTCGGGCAAGCACGTCAACTTCTCGATCGGCAACTCGACCCAGGGCAACCTCCTCGACCCGGGCCACACGCCTCACGAGAACGCCCAGTTCCTCGTGTTCTGCGCCGCCGTCATCCGGTCGGTGCACAAGTACGGCGGCATCCTCCGCGCCGTCGTGGCGTCGTCCCGCAACGACCACCGTCTCGGCGCCAACGAGGCACCGCCGGCGATCATCTCGATCTTCCTCGGCGAGCAGCTGATGGACGTGTTCGACCAGATCGCGAAGGGCGGCGCCACGGCGTCGAAGGAGAAGGGCACCATCACCATCGGTGCCGACAGCCTCCCCGTGCTCCCGGCCGACCCCGGCGACCGCAACCGCACGAGCCCGTTCGCGTTCACCGGCAACCGATTCGAGTTCCGGGCGCCCGGTTCGTCGCAGTCGATCTCGGGACCGATGGTCGCGATCAACTCGATCATGGCCGAGTCGCTCGACTTCATCGCCACCGAGCTCGAGGCCGCGGTCGCTGCCGGCACCGACTTCAACGTCGCTGTCCAGAGGGTGCTCGAGAGCATCATCACCACCCACGGCAACGTCGTGTTCAACGGCGACGGCTACTCCGACGACTGGCAGGTGGAGGCGGCGTCCCGTGGGCTCCTCAACCTCCGCACCACCGTCGACGCCCTGCCCCAACTCGACACCCCCGAGGCCAAGGACCTGTTCGAGAAGTACGGCGTGCTCAGCAACCGTGAGCTGGCCAGCCGCATGGAGGTCTACCTGGAGCAGTACGTGCTCAGCATCCAGGTCGAGGCCAAGCAGACCCTCGAGATGGCCAAGACGCTCATCCTGCCGGCGGCCTACCGCTACCAGGCCGAGCTCGCCGTCGGTGCGGCAGCGTTGAAGAAGCTCGGAACGGAGTACGACTCGTCGCTGCTGGACTCGGTGTCGTCTGCCATCGGTGAGCTGTCGACGGGCATCACCGCACTCGCCGCGGCGCTCGATCACCACGGCGGCGACTCGACCTACGACGAGGCCAAGTACGGGTGCGACTCCCTCATCCCGGCCATGGACGCGGTCCGCAGCGCGGCCGACGCGCTGGAGCACCTGGTCGCCGACGACCTCTGGCCGCTTCCGACCTACCAGGAGATGCTGTTCATCCTCTGAGGCCGAGCCCCGAGTCGGGGCCGACGACGTGGCACGGATCTCCCAGCGTGCCCACGACCGGGCGTGCCCCTCGCTGCTGTACCAGCGAGGGGCACGCTCGTATCCGTTTTCGACACTGGTTCCCACGCTTTGGCAACGGGCAGCTTCCCCGGCGCTCACGGTTTTGTAGTGCGAGGAGCGACATCAGCGTCGTCTCTCGCACTACAGAACACCTCGGGTGGGGGTTAGCCGTTGTCGCCCATGCGGTACGGCGTCGATGGTGACCGTGTGGGTTAGCCGTTGTCGCCGACGGTCAGGTCGATGGTGTAGCTCTTGAAGCCGCCGTCGAAGCTGAACCAGCCGGCGCTGACTGATGCTGCGGTCTTGTTGCCGGCGGGGGTGGGAGCGAACAGGAGGGGGGCGGTGACCTGGTTGATGCCGGCGCCGGGGTCGTTGACGGTGATGCTGCCGAAGGACCACCACAGGAACCGGTTGACCGACACCGACACCGATGCGGTGCCACCGTTGGTGCCGGGCAGGGTCCCGAACCCGCCGATCGACGCGATGCCCGCACCGTCGGTCGCGACGTAGAACCCGCCGCCGCTGACGTTGCCGCTGTTCTGGTAGCCGTAGCCGCCGCTGATGCGGACGTTCGCGGTGTCAACACCGGGCTGGGGCGCCACCGTCGTCGTCGGAGCAGCCGTCGTGGTCGGTGCAGCCGTCGTGGTCGGTGCAGCCGTCGTGGTGGGTGCAGCCGTGGTCGTGGGTGCAGCCGTCGTGGTCGGTGCGGCGGTGGTCGTGGGTGCGACCGTCGTGGTCGGTGCCTCGGTGGTGGTCGGTGCGGCCGTGGTCGTCGGCGCCTCGGTGGTGGTCGTGGGTGCGGCCGTCGTGGTCGGTGCGGCCGTCGTGGTCGGGGCTGCGGTGGTGGTGGGAGCAGCGGTCGTGGTGGGGGCGGCGGTGGTGGTGGCGCCGCCGACGACGGCGGTCTGGCCGACGGTGATGTCGTTGGGGGTGCAGTTCAAGGTGAGCTGGTAGATCGTGACGAACCCGAGGGTGGCGTTCATCGTGATCTTGATTCCGGCGTTCCCGGCTTTGAACACGACGAGGCCGCCTGCGGCAACGGTGGGGGTCACGGTGCCGGTGATGGTGTGTTGGACGTTGGCGCCGGCGACGAGGTTGACCTGTTGTTGGGGTGCGGTGCCGGTCACGGTGGAGGGGGTGGCGCCGTTGGCGTTGACCGCGAAGTTGGCGTAGTTCACGACGACTGCTGCGATTCCCAGTGCGCCGGCGGCGCTGACGAGGGACGCGGGGAGTGCGGCGTTGAACTTGAACGACGTGTTGAACGCGGTGGCGGGTGCGACGCCGGCGGGGATGGTGGCGTCGACGTTGACGAGGAGCGATGGGGTGGGGGAGAACCCGTTGTTGAGGGTGTTGGCGATGAGTTGGAGGGTTTGTGCGGAGTTGCGGTTGATGGGTGGTGCCAGGAACTGGGCCTCGGAGGAGGACAGGTCGTTGGTGGCGCCCGTGCACGTGTAGGTGACGATGGCAGCGTTCGCGGTTTCGGGAAGGCCGACGATCAGGCCGCCCAGGACCAACGCGGTGGTCACCCCGACACCGATACGGCGCAATGTGTGCTTCTTCACGAAATCCCCTCCCAGGAACAACTGGCGGTCCGCAATGATTCCGACGGACGACACCCGACCGTGCAAGTAGCACGCACATTTCATGCAATGTCGAGCATTTACGAATTGAAATTACAGATTTTGATCCGGTGCGGCTCCCGCGCCGCCCAACTGCGCCGCCCGACGCGTCGAATCCCCACAGAACGGCGAGTTCGTGGGGATTCGACCGGCGACTGGCTGATCGCCATGGCTCATCATCAGAGGTAGGGACAACCCTGACGACGGCTTTCCATTCAGCTGGAAAGAGGGATTCCTATATGGAGTTCTGGACGAGAAGGATGCTGACCGTTAGAGCGCAATCACCGACACCGGCGCCGTGGCGCTGGTGAAGTTGCCGGTCCCGAGCTGGCCGGAGGAGTTGTCACCCCAGCAGACTGCGGTGCCGTTGGTCTTGAGCGCACAGGTGTGGCTCGAGCCGCCGGCGATCTGACTCGCGTTCGCCGTGCCGGTCACCAGCGTCGGGTTCGAGGTGTTGCCACCGGCGATGCCGAGCTGGCTGCTGTCGTTGCGTCCCCAGCAGGCGACGTTGCCGGCGAACACGGCGCAGCCGTGGTCATCGCCGGCGTCGGTGCCGGACACGCCGACCAGACCGACGACGTTCTGCGGGGTGTTCTCCTTCATCGGCGGCGGGGGCGGATCGCCCTGGACCGGCGGAGGAGGCAGGACGGCGCCGTTGCCCAGCTGGCCGTAGAGGTTCTCACCCCAGCACGCCGGAACACCCGTCGAACGATCGGCACAGGAGAACCCTGCGCCGGCCACGATCGAGGTCGCACCGCTGAGACCGGTGACGGTGCTGGCGACGTTCGAGTTGGTGAACGTGCCGTTGCCGAGCTGCCCGTTGACGTTGTCGCCCCAGCAGGTCACGCCGCCAGCCGTGAGCAGCGCGCACGTGTGTGCGTCCCCTGCCGAGACCGAGGTCACGCCGGTGAGTCCGGAGACACTCCGGGGCGTGGTCGCCGGCGAGTTGGAACCGGTGCCGAGCTGTCCGCTGAAGTTGTCACCCCAGCACGACACCTTGGTGTCGGCCTTGAGGGCACAGGTGTGGGAGCCACCGACCGCAACGGCAGTGACGCCGGAGAGGTTGAACACCGACACGGGCGTTGACGACGAGGTCGAGCTCCCGTCGCCGAGCTGGCCGTCGGCGTTGTTACCCCAGCACTTCACCGTCGCGTCGGCGAGAAGGGCACACGTGGAGAACCCACCGGCCGAGATCGCGGTCACGCCGGTGAGGCCGGGAACCTTCACGGGGATCGTCGACGAGGTGAGCGTCCCGGTACCGAGTTGCCCGAAGCTGTTGTTGCCCCAGCACCGAACGGTGCTGTCCGGGCGGAGCGAGCAGGTGTGGAGCCGCCCGGCGACGAGCGTCGGAACGGTCGACCCACCCGGGATGGACGTGGTGGTCGACACCGGGACCGTCGTGGTCGTGGTGGCGCCCGGCAGCGTCGTGGTCGACGCGGGGACGGTGGTGCCGCCGCCACCGCCGCTCGGGGTGTCGCCGGGGCAGGCGGTGGCCGTCACGACCACCACCACCCCGACAACCACACCCGAGAGTCGGCGTCGAAGCGTTCGGCGACTCCGTTGGGAAGCGCCGAGAACGGGGTCCGTCATCAGCTCACCCGGTCGTCGAAGTTGAAGGTGAACGAGTACGGAGCGCCATTGAGGTTCCAGCTACCAGTCGCCCGGGCCGAGGTGGCCGACGGGCTCGACAGGCCGGCGAAGAACAACGAGGTGGTCACGTTGTTCACACCGTTCGCCGGGTCGTTGACGACCACGGTGCCGATGAAGGCGTTGAACCAGAGGAACCGGCTCAGGTTGACGCTGTAGGTCGCCGGCGAGTTGCCCGGACCGGTGAAGGTGCCCGCACCGCTCACCCCGGCCAGGCCGAACACGTCACGGGTGACGGACACGCTGCCACCGGTGATCTTGCCGTCGTAGGTGTAGTTGACTGCTCCACCGAACTGGAACCGCACCCGGTCCGTCACGGCGACCGGCGGGTCGACCACAACGGTCTCGGTGGCAGTGGCGGTGGCGCCACGGTTGTCCGTCACGGTGAGGACCACCGTGTAGGAGCCGGGAATCGTGTAGTTGAACTGCACCTGCGAGCCGAGCAGCGTCTGCCCGTTGCCGAGGTCCCACGAGTACTTCGTGATCGAGCCGTCGGGGTCGTTCGAGCCCTGCGACTTGAGGGTGACGACGAGGGGCGCCGGGCCCGAGGTCGGCAGAGCCGTCAGGACGGCGACCGGCCGCTGGTTGGTCGTGCCGGCGACGATGGTGGTCGTCGTCGTGCGGACCGAGCCCCGGTTGTCGGTCACGGTGAGACGGAGGGTGTACGAGCCCTGCGTCGAGTAGACCGTCGAGGCGGTGGCCCCGGTGGCCGTCTGCCCATTGCCGAAGTCCCAGGCGTAGCTGACGATCGAGCCGTCAGCATCACTCGAGCCGGCGCCGTTGACGTTGACCGTGAGCGGGGCGCTGCCGGTGATGGGCGTTGCCGAGATCACGGGAACCGGCGGCACGTTGGCGGGGTTCACGACGATGGTCGTGCTCTTCACCGCACTGGCGCCCGAGTTGTCGGTGACGCTCAGCGAGATGGTGAAGGTGCCGGCGGCGTTGAAGACTGCACTCGGGTTGGGGCTGGTCGAGGTCGTTCCATTGCCGAAGTTCCAGGCGTAGCCGGTGATGGCGCCGTCGGCGTCGGACGAGCCGGCGCTGCTCAGCTGGACCAACAACGGGGCGCTGCCCGTGGTGGGCGTCGGCGTGAAGTTGGCGATCGGGGTCTGGTTCGGCGGAGGCAGCACCGTGATCGTCTGCGTGGCCGTGCCGGTGGCGCCACGGTTGTCGGTGACGGTCAGCTTGGCGGTGTAGGTGCCGGGGATGGAGTAGGTGACGGCGGCGGGCGTCGGACCGGCGCCGTTCTGACCGTTGCCGAAGGCCCAGGCGTAGCTGGCGATGGTGCCGTCCTCGTCACTCGATGCGGTGCCGTCGAACGACACCGACAACGGAGCGCTGCCGGTGACCGGATCGGCGACGAAGTCGGCGACCGGCGGGAAGTTGAAGTTCTCCGACACCTCGATGACGAGGGTGGTGGTCGCCTGGGCGCCCCGGTCATCGGTGACGACGAGGGTCACCGTGTACGAGCCGATGGCGTTGTAGATGGCCTGGATACTGGGGCCGGTGCCGGTGGCACCGTTGCCGAGGTCCCAGGCGTAGCTGGCGATCGAACCGTCGGGATCCGACGAGTTCGTGCCCGACAGGTTGACCGTGAGCGGGACGGTACCGGCAACCGACACCGTGCGGATGACGGCGCTCGGCGGCGTGTTGGGCGCACCCGTCACGGTGATGACCCGGGTGGCCGTGCCGACTGCGCCACGGTTGTCGGTGACACTCAACGTCACCGTGTAGGTGCCGGGCGAGGTGTAGTTCGCCGAGGCGAGTGCGGTCGTGGCGGTCCGGTCGTTCCCGAAGTCCCAGGCGTAGCTGACGATCGAGCCGTCGGGATCGTTCGAGCCGGTGCCGTCGAAGTTCACGGCGTACGGAGCGACACCCCCGGTACCGGAGCTACCGATGGCAGCGGTCGGGACCACGTTCGGCGGTTCGTTGACCGTGATCGTCTTGATGGACACGTCCTTGTCACCATCGGTGTCGGTGACGGTCAGCTTGGCCTGGTAGGTACCGGGCGTGGCGTACGTGGTGAAGGCGGTCGACCCGGTCGCCGTTTCGCCGTTGCCGAAGTCCCAGGCGTAGCTGGCGATCGGCTTCACTGCGGTCGACCCGGTGCCGTTGAAGTTGACGGTGAGCGGGGAGACGCCGGTGGTGACCGACGGAACGTTGGAGGCCTTGACACCCTTGGCGATCTTCGGGGTGGCCTCGAGGGTCAGGACGGCGGTGTTCTGGCCCGATGCAGCGGGCACGCCGAAGGCGGCGCTCAGTGGACCGT
>Ga0116187_1004641_pt1 | contig 11897 bp, 6 predicted proteins | sample AD_JPNNA6_MetaG_FD_89755 | JGI IMG/M metagenome (GOLD analysis project Ga0116187, IMG submission 89755) | Active sludge microbial communities of municipal wastewater-treating anaerobic digesters from Japan - AD_JPNNA6_MetaG | ecosystem: Engineered > Bioreactor > Anaerobic > Digestate | place... | reverse complement strand
GGTCTGGGGCATCGGGCCGTCGGTCGCCGCAACCACCAGGATCGCGCCGTCCATCTGGGCCGCGCCGGTGATCATGTTCTTCACGTAGTCGGCGTGTCCTGGGCAGTCCACGTGGGCGTAGTGACGAGCTTCCGAGGAATACTCAACGTGCGAAGTGTTGATCGTGATTCCACGAGCCTTCTCTTCGGGAGCGTTGTCGATCTGGTCGTAGCCACGAGCCTGGCCGCCGTACAAACGAGCCGCGACCGTGGTGATGGCGGCGGTGAGAGTGGTCTTGCCATGGTCCACGTGACCGATGGTGCCGATGTTCATGTGCGGCTTAGAGCGCTCGAACTTTTCCTTGGCCATGCTAGGAACCTTTGGTTTTCCAGAGATTTCGATGCTGGGAGGGGTCTCGGCTAGGCCGACGCTGCCACCCATCCGCCGGGCTCAAGCGAGAGTAGCGCTTGCCCTTTGGAAAGAGAGCGAACCAAAGTAGCACATCCTATCATGGGTTCCAAGGGGGAAAATATCTTGATGGTCGAGCCATTTCGTTGCGTATCAATAGCTTGGATCTCGGCGCCCCTGGATTTCATGCATGCGAGAAGCGCCCCCAGGTGCTCGTCAGGCGTCTGAATCAGGGCTTTCGTGGCTGGAACTTCGATGAGGATCCCGGCCTCTTTCAACAATTCGGCCCCCAGGTGATCCATGATCTTTTTCCCCAACGACGCGGGCGCATCCGGAGATATTCCCACCACTTCCAATTCCCAATCCGCTCCATCCAAAGATCCGTGGCCGGCATGCCCGTTGCCCATGGTTTCGTGGATTCCCGCCTCGGAAGCGGCGCGGATCCCTTCCGGGACGTCTCCCGTCCAGCGGATGGCGGTTCCTTCTTCGGCCGGCGCCACGGATGCCCTCAGTTCCAGCCAATGCCCGGCCCACTCGGCCCTTTCCGATTTCGGGCCCGCCTGGCCCGCCAACCGTTCCCGGCGGCGCACATGGGGCTGCCAGGCCTTGAATTGCGCGGTGTGGGATTCGCGCAGCATCTCCAGGGCGATTTCCAGCTGGAGCTCCCCCTGCCCCCGCAGGATGCACCTGCCGGTCTCGGGTTCTTCGCACCAGTCGATGCCGCCATCCTCTTCGGCGAGAGCCTTCAGGCCTTCCGTGAGCTTCGCGTGTTCTTCGGCGGAGGCGGCCTCCAAGGCCAGCTCCAGGACCAGGCGCGCCTTGTGGTCGGCCTCGAACCGGATCTCGGCCCCCTCCGGACGGAACAGGCTGTCGCCCGCCTTCCACCGGCCTTCCACCTCCAGCGCGACGATGTCGCCGGTCCTCGCCGACTCCACCTCGACGAGGTCGTCGGCGAACACCTGGTGGATGCGGCAGATCTTGTCCGACGCGTCCCGCGACCCCGCCTTGCGGATCGCGTCGCCCTTGGACAGCTCGCCGGCGTACATCCGGCAGACCACGGTCTTGCGTCCTGCATCCTCGCGGCCCGCCTGGAACACCAGACCGGCTCCGGGATGGCCGCGCAGCTCGGACGGGGTCGCGGGCGGCGGAAGGAACCGCGCGACGGAATCGAGCACGGTGGCCGAATTCCATCCGCGCAGCGCCGATCCCCCCGTCACCGGAAGGAACCGCCGTTCCCGGCACCCCCTCGCGATGGCCCGCACCAGCACGGCAGGATCGACATTTCCTGTCAAGATCTGTTCCATCAAGGGTTCGTCGTCCTTGGACGCGTCCTCGAGAAGGCGTTCGCGGGCAGGCTCGGCGAACGAGAGCCAGTCGTCGGGGATCCTGGCGAGTCGGCGCGATTGGTTTTCGCGCAGCTCCCGCGCGGTCCACTCGACCAGGTCGACCGCGCCGACGACGACGCCGTCGCGGACCACGGGCCAGTCGACGGGAAGGACGTCGATCCCGAAGGCGTCTTCGATCTCCAGGACGGTCCCCGCGAAATCGGCGCCCGGCATGTCGAGCTTGTTGATCCAGCCCACGCGCGGCACCCGGAATTTGTCGGCCAGCGCCCACACGGCGCGCGTGCGCGGTTCGACCCCGCGCACGCCGCAGAACACGGCGATCGCGCCGTCCAGCACCTGCAGGCTGCGTTCCACTTCGAGCGAGAAATCGATGTGCCCGGGAGTGTCGACGAAATTGATCTGCTTGTCCTTCCAGCGGAAGGACGCGACGCCCGAACGGATCGTGATGCCGCGCAGCTGCTCCTGGCGCAGGTAGTCCATGGTCGACAGGCCTTCGTCGACGCGCCCCACCGTCCGGATCGCCCCTCCATGGAGGAGGATCTGCTCGGAAAGGGTCGTCTTTCCCGCATCGACATGGGCGATGATGCCGACATTGCGGATGTTCTCGTTGGCCATTGGTTCCTGCAAGATAGGCTGTCCACCGCGACCGCCGCGGAACGCGGGGGCCTGCGCTAGGCCTTGAATCGCCGCATCGCGCCGTCGAGTTCCGTGGCCAGGCGCGCCAATTCCTGGATCGCGATGTCCACCTGGCCGATGCTCGAGCCCATGCGCTCCACTCCGGAATCCACCTCGCCGAGGTTCCCCGAGGACCCCGCGAGTCCGCTGGCCGCCAGTTCCACGGCTTTGGCGATGCTGGCGACTTCGCGGTCGACCACGCCCACGGTGCGGGCGATTTCGCCCACCGTCGCCGATTGCTCCTCCACCGCGCTTCCCACCACCTGCGACATCTGGTGGACCTCGTCGATCACCTGCTCGACGTCGGCGAAAGCGCTCATGGCCTGCTGTTCGCCCTCGCGCATCATGGCGATCCGCTGCTGGATCTCGGATGTCGCCGACGCCGTCTGCTGGGCGAGCTGCTTGACTTCGCCCGCGACCACCGCGAACCCCTTGCCCGCTTCCCCGGCGCGGGCGGCTTCGATCGTCGCGTTCAAGGCCAGGAGCTTGGTCTGGTCGGCGATCTGCTCGATGGCTTCCAGGATGCCTCCCACGCCGTCGATGACCTCGTCGAGCTTGGCCATCGCGGCCTTGGTCACGATCGCCCGTTCGCGCGCCTTGCTGGCGCATTGCAGCTCCTGCTGGCCGGTGCGCGCGACCTCCCGCAAGGATGCGTTCATTTCTTCGATCGCCGCCGCCAGGGTGGATACCGAAGCCGTGGCCGTGGACGCCGAACTCGCCACGCCCCCGAGGGACGAAGATGCCTGTTGGATCAGGCCCGCCACCTCCCGGGATCCCGCCGCGAGGTTCGAGGATTCGCCTGCCATGGCCGAAAACATGGTCGACAGCTCCTCGGTGGTCGCGGAAAGCGTCCGGGTCGTGTTCCCGACCTGGCTCACCGTCCCCTGGAGGCTCGCCATGAACGCGTTGAAGCTCGTGGAGACCTTCCCGACCTCGTCGTCGTGGAGCACCTCCAACCGCCTGCGCAGGTCCGCGTCGCCGCTGGCGGCCTTCGCCATGCCGTCCTGGAGGGCATCCAGAGGCGCGAGCGCCTTGCGCAAGGCCACGACCGTGGCCGCCGACACCACTCCCATCGCCACCAGCGCCAGCAGGATGGTCCCCAGGATCACGGTGCGGGTCCTCGAACTCACCTCCCGTCGATGCAAGGCCACCATGGAGTCGATGTCGTCCACGTAGACTCCGGTGCCGACCATCCACTTCCAGGGCTCGAATCCCATCGCGTACCCGATCTTGTCGGCCAGGATCTTGGTGCCGGGCTTGTCGAAGCTGTAGCGGGTGGTGTCGCCTCCGCGTTTCGCGGCGCCCACGAGGTCGGCGACGTAGCTGCGGCCCTGCTTGTCCTTCTCGCCGATCCGGTTCGTGCCCAGCCACGCCGTCTTGGTCGGGAGCACTTGGCAATTTCCGTCGTAATCGTAGGCGAAGACGTATCCCGAGGTCCCGAAGCGGATCCTGGAGAGGATTTCCTTGGCCCGCTCCCTGAGCGCGGGCGTATCGGCGGAGTCCGCGTAGGGCTTCAGGATGCTCGTCGCGGTTTCCACCTGCTCCCGGACGGCGGCGATCTGGCGCGACATGGCTTCTTGCCTGAATCGCTCCACATCCTGGATGCCGATCGCGTGGAGGCGATAGGCCATGAAGGCGCTCACGCTCCCCACCAGCACGATCATGGAAACGATCGCGGACAACAGGATCTTGGCTCGGATGGTCATGAACGGATTCCTCGGCGGTGAATGGAACCCGATTCTGCCACTGTCGTTTCTTTGCCGTCGATCCCATTTCCGATTTCACCGAATCATCGCTGCACTCCCCGAAAACCCATAAACGAGAAAAGGCCATCCTTGCGGACGGCCTTCTCGTTACCCTCAGAAACGAACTAAGGACTTACCAGCGGAAGTGCGCGAAAGCCTTGTTGGCTACTGGCCATGCGGCGCGTGTCGACGCGCTTCTTCACGGCGGCGCCTTCGTTGTTGGCGCCCTGAGAGAGCTCGCCAGCCAAGCGACGAGCCATGTTCCGCTCGGTGCGGCAGACGGGTTTCGTCCAAACGAGAAAAGACCATCCTTGCGGACGGCCTTCTCGTTACCCTCAGAAACGAACTAAGGACTTACCAGCGGAAGTGCGCGAAAGCCTTGTTGGCTTCGGCCATGCGGTGCGTGTCGACGCGCTTCTTCACGGCGGCGCCTTCGTTGTTGGCGGCCTGCGAGAGCTCGCCAGCCAAGCGACGAGCCATGTTCTGCTCGGTGCGGCGACGGGATGCGTCGGCGATCCAACGGATGGCCAGAGCCTGGCGACGGTTGGGGTTCACTTCGACGGGCACCTGGTAGGTGGCGCCACCGACGCGACGCGACTTCACTTCGACGGAAGGCTTCACGTTGTTGATGGCGCGCTTGAGGATGGAGAGTCCGTCCTCTTCGCCGTTGGCGCGGGCCTGGAGCTCGTCGATGGCTCCGTACACCACTTTTTCGGCGATGGACTTCTTGCCATCCTTCATGATGCCATTGACGAACTGGGTGACCAGTGTCGACTGGAACTTGGGATCGGGATTGCGTTCCCGCTTCTCGGCAGCCTTGCGACGAGCCATTTACTTCTTCCCCTTCGCTGGAGCGCCCTTGCCCTTGGCCGCGGCCTGACCGGGCTTGGGACGCTTGACGCCGTACTTGGAACGGCCCTTGCGGCGACCATCGACACCAGCGGTATCGAGGGTGCCACGGATGATGTGGTAACGCACGCCAGGAACGTCCTTCACACGACCACCGCGGATCAAGACGATGGAGTGTTCCTGCAGGTTGTGGCCTTCACCCGGGATGTAGCAGGTCACTTCCATCCGGTTGGAGAGGCGCACACGTGCGATCTTGCGAAGCGCCGAGTTGGGCTTCTTGGGAGTGGTGGTGTACACGCGAGTGCACACGCCGCGCTTCTGCGGGCAAGCCTTCAAGACAGGCGAGGAAGTACGGTTTTCAACTTTTTGCCGTCCCTTGCGGACGAGCTGGGAGATGGTTGGCACCTTTTTCAGGCTCCTGTGGTTTCTGAGGGGGTCGAATGTAGATGCTCAACCCATTGTCTGGCAAGGGGTTGAGCCATTTTCTGTGTACGAATCAATCTTTGACTTGGACTTCTTCCTCGAAGTCGTCCACCAGATCGTCCTCGTCGTCGGCGGCGATGCTGGCTTCCAATTCCCTGCGGCGAGCGTCTTCTTCGAGCTTTTCCTGGGCGCGGCGGGCGGCTTCGACTTCGGCCTCCTCGTCGCGGACGCGGATCTTCCCGTAGGTGCGGGCGCCGGTTCCCGAAGGAATCAAGCGGCCCACGATGACGTTCTCCTTGAGACCTTCGAGCGTGTCGGTCTTGCCAGCGACGGCCACCTGGGTGAGCACCTTGGTGGTTTCCTGGAAGGACGCGGCCGCGAAGAAGGAATCGGTGCCCAACGAAGCCTTGGTGATGCCGAGAAGAAGCGGAGCGGTGGTCGGCGGTTCGCCGCCAGCCGAAAGGACGCGAGCGATCTCGATGCGCAGACGGGCCTTGGAGACTTCTTCGTTCTCGAGGAACTGGGAGTCGCCTGGATCCCGCACGCGCACCTTGCGGAGCATCTGTCGGACGATGGATTCGATGTGCTTGTCGGCGATGGTCACACCCTGCAGTTTGTAAACCGCCTGGATTTCCTCGACCAGGTATTCCTGGACGGCCTTCTCGCCACCGATCTTGAGGATGTCGTGCGGATCCTTGGGACCTTCGCACAGACGGTCGCCGGCACGGACGCGGTCGCCCGCGTGCACCGACAGGTGCTTGCCGCGGGGGATCAGGTATTCGGTGCGGGCGTTGTTTTCGTCGACCACGATCAGCTTCTGCTGGCCACGTTCCATGTCGCCGAATTCGACGATGCCGTCGACGGCGGTGACCACGGCCGGAGCCTTGGGAACGCGGGCTTCGAAGAGCTCCGCGACGCGCGGCAGACCGCCGGTGATGTCGCGGGTGGCCGAAGCCTGGCGCGGCATCTTGACCAGGATCTCGCCGACGCCGATCTTGACGCCGTCGCGCACCTGCAGGAGGGCGTTGGCGGGCACCGGGTAGCGGCCGATGGGCTTTTCCTTGTCGGCGCCGAAGACGAGCAGCTGCGGGTGCAGTTTGCCCTTCTTGTCGTTGATGACGCGGAAGGTGGTCAGGCCGGTGTTTTCGTCTTCTTCCACCTCGAGGGTGTGGTCTTCGACGATGTCTTCCCAGCGCGCGACGCCCTCTTCCTTGGCGACGATGACCGAGTTGTACGGGTCCCATTCGAACAGGATGGATCCGGCCTTGACCTTCTTGCCGGATTCCACGCGGACCACGGAGCCGTACGGAACCGGGTAGCGCGCCTTGGTGATGCCGTTGTCGTCGGTGAGAACGCACTCGCCCGAGCGGCTGATGACCACCATGTCCTTGCCGCCGCGCAGGACGGTTTCGACGTTCTCCAGGGTGATGTTGCAGTCGAGCTTGGCCTTCTGCTTGTCCTGGGCCGTCAGACGCGTCGCCGCGCCACCGATGTGGAACGTGCGGAGCGTGAGCTGGGTGCCGGGTTCGCCGATCGACTGGGCGGCCATGACGCCGACCGCCTCGCCGATGTTCACGGGGCGACCGGTCGCCAGATTCCGTCCGTAGCAGCGCGCGCAGACGCCGCGGCGGCTTTCGCAGGTCAGGACCGAACGCACGATGATCTTTTCGATCTCGGCGTCCTGCATGGCCTTGGCGGTGGCTTCGTCGATGATCGTTCCGGCCTGCACCATCACCTTGCCGGTGAGGGGATGCGGGACGTCGTTGAGCGGGACGCGTCCGAGGATGCGTTCGGTCAGCTGGGTCTTGACTTCGTCGCCTTCGGTGATGGAGCCGACTTCGATGCCCTGCTGGGTGCCGCAATCGACTTCCGTGATCACCAGGTCCTGGGCCACGTCGACGAGTCGGCGGGTCAGGTAGCCGGCGTCGGCGGTCTTCAGGGCCGTATCGGCCAAGCCCTTTCGCGCACCGTGGGTGGAGATGAAGTACTCGAGAACCGACAGGCCTTCCTTGAAGTTGGATTTGATCGGGTTTTCGATCGTTTCCTGGCCGGTGAGCTTCTTCTGGGGCTTCTGCATCAGACCGCGCATGCCCGAAAGCTGCTTGATCTGTTCGCGGCTGCCGCGAGCGCCCGAATCTGCCATCATGTAGATGGGGTTGAATCCGTCCTGGTCCTTGGCGAGCTTGTCGAACAGGATGTTCGCCACTTCCGACGTCGCGTGCGACCAGGTGTCGATGACCTGGTTGTAGCGTTCGCCGTCGGTGATGACGCCGTTGTCGTAGAGATCGTGGAGGTTGTCGACCTTCTTCTGGCCTTCCTCGATGATCTTCCACTTGTCGGCGGGAATGAGCATGTCGCCCAGACCCACGGAGGCGCCCGAACGGGTGGCCCAATGGAAGCCGGTTTCCTTCAGCTTGTCGAGGAACTCGACGGTGCTGTTGTTGCCGGTCTTGCGGTAGACGTCGCCGATGGTCAAGGCGATCTGCTTCTTGGTCATCGTCTCGTTGACGAAGCCGAGCTCCTTGGGCGTGATCTGCGAGAAGAGCGCGCGGCCGGCCGGAGTGACGACGATCTTGCCTTCGTAGCGGAACCGGACCCACTGGTGGACGCGGATGCCTCCTCCGAAGATGGCCTGCTCGATTTCCGTCGGGCTCGAGAACAGCGGGAGCGCCGCGATCTGCTCGGGCTTTTCAGGCTTGGGGCCCAGCGGCTTGGTCAGGTAGTAGGCGCCGAGCACGATGTCCTGCGAAGGAACCGTGATGGGCTGGCCCGACGCCGGATGCAGCAGGTTGAAGGCCGAGAGCATGAGCACGCGGGCTTCGAGCTGGGCTTCGAACGACAACGGAAGGTGCACGGCCATCTGGTCGCCGTCGAAGTCGGCGTTGAACGCCGCGCAAACCAACGGGTGCAGACGGATCGCCTTGCCTTCGACCAGCTTGGGGTAGAAGGCCTGGATGCCCAGACGGTGCAGCGTGGGCGCACGGTTGAGCAGGACCGGGTGGTCCTGGATGATTTCTTCCAGGATGTCCCAGACTTCGGGCTTTTCCTTCTCGATGTACTTCTTGGCGCTCTTCACCGTGTGGGCGATGCCGCGTTCTTCCAGCTTCTGGATGATGAACGGCTTGTAGAGCTCCAGCGCCATGCTCTTGGGCAGGCCGCACTGGTAGATCTTGAGCTCGGGTCCGACCACGATCACGGAACGTCCGGAGTAGTCGACGCGCTTGCCCAACAGGTTCTGGCGGAAACGGCCGTTCTTGCCCTTGAGCAGCTCGGAGAGCGACTTGAGGGGACGGCGACCTTCGCCCTTGACGGAAATCGTACGGCGGCCGTTGTCGAACAGCACGTCGACGGCTTCCTGCAGCATGCGCTTTTCGTTGCGCAGGATGACTTCGGGAGCCTTGATGTCGATGAGCTTCTTCAACCGGTTGTTGCGGTTGATGACGCGGCGGTACAGGTCGTTGAGGTCGGAGGTCGCGAAGCGGCCGCCTTCCAGCGGAACCAGCGGACGCAGGTCGGGCGGAATGACGGGCAGAACGTCGAGGACCATCCACTCGGGGCGGTTCTGCGACTTGCGGAAGGCTTCCACGATGCGCAGGCGCTTGAGCGTGTCCATCTTGCGCTGCACCGAGGTTTCCACCTTGACACGGGCGCGGAGGTCGCGCGACAGATGTTCGAGATCCAGCTCGGCAAGCATCTGCTTGACGGCCGGAGCGCCCATCTTGGCGTCGAATTCCTTGCCTTCGTCTTCCAGCTCGATGTGCTCGTCTTCGGTGAGAAGCTGGGCGCGCTTGAGCTCGGTGTTCCCGGGATTGAGCACGAGGTAGGACTCGTAGTAGATCACGCGCTCGAGGTGCGTGATGCTCATGCCCAGCATCTGGCCGATCATGGACGGCAGGCTCTTGAAGAACCAGATGTGCACGACGGGCACGGCCAGTTCGATGTGGCCCATGCGCTCGCGACGCACCTTGGAGTGCGTGACTTCCACGCCGCAACGGTCGCAGACGACGCCGCGGTAGCGGATGCGCTTGTACTTGCCGCAGGAGCATTCCCAGTTCTTGACCGGTCCGAAGATCTTTTCGCAGAAAAGACCGTCCTTCTCGGGTTTGAACGTGCGGTAGTTGATGGTTTCTGGCTTTGTGACCTCTCCAAACGACCAGCTCCGGATGATCTCCGGTGACGCAAGCTGGATCGAAATGGCCCCTGTGTCGGGAATGGCGGTCTCGAAGCCGGTGGTGGTCTCGTTCATCGAATCCTCCGATATCCTCTCGTGTCCGTCGGCATCAGGCTCAGACCGCCACTTCGCCGTCGGGCGAGAAGCGGACATCCAGAGCCAGAGCCTGCATTTCCTTGATCAGCACGTTGAAGCTCTCCGGAAGCCCCGGCTTGGGCGCGTTGTCGCCCTTGACGATGGCTTCGTAGATCTTCGAACGCCCGACCACGTCGTCGGACTTGACCGTGAGCAATTCCTGCAAGGTGTATGCCGCGCCATAGGCTTCCAGCGCCCACACTTCCATTTCGCCGAAGCGCTGGCCGCCGAACTGGCTCTTGCCACCCAGCGGCTGCTGGGTCACGAGAGAGTAGGGGCCGATGGACCGGGCGTGGATCTTGTCGTCGACAAGGTGACCCAGCTTGAGGTAGTACATGTAGCCGACCGTCGTGCTGTTCTCCAGCTGCTCGCCGGTCCTGCCGTCGAAGAGCTTGACCTTGCCCGTGTTGGGCAGGCCCGACTTGACCAGTTCCTGTTCGATGTCCTCGAACGTCGCGCCGTCGAACACCGGAGTCGCCACCTTGTAGCCCAGGCGGGATGCCGCCCAGCCCAAGGAGACTTCCAGAATCTGTCCGACGTTCATGCGGGAGGGCACGCCCAGCGGGTTCAGAAGGATCTGGACCGGAGTGCCGCCTTCGACGTAGGGCATGTCCTCGACGGGAACCGTCTTGGAGATCACGCCCTTGTTGCCGTGGCGACCGGCCATCTTGTCGCCCACCTGCAGGCGACGCTTCTTGGCGATGTAGACCTTGACCAGCTGCAGGACGCCGGGCTTCAATTCGTCGCCGCGAACGACCTTGTCGATCTCCTTGTCCAGGCGGTCTTCGTGCTGGCGGACCATTTCCTGGGCCGTCTGCACGATCTTTTCCACCTTGGCGTTGATCGCGTCGTCTTCGCAGAAGCGGGAGGAACCCGCCACGTCGTCGAAGCTGGTGCGGGCCACGAGCTGCTTGGTCCACTTCTTCCCGGCGGCCACGAGGACCTCGGAGGTGGCGGCGTCGCGGACTTCGCCCGAGGTCTGGCCCTCGAGGAGCTCGCCGAGCTTCTTGTCGCGGGCTTCGCGGATCTCCTGGATCTTGAGGCCCAGCTCGGACTTGATCTTTTCGATGCGGTCCTTGTCGGTCTTCTTGGACTTCTTGTCCTTTTCCTTGCGGGAGAAGACGCGCGTCTCGATGACGATGCCCTTCATGCCCGGAGGCGCCTTGAGCGAGCTGTCGCGGACGTCCAGGGCCTTTTCGCCGAAGATGGCGCGCAGGAGGCGTTCTTCCGGAGAAAGCTCGGTTTCGCCCTTGGGCGTGACCTTGCCGACCAGGATGTCGCCCGAGTTGACTTCGGCGCCCACGCGGATCACGCCCATTTCGTCGAGGTTGCCGATGGCGTCTTCGCCGACGTTGGGGATTTCGCGGGTGAGCTCTTCCGGTCCGCGCTTGGTGTCGCGGACTTCCATCTCGTATTCTTCGATGTGGATGCTGGTGAAGGTGTCCTTGACCAGCAGCTCTTCGGAGATGATGATGGCGTCTTCGAAGTTGTATCCGTTCCAGGGAAGGAACGAAACCAGGATGTTCTTGCCCAGGGCGAGCTCGCCGTGGTCGGTGGAGGCGCCGTCGGCGAGCGGAGTGCCTTTCTCCACGCGTTGTCCGAGGTCCACGATCGGCTTCTGGTTGATGACCGTGTCCTGGTTGGAACGGCGCATCTTGCGCATGTCGTAGACGTCGAATTCCGGCATGTCCAGGAAGTCGTCGTCCTTGGCCGGTCCCTTGTCGCGGCGGACCACGATGCGGGTGGCGTCCACGCGTTCGACCACGCCCGGGTTCTTGGCCAGGATCATGGATCCCGAGTCCAGGGCCGAACGGGCTTCCAGGCCGGTGCCCACGATCGGGGCCTCGGACCGCAGGAGCGGAACGGCCTGGCGCTGCATGTTGGATCCCATGAGCGCGCGGTTCGCGTCGTCGTGTTCCAGGAACGGGATCAGACCGGCGGCCACCGACACGAGCTGGCGGGGCGACACGTCGACGTAGTCGATCTCTTCGCGGCGCAGGAGCGGGAATTCGCCCTGCTTGCGGGCGATCACGTATTCGTCGCGCAGGTAGCCTTCGTCGTTCACCGGCGTGTTGGCCGGTGCGGTGATGAAGTTGTCTTCCTTGTCGGCGGTCAGGTAGTCGATCTGTTCGGTCACGCGACCGTTGACCACCTTGCGGTACGGGG
>Ga0116187_1004631_pt1 | contig 11911 bp, 8 predicted proteins | sample AD_JPNNA6_MetaG_FD_89755 | JGI IMG/M metagenome (GOLD analysis project Ga0116187, IMG submission 89755) | Active sludge microbial communities of municipal wastewater-treating anaerobic digesters from Japan - AD_JPNNA6_MetaG | ecosystem: Engineered > Bioreactor > Anaerobic > Digestate | place... | reverse complement strand
GCCGTGCCCTTCCGGTGTCGATATTCCCCGTAATTTCAAGGTTTGGAATGAATTGTATATGTTCGGCAAGAGTGAAACTGCCCGCGGTGCATGGCAATGGATTGATGCCCCGGTTCGTGCCGACAAATGCACAAGGTGCGGTGTCTGTGTCAGTCACTGTCCTCAGCAGATTGCAATTCCTGACGAATTAGAAATGATGGTAAAAGATTTTGCTGGTTGATTCGGGCCGAAGTAATTTTCTCAAGTTCAAAGAAGTGGCTTTATCCTCTCTTTGAACTTGAAGAGTTTCTGAATGATCATACCAGCTCGAAGAGTCCCGAACCGCTTCTTTTTAAGTTTGATGGAACAGTTGCATGACAGAGGATATTCTTCAAGATGTTGCAGATCCCGGGCAGGCTTATGTGATTTTATCCGAGCGCAGGGCCAAGGCTCTTCTCTGACAAATAGATAGCTGTCATATTGTGTATCGATCAACTCGTACGAAAAACGCCTCTTGATAGGTGAGTGATTCTGCGGCAAGACTTCCGGCTTGAACTGTTGTAGTCAATGCATGAAACGATAATATCCGACATTAAATAATCAATTATTTCACTTCATTCTTGCGCTGGGTTTATCGCTGAAACCCGGCTGTGATATTTGCTTGAAATAATATAAGCAGCGGTGCTAGTTGACTCGATGCATTTTTATTTCAGGAGAAGCACTAATGTTTGATATGATTCCTAATCCGGTTCCTCTTTCCATTCTCGCAGTCAGCATAGTTATGAGCATTCTCGCGTTCAAACACGAACATCTCATGCGGAAATGGCTGCTGACTCCTTATGATATCAGCCGCAGCGGGTCATACCGGACCTTTATAACGAGCGGATTTATTCATGCGGATTATCAGCATCTCTTTTTCAATATGTTTACTTTCTTCTTTTTCGCCTTTCCTCTCGAAAATATAATGGGACCGGCTAAATTTGCGGTTCTTTATTTCGCGAGCATGATAATTGCAAGCATTCCATCATATCTGAAGAACAGAAACAATCCGCGATACGCGTCACTCGGCGCTTCGGGAGCGGTCAGCGGTGTCGTGTTCGGATATATCCTATACGATCCGCTATCACGGATTTATATTATGTTTATTCCTATCGGAATCCCCGCTTTCATATACGCTTTTCTCTATCTCGGATATTGCATCTACGCGTCGAGACGTCAGAGGGATAACATAAATCATTCCGCTCACTTCTGGGGTTCTCTCACGGGATTTCTTATAACCGTTGCATTTGATCCGGATGTCATCGGCAGATTTGTTGAGCGCATTCAAGGTTTCATTTAATCAGGCAAAAGGAGAAAACAAGTGAAAATAAAATCGTCTTATTTTTTTGCGGCGATCGCGTTAGTCGTTGGTGCCGTTCATATTTTCGCGGCGGATCAGGCGCCGTCATTCAAATGGAAAACCGGGAAAATCGAAATCGGAGACAATATAGCTGTAATGAATCTTCCCGGTGATTTCAGGTATCTCGATCCGAAACAGAGCAAGACGGTAATCGAAGATCTTTGGGGAAATCCCGAGGGATCCGCTGACGGTGTTCTCGGAATGATTTTTCCATCAAATATGAATCCGATAGCGGATGACAGTTGGGGGATCGTTATTACCTATGAGGACTCCGGATTCGTCAAGGACGATGATGCGGACAAGATTGACTATGATGAACTTCTCTCTACGATGAAGGAGGAGATAAAAGAATCTAATCCCGAACGGAAGAAAGCCGGATACAGTTCGATCGAGCTTGTCGGTTGGGCGACTCCGCCGCATTATGACAAAGCATCGCATAAACTATTCTGGGCGAAGGAACTTAAGTTCGAAGGTAGCAATGAAAACACTCTCAATTATAACTTCAGAATTTTAGGACGCAAAGGAGTCCTTGTTCTTAATGCCGTTTCGGGAATGAAACAGCTGAAAGACATAGAGTCTAAATCGGCTCCGCTACTTGAATCGGTAAACTTCTCGGATGGTAACCGTTATGCAGAATATGTTCCCGGAAAGGACAGGGTGGCAGAGTTCGGAATCGCCGCACTTATTGCCGGGGGAGCCGCGGCAGCAGCGAAGACGGGTCTTTTGAAAAGTCTGTGGGTAGGCATTCTCGCCGCCAAGAAATTTATCATAATAGGTCTGATTGCGGCTGCCGGATTTGTCAAAAAATTCTTTTTCAGCAAAAAATAATTTAATCAGCTGCATGCCGCGAATACCGCGGAGGAAATTATCTGAGCGCTGATGAGGATCCGGCTATCGGTTTGACTCAATTGCTTCCGTCATCTTTGTCCATTGATGTCATAATCGGATTTCGTATCGCATGAACCAGGTGATTGACTATACCAGCAATTATAGATAACGGAGAATAGGCATGTGAGTTGATTTTTTCGGGCTGCGGATAAAGATGCTTGGATTATAATCGAAATTTTCAGGTATCCGGTAAAAAGATGAAATTTGACTGAATTATTCTTGATAAAGATGACTGGCTTACCATGGCTCAGAAAATCGGGAAAAGCGAAATTAGCGCTTAAGTGTTTGTTCTGGTAAATTTATTTATTATGAGATTTTTGATTATTTCTTAAATATTTTTTTGAAAAACAATTATATTTGGAGGATATTGCTTATGAGAATTTTTTTTCGATTAATTACTATTGTATTAATTCTATTAACTTCGTGTTCGCATAACCCAAAACCAGGATATAAAAACAATAAACTGCCTGTTGAAAAAAGGAGTTATTTCTATTCCGATTCAAATCATTCCGAGATTTTACTAAAAATACAGAAAACTCCAGATAGAGTTCTGAATTATCTGAAAAAAATTGATGGTAATTATTCATATACTTCATATAGTCCTGATAATAAAGAGAAAGCCTTGTTTTCCGCTTATTATGAAATGCTGCCGGATAAATTGAAAAGGTCTGTGCAAAAACATGTGATTGCAATATACTTCATAGAAAATTTCATGGGAGGCGGTATGACTGATATTGTCTATGATGAAAGACTCCAGCCATGCTGTATTCTTTATTTAAATCCGGAAATTCTTAGGCGAAATCTTACCGAATGGATAACTTTTAGGGACAATTCGACATTTTACATTGATGACGGAAATATCCAAATAGAAAGCCTATGTTCAACGCATTATTATGGATTAGTTCATGTTCTATTTCATGAATCCTGTCATGTATATGACTATATATATGGAATAACTCCTTATGTTGAGCCGTCATTGAAAAGTGATAAAAGTAATATCGAAAGTAATGATTTTGTGAATGGGTTTTGGCTGGATTATGGTAAAACTGTTCCTGATTATGAATTTAAAGGAAGAAGCAATTTTTCCAGTTATGGACTCGGCAGTAAAATACCCATCAGCCAGGCTTATGAAATATATTTCGGATTGTCGAAGGCGCCATTTGCTTCACTATATGGATCAAAAAATTGGGCGGAGGATTTTGCGGAAAGTTTCACATGGCTTTTTTTGAAACAAAAATATAATATTGATTATTCGGTATTAATTAAAAATAATGATAAAATATTATTCGATTACAAGCCTATGTCTAATACTAAATTGTTACAGCGTAATGTTCTGAAAATTTTCGAGAGGTCTTCTGTTTTATTAATATGAAAATAAATTGAGGTTTTCTGGATTAATTATCGAGTTTTACCTGTGTTTGCCGAGTTGGTATTATGAAGTTTTGCTATATGAATCGATAATCTTTTGTTCATTATTCTTACCAGGTTATCAGCTGATAAATAATTGATTGACTGATTGTGAAAAAGTGTTATCAGTTTGGTGCGCGCGTTTTACCGCGTGTGATTTTTGTATTATGGCGGAAACGAATGACTGAAGAAAATTCTTTTACGGATGAAGATTTAAGCCGCATCAGACAAAAGGCTTTCAGTTCAGAGCTGAAGGGTCTTATTTCAAAAGTCACACGGGAAGTTCACTCTGAGGATTCCGTGAAAAAACCGGATCCGTTATATTCTGCATCAAATATTTTTTACCGCGCGTTAAATAGACCGTATCTGAATTCGGATTTTATTAAAAAAAGGGAATTCCGTATTTTTTCGGAAGAATCTCATACATCTGCTGAAATATACTGCTATGATTGTGAAAAATCGCTCTATTCTTCGAATTCTTCAAAATCAATTATACCAACAAAAGATTTTTTCCGCAAACTGCGTAAAAAAACGTCTTTTGAATATCCTTTTTCGGGTTCAATACTGAAGATATTCCCTTTTTCTGATTTTACGGAATTATTTGATAATGAATACTTTCCGCCTTTTGTTGTTTCCTCCGACAGTGATTTCAGCAAGCTTGCTGCAATTGATGTGCTTATGCGGAAAATTAAATCCAGAACTTATGAATTGGATTTTTCGATTCTTTCAAAAATTATGATACAGCTTACAGATTATTATGATAAGATTTTTCTTATTTCTCTTTCCGACTCGGAGAAACTTCCTGAATCAATGTTTCTTTTAAGCCGCATAAAATCCATCGTTAAATTGAAATGCCCGGATGTTGAAATTATTATTTCCTCTCAGCGTAAAATGGTATTATTTGCCGAGTCTTCCTCGGCAGAAAAAGCGCTTTCTCTTGCGGTTGAAAACGAAAAAGTTGTTTTTGAAGAAATAAAAAACATGCGAAACGAAATTTTTTCAATTTTCGGATGAGAGCCGGTGCCCGTAATTTTGTTATAAGTCAAATAAGCTTTTTTTCTTTCAATGCGAGCCGTATTGAATCAAGCTGATTTGCATTGTTTATTACTTTGACGATATGTATTCCGTCATCAGAAAGCTTTACCGGCTTTGCTTCAGAATAATAACTTGCCGCGATCTTTCCCTGAACTCTTTTAAATTTGCAGAAAACACGTACTTCAGGATGAAGAATATTCTCCGGATTGTATGAATCAATCAGGGCAAGTTCTTCCGAATTAAGTGCGCAGATGTCGTTTTTCTTGAAAATATCTTCCGTACAATTAAGAAGAGAAGGCATTATATTTATGAAATTGGATACAAGTTCGTAATCGAATATCGTATCAATGCTGTTTATTATTGCGTGAACGGCTTGAATTGATGTGAAAGATTCTTTTCGGAACGGTCTAACCGTGGTTAGCGCGTCATAAATGTCGCAGATTGAAATCAGTTTCGGAAATACTGGAAGATTTTCATACGGGAGCTGATAATAGCCGTTGTTGTTGTATTTCTCATGATGAAACAAAACTCCCTGCTGAATGATAGGGTCGGTATTGTTTACGTTTTTTATCATCTCGTAACCAAGCTGGGGATGGCGTTTTACCTTTTGAAATTCAGAGACGTTGAATGCTCCTTCTTTATTGAGTAATTGTTTGTCTATCTGCTTATGCCCGATATCGTGAAGATATGCCGAAAGCGTTATGGAGCGAAGTTCGTCTTCATTGAATTTTTTCATGCGCTTGGCAAGCACCGCTGTCATGAATCCGACGTTAACGGAATGGTTATAAATATAATCATCAAAAGAGCTGAGTTCTTTCAATAAGTCAATTTCTTCTATTTCGATTGAATTGAGTTCCGAAAGAACTTCGTCAACTACCTGTTCAGCAGCACGGTAGCCTGATTTGCTGAGTTTATTTGTTTTTTCAACTTCATCCAGAATTGTTTTTGCATTATTGTAGACAATGTTGACGCGGTAATGCGGAATTTTGACCTTTTCATTTGAAGAATCGTAATAAAGATATTTCCCGAATTTCGCCTGAAAGCTGTCAATCATCTCCTTGGTGATTGCAACCCTTGCTTCAAGCACCTTCTTTCCGTCTTCAGAAAAAAGAGGATTAACAAAACTCGATCCCGGTGAAAGATATAAAATATCAACTTTCTTCATGCTTTTACTCTACACTAATATTGATTAAATTCAAATAATTATTCTTACTTTACTCCGGATTCGGAAGTGTTTTACAAAACATAAAGTAGTGAATCATATTTAAATTGTTTAATAAATTAAAATTTTGGTGTCAAAGCATAAATTGTGCCATTTTTTTTAAAAAAATTAACGGAAAAAATGAGTTATTCCGATTATATATATGAAGGGGGAGAACAGCGGAAAAAACCATAAATACCCCATTCATGCCGAAAAAGATTCAAAAACACAAATATATCATTAAAATAGCCTAAAAACGTATATAACCACCTTCCAGATTCAGTGCTCTCACACCGAATAGTTATCTGTAACTGATAAATGCTTCCTGATGATGGAAGCGGATAACTTTGGTGGTATTGCGAAATCGGCTGAAGGCGGATTTTCCGCCCGCCGGTTTAGCATTACAAATATATTGTACGCAAACTGGGATGTTCTTTGAAATTCAGACCGGCATTATGCCGGAATACTTTTGGTTCTAACGGCATATATAGCGCCCGGTAAGGAGATCGGGTGAGAATATACAAAGGAGTGTATATATGATTATTAACCATAACATGAGCGCGATTAATGCAAACCGTGTTTTGAAGTTCAAACACTGGGACGTTAACAGATCTACGGAGAAACTTTCTTCCGGTATGAGAATTAACAAATCAGGGGACGATGCTTCCGGACTTGCAGTATCAGAAAAAATGAGAACTCAGATTCAGGGTCTTCGTCAGGCTGAAAGAAATGCTGAAGACGGCATGAGTTTTGTTCAGACTACAGAAGGATACCTTGACCAGACTTCTCAGATTCTTCAGAGAATACGCGTTCTTGCAGTTCAGTCTTCAAACGGTATTTATACTAATGAAGACCGCCAGCTCATACAGGTTGAAGTTTCGGCTTTGATCGATGAAGTTGACAGAATTGCGTCTCAGGCAGAGTTTAACAAATTTAAACTTCTTCTTGGTGATTATTCCAGAACTAATCCTAAAGCTTCTATGTGGTTCCACATCGGAGCTAATATGCATCAGAGAGAAAGAGTTTACATCGGAACTATGACTGCTGAGGGTCTTAGCCTCAAAGAAAAAACCGGTGAATTCTTGGCAAATCTTTCGACTGCTGATAAAGCTAACAGAACAATCGGTGTTGTTGACGAAGCACTTCAGAAGATTGCAAAACAGAGAGCGGATCTTGGAGCATATTACAATAGACTTGAATTTGCTTCTAAGGGTCTCATGAATGCTTATGAAAACATTCAGGCTTCTGAATCCCGTATTCGTGACGCTGATATGGCTGAAACAATGGTTGATCTTACTAAAGATCAGATTCTTGTTCAGAGCGGCACTTCAATGCTTGCTCAGGCTAATCAGAAAGCGCAGACTGTCCTCCAGCTTTTAAGATAATCGGGAGTGAAGGCGAACAATAGAACATCCCTTTTTGAATAAACTGTATGTTGCAAACCGAAAGTATTTTTTCTGAATAAATAAAAACCGGCTCAATGAGCCGGTTTTTTCGCGTTTCAAGCATTTGCCGGAGATTTATAATTTGAGTTCCATAAAACAAACGTTAAAAGGAAGATGTTCGTAGCTTTTGATCAACGTTTCTATAAAACCGTATTCGATATACCATGATTTCAGGATTTCGTTGCTGTCGATGACGCCGATTGATATTTTTTTTGCTTTTTCAACAGCGGCCCGATTTTTGGCAAAATCCATGAGTTTTTTCCCATAGCCCATGTGCCGCTTTTCCGGAATAACTGACAACCGTTCGAGATAATAAATTTCGGGATTATCTTTTGCTTTTTCAAGAGCGACGGTACCGATAAGAGTTTCATTCTCGAATAAACCGAATAGTGAAACTCCGTCTCCGGTAGTTTCGATAAGCCTTTCCAGTGACATAAATGCGGCATTAGTAGGTGCGTTGTCTTTTGTAAAACCGAAATCATCTGCGACAGTTTTGAAAGATCTGTTTAAAACTGAAAGTGCATCTGAAAGTTCTTCTTTTGAATCAAGTTTTTTAAATGTGATCATTGATCAGAATCCTTGTTCCATTTTAATGTATTTTCAGACATCATAAAACGGTTTTTACCGCTTGTTTTGGCTTTGTAGAGGACGTGATCTGCGAAATCGATAAAAGCCTCTGCCATCTTCTGAAAATAGCTCTGAGGTATGGGCTTCGGCATTTCGTTGATATCAAAATCGGGTGAATCAAGAAGGCCGACTCCGATTGAGCATTTGACCGTAAGAGGCTTTCCGTTGACGTTTATAGGATTATCTATAAGTTGGTTATAGAAACGATTGAGAACAATCTCTACTGAGTCAAGGTTTGTCTGCGGCAAAAGTACAGTAAATTCATCTCCGCCGTAACGGCCTACTGCATCAGTATTTCTTGTTGCCTTAAGCAGGGAACGGCCTATAATTGCAATCGCCTGATCTCCTGCAATGTGACCGTGTTCATCATTAATATTTTTTAAATTATCAACATCGACCATCATCAGAACGAGAGGATAATTGTTACGGAATGCTCCCCGAAGATCGCGAAGCAGACATTGAAAGAAAAATCCCCTTACATAGACTCCTGTCAGAGGATCGATTGTTGCGATTTGATGCAGCCGTGAATTGTGAATTGCAACAGCGGCCTGATTCGCGAATACATTCAGAAGCGAAACGTCGTCTTCGAGACTTATTTCTCGGTCTACATAAACGATTCCGACATTATAATCGGCGACTCTTAGAGGTATGGCCGTTCTGCCGTTTTTAACGTAAACTATTCCTTCGTTAAGAGCTTTACCTATGATTTCAGTTTCATTTCCTTCAAGAAAATCTTTGATATGATGTTTGGGATTGAAGCATCCTGTTGCCGCCTGAATTATAAGACCTGCCTCTTCATCCATCATCGCAAGAAATGAATCCTCATGCTGTTCAACGTTCATCGAGTTGTTGTCGCCGAATACAGCTAAAAATGAATTTCCGACACCGAGAAGACCCATTATCTGAATCAGAATTCCGTTAAGAAGTTCTTCTAAAGGCTGAATGCGGTGCAGATCCGGCGTTACATTCAGAATATAGTTCAGGCTTTCGCGGCTTTTGCTGATTTGCTTAATTGAATTGGCGGATTTGAGCCCTACATCAACCCATAACAGAAGCCTGTCCGGTCCCTCGCTTTTATCGAAGTATCCCTGTATGTCCAGTCTGCGGAGCAGTTCGCGCGGGGGATGTTCTGATGCGTATCCTGTCTGAAGTATTATCTGGATTATCTTATTTTTCTTGCGGAGTTCTGCGACAAATTCTTCGCCTGTCATTCCGGGCATAAAATAATCGAGAAGGATTAAATCAAAAGATTTTTTTTCAAGTATTGCCAGAGCCTCCGCTCCTCCCGGAGCGGTTGTAACGTTGTGTCCTTCGCGCGAAAGTAAAAGGCGTGTTGCTTCGAGATATTCAAGATTGTCATCTACCAGAAGAATTTCTCCGCCTTTTTCAGAGCTGAGCTTATATTTTCGAGCCAATGTGATCCTCCTGATTTGACTTGAGATGAATAATAAACTTTGTACCTGCGTTGATGCCGTTAGTTACTTCGATGCTTCCGCCGAATTCTGCACACACTATGTTGTGAACCAGAGTGAGACCGAGTCCTGTTCCCACGCCGAATGGTTTTGTCGTGAACATCGGATCGAATATTTTTGTTAAGTTTTCTTTGCTTATTCCGCTGCCGTTATCGGTCACACTCAAAATGACTTCGCTTTCCGTTTCGTTAATACTTACTTCAATTTTTCCGCTTCCGTCATTCGGACATGCTTCGATTGAATTATTGACAAGGTTTGTGATTACCTGAGAAAGCCTTCCCGGAACTCCGTTAATTTCTATGTAGTCCCTTTCGCAGGTAAGTTTAATTTCGCACTTGCTTTGTTTTAGGGAATGGCTGAGCAGGAGCAGTGCTTCGCGTATTACTTCTACAGCATTAAAGTGGAAACGGTCTTTTGGATCAAGATCGCGCGTTTGCGATTTGATGCCGTGAACGAAAGCCGCTGCTTTCTCTGCTGCTTTTTCTGCCAGATTGAGCGAGTGTTTAATTTCTGCGGCGATTTCGCGGTGGTCATCATCGCTTACATCTGGATCGCCTATTGACTTATCATATTCTTCGGTCAGTCTTGATATTTCCGAGAGAGAAGTGCGGATCGATGCTACGGGAGTATTCATTTCGTGAGCTATGCCCGCAGTCATTTTTCCGAGCGAGGCCATCTTGTCAATGACGAGCATTTTTTCCTGATTTTCCTTTAGTGAATGATAGGCCTCTTCGAGCAGTTCCTGTTTGGTTTCGAGATTCTGCAGAAGAGTTTTGAGCTGTTTATCTTTTATAACTTCCTGCGCCAGCAATATGCTCAGGAACGAGTTTGATACAAGCTGGCGGATGTTTTCAATTATTTCGGCAGGTTCATCCAGCTGAAAGACGAAATATCCGATGATTTCTTCATAATTCAAAAGAGGTTCAATGACTAGATTTGAAGAATTGTCTATTATGAATTCTTCAGGTAAAATTATATTACTTTGAAATTCTTTGCCGTCAATATCCCAGAATGTTTTTCCGTTCGGCAGATAATAGAGGACAATTTTTGATTTGGAAAGTTCTTTGTCGCAAAATAATGAAATAAAAAAAGATCTTACTCCGAATTTGGGTAATTCTCTTGAGATGTGATTTAAATAATTCTTCATGTCAATCAGCGGAGAAAAATATGAACTGAACAGAATGAAAAGATAATCTTTTTTCTGTGTTTCAAGCCGCTTTGCGGCAATCATGTTTTTTTCGGCTTCGATAATCATGAAGCGGGCACTCTCAAAGAATGATACTGCAGAAATTTTCTGAGTGCTGTTATAAATTGAAGATTCAAGAATATCCGTGCTCCAAAGTGTCAGAAAATTATGCCATCCGGTAAACACTTCATCACTGTCATTGTTTTCTGCCGAGGTAAGTAATTCTTCATTAAAAGTATAAAGCAGTTTTGTAATATCATCATTCTTCATGAATTCTTCAAAAAGTTTATTTAGAATCTGAGGATTTCCGGGCGTGGTAAAAACTGTATTTTTAATAAGTTCAGGTTTTGAGTTTTTGACTGTTATGCAGTCTTTTTGAGAGATATAATTCTTTAATATACATCCGCATGAATTTCTCACGATAAGTTTTGCCGGTATCAAACGGCGTTTTTCAACTTCTTCTCCTGATAGAATAGAACGCATTGCTTCAAGTGCGCTTTCTGCCATCTCTCTGTGCGGCTGCTGAACCGTTGTCAGAGGCACGGCATTGCATTGCGACTGATCCGTGTTGTCGAAGCCGCTAAGTGAAATTTCGTGCGGAACTTTTATTCCGTGTTTTTTAAGTGCATCGTAAGCTCCCAGTGCGCTGTCATCATTTACCGCTATTATTGAATCGAAATCAATTCCTGATTTTATTAATTCTTCAACAGCTTCAATTGCCAGATCGTATCTATATGATACATGACGAATCAATTCATCATTGACCGGAAGACCCCGCTTAAGCATTTCTTCTTTGAAAACAGAAAGACGCAAATGAGCTTCTTCGTTGTTCTCAGGACCGGCAAGAAACAGCACTTTAGCCGCTTCATGCTCATCAAGCATGTGGCTGACGATTTGACGCATTCCTTCTTTGTTATCAAGAAGAATAGATACGGCATCGTCCAGTTCGACGCCGATGCTGACAACAGGTATAGTCGAAAAGCGTTTAAGGAATTCCGACAATTTATCTTTTCCGCAGCTTTGAGACAGAGATGCCGAAAGTACTATCAATCCGTCGATTCGTTGAGTTGATGCCAGGTCGTAAATTTTATTCCATTGCCTGTGCAGAATGCTTTCGTCAAGAAGGACTCCGCCGCAGAAGGTTATCATTTCAATGTTTTTATTGCGGGCGGCATTAAACAGATGGCGCCACATGGTGTTATTATAGGTACCGGCTATATCAAATGTCAGAAATCCTATTGTATGCTTGCCCGCTTTTGTTCTCACTCTTTG
>Ga0116187_1004622_pt1 | contig 11924 bp, 9 predicted proteins | sample AD_JPNNA6_MetaG_FD_89755 | JGI IMG/M metagenome (GOLD analysis project Ga0116187, IMG submission 89755) | Active sludge microbial communities of municipal wastewater-treating anaerobic digesters from Japan - AD_JPNNA6_MetaG | ecosystem: Engineered > Bioreactor > Anaerobic > Digestate | place... | reverse complement strand
TATTCGATCAGCAGTTGTGGCCGGGATTTTTTGGATCTTCGCCATTTTATCCAGGCCAGAATCAGTGTTGCTGGTTGTGCCGTTGGCAGTCTTGGGGCTGGTTTCAATCAAGCACTTACGTGGCCAGCTGCATGCGGTGTCATCTGTAATCGTTTTTACGATTTTGCTGGCACTAGCCGGTGCGCTCAGGATAATCCTTGATGAAATCGCCACCCCAGTTGTCAAGCCCACTTTTGTCTCATTTGATTTGTTTGCATTAGTCTTTAAAAAGCAATTTTATCGCCTAGTTATTGCGCCTGAGTCCCACAGCGTCATTATCGTCGTGCTTGGCGCGTTAGGTACATTAGTAGGGTGGGGCAGAGGGCGCTTGGTCGCCCTTTTTGCGGCCTGGTTTTTGACACCTTTGGCCGCCGCAATTGCCGGTTTTCAGTCCATGGAAGTCCACCATGAATGCTACGGGCTTGTTGGCTGGCCCTTCATGGCCCTTTTGGGTGGGGCCGCCGTTGGATGGATCGGCAAGATGGCTTTGAAGTTGGCTCCCAAGGCACAAAAGGTAATTGCCCCCCTGTTGTTGGCCGCGCTTACCACAGCGATGCTTTGGATGGCCTTTTCATGGGATTGGGAGCCAGATCCGCTGCCTGTCCAGTATCAGTTTTTGGCGAAAGTGGCCCCCAAACTACCAGATAACAGTCAGATATGGTTTGCAGGTGAGATTGATCAACCAAACGATGCAGACGTGTGGTATCCACTGGAAATCGAAGGTCGTGCCAATCCAGACAGAGTCACTCCAGAGTGCACAGACAAGGGATATTTGTTTGTACGATTGATAACAAAAGATATTCAGCCTCGAAGTCCTGGCCAGTGTGATCTATATTGGTTACGAGGTGCCTGGGCGACGGTTACCGACGAGTCAGACCTGGCCGAGGCAAAACTTAAGGCAAGTGGCTGGAATTTCGAGCCTTTTTATTTGGAAAAGGTCGCAATTCGCGATGCCTTTTCAGGTCGTCCCAAAAATGCTGAAATGGGACTTTGGAAGCTTCATCCAGCAGTTGGAGCGCAGGAGTTAGAACATGGCAATCAAACGAAGTGATACAAATTGGTGCGGGTGGGGTTGGGCTAATACCCGCTATGATTTTCACGGCCAACGCGACACGTTTTTGAAATGGCTGGGCAAGCAATTGGGGGCGGATTTGGTTGGTACCCACATCCCGCCTGTGAATCCAGAAGATGTTTTGCTGCCTGACGTTCGCCTTAACGAGGCTGACTTGGCCGATCTTGTAGCTGCAGCTGGTGGCCAGGAATTTGTGCAACAGGACCACATGTCCAGGCTTATGCACTCGATGGGGCGCAGTCTTCCTGACTTGTTGCGCCTTCGACGCGGCGACATCAGGAACGCCCCTGACGCGGTGGTTTTACCTACTTCAAACGAGGCGGTGGCTGACATTTTGCGCCTTTGTGGCGAGCGCAATTGGGCGGTTGTACCTTTTGGTGGTGGCTCAAGCGTCGTTGGAGGCGTAGAGGCCTGGGATCCGCAAGGACGTCCAGTCATTTGTCTGGATATGACCAAGATGAATCGAATCCTGGCGTTTGACCCTGAAAACCAGACCGCCACTTTTCAGGCCGGCATTTATGGGCCGGATCTTGAGGCTGAACTGGCAAAAACCAACCACATCCTTGGCCATTATCCCCAGTCCTTTGAATTTTCCACTTTGGGGGGCTGGATTGCCGCTAGGTCATCCGGCCAGCAGTCAAATCAATACGGCGATATCCATGATATGTTGGAATCCTGCGTAGTTATCACACCAAAAGGCGAGTTGGTCACCTGGACTGGTCCTGTCTCCGCGGCTGGTCCTGACTTGGATATGTGTATAGCCGATTCTGAGGGGACCCTTGGAGTGATAGTTGAAGCAACCGTCAGGATTCGTCCAAAGCCAGAAGCCTATCAAATAAAGGCCGTACTTTTCCCGGATTTTGCGGCTGGAACTGCAGCCTTGCGAGCAATCAGCCAAGCCGACCTGAAATTGTCGTACATGCGCCTGTCAGATGCTGTTGAAACGGCCACATATCTAAAAATGGGTAGCGGAAATCTGTTGAAAGAGATTGGCCTGAAGGCCCTTTCGCCCTTGGGCTTCAAAGACCAAAAGTGTGTTGCCTTAATTGGAACAGAAGGAAGTTTAAGGGAAGTCGAATACGATGTTTCAAGGGCTATAGCCATTTGCAGAGCACATGGCGGACTTTCGGTGGGCAGTTCCCCTACGAAAAACTGGCATCGTGACCGTTATCTGCACCCTTACATGCGCGACGACCTCTTGGATGCAGGAATAGCTACCGACACCCATGAAACTGCAGTGCCATGGTCAAAGATTGGCGTGGTACAAAAGGAGGTCCAAGAGGCCCTTGAGGCAGAGCTTGGCCGTCACGGGAAAAAAGTCCATGTTATGGCTCACTTGTCTCACTCTTATCCCACAGGTTCGTGCATTTACTTCATCTTGATGTATCCACTAAACCAAGACGATCCAATCGGTCAGTGGAGGCCCATAAAGGCCGCCATTTCTGACGCAATCGCAAAGCACGGCGGTACCATTAGCCATCACCACGGGGTGGGTATTGATCACAAGCCTTGGTTATCTTTGGAAAAGGGGGAGCTTGGTTTAAGCCTGATAAAAGCGGTGCGTCGTGAGGCCGACCCCTCAAATATCATGAATCCAGGAAAGCTTGTTGATTAAGTAAGTTATCACTTTTTTTCCGATTAGTACTTGCCTAGCTCCAGTTGTTCCCTCCACAACCAATCAGTAGCTGGCTCTGTGTCATTCTGGTCTATTGAAACAGCGTTTGCGACGGTATGTACTATTTCAAAATGTGTCTCATAAGAAGTTTTGGTCGTTCGATATGGATGCCGCCCAAGGAATACCAGGCTGCCATCAGGATTTATCCTACCCAGATCGTTGGTATGCAGCCATCCTCCTTCAATTGCATTTTCATCTCGAACTTTTACTCCTGTGTAGCTTTGCATTAGCCCGGCTCCAGATACCAGAATCTCCCCATTCAAAGCGATTTTCAGCTCTACACCTGGTAATGGGAAACCAACATTTTCAGGTGGTACATCAGCAAAACTGCCACCAACAGTGGTAATGCCACCAGCCTCTGCGACCCCATAAGTGGTACGAACATCTATGCCTATGTTGTGGAAAAACCTACGAATTTCTGGGGCAATTGCTCCAAAACCGGTGACGATAGCGCGAAGTCGTCCACCAAAAATTTGGTGTTGTACTTTAGAAAGAAACGGCCCAGCCAACTTGTCTTTAAAAGTCTGTTTTTTCAGACCGGCAGCTGCCATAGCGCCCCTAAGTAGCCAGCCCTGCAAGCCTCCTAAATTGGCTGTTTCTACTTGTACCTGCGCGACTAGCTCCTTAAGTTGATCAACTGTACAAACTAAAATCGTCGGTCTGGCCAACCACAGTTGCTTTAGCAATTCCACAGGGGTATCCGACTCTATGATGGCAATTTCTCCGCCAGTGGTGATAGCAGTATATTGTCCTGCGAACTTATCAAATGGTCTTGGCCTCAGGTTGGCCACTAGCCAGATATCCGATGGAGTCGCGCCGATGGCCTGTCCTAGACCACTGGAAATTGAATAGACACTTCTATGGGTTAGGTCACATCGTTGATTAATTATCGTCTTGGTTCCAGTTTGTAGGGACATAGCCGGGATGTCGGGGTACAAATTTGCCAGACGGCTTTCAAGGTCCTGAGAGATGTTTTGGGCATAACTCGGTTGTAGTGTGGGGATTGGTAAACACTTGATGGGATTCTTAAACTTATCGCCAGTAGCGATTATCATGTCCCACTCATCCTCAGGGGCGAACACTAGGTAGGGTCTGGTTTCAAATACAAATTGGTTTAGTTGTGTTTTGGTGTATTGAGGTTCCAGACAACAAGCAACCCCTTTTGCAGCCATGATCCCAAGCTCAAGCAACAAAGTGGTACTTGATTGTGGGGCCACAATCCCAACAGCTCTTTCGTGAGGCAATCCGGTCGAGATGATCTGTTCTGCTATCGCAACCAAGGCATTCCAAACTTCAATCCAGGAGTATTCGACTTGGTTATCTCCAGATGTGACTTGTAAGGCAGCTTTTGGTCCATAGTGCTTTACATTCGAGTGAATCAAATTGATGATGGATTGAACTTTCATTTTTTACGGGCACCCACAAAACAAAATGCCAAGCGGATTGTACCGCAAAATCCCTGCCCCTGTTCCTGCCCCCGCGCCACCGCTCTTGACACACGCGCCATTATCGCCCAATAATCCCGTGATTCGGACGGACGGTGCAGGAAGTCCGGTGAGATGCCGGCGCTGCCCCCGCAACTGTAACCGAGGACGAACCCAGAAAATCCACTGGTGTCGGGTGACGCCGGGAAGGGCTGGGGGAGGATGATCCGGGAGCCAGGACACTCGCCTACGTCCATAAACGCATAATGTTTCGGGAGGAAGCGTTGCGGCTTGCCAGTTTTTATCCAAGATCAAGCATAGTTTCCCGCCGGACAAAAGGAGGACACATGTACGTTCGTAAATCTCTTCTCGTGGTGTTTGCAGCCAGTTTGTTTTTAACCTTGGGCTGCGGTGGTGGTGATGAACTGGAGCTCATCGGCAGTTATGTCGATGGCTATGGTACACCGCACGAGATAACTGCAACTACCTGGACGATGGGTTTGGGTGAAACGGCCTCTGTTTTCCACATCGATGAATTCAACAATTCCGAGGAATGGGCTGTGGCCCTGAATGATTCCGAAAATGCGTGGAATCCCAATCTGTGGAGCCGTTTTGATTGGACTTATGGACCAGAAGGCGATCTGTTCTACTGTCAGACCAAATTCGATGCTGCAAGCAAGGAAGAGGCCTTAACTGCAGCTCCTGCTGACCGTGCGGATTTAGAGACTGGTTGTGGTGGGTTTGCTTGGAGCAAGATGATTCCCCAAGAATAGTGTCAGGACTGTTTATGAAGACATACTTAGCTGCCGTTGTTGCCATAATTGCCGTTAGTTTAGCTGGCTGTGGCGGGGCTGATAGTCCAGATTTGAACGATGCTTTGAGCGGGTCTGACGCGTTTTACGATGCAGCGGATGATTCTGGGGCTTTTACCGATGTGTCGAATGATTCTGAGGTGTTCGTCGACGTGTCCGATGATTCCGAGGTTTTCAACGATGCTTTGAAGGATTCTGAAGCTTTCAACGATGCGATGGACAATTCTGAAACTTTGATCGACGCATCGAATGATTCCGAGGTTTTGGGCGATGCTTTGGATGATTTAGAGGTTCATAACGACGGTCTGAATGATTCTGAAACGGTCAACGAGCCATCACCTGGGATTTATGTTGCAAACGTTGTCGTTGACGCTCCTGGCCACACGGGTGAGGGCTTTAAGGATGCCAACAAAGCCGCCAATGGCGTGTTTGGTGCTGGACAATATGCCGGGAGCTATGATGTGTTTTCCCTTGGCTACGAAGAGGGAGTCGATAACTACATAACGCTTTCCTGGGGTGGGGCAGTGGTCCAAAATGGGCCTGGCACCGACTTTGTGGTGTTTGAAAATGGCTTCCAGTCTGGCGCATCGTACATTTTCATGGATTTGATAGTGGTCATGCTTTCGATTGATGGCGAGAACTTCGTGGCTTTTCCACATGACTACACGGCTGCAGATGAGACCAAGTATGAGCCGAATCCAGAGTTATGGCCTGGGTTTGCAGGCAGGTACCCTGTGAAGTACAACCAGGAGTCAAATCCAGTCGATCCCTTCAATTTCGAACTTGCGGGTGGAGACCATTTTGACTTGGATGACCTACCAATGGATGGGGGGCTAGGCCAGCAAATACGAGAGCAAGGCTTTCGCTTCATCAAGCTAGTCTCAGCCCACACGGTCATTAACCCGGACACAAACGAGCCCTTCGTCAAGGACCCCATGTCCAACGGCCCAGACATCGACGGTGTAATTGCCAGATACCTGCTCGAAGACGCCGAGTGAACCTGCCTCCTGATCCTGTCCCTGCTCCCGCCGCCGCTCCCCCTGCCTGCATCAAATCTGCTAAAATCGCCTCTGGGTTTGTTCATGGATACAGCTATGTCCCTTGGCGATTCAAAAAACCAGGTTGATTTGGCCTTTACCTCCAGCAATTTGCGAGGTTTGGCCTTCGAGAATGCTTTTGGGGGAGCGACTAGCTTTTTGCGGCGTCGATATACTAAGGACCTCGCTGGGGTGGACTTGGCTTTTACCGGGGTGCCGTTTGATTTAGGGGTTACCAATAGGCCTGGTGCCAGATTTGGACCTAGGGCTGTTAGGATTGCTTCTAGTCTTTTGCCATTTGATCCTCCCTATGGTTGGGGGTACTCGCCTCTTGAATCATTAAATATCATTGATTACGGTGACGTAGCCTTTGATTACGCAAAGCCTCAGGATTTTCCTGCGGCTTTATCGGCGCATATTGCCGGGATTTTGGCGGCTGGGGTGGGTGTGATAAGCCTAGGTGGCGATCACTTCATTTCCTTGCCAATTTTGCAGGCCTTTGCCCAAAAATATGGCCAATTTCCTTGGTTCAGTTTGATGCTCACTCGGATACATGGCCTGACGATGATTTAGAGCGTTTGGACCATGGAACCTGGACTTACAAAGCAGTCAAAGCCGGGCTCATAGACCCCAAAACTTCATGCCTTGTTGGCATTAGGACTCATTGTGAAGATTACTGTGGATTGAAAATCATTGACGCACCCTCGATACATCAGCGGTCGATTGACCAAATATCCCAAGTGATTAAATCGCTGGTTGGCGACCGGCCTACATACATAAGCTTTGATATCGACGCCCTGGACCCAGCGTACGCCCCTGGTACCGGCACTCCAGTGTGGGGAGGCTTGGCATCTTGGCAAGTCGCCGCGCTGCTAAGGGCCTTGGCAGGCATAAATTTGGTCGGAGGCGACGTTACAGAGGTCGCGCCACCCTTTGACCCAACAGGCATAACGGCCATCGCAGGTGCCCACGTTGCCACTGAACTGCTTTGCCTATACGGATGGGCGAAAAGAGGAGGATAAAGTGAAGTCGATTTTTAGAACGCTTGTTGCCATTTTTGCAGCCATTTCAATTATGTCCACCGCTTCAACAGCTTTTGCCGAGTCTGAGGCTCCAGACGAGTCTGGTGCTCCATCCGAATCCCAAGCGCCCGCCGAATCTGAGGATTCACCTGCATCAGAAGGTACTTCCGGGTGGCTGACCCAGGGCGGCGAGATCCTGCCAAAGGGCACTTATGCACTGGAATTTCGCGTTGGTTGGCCGGCATTCGATGTTGGTGTTCACATCCCGTTCACGTCCAAGTTTGAAATCATGCCATTTTTAACCCTTGATTACGGTTTTTACAATGTCCGGGCAGCTGCCACCATTGGAAACACGCTTGGTGTCCAGTTAAAGGGCCAACTGTGGCAAAACGGTCCAGATGCAGTCACACTTGGAGCCGACCTAGGTATAGCCATGGACTACATAGGTGGTTTTGACGCAGCCTTCCAGATTGGAGGCCCAGAAGTCAAGTACAGTCATCGCTGGGACGACCCTCGCATCGCTCTGATCGCTGGTCTGAGGGTCCCGATTCGCGTCTGGATGCGTGCCGCGGCTGGTGAAATTCCAATTCTGGTCAACGCCGGCGTTGAATACAATGTGATCAAGGAGCTGAACATTCACGCAAACCTCGAATTCGGCCCATCAGTTGACGTAGCCCGGGGAGGTATTGTCCGCACTTTTGCCCACGCTGGTGGCCGAATCGGCATCTCATACCTTTGGTGATTTAGGCTTCTGCCTTGACTGCATTATCCTGATTATAATGATAAATTTGGGTGACGTTTGAAAGCTTAGCACTGTTGTTATACAATTCGGCCCGAGCATCTACCAACGCGAGCTTTTTCGCTTAGGGATAGATCAGAGTGTTTAAATTTTTGGAGGGTAGCATGAAGTCGATTCTTAGGACGCTGGTTGCAGTGGTAGCAGCCATTTCCGTTATGTCCACCGCATCAACAGCTTTAGCCAAATCTAAGGGCGGGTCTGGTTGGTTGACCCAAGGTGCCGAAATCCTGCCGAAGGGTACTTACGCGTTTGAAGTCCGCACAGGTTGGCCGTCTACTGATTTTGGCGTGCATATCCCAGTGTTACCGAAGTTTGAAATTACGCCATTCCTTACTCTTGATTACCTTGGCTACAACATTCAGAGCTGGAATGCCACTTTTGGTAACACGTTTGGTGTCCAGCTAAAGGGCCAGGTGTGGAAGCAAGGTCCGCACGCAATCTCCCTTGGTGCAGATCTTGGTATTGCTATGAACTATCTGGGGTTTTTCGATGCAGCATTTCAGATTGGAGGCCCGGAACTCAAGTACAGCCATCGCTGGGACAACCCTCGCATCGCCGTTATCGCTGGACTTAGGATGCCGATTCGCGTTTGGTTCCGTACTGCAGTGGGTGAGATCCCAATACTGTGGAACATAGGCTTCGAATACAATGTGATTAGGGAGCTAAATATTCACGCTAACTTAGAGTTTGGTCCGGCTGTTGTTGCCGTGGAGGGAGGCTCTGGTGTCGCTGGCCACGTCGGCTTCCAGTTTGGTATTTCATACCTCTTCTAATTATAACCGAGCCCAACTCCATAATCCTGTAAATTCGCAATAAACGTTTGTGTCGTTCATATAATCACCACTTTTGTGCCATGCGTCATATTGCGCAAAACCTGTTAGAGCAATACAATTTGCTCAGGCTTCGGCTCTTGTGTCGCAGGAGGACTAGATGAAACGCTTTGTAATTTCAATGGGTTTAGTCGTTGCGCTGTTTTTTGGATGCTCCCCGGATGATAAAGAGATCATCTATGATGACGCACTGACAGGTGACGTGGCTGGTGATTCCACCGAGACAACAGATTCAGACGTGGCTGATGTTGACAGTGAGCGTGACGAATCTGATGTGGAGCCTAGTGAAGATTCAACCGATGCTAAAGACGACGCTACTGAAGATCCAGGTTCAGGAGACGACAACCCATCGGATGATGGCAGTGATGAGGACATCGAGCCACCTGAGTGCCCAAGTCCAGACGAATTGGTTGAACCTGCAATTAGTGGGACCGTTTATCGTGATAACGACTTCACTTCTTATTCTTTTTATCGCCAGCGTTTGACCGATGGTGATGAGCTGTTGGGTGACGTGGACGTCGTTCTTTTCTCTGAGAGTGATGAGAAGACTACCACCACTTGTCCAAATGGCGTGTTCTCGTTTGGTGGCCTTGATGATGGCAATTACATTCTGGTGGTTGATCCAGGCGATGGGTCTGAATGTGCAAGTACCAACAATACCAGGCACTTGGCTGGAGCCATACGTAATGGAAGCCTTGGTATTTTAACTATTGGTGACAGCATACCTTCGCTGGGTGATGGTGATTATCCGTTCTTCCCTGCGCGGCTGAAGGAATTGATGGATCCTCTGGTTCCAACTGAAGACATAAACGTAGCTGTACCGGGTAGTGTCTCTGAGCAATGGTTACCTGGTAGCAACTTTTATGAAAACAAGGTGAAGCCCAATTTGGAGCAGGCTCAGGTTGTATTGATGTCCTTGGGGGGGAATGACTATGTCAATCGTTTCGGTGCAATTAACCATAATGATCAGGATGCTGTAGCTAAAGCGATTGAAGGGCTGCCTGAATTCCAGGCTCAGGTTATTGCAAATCTGGTCACCACTATCAAGGCTATCCAGACTGATGCTCCAAACGTGGACATCGTTTACGTGTTGTACCCGAATTTTGCCCGCTCCGTGATCTGGGAACAACAGGCAGGTGACTTTGTGGCTCTAATAATCATGTATTTTGAACAGGCTCTTGACGAAATGGTGCAGATCATGGGGCAAGAGATAGAACACTTGATTATTGCTGATATGCAGAGGGCAACAAAGGATCTGGATATCGACCCGTATTTGTGCGATGGTCTCCACCTTAGTGAATTGGGGACCTTTTTATGGGCCAAGGAGATTTTCCAAGCATTAGGTGGAGTTATTGTCGGCGATGAGCCTGTTGGAATGACCAGAATGGTGGGATTCGCCCCGATTGATGAATGACGTTGACCTGTCCCTGATCCTGCTACAGATCGTGCTAACTTGTCTGTTTTGGCTCCTGATGTTTGTTCTTTTTGGCGTTTGATCTCTTCGTTACAGTTTTAAAACATGTCCGGGGGCATCCTTCCGGACCCAAAATCTCCCGTAGCCACCCCGACTGTCACTTAGTGACATCGTCCGGGCGAAATATACGATTGCTAACGTGTACGTTCATCCTTTTGGCCCGGACGGGCCGCTGCGCGGCCTTCATGTCAGCTAAGAGACGTCGGGTCCCGGCAACTCCCGATAGCGCCCTCCAGGATCGCCCCCGGACCATGTTGCTGAGTGCCCTCTCGACCTTCTTTTAGCTCCAGATCCTGCTAAACAGCGCAATCGTCTTCCTGCCCCTGTTCACGCCCCTGTCCCCGCAAAGTCAATTTTGGGAGGTACTCTACCAAGCCTGGGTGTGACATAATCCCGGTGATGAAAGTTCCTGGGGTGTTTGTTGGCATTGCCCCCTGTTTTGGTCAGGGAATTTGTCATGGGGTTTGTGGTGGATAAGTCATTGAGGGTGTTTTCAAGCCGGCGGACCGAGGATTTGGTTGTGGATATGCTGGCTTTTGCTGATGATTTTCCTTTGACTGACCCAATGAGTCCTGAGCTTATCGTTGTGCCTAGTTGGGGTATGGAGCGGTGGCTGTCATTGGCAATGGCCCAAAGAGCAAGGCTCCAATTGGCAGCCAATTACCAGTTTTTGTTTCCGGGTAAGGCGGTTTCAAGGCTGGTTAAGCTGATTTCTGGAGTTGATAATGCTGGTGGTGCCACGCTTGGTGACTTTGATTCTGACCCTTGGTTAAGGCCTGGGATTATATGGGCGATCTTGGAGGCGTTGCCCAAGCTGATAAATGACCCTGATTTCGAGCCTGTTGCTACATATTTGAATTCAAAGGGGGGTGAGGATGCAGCGGTTGGGCGTAAGGAATATCAGCTAGCCAAGCAAATAGCAGCACTTTTTGAGCAGTACTCCCTTTATCGTCAGGATTGGATTTCCAAATGGGTCAGCGAGCCTGAAGCGGTGCCTGCTGACCATGGGCCTTGGCAGGCGAAGCTGGTTTGGAAAGTCGCGGATATAATTGGCGAATCGCATCCGGCGACTTTGATTGATGCGGCGATTAGCAAGCTTGACAGCGGTTTTGTAATCAAGGGGCTGCCCGAACGCTTGATGATCTTTGGTGTTTCAAGCCTTCCTCCTAAATTTATTGACTTTTTTGCTGCCTTGGGAAGGCGGATTAACGTTGGTTTGTTCGTGGTTACTCCAACCAAGGGCTACTTTGGTGATACCAGGACCAGGAAACAGGCGGCAGCACAGCCTAGTTGGGGCGATGAGACCGAGCATCCGCTTTTGCAGTCCATGGGTAAGGTGGCCTTTGAGTTCAATGAGTTGCTGACGGAAAAGAACATCCCGGTGTTTGAAGCAAAGGATGATTCAGGCGGGGAGTTTTCCCTTTTGTGGCAGATCCAGGACGATTTATACAATCGCGTCAATCGTGGTGCCAAAGACCAGCCACAGCCTGTCCAGATAACCAAACTAGATGATTCTATTCAGTTTCACTCCTGCCATGGTCAGATTCGTCAGCTTGAGGTCCTGCGAGACGCATTGTTAAGGCTGTTTCGCGATGATAAGACCATCGAGCCCAGGGACGTGGTGGTTATTTGCCCTGATATCGAGGGGTACGCCCCGTTGATCGATGCCGTGTTTTCGGACGGGGATGAGGCAGGGGCGGGGACAGGGACGGGGACAGGGGCGGCGACAGGGGCGGGGAC
>Ga0116187_1004619_pt1 | contig 11930 bp, 11 predicted proteins | sample AD_JPNNA6_MetaG_FD_89755 | JGI IMG/M metagenome (GOLD analysis project Ga0116187, IMG submission 89755) | Active sludge microbial communities of municipal wastewater-treating anaerobic digesters from Japan - AD_JPNNA6_MetaG | ecosystem: Engineered > Bioreactor > Anaerobic > Digestate | place... | reverse complement strand
CGTTCGGGTTCCACGGCCCCGAACCACTCATCGCCCTCGCCATGCTCGCCCTCGGAGGACACACACCCGACCTCCCCGGCCGCCGAATGACCCACGGATAAGTCAGGAGAGCCACAAAACCCCTACGGCTTGGGCGGGTTCGGTTCGAAGGGACCGCGACCCATCTGCTCCCGGATGGGGGTGACCGGCGGGTTCACGAGGGCGCGACGCTGCCAGTTGGCACCGTCGACGACCAGGGTGTGCCCGCTGATGAACCGCCCGTAGGGCGAGGCGAGGAACGTCGCCGCCCACCCCAACTCCTGACGCTCGCCGGTCCGGAGCGCCGGCTGGCAGACGTCCTTGTCGGAGGTGCCGGCGAGGTTGCCCTTGATGTCGGCCGTCATGTCCTCGTGGGGGAACAGGCCGGGTACCAGGCAGTTGACCTGGATGCCGAACGGACCCCATTCCACGGCGAGGGTCTCCGAGAGGTTCTTCACCCCGGCCTTCGCCGCCGACGAATGGGCGAACCCGGGACCGCCGGTCCACGCGTAGGACGCTCCGATGTTCACGATCGACGCCGAGGTACCCGCCTCGATGTGACGTCGCCCGAACTCACGGCAGCAGAAGAACGTGCCGTTGAGGGTGATGTCGACGACGGTCCGCCACGCGTTGGGCGACATGTCCTCGGCCGGCACCGGGAAGTTGGCGGCCGCGTTGTTGATCAACACGCCGGGACGGCCGAAGCGTTCCTCGGCGGCGTCGAACGCTGCAGCGATGGAATCGGGTTCGCGGATGTCACACGCAACGGTCAGCACCTCGCCGCCGAGCGACGAGATGGCGTTGTTGCCGGCCTCGAGGTGCTCGGGCTTGCGGGACGCGATGACGAGGTTCGCGCCGAGCCGGGCGAACTCCGACGCGATCGCCTTGCCCAGACCGGTGCCGCCACCGGTGACGAACACGGTCTCGCCGTCGAACGCGCCCGGGTGCAGTGCCGTAGCCCCGGGAGCGGGCGGGCGGGGAATGCCCCGGTAGTTCTGCTCGGTCATCGGGCTCAGCTCCCCCGGTAGTTCGGCTCGCGTCCCTCGGCCTTGGCGGCCCGGAACTCGGCGAAGTCGTCGCTCCGGTTGAGGAACGTCTGGTAGATCAGCTCGTCGTCCATCGACGTCCGCACGGCGGGACGCCCGAGGTGGCTGATGACCCGGCGGGCCAGCTTCACGGCCACGGCGGGCGACGACGCGATCCGCGCCGCCATCTCGTTGGCCGTGTCCACCAGGACGTCGGGATCGACGACCCGCGACACGATGCCGTGGTACAGCGCCTCCTCGGCCACGAGGCGCCGACCGGTGAGCACCATGTCGCTCACGAGGCCGGGCCCGCACATCTGCTGCAGCACCGCGACCCCACCGGTGTCGGGGATCACCCCGTGGCCGACCTCGGGCAGCATGAACTTCGCATCCGTCGAACAGATGCGGATGTCGCACAGGAGGGCCCGCTGGAACGAACCACCCAACGCCCACCCCTGGATGGCGACGATGATCGGCGCCTCGATGTCCCAGATCTGCTGGATGCCGGCGTGGCCGCGAGTCATCAACTCGTGGTGGGTCAGCTCGGTCTTGTTGGTGCCGATCGATCCGACGTCACGGCCCGACGACCATGACGGGCCGACGCCGCGCCAGATCACCGCTCGAACGTCCTTGCGCGCCTTCAGTTCGGCGAGGGCCGCGAACAGCTGAGCGTCCATCTCGTCGTCGAACGCGTTGTGCTTGGTCGGATTGTCGTTGATCAGCGTGGCGATGGCGCCGTCGATCTCGAGGTGTACGGATCCGGTCACGGAGTCCCCCTGTGGCGTGCCGCGCCCGACGAAGGGCGGGAGCTGAACTGTACCGAACCCGCTCCGACCCCCGACCGCTCACCTTTCGCGGGAAGTTGTTGTCACCCCCTGGGGACAGCTACCCGCAAAACCGTGGGGGGAGGGACGGCCAGGTCCGTCGCGGACCCCGTCAGGTGCGGAGGGCGGAGTACACGACGAACTTGGAGTTCGAGGCGACGACGCGGCAGTTGCCGAAGACCCGCTTGAGCTTCGCGTGGTAGGCGAGGTGGCGGTTGCCGACGACTCGAAGCTCGCCACCGATCGCGAGGGCACCGTGGGCCTCGGTGAACATCTGCCAGGCAATCGCATCGCCGACGGCGTGGTCGTCGTGGAACGGCGGGTTGTTGACCACGAGGTCGATGCTGCCCCGCTCGATCGGGTCGCCGCTCTGCAGATGGAACAGTGTGTCGCCGACGGCGAACCGGGCACAGGTGGCGGCACGATCCTCGCCGAGGTTCTCGGCGTAGGTCGCGGCCGCCGACGCCACCGCCATGAACGACTCGTCGACGAACGTCACGTGGGCCTCGGGTGCCGTCGCGGCGATCGCCAGGCCGACGACGCCGTTGCCACACCCGAGATCGACGACGTGGGCCGGGCCCTCGACCGCCGGGAGGTGGTCGAGGAGGAATCGGGTGCCGATGTCGAGCTTCTCGCGGGAGAAGACGTTGGCGTGGTTGACGAGCACGAGCCCGCCCCCGCCAGTCGGGATGCGCGCCGGCCACGGGCTCGTCGCCGGTTGCCGGTCGGCCGCGGGCGAGCACTCGACGAGGCGCGCCTTCTTGCGGGCGAGCGACGTGGTCGTCGGACCGAGGATCCGCTCGAACAGCTGCAGCGTGGACGTGTGGATGTGTTTCGACATCGCGGCGGCCACCACCACCGCCCCCGGAGACAGGTGCGGGGAAATCCGGCACAGCTGGTCCTCGAGGAGCGCGGAGCTCTTCGGGATCTTCATGAGCACGAGGTCGACGGGCGGGGCCTCGGGCGCATCGAGTCCGAACGGGCCCATCAAGGTCACCGCCGCCGGATCGAACCCGTTTCGGCGCAGATTCTCCTCGGTGCCGACGTGGTCGAGGTAGGAGTCCGACATCACCCGCACATCGGTGGCACCGCCGGCGACGAGACCGACCGCCAGCGCGCCCGGGCCGCCGTTCACCACGAGCACTGCGGGCTCTGCGGGCTGATCGCCGTGGGGACGGGAATCAGCGACGTGTTGGAGCAGGTACTCGTCGGCCGCGTCCCAGGCGCGCAGCCGGTCGTTCTTCCGCACCGGGAATCGGGCGAGCTCGAACTCGCCCTGGGGAACGACGAGGGTCTCCATCCCGCACGACGCTACCGGACCCGGCCGCCCGAACGAGCTGGTCGGTTCAGTCGTTCTCGTCGCGGGCGTTGCGCGACTGGTGCCACTCCTCCGCCGTTCCCGTCGCCACGAACCACGGAACGGTCACGGCGAGGTCGACGAGCACGTCGCGCACCACATCGGGCGACACCGAGAAGAACGGGCACTGCGGATCGGTCAGGTTCACGCGCCGGTCGTCGAGCGCCGACCGCACGCCGGCCAGCAACTCGGCGGCGTCGGGACTGGGCACGAGCGCGTGCAGGTCGGAGCGGAACGGGAGCCGGCCGGCGTCGACGTGGTCGACCACCTCGGCCGGTTGGTCGAGCTCGGTCACCCCGATGCGCACCACGTCGGGCCCGAACGCGCCCCGGTTGGACACCACGTACAGATTCCCGGCGGCACCGTCGGGCAAGCGATCGGCGTCGAGCGCCCGGCGCCGGGCCTCGTCACGGAGCGCCAGCTCATCGGCTGCCAACGACAGCTCCTCGACCCGCAATCGGTGCAGCTCGTCGGAGATCTCGATCTCCATCGACGCCCCGAGCCGATGCACCGTCGCCAGGGTCACGGCGAGGCGGTCGACCGCCGCGTCGAGCTCGCAGGGCCGCAGCGTCGCGACCAGCAGATCGGCCTCGGCGTTGTAGGTGCGCAACAACAGCTGCGCGAGCTCTCCCACGATCTTGAGCCCTTCGGCCTTCGACCCGTTGACCGTCCAGTCGTCGGTGGCCGACACCGCGTCGCCCGCCTTCACCAACTCCTCGATCGCTGCCTGTGTCGTCTCGAGACGCGAGCGGAGCGCCACGCTGTCCTCCGCCGGATGGCGCGGCCGGTAGATCCCGACGTCCTGGAGCACGGCCTCACGCCGGACCCGGACCAGTGCGACCTCCTGCTCACGGCGGGCAAGCGTCGCCGCCCGGACCTCGGCGAGCACTTCGGTGCGGTGGGCGACGAGGGAGTCGATGTCGGCTCGCAGCGCCCGCCGCTCCGGGAACCCGAGTCGGTCGAGGAAGTCACGCAGCTCGCGCACCTCCGCCGCCAGCGCCGACTTCGAGCCCGACTTGCCCTTCGGCGGAGGAGGCGGATCCTCGATCTCGACCATCGGCTCGGGCTCGGGCTCGGGTGCCAGTGCCGGTGCCGATGCCGGCTCGAAGGTCGGCGGGACCCCGGCTCGACTCCGCTGCAAGGCCGCGACGACCTCGTCCACGAACGACTCGGGCAGGCGGGCGTGGACCACGTTGCCGGCGGCGAGCGCGAACTCGAGGATCGCCAGACCGTCGGGATCGTCGCCGATGTGGTCGACGCCGACCACATCGGCCAACCCGATCGACGTCAGCTCCGGTGGTCCCGACAGCTCCAGCCCGGCCGATGGTTCCGCCGCACCCGACCAGCGGGGCGCGACGCGCCGAATGTCGATCGACGCCGCGGACAGCCACAACTCCGACGCCGTCCACGGCTCGCCGGCGATCAGGCTGGTCCAGCCCGGCACCGTCTCGATGTCTTGACCCGCTTGCAACACCTGTCCGCCCGGCTCGTCGATCCCAGCGCTCATTCTACCGGCGTGGTCGTTGAACCTTGAATCGGTCGGACCCGCGTCAGATACGTCGAACGGCCGATCAGGTTGGCCGCGACCGGCGACGTCAACAGCTGCAGGAACGCGGCCAAGAGGAGCGACGACCAGTCGTTCGCCCGCTCCATCACCAGGGCGGCACCCCCGAGAACGAGCACGACCCCCAACGTCGACGCCTTGGTGAGGAAATGCATCTGGGCGAACACGTCGTCGAACCGCACGATGCCGAGCGCCGAGAACAAGATGAGCACGGCGCCGCCCAACGCGAGCAGTTGCCCGATCACCGCGCGTCCCCCGGTCGCTGATCGACGCCGTCGGTGCGCTCGATGAAGCGAGCAGCCGCGGCCGTCGCGACGAACCCAACGAGCGTGATGACCACGAGCACCGGGAGGAACGCCCCCTGTCCGGTCGACATCGCGTGGACAGCGACGGCGCTGATGCCCACCACGATCAGCCCGTCGAGCGCGATGACGCGCTCGGACAGCCCCGGCCCTCGGACCAGGCGAACGAGGTACGCCGCCGCGGCCGCGGCCAACACGAGCATGGTCACGACGGTCATCGCGCCAGCTCCAGCTCTCGGATCGCGTCGTTCGTCCCGAACGCGAGCACACAGCGTTCCTCGAGCGCGTGGACCGAACGGACGGCCGCTTCGGGATCGTCGAGGTCGCCGAACATGAGCACGTGCACGACGAGGGTCGGCGGTGTCCCGGGAGCCAACTCGTCGGCGTCGACCACAATCGTGCCGGGACTCAGTGAAGCGAGGTTGGTGACCATGGTGAGGAGCGACGGGACCGAGGTTCGCATCGGGATCTCGACCACCCGGGTGCAGATGGAGTTCCGGCGGCGCAGCAACTCACGGGTCAGCAACGCATTCGACACGACGAGCTGACGAACGAAGTACGCGAACAGCCGGGCCACGGCGAACGGGTGCACCACGACACGCGGGAACGAGGCCCGCGAACTGGGAAACACGACATACAGGGTCACGACGACGAGCGTCCCGCCGATGACCGGACCGACACCGACGTCGCCCCACAGGAACATCCAGCCGATGACGATGCACACCCCGAGCGTGAGCCGGCTCACCGGGCCAGCCCCTCAGGTTGGCGGACCGCTTCGAGATACTCGTGCGGATCGAGAAGACCGGTCGCGGCGCGAACCCCGAGATCGTGCAGTGGACCGGCCGACACGGCGATGACGAGGCTCACGACCGCCAGCACCAGCGTGGGCGCGACCATCAGCTGCGGTGCGGTCCCCAGTGACACAGCGGGCTCCGACGGCTTCTCGCCCCAGAACACCGCCGACCAGATCTTCATCATCGAGAACAGGGTGAGCAGGCTGACGACGAGGGCGACGCCGACGATCACGCCGTGGGACGCGGAGACACCGGCCTGCAGGAGACCGAGTTTCGCGACGAACCCCGAGAAGGGCGGCACGCCGGCGAGGCTCAGGGCGGGCACCAGGAAGAGCACTGCGACCACGGGAGCGCCGGTGACCAGCCCACCGACGCGGCTCAGTCGGCTGGACCCGCCCACGTGCTCGATGAGTCCGCCGGTCAGGAACAGGGTTGTCATCACCACGATGTGGTGGACGATGTAGAAGACGGCGCCGCCGAGACCGGCGACGGTGAAGAAGCCGAGGCCCATCACCATGAACCCCACGTGGCTGACGATGTGGAACGACAGGATCCGCTTCACGTCGTCCTGCGCGATCGCGCCCAACACGCCGACCACCATCGTCGCTCCCGCCAACACCAGGATCAGCGTCGAGGGCCGCGATTCGGGAGGGAACAGGAGTGTCTGGGTGCGGATGATCGCGTAGACCCCAACCTTCGTGAGGAGGCCGGCGAATACCGCCGTCACCGCGGACGGCGCCGTCGGGTAGCTGTCGGGCAACCAGAAGAACAACGGGAACAGACCCGCCTTGATGCCGAACACGACGAGCAGCAACACCGAGAAGGCGGTGCGCAGACCTGGCGAGAGCTGCTCCATGCGCTGTGACAGGTCGGCGAGGTTGACGGTGCCCGTCGCCGAGTAGACGAGCGCGAGCGCCGTCACGAACAGGGTCGACGCGATCAGACTGATCACCACGTAGGTCATGCCGGCGCGCACCTGGTCGCGTCGGGCCCCGAGGGTGATCAGCACGTAGCTCGCGGCCAACATCATCTCGAACGAGACGAAGAGGTTGAACAGGTCACCGGTGAGGAAGGCCCCGGCGACCCCGGCGGACAGCACGAGGTAGACCGACTGGAACCCGACGTGGTTGCGTTCGGCGCCCGGCTGGCCGATCGCGTACACGAGGACCGCCAACAGCATCACCGACGCCACGGCCAACATGAGGGCCGACAGACGGTCGGCGTCGAGCGTGATGCCCATCGGCGCGGCCCAGCCACCGGCCTGCACCGCGATCGGGCCATCACGGTCGACGACCACGAGCAGGCCGATCGACACGGCCGCCATCGCCGACAGCACGGTCAACGACACGATCCGCTGCAGTACCCGACTGCGCCCGACGATCATCGAACACCCTGAACCGATGAGCGGCAGCAGGATGGGGAGCGTGAGGAGCGCTGTCATCGGCGCCGCCTCCGGTTCGTCGCCCGGTGCCCACCGGCGGGATCGATCACGTCGGCGAGAGCGGCGTCGGCATCGGTGACCTCCCGGTCGATGAAACCGCCACCGGCGATCACCCGGTCGGAGACGTCGTCCTCGACCTCGTCGTCGTCGGTGAGCAGCCAGCTGCGGTACGCCAGCGCCAAGAGGAGTGCGGTCACGCCGAACGTGATGACGATCGCCGTCAGCACCATCGCCTGCGGGAGCGGGTCGCTGAAGTCCGAGGCCGGCGCCGACCCCACGAGCGGCGGATCGCCGCGTCGGCCCGACACGAGAAACAGCACGTTGGCGCCGTGTCCCATGAGGCCGATCCCGATGATGATCCGACTGAGCCGTCGCTGCAGCACCAGGTACGTGCCGATGGCGAAGAGGAGGGCGGCCGCTGCAGCCAACGCCACGGTCATGTCGGTTCCCCCTTGGCGACCTGGGCCGGGGCCGGGGCGGGGGCGAAGCGCTCGCCGAAGGCCTCCACGACCATGAGCACCAGCCCGATCACCACCAGGTAGACACCGAAGTCGAACACGATCGCCGACGACAGTTTCATCTTCCCGATGCCCGGCAGATCGGCGTTCACGTACCCGTTGTCGAGCACCGGGTTGCCGAACAGGACCGGGACCAACGCACATGCCGCCGAGGCCACGACGCCCGAACCGAGAATCGTCCACGGCTTGACCGGGCTGACCCGCCGGACCTCATCGATGCCGCCGGCCACGTACCGGAGCGCGACGGCAGCCCCGGCGACGAGACCGCCGACGAATCCGCCACCGGGTTGGTTGTGACCGGCGAACAACAGGTAGATCGAGGCGGCGAGCATCACGTAGAAGATCACCGACACCGACTGGTCGAGGTGGAACACCCTCCGCACCTCGGCCGGCGACTCGGTCGCGGGAGCGCCGGGGCGCCGGCCGGCACGGGCGAGCGCCACCGCGCCGATCGCTGCGGCGGCCAGCACCGTGATCTCCCCCAGGGTGTCGAACCCCCGGAAGTCGACGAGGATCACGTTGACGACGTTGCGCCCCCCGCCGTCGGGAAGCGCACGCGCCGTCATCTCCTCCGAGACCGGTGGGCCGACCCGCTCGCTGGCCGCGACGAGCGCGAACACGAACACCATCAGGCCGACCGATGCGGCAATGGCGACGCGGGCGGGACGCCCGGCGATCGCGCCGACGCGCTCGAACCGGTCGGGCAGGCGTCGCAGCACGAGGACGAAGAGCACCGTGGTCAGGGTCTCGATCGCCACCTGTGTGAGGGCAAGGTCGGGCGCCCCCTGGAGGACGAACAGGCCCGCCATCGAGTAGCCGGCCAGGCCGAGGAACAAGGCCGCGGCGAAGCGACGGCGTGCCGACGCCGCGCCGAGCGCAGCCCCCAGCACGAGCGCGACGAGGGCCGCCTGACCCGGGCCGTCGATCCACGGCGGGCGGTCGGGCGCGGGGGCACCTCGCACCAACGCCACGACGGGGAACGCTGCTGCCGTGAGCAGCACCACCCCCGCGTACACGGGGAGCGACCCGTTCTGCACGGTGCCCGTGACCAGGTCGGCGAGGCGGTTCATCGACCGCAGGACCGAGCGGTACACGACCGTTCCGCTCGGGAGCGCGCTCCCCCGGCCGAGGATTCGCGCGACGGGAACCGACCCACGGTGCAACGCGGCGCCGAGCGCGTACGTGATGACCGTCAACAACAGTGCGGCACCGACGCCGTGCCAGATCGCCAGGTGGACACCGGTCGTCCCCTCGCCCGGACGGAGCGAGCCGGCGGCCCGACCGGCGAGGCCGTCGAGCAGGGCGGGCACCAGCCCGAACACGACGGTCAGCGCTGTGACCACGACCACGGGAGCGAGGAACGGGGCCGACGGGCCGGTCGACGCCGCCGCCTCGTGAACTCCCCGGCGTCGGGGCGCCAGGAACGCACCCCAGACGAACCGGGCGCTGTACGCGAGGGTGAGCACCGAGCCCAGCACCACGCCCACGAGCGTGACCCGACCGCCGAAGGTCTCGTCGTGGAGCAACGACTCGTACGCGGCCTCCTTGGCGATGAAACCGAGGACGAGCGGCAGCCCCGCCATCGACGCGGCGGACGCGACCATGACCGCCCGCGCTGTCCTCCAGCCCGGGCCCAACGCTGGCAGCTGGGACACGTCGCGGGTGCCGAGCTGGTGGTCGAGCACCCCCACCCCCATGAACAGGCCGGCCTTGAACAGGCCGTGGGCGACCAGCAGGACACACCCTGCTTCGACGGTTCCGGGTGTGCCGGCGCCGAAGAGCACGAACATGAACCCCAGCTGGCTCACGGTGCCGAACGCAAGGAGGAGCTTGAGGTCGGTCTGACGCATCGCCCGGAGCCCACCGGCCAGCATCGTGACGAGCCCGATGGTGACCACCGTCGGGCGCCAGCCGGGAGCGGAGGCGAACGGCAGCGCCAGGCGGGCCACCAGGTACACCCCGGCCTTCACCATCGTCGCCGAGTGCAGGTACGCGCTCACCGGTGTCGGCGCGACCATCGCTCCCGGCAACCACGAGTGGAACGGGTACTGCGCCGACTTGGTGACGGCGCCGAGCAGCACCAGCATCAGCCCGACGGTGACGGCCGTGCCCGTCGGCGGCGAGGCGAGGATCGAGCTCAGCCGGTAGGTGCCCGCCTCGTTGCCGATCACGATGAATCCACCGAGCATCGCGAGGCCGCCGAGCCCGGTCGTCAGGATCGCCTGCAGCGCGGCGGCGCGGGCGGCCTGGCTCGTGTGGTCGTTGCCGATCAACAGGAACGACGTGACCGCGGTGAGCTCCCAGAACGTCGCGAGGACGAGCAGGTTGTCGGCGAGTACCAGCCCGAGCATCGAACCGCTGAAGCACAGCATGAGGCCGGTCAATCGTCCGAGGCCCTCCCGCCGCTGGGGGAAGTACCCGTAGCCGTAGACCAGCACGACCACGCCCAAGCCCGACACGAGGCACACCATGAGCGCGGCGAACCCGTCGAGCCGTAGATCGACCGAGAGCCCGAGTCCGGGGGCCCACGACGTCGACTCCGCCACGACCCGACCCGACCCGAGGTCGCCGATTCGTGTCACCAACCAGACGACGACCGCCGCCGGAGCGAGGGCACCGACGAGCAGAGCCCGCCGATCGACGCGACTCCCCAGAGCGACGATGGCGAGTCCCACCACGAAGTGGAGGCCCACCAGGAGCGTCATCGAGGCGGCTCCTCCCGATCGTCGACCCGGCCCATCGCCGGCAGCCAGACGTCACCGAACCGCACTGTCGACCGACCCATCGGGGCAGGCTAGAGGCCGAACGCGTCAAACCGAGGTCGGTAACGTCGACGCCGATGACCACCACGACCCCCTCCCCCGACGCCACGACCGCCTACACCGACGGCGCCTGCATCGGGAACCCCGGCCCGGGCGGATGGGCATGGGCCGTGCCGGGCGGAGCGTTCGCGAGCGGTTCCGCTGCTGCCACCACGAACCAGCGGATGGAGGTGCAGGCGGCGCTCGAAGCGATCCGCGCCATCGAGGGACCCCTCCGCATCGTCAGCGATTCCAAGTACGTCGTCGACTGCTTCAAGCAGCGCTGGTACGACGGCTGGGAGCGGCGCGACTGGAAGAACGCGAAGAAGGAACCGGTCAAGAACCAGGACCTGTGGAAGCCACTGATCGGGCTGTATCTCGCCCGACGCGACGAGATCACCCTTGAGTGGGTCAAGGGCCACAGCGGCGACGCGATGAACGACGTCGTCGACCGCCTCGCCGTCGAGGCGGCCCGGACGCAGGGCGCCCGGTCGGGCGGCGAACCGCCCACGGACCTGGGCGAGGCCGACGTCCTCGAGTCGGGCCCGGCGTCCTCACCAGCCTCGTCGGGCATCGCCGGTTGGAAGGTCGCGGCGTTCGGCCACCGCCCTCCGCAGCTCGGTGGCTACGACGTCGACAACCCGACGGCAGCCGACGTCCGGGGTCGTCTGCGCGACGTGCTGCGGGCATGGCGCCAGATCCATCCCGATCTCGTGGTGCTCACCGGACTGGGCCTCGGCGCTGAGCAGATCGCCGCGCAGGCGTGCATCGACGAGGAGATCCCGTTCGTGGCCGTGCTGCCGTATCCCGACCCCGACAAGGTCTGGCCCGATTCGAGCCGGCGCCGCTATCGCACGCTGCTCGACGGTGCCCGGTCCACCATCACGCTCGGCCGCAGCGCACCGGCGACCCGGCAGGCAGCCGGCAAGGCTGCGGGCGACCGCGACCGTTGGTTGGTCGGTACGGCCGACGCCGCCGTCGTGGTGTGGGACGGTAACGACCGTGGACTCGCCGACGTCGTCGCCTCCCTCGAGCGGAAGGACCTCGACGTCTTCCCGATCACTCCTCGGGATCAGGGATGAGGTACTTGCCGATCACCGGCACCCGGTCCTTCTTGGTGCGCCACGTGTAGTGCATCGCCGCCGGGAACGAGGAAACCACCTCGGACGCGGCGGCCAGCCACGGGCGCAGCGAGTGCGGGGTGCGCGTGGTCAGGTCGATCATGGTCGGATGCACCGCACGGAGTGGCATGCGGGGACCCCGCACCTCGTCGGGGAGGAACCCGG
>Ga0116187_1004613_pt1 | contig 11946 bp, 10 predicted proteins | sample AD_JPNNA6_MetaG_FD_89755 | JGI IMG/M metagenome (GOLD analysis project Ga0116187, IMG submission 89755) | Active sludge microbial communities of municipal wastewater-treating anaerobic digesters from Japan - AD_JPNNA6_MetaG | ecosystem: Engineered > Bioreactor > Anaerobic > Digestate | place... | reverse complement strand
TTTTTCATTCGTTTTGAACGATTAGCGATGGAAACAGTTGCAGATCGGATCGTAGCTAATGAAACAGACATTGTATCTTCCTCTAATCTGCCTGGCAAAGTCTATGATATGATAGGTCTGGTAGATAATGTCAATTGTAAATTCATTCCTGGCACAGTAGATATGACCGTTGAAGTAACAGGACGTGATCTTACTAAACTATTGATTGAAGATGGTAGTTATTTCTTTCCTCTATTATTTACAGAGAACTCAGAAGCTTTGTTTTTCGATACACAAGATACGAATAAATGGTTTAAACGCACCTTCATAAAAGGTACTTTTGATTACTTACTTCTTTATAAGATGCAATCTATACGTAATTCGTTAGCTTTTGTAATTAATCAACTTACTAATCTCGGAGTTTGTAATGATGAATTGTTTAACAGTTATGATGATCGAGGTGCTGGCAATGAAAGGGAAGGAGCCGGCCTTGGAGGTCGTCGAACACAAGTATTGAGGATTGCAGGAGAGAACAAAGATCAATTAGAATGGAATCTTGTCTCAGGCATCTGGCAAATTGTAGATGTACTGGTTGATGAACAGATTGATGACCGACGTATTGCTAACAGTCAGATTTCTAATCCTAACAGTAATTTACAAAGCGTAGTAGAATCTTTTTGTCAACGTCCCTTTGTAGAGTTCTTTGGAGATACATATGGGGACAAATTCGTATTCATTGCTCGTACACCACCTTTCACACGAAATGCTATACTGAGTATTCTGGACAGTATAGATTACATTGATGTCAACTTGCGTGATATAGAAGAATTAGATACCAGTTGGAGTACTACTTTTTACACATGGTTTGAAATAGATCCTCGCAATATGTTTCTGGGTAGTAGTAATAGTATAGCACTGGCTTATGTCCCTGTGGTTTATTTTCCTGAGATAGCAGAAGCATTTGGTAATAAACAATTGAAAGTAGTAGATAATTACATTTCTAATCGAGCTTTAGTAGGGGAAACCATAGTAGAAAACAGAGATGAGTTCAAACAGAAAGTCATTGAAGATTTTCTTTACGTTATTGAGAGTTTTTGTTATTTACCTTTCACTGAGACAGGAACTATCACACTACGACGTGATCGAAGAATCAAAGCAAAGACATGGGTTAAAGTAGGTAATCGATTATTTTATGTAGAGTCCGTCACTAATTCATTCACGGCCATGGGAGAACGAGTAGAAGGCAGGACAACACTCAATGTGAGTCGTGGTATGTATATTGAATACATCAAAGGCAAGTGGATAGAATCTCTAAATAAAGAAATTAATTACTGGAGTCCCGTGAAATTAGATGTCATACGTAATGTATTAATACAAAAACTTCGTGTGTTTAGTACAAGTGAGGAGGCAGAGGCTGCAGGGGCTACTGGTGAGACAAAAATAAAAATAGCCAAGAACACAGTCAAAGCATCTTTTGGCACAGACCGTGTAGCGTTTGATTTCTTTTTACAAAGACGACAATTATATGAATAGACCTTTACCTATACAGTCAACACAGGCTTTCGTTGGAATACAGTGTGGTTATATTATTGTTCCACCGGATGTAGATCGTACATTGTTTGTAGAACAATGTTATCGTCGAGAACGTGTTTCAATCCTGGTTGAACGAGGAGGTGGTGTGATTCATGAGTGTTATATAACCAGAGAAGCTATTCAACGAATTGAATTTCCTCAGACTTCAAAACAGTTAGGGAGTTGTGTGTTATTCCTGACTGATATATTTAGTGGTTTACCTATTATCTTTGGTGTGTTATCTAAAGAAGATGAGTCGCAGCTGTTAAAAGAAGGAACATTCTATATAAGAAAAATTTTTCAAGGTAGTAGTGTAATCATCTCCGGCGATGCCAGACAAGGCATATTGAGTCTTTCCGTAGATGGTGGTGAGATTAGTCAGTTAAATATTTCTATTACAAACTCAGCACGAGATGCCACTCTTAACATACGTAGTGGAGGAGTGGTTAATATAGAATCAGATAAAAATACTAATATACAAGATGAGAAATTCTGTATAAACAAAGGTTCACAAGCGATGGTGCTGGGTGGGGAATTAAAGACACAGTTAAACAAAACAAATCAATATCTATCTGATCTTTACTCAGCACTCTATAGTACGTTTCAGTTAATTGATACTATGGTACCTGGTGCTAGTGCTGCTTTTCAAGCGGCTATGTTGGGAAAAGAGCCAGGAGACTATGATGGAATTGAGTCTAAAGAATCATTTTTAGATTAAATTATTAAAAAGATTTTTTATTTTTATAGAATAGATGAGTGTTGATTTAAACATAATAAACAAACGAGTAACTCAGATGGCTCAAGATCTGGGTAGAGGTGTATTACATCAAATCTATCCTAATGATTTTGAGTACTACATGCTTGCCTTGGAGTTAGTTGATGGTGCAAATAATACTATTGATTATTTTGTTTTTCCTGTGATGCCTTCTGCAATCGTTAAATCGGAAAATAAACGTATCAACGTTAAAAAAGCATATAAAAGTACTTTAGTGTTGACTTCTACTGCTTTTGTACCTCAAGATATTACTATTCGCGGTAATTTTGGTCGTAGTTTTAAGATACTGGTAGGTACGAAAGAAGCATTAAAAGGCGTAGCTTTTAGTTTCTCGACAAAATCAGGAGTCTATGAACTTGCACAGCTGCCTAATCAAGTTCTACAAATGCCTGTACATCAATTCCATAGTTCTATAAAGACAGGATATGGTGCAATTAAAATTTTGCAAGCTATTATTCACAAGTCTGATGGTAGTGATCAACAAGGATCTTATCGTTTGTATTTGTACAATTTTGCACTTGGCGAGAGTTATCTTGTAGTAGCTCCTCCAAAAGCATTAGTGTTTGAACAAAACGATGCACAGACGAATATGATCTGGAATTACACATTGAATCTAACTATTATAGCTCCACTGGAGCAAATTAGGAGTTCATTGCTTCCATCGTCAAATCAACGTTTGTTAGAATCTAGTGTTATACAAAGTACAATTAATAGAGTGGGTAAAGATATCACCGGTTATTTATCTCAAGTGGCAAGAAGAATATGAATTCTACAGTTTTTGATATATTTCAAAAGATAACCCGATTCAATATAAAATCTTATTTTGAGCAGTTTGCTGATTTTGTTTCTACAGATTACCAGAGAATATCAGATTTTTATAGTAAAGGTGCTGTTTTGAAACAAGAAGTGATAGAGAAATTAGAGAGATTAGATAGTCAAATGCAACAACTTAATGATTTATTTAATATTTATAGTAGAAATCTCAGTAAGGAAACTGCTGAAATCTGGGAGTTACTCGACTTTTTTGAAACTACCAAAGTAACTTTACTTACTATATGGAATTCAGCTCGTTGGATGCGTTCAACAAAAGATATTTTTCAATCCAATGTAGTTAAACAAGATTATAATCTTCATCAAGGACAGAACTTTGAAATGTTAGCTACTAAGTTAGGATATAATGATGCAAACAATAACTGGGCACAAATAGCTATTGACAATGATATACGAGAAGAAGATTACACTTACGAAGGAGGGAAAAAGTTGAAAATATCATTTATGAATGATTATAGTTTTCAAGTGAATACAGTTATCGATAGCATCTCAGGAGAACGTCTTTATGGAAAAGATGTTGATCGAGTGCTTACATTTGAAAATAACGATTTAAAGATGTTAGGCTATCATGATACTATTCGTCAACAAACAGCGATCTTACTTGGGTTGATGAAAGGTAGTGTGCCTGAATTTCCTACTGATGGCATAAATAAAGATGTTGTAGGAAGCAACATCAATGCTCTTCAATATCCTATGTTGTTACGTCAACAGGCAAGTGTCTTTGAGAAAGATGGTCGTTATCGTTCCATAGAAGTAAATAAAATGTACGTAGTAGAAGATTCTCTGGTAATAGAATTACAAATTACGACAAGGTTAGGTGAAGTACTTGATGAACAATTAATTTTAAATACTGCATGATTACAAAAATACAAACCATTGAGAGTTTAAAATCATTAATAGCAGAATTGTTTTATAACAAGACTACAAAGGTAACAGCTGCTAGTGATGAGTCTGTCATCAATGCCCTGTTTTATGGTATTGCAAAAGTAGGACAGAAAGCAATGAAAGATATAGCTTTGGTAGAGAGTCATCTCTTTCCTCAGTATGCTTATGGGAGTTATCTTGATACAGTAGCTTCACTCTTTGGTATTCCTGCACGTTATGGAGCTTCTGGTAGTTCTACTTATCTTCTTCTTCGTGCAGCTGAAGGGACTTATTACGAGCAGGCAACTCATATCTTTTCAGGAGAAAATGGTATTGATTTTGAATTGACTGAAGATTTTGAGATGGGGAGTAATGAATTTGCATACGTTCAAGCTCGTAGTACTAGTGTAGGTAAGATAACTAATGTTAATGCTAACACTATACTCAAAGTGATGCCCATACCAGCAGGTCATATAGGAGTAACTAACGAGTATGCAGCTATGGGAGGAAGAGATGCAGAATCTGATAATGACTTTCGATTACGGATTATACAACATCCTAATATCGTAGCACAAAAAACTTTAACTTTCCTTGCCGTAATGTTTCGGATGGTCAATCCGGATGTGCTACGAGTGTTAAATTATGGTATCGATAGTGATGCACGATTGACCCTGGCTGTAGTGTTACAAAATGGAGCCGATCTTACTGATTCAGAGTTGGCCGATTTGTTAGATGCTACAAAAGACTATTTTTCATTATCAGATCTATCCCCACAAGGTAATGATACTGGAGTCAAATTAATCAATCCTATGTGGTATGCTATTGGAGGGGATACTATTTCAGATCCAGGGATTGACTTTCGAGCAGGATTATACGATAATTATGATGTAAGTGAAGTACGTAAGAACATACAGATTGCTATTAGTAATTATGTTGATTTTCGCTACTGGGATTGGTCACATCAGATTGAATGGGATGATTTATTACAAATTGTAAAAAATATATCAGGAGTAAGATATGTCCCTGATTTATATTTCAATCCTCATTATGATATTACTGTACCTCAAGGGAAATTGCCAAGATTGAAGAAGTTTAAGATGCGAGACTTAGATGGAAATATTTTATTTGAGAATGAACAATTGGTTGATGTATTTTATCCTGTCGTAGTATGAGTGAGACGAAACAAATAACAACTTCTACCATAGTAACTATCATTGGTTCTGCTCTACGAATATTTACTCGTTTTACTGGAGGTGTGGTAGAAACAGTTTTAAACTTTTTCATTCGTGATAGTGATGGAATAGTTAATGATGTTTCATTTCGAGAAGGGGAATTAGGCTATAGTGTAGTTAATCATCCAAACTTTAGTGCAACACTCAATGATACAGGAGAGTTAATTGTGAAAAATATTGATGTAAGTCCTTATTGGATTAATAATATAGGACATCTGATTAAAGGACAAGAAGAAGATACAGGTGGTGGAGGAGCTGAATTATTGGATTTACTTTTAACTGAGTATATACAGAATGTTGAACGGGATAATATGAATCCTGTAAGTGATACTCGTTGGATAATCACGGAGCATAATACAACAAATAAATATATCATAGTTAATAGAGACCTTCCAGAAGAATTAAGTGATTATGGTACTGATTTTCAAAAGCGATGGATTGCACAAAATGTTCCAGGAAATCTTGTTTATATTTCAAACATAGAATGGGCTAATAGGAAATTTTATTATAGTTATAAAAAAGGAACATTATCTGTCGGACAGAGTATCTGTTTTATGAACGCTATGAGAAGTTTCTATTTGAATCCTCTTCCGACAATTATACCCGTTCCAATGTATGCTACGTGGAATCAAGCTGGGGAAGTATGGCGACATAGTGATGGTACTTATCGGTTAGTCTCTACTGATTATAATGTAAGTACACATGTTTCAACGCATACTCTTTGGTCATCTTCAGATTTATTAAATTGGACGATGGTTGGTGAAACATATAAATATAAAGCTGGGGAAGCCCCATTCAATAAATCATGGTGTGTTGGAACTGTGAATCTTGCTAATCTTACTGCTTGGGCTGGCAGGTATCAAATTCCTGGTACTACTAATTTTGCAAAAATTGTATCTGGAAATAAAGCAAATGGTGACCGTGTTAGCGCTATTGTGATTTTTGATGAGAATTATGATGTAGTCTATATACCGGAAAATGAATTTATCGTTCCTGGTTATCCTCCAGGTCAAAACCTCATGATAGTAGGAGGAAATATTATTGCTTATAATGGAAAATTATTGATGAGTATTGAATATTATGATTGGACAACTTCAGGAAATTATCACTATAAAACTCTTATAGCAGAGATAGATTCACTTTATAATCCAACTTTGAGTAATATTGAAGTAGCAATTGAAGATAAGATACCTAATTCTTTCATGTCAGGTGATTATAGTAATCCACTTCTTTTTTCATGGAATGGGGATTTATATTTGTTTGTTGTTGGTGAGCCTTTAAATGGAGAACCTTCCACTGCAAATACGCCGCTTGCCGGACGATACAAGATTGGATTATTTCATAGACAAAATGGAGTATGGACGCCGTATAAACAAAATCCTGTCATTATAGACCCTACGGCAGCAGCAGATGTATACGGACTTGATTGTTTATGGGCTACCGCTGGTATGGGTGGGGGACTTGTATTTATGCAAGTAAGTGATAAAGTATATTTCTTTGGATGTGCAAAATCAGGTACAAATACTTATCGAATTGGACGTTGGATATTAGATTTACCAGAAGGAGTTAATTGGTTTGGTTATAGATATTAAAAAAGAATATGGTTGAAGATTTAGGATTAGTAAAAACAATTTTTAGACAAGATTCCGCTCCTACATCAGTTGATGCACTATGGTATGATATTGAAGATGCAATGTTGAAATACTGTGAATCTACTTCTGTGAGATGGCGTCCTCTGAAACAAATACAGCTGAGTGGTAGTTTAACTCCCAACATGCCAACTGCAGCAGAATTGAATAATGTAATTGGACAAACAGCTTCCGAGGCAGGAATTGGTCTTAAAGTCACGATTAGAAATATAAATGATTCTACTCTTTATCTTGTTGAAAGTGATGGAGAAGATTGGTATTACAAGAAATTATCAAAAATAGAATTAGTCACAGATTATGATGATAACGCTTATCATGTTGTTCAAATTGGCAATCAATTATGGATGGTTGAAAATCTAAAAACAACACATTATAGAGATGGGACACCTATACCAAATATAACAAATAATAATGACTGGGCGGCAGATACTATCGGAGCTTATTGTTGGTATAATAACGATATCACAAACAAACAGGATTATGGAGCTTTATATAACTGGTATGCTGTGAATAATGCTCATGGGCTTGCACCGGAAGGATGGAGAGTAGCAACTTATAATGATTTTAACAACTTAGGAGACCAATATACTGTGGCAGGCAAGATGAAAGAAGTAGGACTTATACATTGGGATTCCCCAAATACTGGAGCTACTGACGAATTTGGTTTAAAAATGGTTGGAAGTTCGTATCGTTATAATGATGGTACTTTTTATTCTTATTTAAAAAAAATGTGTCTTTTGTGGGAATTGAATGAATACAATATAGATAACGCATATATGCGAACTTTATTATATAATAGTGCCGAGTTATTTAGAGCTTATTATCCAAAGAAATATGGGATGACTGTTCGTTGTGTAAGAGATGTTTGATACTATTAAACAACTATATAAAAAGATATGGAGACGAAAAATCTTGGATTAGTTAAAGGGTTATTCAAGCAAACAATACCCCCGACAAGAACGGATGTCTTATGGTATGACACCTTAAATAACATATTAAAGATATACAATGCATCTACTATGAAGTGGACTCCTGTTGAAGGCAAACAAATAGTAGCATCAGTCACAGATAATGCTCCGACATCAGAAGAAATTGATTCGGCTGTGGGAATGACTGCTGTTGAAGCAGGTGAGGGATTTAAAACGACGATTAAAGATTCAGATGGTAGTCAACTGTTATACAAAATAGAAAGTGATGGTAGTGATTGGTTTTTCATCACAATGACAAAAGCTGTTTAATATGGCTGTAATTGAAAATAGAGCGACGGAAGCAGGTGATGTTCTGGTAATAAAAACAACAGTTCCTGTTGTCGGCATTGTAGCATTACTTTCTTTCATGGATACTACAAGTGGGGAAACAACGGAAACATACTTTCAAAAGACATTTCGTTATTCTCGTGATGGTGGTATGTCTTTTAGTGAATGGATGGAGCTAACTACAATTAATGTTCAGGGCATCATCATTGAAAAGATTGATTATTTCATCATCGAATTTCGATACAAGAGAATTGGTACAGAAGGAGAGCTTGCTTTTAGTGATGTAACACTTGAAGGTACTTATGAACCACTCAACTATACAGTTTTCAATAATTCTATCTTTAGTGAGTTCTTTACTCCTAACAGTGCTCCAGTATTGGAATGGGCTCTGAATGTGTTAGAAAAACTCTACCGACAGGGTATCGTGCCTAATTATGTAACTCGTGGGAAACAATCATCAGATGATCGGGATTATATAGCTTATTGGTTTACTGTAACTCATTTCTTTGCCATCCTTGTGTATTTCGCTCGACAGTTTGAGAGCATACAAACAAATACTTTACTGATGCGTGAGTTTGTAAAGGGGCGAGGTATCTATATGCGTTGTAATCCGAGCATAGATGAATTACAATATATCTTTGATAACTACATTTCTGAATTACAAGATCGGGGAACAAAACAAATTTATCGTAAGTCAGGAGAGCTTCTAAGGCAAACGCCTATAACTTATTACTATGGTGAGCCTATTGGTGGAGAACTCATTTATGCTGATGCAGATGGAGAGTTAAGGCGTTTATTAGATAATCTCACTACAGATGAGTTGATATTTGCATATACAACTCGCGGAGAATTAGGTTGGTGTATAGGGAGATCTTCCCCTCTCTACATGGGTGCAGATGGTATCATGAATTTGATTAAAGGATATGAATTTGGAGAAGATGTAGAAGATTTAGAGAAATATCCTTTGGTCAATAGTGATTATATCATGTTACAATCAGGAAAGATTCAAATCACTGGGTTACCCAATAATGCACAGGCTGGGATTGGCGTAGAAGGAAGTTTTTCTACACTGGGATCAAAAGCTCTTGTAGTTGATCCTTCACTGAGTTATGAAATAAGTTTCAAAGTGACAAAGACAGAGAACGCCATAGAAGATTTGACTTTTGGAGTAGCCTTGTTTGATGAAAACGGCATCAGTGTTTCTCCTACTCGTATAACAGACGGTTATGATGATGCTTTATTCTTTGAGCAGAAGACTTTAAACAAAGCTGATGTAGAGTATTGGGTAAGAGGAGTTTTACATGCTTACAACACTTTACTTATTCCAACAGATGTCTTGACGATTGGGTTTGGACAAGGATTACGAATGCGATCAAATGTCAGGTATCTTGTGCCAATCATTCTAGTTGAAAATTATACAGGTAGTACTCTTACTGATGTAATACAAATTCGAGACGTGAAGATAAGACCTGCTCAATTGTGGTTCTCTCGAGGATTGCTTTCAGCACGTAATCTTATTATTGGATTTTTAAAGAATCGAAATGTTGAATTGAACAACAGTCAAGTTGAAAAGATAATTAATGAAGAATTGATACCATATAATACATTCACAATGTTAAAATTTCTATAGACTATGAAAGGTAAATTAAACATCTACAGAGACAATTTTCTTGAGAAAGAAGAGTTAAACCGTTTGATGTCTTTTATAAATGACAATCCGGCAATGTTTCTTTTTGTAAGCAATACTCAGAACTTTGGTATCTTACAACAATTATCTCCTTTGTCAATTGATCCTGCTTTTAAAGTAGAGGTAGGGACTAATGCTAATACAATCAAAATTGCTGTTGATAGTTATGCTTTTGATAAGTATGGACAATTGATACAACAACGAGCATTTGATAATCTACCTATTCCAATAGATGATCAATGGTATTGGGTAAAGATAAGTCATCGTTACGATAACTATGAACAAGGTTTTGTTAATATTGCTGATGATGGTACACTTTCTGGAGCAGGTACTCATTTCACAGAAGTATTTCGAGGGATTTCTTCTGGTTTTCCTACTAAGGTAAAGTTTTATAAACAGGCATCTGATGGAACTTTAAGTCCTGCTGATAATAGTGATATATACGAAGTAGTATCGGTTGGAAATGATACTACTGCAACAATATCAGGTAATCTAGTAGCAGAAGATAATTTGAGATATGTTGTACTGGGCACTTTCTCAATCAAAACCTCGATTGGAGAAATCACATCCACAGGCATTTTTTCCTACGATAGTTGTCAGATAGATTTTATAGCAGAAGAAGTTGAAGACACTCCTCCGACGACTGGTTTCTTGCCAAATGAACATTTTTATACTGCTCGTATAAAAAGTGATGGCACAACAGTTACAGTACAGGATAAACGAGTTAATTACTACTTTCGTATGAACTTTGGTGATATAATAGTAAGTAATAAGGCAAATGTAGATGCTTCTAATCTGGCTCCATCAGATGTTACAGCGTGGTTGGCAAAGTTAAGTGTTTATACACAAGCCTACATTGATACAGCATTGACAGCGTTCTTACAAAAATCACAAAACCTTAATGATCTTGCTAATAAGACTACAGCAAGAGATAATCTTTCCGTATATGATAAGGGTTATATTGATGCTACTTTTGTTCCATTAAGCTCTTTAACTTTCACTTGTAGTACAGATCACTTGACTATGCAAACAGGAGTAGGTCCTAGTCATCCTGTCGTTACTCCTTCAATTACTTATCTTAACTATGCTAAAATTAGTAGTAAGGTATATCTTATTAATTTCACATGTGTATTTCAAATGCCCCCTAGTGGAAGCAATAATCATTTATATATAGTATTTGGATCGGATCAGGGTAGTCCTCACTTTAGTGCCAACCTTACTGGAAGTGTAGTATTATATAATAACTCAGACAACGGTTTTGTATCGGCTGCTCTTTGTGTAGGTTACAATAATACAGTGTTAGATTATAAACTAACTTCCGGTAACTATATCAATAGCAAAGAATATATATTAACTTTTAGTTGTGCCTTACCAATATCATAAAAATAATTATAAGATGAAATTATATTATACAACAATTAAAGGACAGGATCAGATTCAAAACGAACCATACCTTTCACTTGGAGGTTACAAGTCAGCTTCATTAGTATCGAATAATACTCTAGGCAATATGTTTGATGCTATTACATCACAGACTATTGCTAACAGCAAAGAACGAGAGTACATCGGATTAATTCTCAAAAATGAGACCAACGCTAGAGTAGAAAACATCTGGTTATGGTTTGAATTTCCTGAGAAATGTTATTCAAAGTTTCGAGTAGCAGCAGTCAATCTATCATCTGATGAGAATGATGTTCCTGTGATGGAACATATACCGACAAGAAATTCTCAACCATCATTTGCTGAATTTCATGAAGCTGATGGTATTGAAAATGCTGTTTTACTAGGCAATCTTGATGTTGGAGCAATGATAGGTCTTTGGTTTGAACGGCAACTATTGAAAGGATTGGCAGATATAGTTACTGATGAAAAAGAACTTTATGAAGTTCATCCACAGAACCCAGATCTAGTACGACCTATCATACAAGAGACTATAGATGAAATTAAGATTTGTATGTTATGGGGATCGGAATATTATGGAAGTCCTATTGGTGAAGATTTAATTTAACTTTATAGATAACATAAATTTGAAAATTTGTTTATATGAATCGTTTTCTACAAGCTGCTGTTGAACAATATCCTGCAGAATTAAATAATCGTT
>Ga0116187_1004604_pt1 | contig 11960 bp, 14 predicted proteins | sample AD_JPNNA6_MetaG_FD_89755 | JGI IMG/M metagenome (GOLD analysis project Ga0116187, IMG submission 89755) | Active sludge microbial communities of municipal wastewater-treating anaerobic digesters from Japan - AD_JPNNA6_MetaG | ecosystem: Engineered > Bioreactor > Anaerobic > Digestate | place... | reverse complement strand
GGAAGCGGCTGGTTCGACGCCGAGCACACCGCGTACGGCATCCCGTACCCCGAGCCGATCGGCGTCCGCTTCGACATGTTGGAGGAGCAGCTCGCGATCGTGTCCGGTCTGTGGGCCGCCGACGAGCCCTTCTCCTTTTCCGGCGACCACTACACCGTCGTCGACTCGCCGGCGTTGCCGAAGCCCACGCAGCGTCCCGGCCCGCCGATCGTCATGGGCGGCAGCGGCAAGTCGCGCACGCCGCGGTTGGCGGCTGCCTACGCGGCTGAGTGGAACCTGCCGTTCGCCCCGTTGGCCGACTTCGTGGCCGGCCGGGACCGGGTGCTCGCCGCGTGCGAGGCGATCGGTCGCGACCCCGGCACGATCGTGACGTCGGCCGCGCAGGTCGTCTGCGTCGGTGAGAACGACGCCGAGATCGCCCGTCGCGCCGCCGCCATCGGTCGAGAGGTGGACGAGCTCCGGCAGAACGGGTTGTGCGGCACTCCCGCCGAGATCGTCGACCGGCTTGGCGAGTGGGCCTCAGCGGGGGCCGAGCGGTGCTACCTGCAAGTGCTCGACCTCGCCGACCTCGACCACGTTCGGCTCATCGCCGAGCACGTCCTGCCCGCGGTCGCCTGACGTCGGACCCGGAACGTCGTCGGGTGTTCCCTCGAGCCGGACGAGGGCGACGCCAGCGACGATCAGCGCGCCGCCGAAGCCTTGGATGATCGTCGGCACTTCGTCGAGGAGCACCCACGCGGCGACCACGGCGAACAGGACCTCGAGCAGCGCGACGAACGACGCGACGCGCGCGCCCAGCAGCGTTGCCGCCAGGATGCCGGTCACGTAGGCGAAGGCCGTCGATGCCAGGACGATCACGGCCATGGGCACCCACCAGGCCCGCGCCGTGCCGAACAGGTCGACGTCGGCAGTGGTCGCGTCGAAGGGGAGGACGCCGGTGATGCCGGCAACAGCGAGGATCGCCGCGCCGGTGAGGAGGCCGCCCGACGCCAACGCGACCGGAGGGAGCGAGTCGGCGGCGACGTGGCCGGCGAGGTGGAAGTAGCCGGCGACGGCGACGGCTGCGGTGAGCGCGAAGGCGACGCCGAGGGGGTCGAGGTCGCTCGAACCGGTGAGGTCGAGCACGAGGAACAGCCCGCCGATGGCGACGGCCGCTCCGAGGATCGTGAGTCGCGGTGGGAACGCTCGGTGCGCCGCGGACGTGGCGATCACCAGGAGCACCGGGCCGAGGAACTCGATGAGGATGGCGATGCCGACCGGCAGCCGTTCGACGGCGGCGAAGTAGCAGAGCTGCGCGCCGGCGACGCCGACGATGCCGAAGGCGAGGAGCCGGGGCCACGCCCGGATCAGGAGTCGGCTGCGGCCTCGCATCGACCACGTGGCGGCGGGCAGGAGCACTGCGCCGGCCACCGCGGTGCGCACGGCGACGGCGGCGCCGGGGCTCCAGCCCGACGACAGGAGTGGGCGGGCGAACGTGCCGCTCATGCCGAACGTGGCCGCCGACAGCACGGCCACGACGAGGCCGGCGGCGGGGTGGTCGAGCGTGCGGGATCGGGTCATCGCGTCCTTGGACCGGCGGTGCGGGCGGTGCTGGTGAACGAGGGTGTCAGGAGTGTCGTAGGAGTACACTCGTGACAGTAGGTCGGGCCGAAGTCAGGAGTCAACGTGATCTTTGCCCATGACACCGAAGCGTCGCTCCAGGCCATGGTCGACCTCGTGAACACCGAGGCGCGTTGCTCGCACTCCGGCGAGGACGAGCTCGCGAACCTCGACCACCTCGACGCGTTCATCGAGCGTCACCAGTACACGGGATCGTTCACCCGGACGGCGGGCGAACTGGAAACGGTGCGCGAACTGCGGCCCGAGTTCCGGCGGTTCTGGTCGGCGGACCGCGACGAGTCGGTCGCCATCATCAACGCCATGCTTCGTCAGGGCCACGCGCTGCCGCAGCTCGTCCGCCACGACGGGTGGGACTGGCACCTCCACGCCACCCATCCCGACGCCCCGTTCGCAGTGCGCGTCCGAGTCGAGTCGGCGATGGCGATGATCGACGTCGTCCGGGCCGGCGAGGACGAACGCTTGCGCCGGTGCGCCGCCGACGACTGCGACGCCGTCTTCATCGACTTCTCCCGCAACCGGTCGAAGCGCTACTGCGACGTCGGCAACTGCGGCAACCGCATGAACGTGACGGCCTACCGGGCGCGGCGCGCCGCGGGCGCGTAACGTCGTTCCCCGTTCACCGGGAGTTCACCCGGGACGCTGGACCGAGGGGGTTCGTCAGTGGGGACGTGGTCGAGGCGCGAGTTCTTGTCGGCGTCGTTGGCGGCGGGTGCGGCGGGCGCCGTGGCAGGGTGCGCGTCCGACGACGCCGCCGACGAGTCCGACCCCGCGGGCACGACCACCGAGCCCACGGACACGACCGTCGCTCGGGCGAAGCCGGCGACGATCAACGACATCGATCACATCGTGATCCTCATCCAGGAGAACCGCTCGTTCGACCACTACTTCGGCACCCGCAAGGGGGTGCGCGGGTTCGACGATCCCGACGTGGCGCGGCGTCCCGACGGTCGACCGATCTGGTATCAGGACAGCGACCATCATCCCGAGGGATTCGTCCTGCCCTACCGCCTCGACACCACGACGACGTCGGGGGCGTACGGGCCGGATCCGGGGCATGCCTGGGTGCTGCAACACGCGTACTGGAACGGTGGGAAGTGCGACTCGTTCGCCCGACTCGAGGTCGCCAACATGGGCTACTTCACGGCCGAGGACATTCCCTACCCCCACGCACTCGCCGACGCCTTCACGCTCTGCGACCACTCGTTCTGTTCGGTGATCGGCCCTACCACGCCCAACCGCATGTACTCGATGACCGGCACCATCGACCCCGACGGGCTCGGCGGCGGACCGGTGTTCGAGAACTTCGAGGGCCCGTTCCGCTGGGAGACCTACCCGGAGCGACTGCAGCGCGCCGGGGTGTCGTGGCGGGTGTATCAGGAGGAGGACGACTACGGCGACAACGTGCTCGAGTTCTTCGCCAACTTCCAAGGTCTGCCCGAGACCGACCCGCTCTTCGACGGTGGGGTGAAGGTTCGGGCCCGGGACGCCTTCGCAGCGGACGTGGCGTCGGGCAACCTGCCACAGGTGTCGTGGATCGTGGCGCCGCAAGCGACCTCGGAACATCCGTCGGCCGGGTCACCGGCACCGGGACACGATCTCACGGCGCGCACGCTCGGGGCGCTCATGGCGGCGCCCGACGTGTGGGCGAAGACCGCGTTCATCCTCACCTACGACGAGAACGGTGGGTACTTCGACCACGTCGTTCCGCCGACGCCGCCTCCGGGCACCCCCGGCGAGTTCACGCAGGGAACGGCGATTGGGCTCGGATTCCGGGTGCCGACCATCATCGCCTCGCCCTGGACGACGGGCGGACGGGTGCACAGCGGGGTGTTCGACCACACGTCGATGCTCCGCCTCATCGAGACGCGGTTCGGAGTCGAGGTTCCCAACCTCAGTGCGTGGCGCCGCGAGACGTGCGGTGACCTCGCAGACGTCTTCGACTTCTCGACGACGAACGTCGAGGTGCCGGACCTGCCCGACACGACGGCGGCGATGGCCGCTGCCGAGGCGACGCTGTCGCTGCCTCCGTGCGCACCGCCGGCGGTCCAGGTCGAGCCGACCGTCGCGTAGCGCGATCCGGGCTGCGGAGGACGCAGCACGTCACCTCCAGCACGGACGGTGATGAGACCGACTCCTACGGCATGGCGACCGCGGTCAAGTGGTCGTCATAGGGCAGATCGGTGTCGGTCGACGCGCCGACCATCGCGGTCGTCAGTTCGGCGTAGCCCTCCACGGTGCTGCAGAAGGCCGTGTCGGCTGCGTCGCGGCCGGTACCGATGCGCACGAGCGTCGGTCGGGGAGCGAGCCGGGTGCTGTCGAGCACCAGCCAGCGGTCGCCGACCGCGACCTCGGCCACGGCGTGGAAGTCCATCGGGGACAGGCCGGGGGAGTACACCGACGCCATGCGCGCCGGGATACCGACGGCGCGACACAACGCGACGCACAGGTGGGCGAAGTCGCGGCACACGCCGTGGCCGCCGAGCAGTGTCTCGATGGCCGTGTCGAGGGGACCGCTGCTCCCGAGCTCGTAGGACACCCGCTCGAAGATCCAGTCGGAGATGCGCGCCGCACACTCGTACGGCTCGGCAACAGGTCCGAACTCGTCGGCGGCGAACCCGTCGAGACGGTCCGACGGGCAGTAGCGGCTCTGCCGGAGGTAGGCGAGCCGTTCGAGCGCCGTCGGCGGGGCAGCGAGCGCGACCGATGTGTTCACCACGGCGAGATAGTGCACGTCGAGGTGGCCGGCGGCGCTCTGCACCATGTGGATGCGGCCCCGATGATCGACCGCGACCTCGTCGGAAGCGAGGGCGCGCCCGTCGAGTTCGATCACGAGTGACTCCTCGAGGACCGGTCCGGCGCTCAGCGCCGGGGCGAGCTGCAACGCGAGCGTCGCACGATCGACGATCTCGAAGCCGAGCTCGCAGGTCACGGTGGTCAGCGTTCTGGTTGGGGGGTCGACGTGGTGAGGGATGGCACGACCCTGCCAGTCCCGGACCCCGACGACAACGGAGCGGACCTCCTGTTCACGCACTCGTCACATTGCGATCCCCCGACGATCAGGCGGTGGCGCCGGCTGCCACCGGGTCGAGCAGGTAGAAGTCGGCCAGGACCCGGTAGAGCTCGGGGCGGACGCGCTGCAGGGCGACCGGTCGAGCGAAGAACACCTCGGTCGCGACGGCGAAGAACTCGCCGGGGCTCACCGACCCGTAGCCGTCGAGCACCCCGCCGGTGTCGCCGCGGCGGAGACGCTCGTACGCGTCGGTGCACACATCGATCCAACGGGAGCGCGCCGCATCGTCGGGGAGCGGCGGCGTGCCGTCCACCCAACCGTCGAGCATGTCGAGGTGATGGGCGAACTCGTGGAACACCACGTTGTGCCCGTGCTCTGGGTGCCGAGCCTCGGCGGAGGCCGTGTCCCACGCGATCAGGATGGGGCCGAGGTGGTTGGCCTCGCCGAGGAGTTCGACGGGGTCGTCGGATGCAAGTCCTCCGCCGATACCGTGCTCGCCCCGGCGCTCGAACGTGGTCGGGTGCACGATCACCGAGCTGACGTTGCGGTAGCAGTCGAGCCCGAGCTCGAGGGTCAACAGCGCGGCGTGCGCAGCGATCGTCGCCCTGATTCCGTCGGTGAGCTCGAAGTCGCGGGCCGCTTCCCACCGGAGGTGTCGATCGAGCGTGTCGGTGTCGTGGACCAGCTGCGACCTCCGTTCCTCGTCGAGCCACGACCACGCCGAGACGGCGCCGGCGGCACGCTGAGCGGCATCCGACGGCGGGTCGTCGGTGCGCCGACGACGGAGGAAGTCGAAGACCATCGGGACATCATGGTCGGCCGGCCGACCGGCGCTGCAGCAACTCCGGGATCGCCGCCGCCGGCGGCCGGCCGGTCGTTACGATGCAGGCTCCCCGAGGTCGATGGAGCAACGAGATGGCAGGTGGCCTGGTCGGCCTGTTGGACGACATTGCAGCACTGGCGAAGCTGGCTGCCGCGTCGATTGACGACGTGGGTGCCGCTGCGGCACGAGCGAGCGTGAAGTCGGCGGGGGTCGTGGTCGATGATGCGGCCGTCACCCCGAACTACGTGCGCGGCTTGGCCGCGGAGCGGGAACTCCCGATCATCGGCAGGATCGCCAAGGGTTCGCTGCGCAACAAGCTGCTGTTCATCCTCCCGGCGGCCCTGTTGCTGAGCGCCATCTCCGAGGAGCTGGTCGAGATCGTCCTCATGTGCGGCGGTACGTTCCTCTGCTTCGAAGGCGCCGAGAAGCTGCACCACCGAATCACACACGGGCCCGAGGATCACGCCGCGGCCGAGCTCGTGATCCTCGACGACGATCACGAGCAGAAGACGGTGGCCGGGGCGATCCGAACGGACTTCATCCTGTCGGCGGAGATCATGGTCATCGCGCTCAAGGACGTCCTCGACGAAGGGATCGCATCGCGGATCGCGATCCTCGCCGTCGTTGCCATCGTGATCACCGCGGTCGTGTACGGCGCCGTGGCCGCCATCGTGAAGATGGACGACGTCGGACTCCGGTTGGTCGAGACGGGACGAGCGGGCGCTGCGAAGTTCGGGCGCGGCCTGGTCGTCGGCATGCCCAAGGTGCTCGCCGTGCTGTCCACCGTGGGCATCGCCGCGATGCTGTGGGTGGGCGGCCACATCCTGATCGTCGGCGCGTACGAGCTGGGATGGCACGGTCCCGAAGACCTCGTCCATCGCCTCGAGGATCCCGTGCACGACATCGCCGGGGTCGGCGGGGTGCTCGGATGGCTGGTCAACACCGCCCTCTCCGCAGTGGTCGGCCTCATCGTCGGGTTCCTGGTCGCCGCGATCGTGACCCGCCTGCCCTTCGGCAAGCACGGCACGGGCGGGAAACACACCGACGGTGGCGATGAGATCAGCACGTCGTCGGCGCACTGACCTGACACCGTCCCGGCCTGTCGCCGACGGGTCAGGCGGGCTCGTTGGGTTCGACCGAACCCCACGCGCCCTGGGTGAGGTCGACGCCGGGCGACATGTCGTCGTCGGGAGCCTCGACGTGGCGGTCGTCGGCGTCGGCGCGGTCGGCCGGGTCTCGCTCGATCGACACGGCGTCGTCGTCGAAGCCGGTGACGTTGGCGTCGGGCGTGTCCTCCTCCGACGGCGTTGCCGCCGCGTTCCGCAGTTCCTCGGTCGCCGTCTCGGGATCGTCGAATTCGATGTCGCTCATGGGAGACCGGTACCCCGGCCGGGCACCGCCGACACCGACCGCGTCGGCGCGGTCCCCCGCCCGATGGCGCACCATGCGTGCTGACGCCCATCTCGAACTCGTCACGCTCGTCGTCGACGACTACGACGCCGCCATCGAGTTCTTCGTCGGCGTCCTCGGCTTCGATCTGGTCGAGGACGCTCCTTCCGAGACGAACGACGGCCGCCCCAAGCGGTGGGTCGTGGTTCGCCCGCGAGGGGCCGTAACCGGCATCCTGCTGGCCCGGGCCGATGGCGCGGAGCAATCAGCGGTCGTCGGCAACCAGACGGCTGGCCGCGTCGGGTTCTTCCTCCGGGTCGACGACTTCGACGCCACGCGCTCGCGTCTCGACGCTGCGGGCGTCGAGTTCGTCTCCCCCGTTCGTGAGATGCCGTACGGACGCGTCACCGTGTTCGTCGACGTCGCCGGCAACCGGTGGGATCTGCTCGGGGAGTGAGTGCCGCCGCGGGCCGGGCCGGTACGGTGCGGACATGAGTCGGCTGAGCGAAATCGGTGAGAAGGATCAGTGGCGGTGCTGGATCTGTGACGAACCGGTCGACCCGGACATGTCGGTCAACGACTCGCGGGGCCCGAGCATCGACAGCATCACGACCAAGTCGAAGGCGAAGGGGAAGACGTTCGGCGCCGGCACGGAACGCCTCGCCCATCGTGGCTGCAACACGGGCAAGGGGGCCGCTGCCCCCGTCGTGCCCTGGGCCGACCACCTCTTCGTCGTCGACGCGGCGCCGATCATCGGCACCGTCGAACGGCTGCAGCGAAAGGGTGGCCGGGAGGCGATGGCGCGGTGTCCGACCCGAGCCGACGCGGACGAGGCCGCGACCTGGCTCGTCGACCGCCTCTCGCGACTGGCGCCCGACCTGGCCGTCACGACCGAGATCGAACCCGGCGGAGGACAGTTCCTCGTGGTGGTGCGCGCCTGAGCGTCATTGGGCGCGGGTCGGGGTGGGTAGGAACCGGAGACGTTCAGCCCGGGATGCTCAGCACGTGTCGAACAGGCTGGACTGTTCGGGTGGGTCTGGTGCCCCCGCGCCTCCGGGCATCGAGCCGGGGGTGAGGCGCCGTGCGGCGATGTGGGCGCGCGCGGCTCGTTCGGCGAGGTCGGGAGCGACGGCGGTATGGGGACGGCCGGGAGAGTCGGGAGGGCGTGGACGGACTGGAGAGCCGGACCGGCCCGGGTGATCGGGATCGTCGGGACCGACGATCCGTCGACTGCCCGTGCCGGCGACGAGGGCCCAGCCCTCGAAGGTCTTGAGACCGTGGTGGAAGTGGCACAGCGGATCGAGCTCGTCGAGGCGGGTGTGCTTGGTCTGGGCGAACTCGATGCGGTGATCGTTCTGGGTCTGCGTGCGGTGACACCCCAGCACCGAGCACTGCTGGGAGGTCCACAGAAGAGCGAGCGTCTGCACGGCGTTGGGGCCGCGACCGAGGTAGGTGATGTTCTGGACATCGACCCCGTTCTCCGACACGAGATGCAGGATCGAATCGCCCAGCAAGGCCCGCGCCTCACTGACCGAGATGGGGCCGATGCCGGCGATCTCGCAGATCTCGTCGTTGTCGACGGTGCCACGGACGAGCGCCGACAGGTCGACTCGGATGAGCGCGAGGTGCTTGGGACTCGGCCGTGGCGCCGGCCTGGACCCGTTGCTCGGGTCGGCGGCGCCGCGCTCGGTCAGGGCAATGAACGCGTCGAACGCGTAAGCGTCGCGGCCTTCGCGACGCCCTGTCGACTGGGCGGCGCGGTACTGGCGGTCGATCTCGCGTTCCCAGCGGGCGTTGAACGCCGCGGTCGCGGCGACAGGCCCCTCGAGTCGGAAGTTGTACGTGCCGTCGCTCCCGCGCCACGCGGATGCCCGTCGTTCGCGGTGCTGTCGCTTCGCTCGTTCGTTGGCTGATTCCCCTCGGGCTTCGGCCTTGCGTCGGGCGGCCTGGTCCTTCAGGTTCTTGGTCGAATCCTGTTGCGCGGTGGTGAGCAGGTCGTCCTCGGCGGCGGGGTTGAGGGTGGCGGCATCGGCGACGATGCCGGCCTGCTCCGACGAGACGTCACCTGCCCGCATCCTCTCCGCCGTGGTGGGGAGTTGGTCGAGACGTTCCGACGTCGTCACCTGGTCCTTCGCGGCGCCGACGGTGGAGCCCGTCTGCTTGGCGATCCAGTCCTCGACCGACGGGTGACCCTCAGCGGCCCACTGCCGGGCATCCTTGACCCGACCGGCCATCAAGGTCTCGCCGTTGCCGGCCAAACGCCGGACCTCGGCGAACAGACTGAACACCGCGGTCACGTCCGGCAACGGGATCGCACGAGGGTCGAGGTCGGCCAGCACCACCTGCAGGCCGATCAGCGAGCGGCGAAGATCGGTCTCGATTCGGCGGCCCGTCGCCGTCTGGGTGGTGAAGGGCGAACTGGTGTTCGACATGCCTACATTCTGTACGCGACCCCTGACACTGAAGCCCGATCCTGACGTCATCCTGACGATTGGGCGACTTCACCCAGTCGTCGGGAGCGGCTCAGTAGTGGCGGAGCTCGACGACGGTGCCGTCAGGGTCGCGTACGTAGAGCGACGTGCCGTTGCCGCGGGCGCCGTAGCGCCTGCCAGGCCCGCCGACGACATCGAATCGGCCGCTCGCTGCGAGCGCGTCGAGATCGGTCGGTTCGATCACCAGGCAGACATGGTCGAGCCGGTCGTTCTTCGGGTCCTGATCGGCCGGCACGGCCACGAGGTCGATGATCGTGTCGGCGCTGACGCGGACCGACGGAAACGGGGCGTCGCCCGCCCGCCATTCGTCGATGCGAACGGGGCTGAGTCCGAGTTCGCCGAGGTACCAGGCGAGCGTCACCTCGATGTCACGGCACTTCAGCACGATGTGGTCCATCGCGGTCACCCGTAGCTCGGTTGTCATCGTCGACCTCCTCGTCCTGGTCGGGCCAGCCTGCCAGAGCGACCGAGTGTCGAGCATCTGCTACTCGGGACCGGCGATCGGGACAGTGAATCGACCCGGGAGATGGCTAGGGTCGCCGCATGCTGTTCCGGAAGGCGCACTGGGACGGCCTCGCCGATGGATCGTTCACGGTGGCGTTCCGCTACCAGAAGCGACCGTCGGTGCGGGCGGGTGGCACGCTGCAGTCGAAGGCCGGACTCCTCGGCATCGATTCGGTCACGGCCATCAGCCCATCCGCGATCGACCCGGACTCCGCTCGCCGGGCCGGGTACCCATCGGCCGCGGCGGCGGTGCGCGACCTCGGCCCGCGGCCGGCGGACAAGCAGCTCTACCGGGTCGAGTTCCACCTCATCGGTGAGGACCCCCGCGTGGCGCTGCGTGCGAGCCACGACCTCGATGAGGAGGAGCTGGCGAGCGTGCTGGCACGCCTCGCCCGTCTCGACCGCGCCGCTCCGACCCCGTGGACCCGGCCGGTGCTCCAGCTGATCGCCGACCACCCCGGCGTCGTGTCCACCGAACTGGCACCGCAGGTCGGCATGGAACGGGCATCGTTCAAGCTCAACGTCCGCAAGCTCAAGTCGTCGGGGCTGACCGAGAGCCTGGAGGTGGGGTACCGCATCTCGCCCCGTGGACTCGCCGTCCTGAAGGCGCTCGGTGCGTAGCCGCCGGGTCGTCGCCCGCGTCGTCGCCGGTCTCGTCGTCGCGCTGGTGCCGGCGGGGTGCACCGACGACTCCACCTCCGGCGACGCGTCGGCCTCGTCGACGAGCGCTCCCGACACGTCGGCGACGACGTCCACCACCTCGACCTCCGAGCCCGGGTTCGACGAGTTCACGGGGTCGATCGACGACTTCTACGTCGTTCCCGACCCACTTCCGGTGGGGGAGCCCGGCGAACTCATCCGCATTCAGGACGTCGACGACGCCGGCGCCGATGGCGGCGAACGCTCGGTCCGGATCATGTACCACTCCGTCGATGCCGCCGGCCGTGACCGTGCGACGACGGGCACGGTGACCGTTCCCGTCGACACGGACGAGGACGCCGGTGGCCTGCCGGTCGTCACCGTCGCTCCCGGAACCGTCGGGCTCGCGTCCAAGTGCGCGCTCAGCCGCACCGGCGCGCCGGTCCTCGACGTCGGCGTTCCCGCCGTCCGCGCCATGACCGACTACATCGGCATGGGCCCAGCGGGTGAGACCATGCCCTATCTGTCACGGGAGAGCGAAGGGCACAGCGTGCTCGACGCGGCCCGCGCCGCCCGGCAGCTCGCCGGCGACACGTCACGCGAGGTCGCGATCGTCGGCCACTCCCAGGGCGGCCACGGTGCGCAGTCGGCACACGAACTCGCTTCCTCGTACGCCCCCGAGCTCGATGTCGTCGGTACCGTGTCGTTGGCTCCGGCGGCGATGTTCGACCGCACGTATGGCGGCGTCGACGACATCGTGTCGAGGATCGTCACGTCGATGAGCCTGTACGGCCTCGCCACCGAGCACGACGACCTCCGGTTCGGCGACTACGTCAGCGCAGAGACTGCGGAGGCCGGTCAGGTCATGGCGACCGACTGCGTCGACACGGTCATCGCGACGCTCGCACCGCTCGCCGCCCGGCCCGACTACTGGACGGCCGACCCGACGATCACCGAGCCCGCCGCCACCGTGTTGAAGGACAACGACGTCGGACACGTCGCGGCTGACGCTCCACTCCTGCTCGTCGGCGGCACGGCGGACGAGCGGGTCGCCCCACAACGGGTGCAGGACCTGTTCCGCCGGTTGTGCACCACTGGCCAGGCCACGCAGCTGATCATGCTCGACGGAGCCGACCACGGCACCGAGGTCCCGAGAGCGTTGCCACAGATCGGTCGATGGTTGACCGACCGATTCGCCGGCGTGGCGGCGAACGACGACTGCTCCTGACACGCCGGTCTCCGTCGACCGCCGTACCGGCCCTCGACATCGGTCGTAGGGTGGCTCATGGCTACCAAACAGATCCCGTCGGGAAATTCCAAGAAGGTCGGCAAGACGCTGAAGGAGAAGCGGGCGGCGAAGCACGAGAAGCAGGACGCCAAGACGGCGGCCCGCAAGGCGTCGGGCACATAGCCCGCTCGCCTCAGTCGCTCCCGGTCGGTCGTTCCTCGGCGAGGTCGGTCGCGTAGCCCTGCTCGAGCATCT
>Ga0116187_1004591_pt1 | contig 11977 bp, 8 predicted proteins | sample AD_JPNNA6_MetaG_FD_89755 | JGI IMG/M metagenome (GOLD analysis project Ga0116187, IMG submission 89755) | Active sludge microbial communities of municipal wastewater-treating anaerobic digesters from Japan - AD_JPNNA6_MetaG | ecosystem: Engineered > Bioreactor > Anaerobic > Digestate | place... | reverse complement strand
TCACTGTATGAACCGGCCAGAAAAGATGAATATTTCGAATTCAATCATGGCAAAAAGGAAAACAGAACAGTTTTAAGCAACAAAATTCCTGAAATTGATTCATTTCTGTTATTTGGAGTATCTACACCTTTATTTGATACTATAAGAAATTTCTTTCCGACCCCTACACCCTTTCATCATCTGAAACCACTTTTTACCCACATGACACATGTAATGAAATCTCATAATGGCAATTATATACATCTTCATGTGGAAAATGATTTTTTTAACCTGACGGTTTTCATCGGCTTTTCGCTTTATTATTCAAATGCCTTCACGTACAGAAATGTATCAGATATTGTATATTTTACACTTAATGTCTTCAAAAACCTTGGTATAGGCAATGAAGAAACAATATTTGTCAGCGGCCTGAGTGAGAAATATGATAATCTCACCTCTACACTGTCGCTTTATATAAGAAATATAGTATTTGCCATGCCTGCCGGTAATTTCACTTTCAGTTATGTTTTCAATGAAACTGATTTGCACAGGTTTATAAACCTTTATACTGCAATAAATTGCGAATAATTAGTGGAAAATATAAAGGCAGAAGGATAAATCCTCCATCTGGTTTAAAAGTCAGGCCGACGACCGATTTTGCAAAGGAAAGTCTGTTCGATATTCTTTCGAACAGGGTTGATTTCGAGGATATAGAGGTGCTTGACCTTTTTTCTGGAACAGGAAGCATAAGTTTTGAATTTGCATCACGAGGGACAAAGAATGTTCATCTGGTCGAGTTCGACCGATATAACTTATCATTCATAAGGAAAGTGGTTCATGAATTGAATTTCAAGAATATCAAACCGCTTCATATTGATGTACAGGACTATTTAAGAGCGTGCAGATACCATTACGACATTGTGTTCGCAGATCCACCTTATAACCTTCTATGGCTGACAAATATTCCCAATCTTGTAATAGAATCGAATGTTCTTAAGGAAGATGGTTTTTTGATTCTCGAGCATCCTGCTTCGGTAAGTTTTACCGGTAACCCTTATTTCTTCGAACACCGGAAATATGGAAAAGTGAATTTCAGTTTTTTCAGAAAGCAGGGAATGAGGATATGAAGTTCGAAAATGTTTCATCAGACATTATTTTTAATTGCAATAGTTATGATATTTAAAATGATTTTATTATATTTGAATTGCCCGATGAAAAAAGGTTAAAATTTTCAGGTAACCTTTGCTGTAAAATAATTATGGTATAATCCATAATGTCCGGAGTATGAAAAAGGACTGGTTTATACTTGAGCTTATTAAGAGTTTTCCATTCAAGGTATTGGTTTTTATTGTGCTGTTTATACTTGCAGGGGTTTATATAACGAAATGCAAGGAAAAGCAAAGAAAGGTTCAGATGAAGGAGGATGTTCTGTATGTACTTCCGAAACCAAAAGTTCAATGAACATTACCTGCTGAAGATTCTTCCTTCAAAAATAAAATCCATTCTCTTACATTTAATAAAATTGTAAAAGCCAACTATTGAATAAGTTATTAAATATTTTTGAATAAATAAAATTCTTGCTCCAAAATTCAAATCGGAAAATATATATTTGCCGCTGAAAAATGTAATTAATGACGGAGCTTGAAATACCTCAGGTGATATTTCCCAAAAAAAATTTAGTAACAACTTGAATATAAATATGTTTATATAACTATGATATTATCTATACAGTGTAAAAAAGATAAAAATTTAAGATATAATTAAATAAAAAAATGAATATGAAAAAAACATTATTTATTGCAGTGGCTATTGCTCTGTCGATCACTATTAATGCCCAGAAAGCTGCTTTACACAGCCCGACAAACGTTCAACTCTTTACCGGCGTTAACGCTTTTATCAATGCTTATAGTGCATCTGTTTCAGGAGATACCATTTATTTGTCGGGAGGAAGCTTTGCAGTTCCTGCAACTATAGACAAGAAACTATTGATATTTGGTGCAGGGCATTATCCCGATTCAACTGTCGTTACCGGCAGAACAGTCCTGCAAAGTACTCTTAATCTTGGTGAAAATGCCGATGGTTTTCATCTGGAAGGTATAGAAATTAATGGCGACCTGATATTTACTAATGATAAGGATATTAATAATGTTACCGTTAAATATTGCAAAATAAACAATGTAAAGATTGATGGAACGACCAATCCTTCGACTAACTTATTGTTTATACGAAATGTTGTTAATAGTTTTATGCTAAGGAATGCAATTTATGTATTGATTAGTAATAATATAATTGGTTCGATCTCAGAATCTTATGGAAATACTATCTCAAATAATATCTATTTATCATCTGTTTATGGTGGTTATGGTTGGTATTATTTATTCGGAAGGGATAATAACACTATTATAAATAATATTTTCCTGGAAACATATGGTACTGGGGTTTCTGGAAGCGGAAATATATTTAGAAATAATCTTTTTGTAACATCAACTCCCGAATACGGTACTTCCCCAACGGAAAGCGGAAATTATACCGGAGTTCTGCAAGCTGATATATTTGTAAATCAAACCGGCCAAACATTCAACTACACTCATGACTACCATTTAAAAAATCCCGGGATTTATATTGGTACAGACGGCACACAGGTTGGTATCTATGGTGGCACCTACCCATATAAAGATGGCGGCGTACCATCAAACCCGCACATACGATTCGAAAACATTGCACCCACGACTAATAATGGCATTTTGAATGTCGAGATTAAAGTTTCCGCTCAGGATAATTAGTATGAAGAAATTATTTTTCTCACTGGGAATTCTGTGGAGTGGCTGGCTGTTTGCACAAAATAATCTAAAAAGTTACGAATATTGGTTTAATAATGATTACTCAGGCAAACAGACGGTTGTCATTTCGTCCGCCGCTCAGCATCATTTAATCACGAGCCTCGATGTTTCGGGTTTACCCGACGGAGTAAACGTTCTGAACATCCGTTACAGAGATGAAAAAAATATTTACAGCAGCATACTGAGCAAAACTTTCTATAAAAGCTCTATTGGCTTTGCAACCGACAAAAAGATCGTAGAATACGAATATTGGTTCAATAATGATTACTCAGGCAAACAGACGGTTGCCATTTTGCCCGCCGTTCAGCACCATTTAATCACGAACCTCGATGTTTCGGGTTTACCAGACGGAGTAAACGTTCTGAACATCCGTTATAAGGATGAAAAGAATATTTACAGCAGCATACTGAGCAAAACTTTCTATAAAAGCTCTATTGGCTTTGCATCCGGCAAAAAGATCGTAGAATACGAATATTGGTTCAATAATGATTACTCAAGCAAACAGACGGTTGCCATTTCGCCCGCCGCTCAGCACCATTTAATCACGAACCTCGATGTTTCGGGTTTACCAGACGGAGTAAACGTTCTGAACATTCGTTATAAGGATGAAAAGAATATTTACAGCAGCGTACTGAGTAAAACTTTTTATAAAAAAGAGAGCAGTCAGATTGCCGATAACAAAATTTCCGGTTACAGGTATTGGCTGGATGATGATTTCAGTAATGCAGTATATGTTTCGATACCAACACCTTCAAAACAACTTGTGCTTCTGGAAAATATAGATTTGACAAAAGTTCCAAAGGGACAACATTCGATTCATTTTCAGTTTCGCGATTTTGCCGGACTATGGAGTGTTGTAACAACCGATATAATCGAAAAACAATCTTTCCCAATAGCCGATTTTAGTTATACTACCGAGGCATCCTGTGATTACACGACTGTTACTTTCAGCAATAAAAGTATAGACGGAGACAGTTATTATTGGGATTTTGGTGATGGCAGCAATAGCAACATTGCTAATCCGGTCCATACGTATTCCGGCCCCGGTATTTACACTGTAAGCCTTACTGTCACCGATGATGTTACTCACGCAAATAATACAAAACAGCTTACAATAACTGTAATTGGTAATACAGGTAATTCTATCAATGTAACGGCTTGCAAAGGCTATCTATCCCCAAGTAAAAATTATTACTTTACATCCTCAGGGACATACAATGACATCATTCCCAACCACTGTGGATGCGACAGCCTTCTGACTATAAATCTGACAATCAAAACTGTAAACACTTCTGTTACTTCAAACGGTTCTACCTTGACAGCAAATGCAGCTAACGCTGCCTATCAATGGCTCGATTGTAATAATAATTTTTCAAAAATAGAAGGCGAAACGAACCAGAGTTTCACACCGACAGTTTCAGGTAATTATGCCGTTGAAGTCTCTCAAGACGGATGTATTGATACTTCGGCTTGTTATGGAATAACCATAGTAAGTATTTTTGATAATGTTTTCTCAGATAATATACGCATTTATCCTAACCCGACTTCAGGGAACTTGATGATAGATCTGGGACAACAATTGTCTGAAATATCTGTAGAAATCAACGATATCAACGGAAAAGTTATAAGAACAGAAAAATTTTATAACAGAAGGTTGATTGATATGAGTTTAAATGAACCTGCTGGAATTTACTTTATCAAGTTGGTTTCGGACCATAATATGGCTGTTTTCAGAGTAATAAAGAATTGATAAGCATACTTTATTTTCAAAGAAGGATAAGAAGTAATTATTAAACCCCGATGATAAGTCATCGGGGTTTTAAATCTCGCGGTGCGGACGGGGCTCGAACCCGCGACCCCCGGCGTGACAGGCCGGTATTCTAACCATCTGAACTACCGCACCATGGTTGTTAGCCAAAACTTTGCACTGGCGAATAATGCCATGCAAAATTAACCGAAAAATTTATTATACAAAATAAAATGCTTAATTGAGATTCCTGCTTACCCGACGTAGTTTTAACTAATGCAATATTTACACCCAGCACCAAGCACCCAGCACCATCACACTGCCATCACTCCCTTGAAGTATCCGATAGATTCAGCTATCCCTGCCAGAGGATCTTTCATATCCTTTTCATACTCCAGACTGCACATACCGCTGTATTTAATCTTGCGAAGTGTGGCAACAAACTTAGGTATATCTATCACTCCCCTGCCCATCTCCACAGTTTTGCCGGCCTTTGATGCATCGGATACATCTTTGATGTGGATATCAAAAAGTCGCTTACTATAACGTTCGGCATCAACTGATGGGTCGGCACCGTCGCGGACCGTATGGCCGATATCCAGGCAAATTCCCATCCTTGAATCCATGTCTTTAATATGATTCCATATATCTGTGGCATTCGGGAAAAGCGGATTATCGGGTCCATGATTGTGGATTGCCAGCCTCATATCATAATCCTTCACTTTTTTCTCAACATAAGGCAAAAGCTCATAATTGGGTGCGCCCACTATCATCTTCACTCCTGCATTTTTAGCATATTCAAACGCCCGATCTACTTCCTGCTCGCTTTTCATATAGACAACACCAACAGTATAAACAGTAATTCCTTCCGATTTGAATCTTCCGATAACTGATTTTATCGTTTCCGGTGTGCTATTCATCGGCAGATAGACATCCTTCAATGAAAGATTCAAAACATTTACCCGTTTCATTATCTCAATTGCCTTTTCTATTGGCACCTGAGCAAATGTATAACCTGCCATACCTATATTGAACAGATCGGCTTTCTTTTTGCCTGGTACTGCCTGCGCAGCTTCGCTGACAGCTTCCTTTCCGAAAACCGGCACTGCTCCAGCCGCAAGAAGCCCTGCTCCAGTCAGCTTTATAAAATCACGACGTGTATTCATATTTTGATTTTTTAGTACATACTTCTTACTTGTATGAAACTTAAAGATAAATAAAAATCATTTCTTGAAAAACAATTTTAAATAACTTTTTAACTAAATTTTAAAAAAAAATTCCAATCCGCTATTTTTAGTTTTTTACAATAAGATCATTATTCAATAGCCTGCAATTATATGTCTGAATAATTGCCAGAAGTTTTTCTTCCATCCTTTTCTGGATATCGAGAAGCTGACCAGCAAGATTATTCTCGAAGTATCTGTCAGTTTTATAGTTGATCAACCTGACAGTTTTATTATCTATCATTTCAAGAACATAGTCGTCCATAAACAAACAGTAAGTGTTTCCTATCGTATTAAATGCAAAAGATTCCGAATCTTCATCGAACACGTTATTGCCGAATGCTATATATTCTTCGTCGTAATTAAGAAAACCAAGTACAGAAGGCATAATGTCAATCTGCTGGGCTATCCGGTTTTTCATTCCTTTAAGATTACTGTTATGCATATAAAAAGCAACTGGAACGCTGAAATGACCTAAAGTATTCTGATATTCTTTGAAAATTATTTCGTTTGTATGGTCTGCAGTTATTACAAAAAGAGTACTGTCAAACCAGGGCTTTCCCTTTACTTCATCGAAGAATCGCTTTAGAGCATAATCGCTGTATCTTATTGTTTTACAAATAGGTATAGGTCCATCTTCAAATATCTCCTCATACTTTTCAGGTACTTTAAATGGATGATGCGACGAGATAGTAAAAATCGAGGCAATAAAGGGTTGCTTAAAAGAATCGAGTTTCGATGCAAAAAACTGCATAAAGGGTTCATCCCACAAACCCCACATGCCGTCATAATCTTCCTTGCTTCCATGATATTCATTTTTGCCGAAATAATCTTCGAAACCTGCCATTTTCGAGAATGAATCGAAACCCATAGAACCGTTAGGAGCACCATGGAAAAAAGCTGAATAATAACCTTTCTTCCTGAGAAGCGATGGTAAGCCGTTAATCGTATTATTGGCATAGTGCGATATTATATAAGGCGTTTCGAGCGAAGGTAAAGAAGCAAGAATGGAAGGCATGGCATCAATTGATTTATTACCATTTGCCAGACTGACATCAAAGGTCAGACTTTCTGCAAGAAGAGAATCAAGAAACGGAGTATAACCCTTATAACTTCCTCCATCTAGATTTTTATTATAAAATCCTATATATTCTCTTCCAAAACTTTCCAATATAATTATAATTACGTTGAGCTGACAAAAGTTTCCTATAGGGGCAGGTCTGTAATGAGGATTATAAATCTTCACAAGTTGTTCCTCATCAAAAAAATTATAACATACAAGCTCTTTTTTCCCCCATGTGCGTAGAATGCTGAAAGGAGTATTGAGAACTATCCCTACGTTTCGAGGATCGTTAACATATCTTGCGGCATTGCTTATTGTTATTGGACGCGTGGAATGCTTGAAGCCTCCACGGGCAGCACCAACAATAAACAAAATTGTAAGCGGGAAAATAATAAGATTAACTCCAAAATATACAAACTTATTCCTATGAATGGGTTTTTCAAGCTTTACCTTCCCATAAAGATAAACCATCAAAACTACAAGCAAAAGTGTGAAAAGTGTTACCTGCCAGTAATCGGTCATAAATTTAAAAAAGAGCTTCCCAAGATTCTCCTCATTCCTGAATGTACTAAAAACATCGGCTGTTGCCCGCTTCCCTAAAAATCTGTAATAAATACAATCCGCACCGTTCATCGCAAGCATCAGAAAGTTTACAACAAAAAATATCCATTTCGATATCTCCTGATAAACCTTATTATATCTGATATCGAAAGGAATAACCTGCATCAAAATAAAAAGCATGTTATAATAAACAACTGCCGACAGGTCGAACACTACACCTCCACGTAAAGCCGAAAAAAACTCTCTTGTGGTGAGAACAGGAAACATGTCGTGATTAAAAAACCAGAATCCAATCCTCGAAAGAGTAAGAAGAAACATAATCAGAAAAATCCTGTAAATCAGGACTGTGAAGGCGTTTTTGAAAATTATATTTTTATTCACTCTATTTACTACTTCCATTTTTGACTTAATGCTAAATTGTCTTACCCTGCTCTTTATTCAATGGAATTACAGGGTTAAGAATAAATTTAAAAGGCGAATTTAATTTTTATTCATAAATCAGTAGAAAATATACTTATCTAAAATCTTATTATTTTAAACTTTTCATAAATGCCTGTTTATTATTTTTTATCTTTAGATAATAAAATGTATAAGTAAAACATAAACTATGAACATTATAGGAATAGATATTGGCGGTACCAAATGCTCAGTTTTACTTGGTAAACTTGAAAATGATAATTTGTCAGTTACCGATAAAGAGACGGTCTTAACCAGAGAATATCCAGATCCATATCGGATGATCAATCATCTGCAAACTATGATTGAACGGATAATGAAAAAGAATAATGTCGACCTCGTTTCAGTACAGTCAATCGGCATAAGTTGCGGCGGTCCTCTTGATAATACCCGTGGAATTATACAATCACCGCCAAACCTTCCCGGATGGGATAATATTCCTATAGTCAAATTGTTTGAAGAAAAATTCGGAATACCTGCAGCCATACAGAATGATGCCAACGCATGCGCTCTGGCTGAGTGGCTTATAGGTGCCGGAAAAGGAACTTCCAATATGGTCTTTCTGACTTTCGGCACCGGCATGGGAGCAGGATTGATATTAAACGGCAGGCTTTACTGCGGAACGAACAATAATGCCGGTGAAGTGGGACATATAAGGCTGGCTGAAGATGGTCCTATAGGCTACGGAAAAGCCGGCTCTTTTGAAGGTTTCTGCAGCGGTGGAGGTATTGCCCGACTGGCAAAATCGGTGGTATCCGCACGACTTGCAAAAAATGAAAAAGTAAATTTCTGCCCATCTATTGAAAAGATTGAAGAAATCGACACAAGAATTGTGACCCAGGCTGCCTTGAACGGCGACCCTGTAGCCAGTGAAATAATTAATACAGCGGCCGAATATTTAGGCAGAGGACTTGCAATATTGATTGACATTCTTAACCCTGAATGCATAATCATTGGAAGCATATATACACGCAACGAATCGCTTTTTAAGCCTGTCGTCGAAAAAGTATTGAAGAAAGAGGCTCTTCCTGAAGCACTTGAGGTATGCAAAATTAAACCGGCTGTACTCGGTGAATCATTAGGCGATTATGCCGCTTTATGTGTGGCAGTTTATAAAGACATGTTTTGAAATAATCAACATCACAGCAATGACACAGACTCGACTGATAATCAGAGATATCCTAATCCACAAAAATCCGTTCTATCCGCGTTATCCGCATGCTATAAATAAAGATTCTAAATAAATTACTCAAACATGAAAAAGGAAAGTTCACATAATAAGAACCATATTTCAAGAAGGAAGTTTATCAACCGTACTCTCGCAGGCACTGCGGCGATTGCTTTATTTCCGGAACTTAAGTTTTACGGCAACAGTCATCTGCAGTCCGACCCATGGCCTGCCAATGCTTCGAAGTTAAGGTTTCACATGATAGCCCAGGCACATATTGACCCTGTGTGGCTCTGGCCATGGTCCGAAGGTGTTTCGGTTGTACATAGCACCTTCCGTTCGGCACTCGATAGAATGAATGAAACGCCAGACTTTTGTTTTACGGCCAGCTCCGCTCAGTTTTTTCAATGGGTCGCCGAAAATGACCCTGCTATGCTTGCCGAAATACGTAAACGCGTCGAAGAAGGACGCTGGAATATAGTCGGAGGCTGGTGGGTTGAACCCGACGTAAATATCCCATGCGGCGAATCACTTGTACGACAGGGGCTCTATGGTCAGCTAACCTTTGAGAAACTTGTAGGCCGCCGTGCAACGGTCGCATTCAATCCCGACTCGTTCGGCCATGCCGGCACCCTGCCACAGATTTTCAAACTGCAGGGAATGGAAAATTACGTTTTTATGAGGCCTCAGCCACATGAGAAATCACTTCCCGCAGATATCTTCCTATGGGAAGGCCCTGATGGAACACAAATACTTAATTACAGAATACCTATTAGTTACAACGATACTGGTCCTGTAAAAAACAGAATAAAGCAGATAATTGCCCAGTTCAAAAACCAGCCGGTAAAAAGCTTTATGTCGTTCTATGGCGCAGGCGACCACGGAGGAGGTGCAACAAAAGAATATATAAACTCCATACTCGAACTCCAGAAAGAAAAAGGAGCCCCCGTAGTAATTTTCAGCACACCTGAACGCTATTTCAAAGAGATAAGGGAAGATAAAACTTTAAACCTGCCAGTTGTTAAGGATGATCTCCAGCATCACGCTGTCGGATGTTATACCGCATGGACAGAAATAAAAAAGCTCAACCGGCAGAGCGAAGAAGCACTTATCACTGCAGAAAAGATTTCCACAATAGGATCGGCAAAATGGGAATTCGATTATCCACATGAAGAATTTACCCGGGCATGGGAAAGAGTATTGTTTCTGCAATTTCACGACAGTCTGGCAGGGACATCTCTCTATGATCATGAGATAACTGTAAGGGAAGGATACGGCAAAGCTCTCGACACAGCCCATCAGGCTGCATATATGGCTCTTCAGAAACTTGAATGGCAAGTTCCGGCTGAAGACCCTGCTTCACAGTATATACTGGTATTCAATCCGCATGCATGGGAGGTAAAAACACATATTGAATATGACCTCAACTGGAGAGACTTACAGAATCCTTCACGTGTGGAGGACGAACAGGGTAACAGTCTTGTTCATCAGTGGACTTCAGGTTCCTCAGAGGCCGGAAGCCGTAGAAAACTGATTTTAGGTACATCTATACCACCATGCAGCTATCGTCAGCTTCGTATAAAAGAAGGGAATCCAGCCCCTTCTAAAAACATTGTAAAAGCTGAAGGAAACGAAATGGAAAATGAATATTTGAGAGTAAAGGTTTCAGAATCAGGTAAAATAGGTATTTATGACAGGGAAAATGGAATCGAAATCTTCACCGGAGGCTCAACAGGATGCAGAGCGGTTGTTATTGATGATCCCAGCGATACATGGAGTCATGATATAAAATCTTTTACAAACGAAATCGGAGAATTTGGCAAGGCAGTAATTAAAGTTATCGAAACAGGTCCGCTAAGGGCAATAATCAGATCAATAAATAATTATGGAAATTCCTCCCTCATTATTGACTGGATTTTATATGCAGGTTCACGTCAGCTTGAGGCGAATGTTACACTCGACTGGCACGAACATCTTAAGATGCTCAAGTTCTCATTCCCTGTTGATGTGGCTGAACCGACGGCTACTTTTGAAATACCTTACGGGCATATTGTTCGTGAAACAAACGGTAACGAAGAGTCGGGCCAAAGGTGGATTGACCTCACAGGCATAAAAAATGGGAACACCTATGGTCTGACAGTTTTAAACGATGCAAAATACGGTTACAGTGTTTCGGGAAGTGATATGAGGATTTCAGTGACACGCTCTGCTGTTTACGCCCATCATCAGCCGAAAAAACTCGAGCCCGGAAAAGAATATATCTGGATGGATCAGGGGATACAGACTTTCAGAATGCTGCTTGTGCCCCATAAAGGCGGATGGCAGGAAAACAATATTATCAGGATTGCCGAAGAATTCAGCTCTTCCCCCTTGATAATATATCAGGGCATTCACCTGGGGAAGATGCCCAAATCAGATTCGTTCCTCTCAATTGATGCAGCGAATATTATTATTAAGGTAATAAAAAAATCGGAAAAAAACAATGATATTATTATCCGCATGATCGAAAGTCTGGGAATTAAGTCGGAAGCAAACCTCAAGGCAACATTTATCAATTTTGAATGGAGTGGAAATTTTCGCCCGTTCGAGATAAAGACGTTGCGGATAAACAGAAAAACCGGCGAAATAAAGGAGGTTAACCTGCTCGAGGAATAACTCTCCGCTACAAACTCTATTCTTTTAAAACTACGTAACATGTTGCCGTTTTTAGATTATTGAGGAATACAGTGTTATAGCTTCTATAAATATAAAGCTGCGTAGCAGCGGTCTGTTTGTAGCTAAGGTCACATTATGAAATATGAGCCGCGTAGCGGCGGCCTGTGAAGATAATCAGATATATCCGAACCAATGAAATAACAACAAAAAAAATTTGCGAAATGCGCCGGTGTCACCAGGTAAAAATATTCTATAGTATTCTTTATTTCTTTATTTTAGTCGGAC
>Ga0116187_1004580_pt1 | contig 11990 bp, 9 predicted proteins | sample AD_JPNNA6_MetaG_FD_89755 | JGI IMG/M metagenome (GOLD analysis project Ga0116187, IMG submission 89755) | Active sludge microbial communities of municipal wastewater-treating anaerobic digesters from Japan - AD_JPNNA6_MetaG | ecosystem: Engineered > Bioreactor > Anaerobic > Digestate | place... | reverse complement strand
GCCGCCCTCATGCATGATCTGTGTTATCTCATCCGGGACATCACCATCATGCTGCATCCCTACATGCCGTATTTCGCGGACCGGGTTGCGTCATTCTTCGGTCATACCATCTGGTCGGGATCAATACACTGTGCGGCAAACTCCGGATCGGTCAAAAACGAAACGGGAAGTCTCACCTGGGATACCCTGTGTACCGATACTGGACTCGATCGGGTTGATTCACCCGAAATCATTTTCAAACCAATGGACAACGAAACGATGAACGCATTCCGTGAACGGTTTGCGGGATCGCAGTCCGAACGAAAGGAACGGGAAACCATGACACAAGAAACAGCAAAGGAAGAAGCAACCCCCGTTGACCCGGTAGCGGTATTCAACGAAAAAATCGCGCTGAAAGCCGCGAAAATCATCTCGATCTCGCGACATCCCGACGCCGACAAACTCTACATAGAAAAACTCGACGACGGATCGGGCAATGAACGGACGATCGTTTCCGGACTGGTTCCGTATTGTACCGAAGAGGAACTTCTCGGTAAAACCGTCATTGTGGCGGACAATCTCAAACCCCGGAAAATGCGTGGTGTTGAATCGCAGGGAATGCTTCTCGCGGCCAGCTGTAAACAGGCCGACGAAACCGAAATCCTCGAAGTACTCGATGTTTCCTGGGCCGCTCCCGGCACCGTCATAATCCCGGACGGCGCGGACCCCGCGGCGGAAAAACCGGCTGAAATAAGCGCAGACGTGTTCTTCTCCGTACCCCTGCGGGTAGAAAAAAACAACCTCATGGTGGGAAACACGGTTCTTAAAGCCGCCGGACTGCCGGTACGTACCGGGAACGTTGCCGACGGCGAGGTTTCCTGACCGCATGATTGTTCAACGGGTTCTCCCGGAAACATTGGAAAACGGACAACTACCAGTCTCATTCCTTCAAACGCCGCTGTGGGCGGCGTTCAAGGAGAAGTACGGCTGGAAGGCGCATTTTTTCCGGGTGGATTCCATTTTTCTGTCGGTTCTTGTACGTACCATTCGCCGTCTGGGCTCAATAGCCTATGTTCCGATGGGTCCCGAGATCGTTCCCATTTCGTCTCGCGCACGTCGGGATCTTTTGACATCCCTTGCACGGGAACTCAAACCCCTGCTGCCCCGTGATACCGTTTTCATACGATTCGATCCTCCCTCGGAAAAATCCCCCGGACGATCAAGAATCCGCAAAGCGGTCATGGACATTCAGCCTCCGGATACCGTCATTCTCGATCTCTCCGTTTCCGAAGAAACACTGTTGGGAAACATGAAACCGAAATGGCGGTACAACATACGAATTCCGGAAAAAAAGGACGTACGTGTTGAATCGTATGAGGGCAGGGAGGCCATGGAAAAGGCGCTTCCCGTATTTTACACCCTGTATACGGAAACCGCTTCCCGCGACGGCATTACCATTCACAGCAGCCGGTATTACCGTGATCTTTTTGAAACAGTACTTGAAAAAAAAGATGCGCTCACATTGCGCATATACATCGCCCGGCATGACGAAGACGCGCTCGCGGCAATCATCGTGCTTTTTTACCGTGAAGAAGCAACCTATCTCTACGGCGCTTCAACCGCGAAAAAACGCAACATGATGCCGGCCTACGCCCTGCAGTGGCAGGCGATCCGCGACGCGAAGGAAGCCGGTTGTCTCAGATATGATTTTTACGGCATTCCGCCCACGGACGACCCCGCCCATCCCATGCACGGCCTGTTCCGGTTCAAAACCGGTTTCGGCGGCAGGGTAGTGCACCGGACCGGCAGTCTGGACATACCGCTCAAACCGGTACGTTACCGGATATATTCCGTTGCGGAATGGCTCCGTCTGGTGTGGTTCAAGAAGGTCCGGAAACTGCTCAGGCGAGGTATTCCCGGGAACTCATGAGGCGGATGCCCGTTGCGGCTGCTTCGTCAATGAATTCCTTTCCAAGATGTTCGAACCCTGTCACGCATGAACTCACATCGGTGAGAACAATGAGCTTTTCAACCGGGATGGTGGTAACAAGATCCCGGACCGTGTTCGCGACACAGTGGGAAAGCGCTTCACCGGCAATCGCGATATTATCCGCCGTTTTAAGCCGTTCAATCAGCGCGAAGTTTGTTCGCGATCCCGGATCCGCCGCGTCGGAGACTTCAGCACGAATCGCACTGTAATGTTCGGTGCGAACATTGCTTCCCTTGTAGGTATAGTCAACGATTCTGCCCGGAACACTCATTTCCCATTCATGAAGCGCGTCCGCCAGCGGTTTATATACATTGTGACCCCAGGTGCCGATGAGACAATGGGGAGGCCAGATACACAGGTTATATTTTCCGGTCTGCTCAAGGGTCGTTACATATTCTTCAGCATAATGCCGGTACTGGTCAACGGCCGCCCGGTATGTTCCGGCGCGAATGTCTTCCAGGGTAATTATGGTAAACGGATCGGGCATTTTTCCGTTCTGGTCAAGCCAGAATATCGGATGCGCGACATGATACAGGTGATGGGTATCCATGGTTATATGGATTGAATCCAGTTTGGCGATGTTTCGCCGTATAAGGGACGCAAGACGGGCACAGTCCTCGTCCGCACCCGGAACACTGAGCGCTCCGGCGGGGTCACAAAAATCATTCTGCGGGTCTATTATAAGCAAGGTGTTTATCATACCCTTTATTGTATCAGCAAGTGTTCCATTGTCAAGGAGGAACGGTTCCGGTATACTTCCATACCATGAATCTTGAAGCCTTTGTTCTCGGTTGCGGCGGCATGATGCCCCTTCCGTACCGACATCTTACCTCCGTCCTGCTGCGCCGTGAGGGAGACTTGTTCCTGTTCGACGGCGGTGAAGGGACACAGGTTTCCCTTCGACGGCTCAATCTGCGCTGGAAAAAAATCAATGCGATATTTGTCAGCCATACCCATGCGGACCATGTTACCGGTTTGCCCGGTTTACTCATGCTTTCCTCACAGGTAGACCGTGACGATCCGCTCTATATTTACGGACCGCCCAAAATTGCCGAGTATATTCAGTCTAGCCGTCAGGTTCTCGACATGTACATCAATTATCAGATCGTGGTGAAAGAAATTACCGAACCCGGAATCGTGTATCAGGGAGAGGACTTTCATGTACGCGCGTTTCCCCTCCAGCACACAAAAACCTGTGTGGGGTACACACTTGAAGAATACGAACGGCCCGGACAATTCAATCCGGACAGGGCGAAAGAACTTGGTGTTCCCTGCGGACCTTTATGGTCCCGTCTGCAAAACGGTGAAGCGGTAACCTCCCTTGAGGGTGAGACCGTGCTTCCGGAGCAGGTGCTGGGATCCCCCCGCAAAGGGCGCAAATTCAGTTATGTTACCGACACCAGATATTTACCCTCAATAGCGGAGGAAGTAAAAAACTCCGATTTTCTCGTCTGTGAGGGCATGTTTGAAAAGGCCCTTGCCGAGACCGCGGCGGAAAAGAAACACATGACCGCCGAACAGGCAGCGACGGTTGCCCGTGACGGCAAGGTTAAAAAAATGGCGCTCATACACTACAGTCCCCGCTATACCGACTCCGACCTTAAACTGCTTCTTTCCGAGGCGAAAGCGATCTTCCCCGAAACCATTCTGAGCAGGGATCGCCTGGTAGTGCCCATTGAGTATGAAGACTGATTCAAAACCGGGAGGAACCACGGCGTGACCGGTTATCTTTCGCTCACGTTGTACATTCTCGCCATTCTGATAGTATTTGCCGCCTGCCGCCTCCATGTCCACAGAAACGGATCGCGTTTTCCTGCGTTCCGCACCGCGGGTGTCCTTGTCTTTTGTTCAATTCTTTTCCACCTGCTGCCGCCGCTGCGCCATCTTTCCGTTTTCCGCATCATATATGCGCTTTCCGGGGAGTATCTGGATCTTTTCTGGATCACATTCTACTTTTCAACCGCGATCCTTCTTGCGTCCGATTACCGCCACACGGTAGTGCATATTGCCGTGATCACGGCATTGTCGCTCTTTGCCGCTGTCGGCATCTCCACCGTCCCCGTCCGTGATCTCTCGCGGGACGGCGCCTACACCCTGAAGCCCTGTACGGTGACCCTGCTTGACCGGCTCGACTCCGAATGCATCATTACCTGGTACCGCACGGATTCATACGCCGAGAGCTTGTCGGGTACGGCCCTTTCCATGCTTCTTGACCGGTACGAGCGGCAGAATCGGGAACATCTGCGCTTCTATGCACGCGACCCGGTTCAAAACATTTCGCCCGCCTTTCCGGAAAAACTCGGACTGGTTCCCCTTGCTGACGGGAACTACTCGGGAATCCTCATCGAATACCGCGGTTCGAGCCGCCTTGTTCCGGTGATTGCCGGACATACCCTTGCGGAGTATGAGCTGACACGTTCGATTGAATCCCTTGTGGAAGGTTCCCGCGAATATCCGCTACAAGTCCTTGTTCTGGGAAACCCCGGAAGCGGCCATGATCATCTGCAACTGCTTCTTGAACACGCGGAATTCACCCTCGTTCCCGTTGATAATCCCGAAAATGGTCTTGATGAACGAGTTCCTCTTGTGGTGATCGGTTCGCGCTTTGCTACCGGACCGGTCGCCCGTTCGATAGACGAATTCCTGAACCGGGGAGGGAATGCCCTGGTCATGGTTTCCGGTACGGAAATCGACAGTACCGGCGACTGGTCCGCCCGCACGAAATCCGGTGATCCGGTCATCGAGTTGCTCCGCCGCCGGGGTATCGCCGTACAGGATCGTCTGCTCCGCGACAAAAACCATTACACCATCATCATGAACGCTCTTGAGGACGAGGGAGTACAAACGGTGCCCTATCCCTACTGGATCAGAATTCCCGAATCGGGATTCCTGAACGGGCATTCCGTTTTTTCCGGGGTCCCGGCGCTCCAGCTGTACTGGCCGTCGCCGGTATCAATAGACGGTTCTGCGGGAATTCCGCTCATGCAAACCGGAAAAAACGCGCAGGCGGACCATGCTCCGTTTGACACCCGCCCGCTCGTCAACTCCGGAGAAACCGTTTGGAGCGGGGAAGGCAGCTTTATCGTCGGCGTTATCCGTGATGACGGTTCCCGACTGATCGTTATACCGGATGAACATGCCGTATCTTCGCTCAACGATTTCACCGGCGCATGGGACAACTATACGTTTTTTGTGAACTGTGCGGAGTGGATTTCAGGACGGGAACACATAAGTACCCTGAAACGACGGGACCCGTCCTCTTTTGCCCTTGTGCGGAGGCTCTTCCCGTGAAAAAAAATCGTATGCTCCTGGTCCTGCTCGCAGCCGTTCTGTTCTCATTATCGGTGTACCTGATACCGGTGAATGGACCGGAATCCGCCGTATCGGAATCTTTTCTCGCAGACGGACCGCTGGAGTACCTCATGCTTCAAAAGGCTGATTCCTTCCCCCTGTATTTTATCCGTACGGGCGATCAGTGGAATCTTACCCTGGATGGTTCGGCGCAGTACCCGCTGAACATGACACGATTCACGGCCTTCTACGACGAATTGTCCCGCCGGCATGTCCTGACTGACACCGGTATCCGTGATCACCGGATCCATGAAACCGGAGAGCGGGCGGACTACAGAATCGAAAGCGGCCGTTTCGGCGGTACGATAACGCAAGTCGCGTTCGGTACAACGGGAGCGGATGAATGGTTCCGGTATATTTCCCGGGGACCGATCGTGTACCGTACCGATAACGGCATACAGTATTTTCTTGATACCCGTACCGCGTTCTGGGTGAATCTGCGGCCCTTCGAGTCGATATTTGAAAAATCGGGCCTCCAGCGAGCTGTTCTAACCCCGGACGGGTACCATCAACGGGAAGTTCCGCCGGATGCACTGAAGGGCCTTCAGCGCGCGCTGGAAGGACTTTCCTGCGTGGATATAACCAATATACCGGTAGTACCCGAACAGGAACTGGTTCTGGAGTTGGGGAATCTTTCTACGATACGGATCGGGTTTTCACGGCTTTCCGCAGAGCACGCGATCATGAGCGAAGACATCCACAAGGTATCGTGGATAATCCCCGCGGAGACAGCGACGCGGATTGAATCGTTTTTTAACGTGCAAGAAGGGGACTAGAGATTGCCCGCGACAAAGTCCCGGTATTTATCCGGATTTGCCCTGAATGCAACGATGGGAAGATCCGGCTCCGCGACAGCTTTTGTCGCGGCGGCTACCGCTTCATCGAGCATCCGATCGGCCGAAATGAGCCGGGCGGTCCGCGTGGTAATGCCGATGGTTATCTGACTTTCGTATCCGCTTTCCATCAGCAGCGCATCGATATTCTCGTACAGTTCGTCGGCCAGTTTCATGGCCTGATCAAGGGTTACGTTCTGGAAAATTCCAGCAAATCCGTCAACACCGAATTCAAAAACCATATCGCGGAATTTGATGAGTTCCAGAAAAGCCTGCGCTATCTTGCGGGAAACGAGATCGGTGTGTTTTGTACCCGAAATGCGCACCACCATGAGTGACAGGTCCTGTTCCGACGAAGCCGCCCGTACCAGTTCGGCATCGAGACGCTCTTTCAGGTATTCTTCCCAGCCGACTCCGGTCGCCGGGGAATACAACCCCTCCGGGCGCTGATCATCGATGGTGTCAGAAATGTCAGCAGGGGCACTATCCGGAATGTGATCCGGTTCAATATCCTGGAATACTTCACCATTGTGCTCATGGATATCGGTATCGTCATAACCCGTGTCGGGTTCATCGTAGCCATTTTCGGGCTCGTTGTAGCCATTATCAGGTTCGTCGTAGCCGGATCCCGGTTCGTCAAACGGAAACCCGAAATCGTCATCGGCGGCGGTATCGTCAAACGGCGGAACCGTTACCCGGGCAAGCTCATCGGCATCCGGACCGCGTGCGGTCTCGGGAAGCGTATCGGGCATCTCGTACGACGTGGCGACCGGTGTACTGCCGTTCTTGCCGGGTGAATAGGCAAGTATGACGATCAGGGTTATCAAAATCAGCGCGAGGGTAATGAGAAACGACAGTCTGCTTGCCGTGAAAATTGCCGAAGGGTGAAGAATGTACATGACGGCGGTCGCGACTACCGGAGGGCCGGAATGACCGGGAATGTCGAGTTCAGTACTGAACGTGCGCATGAAAAGCGAAGAACCGGTCAGGACCGCCTCGCCGTTGGCGGTATAGGAAATTTGCCCGGAACGGTCCGGCCAGGCATAGGCCACACCGGAGGGCGTGGTAATCATGAACGCTACGAGTGACCGGGATTTACGGCAGGTATCCGTGAGTTTTCCGACAAACCGATCGCTCATGAATCCGTCAGTTACAGCGGACAGGGACGTACTACGGGTAATCCAGGAAAAACTGAGGTCGGCTTCCCCGGCTCCTTTTTGAAGTTCCGAGTACACGGTAACCGAAAAAAGTGCGATGGAGAACAGCAGGACCAAAAACGCGAAGATACTGTAACCGGTAACAAACCTTTTGCTCATGATGCAACAGTATATCCCGCAATCATGTCCAGCGCAAGTTGAATTGCTTTTTTCCGCCCATTTTCACCGGGATGGATGGCATGATGCCGCTGAAACCACGCAAAGAACGGGAGCATTGCGGTATACCAGTCGGTATGCCCGGTATCATTGGAAAGGATCTCCTTCAAACCCCTTGTGAACCGTCCAAGAAACTCATCCACGGGAAAGGCGGAAAAGGTATCATCCGTCCAGCGGATTGTCTGTATGGCAGCGTTCATGGCTTGCTTGTATGACCGCATAACTTCGGTATGATAGGTCCAGCCTCCGGCGTCGTGCGTACGTTCAACCGCGCTTCTGAACATGAGCGCGGTAAAGGCGGATTCGGCAGAAGCTGTTCTCTGGGAAGACGAATCAAAAAGCTCGGACAGATAGGTGTTCCGCGCATAGGGCTTGCCGCGCGTATACGCGAAATCAGCGCCGATAACGCGGGGATTGTCATATCCGAGCGCAATTGCGGCATTGCGGGCCGCGCCGGTAACCGTTCCGGATGCGGTGTCGAGTACGGGCAGGGGCGAGCAGTTGGCGGCCATACGTGAAAGCGGGTGCCCGCCCGCGAAAAGAATAACCCGCGCTCCGTATGAAAGTGCCCGTTGTACTGCGGCCGGATTTGAAACGCAATCCGCCAGAAAAACGGTTTCAGGTTCGGGAGGCCGGAACAGATGCCATGACGAATAATGCTGCGGATCGATGGTCACATAATAATCCGGTACAATACCGTATCCGGCCAGCGTGCCGCAGGCGGTATCCGTGGAAAACACGCAGTACCGGTCCCGGTTCGCCACTATTTCCGGCAAATCCTTCTCGAGAGAGGGCCCTGCCGCGGCGATAATCGCCGATCTATCCCTGGAAATTCCGGGCAGTTCCGTAACAAACCGGCCCCGCATTTCGTGCATGTTTTTCAGGAAATTTGAAAACCATATCCGTCCGAAATGGGCCTGTACCGAATAGTCCCGGCCCACGGCAGCAAGTACGGAGGATATCGCATCCTGTACGGAAGAAGAGAAAAACCGCGAAGCCCATGACCGGAAGGAACAGGTGGCGAACGAGCCGTGTACGGCCGGAAGATACCGGGCTGGAAGCTGTGCCATGAGGGTATCCGGAAGACAATCTTTCAGAAGATATACCCTGGAACTTGAAAGTATGTCATCAAGCGCGACAGATTCGAGAAGCGAACGGAGCGCGGGAAGGCTTTTTTCCGCTGCGGCACAGTACGCACCCGGATTTTTCCGCAAAAATGCGCGGATTTGAAATGCGCCGGCGATTCCCAAAAACAACACAAAGGAAGCATCGCCCAAATCAGCTATCGTACGGTCCGCTTCCGTTTCGGGATCATAGCGCGAATTTGCCGGTGAACCATCTCCGTAACAGGGAACAGGGTGTCCGCTCCGGGTCAGGATACTGCCGGAATACGTATCATCGGAAACAACACCAGCCAGCATATCCGCCAGCGCCGGATTCACCTTCCTCAGCGAAGCAAGATTTGACGAAAAAATCTCACCGGACACGACGGGTAATCCTTTCTGCGAGGGTCGCAAGGTACCGGGATGTATCCGCGCATAGAACCCGATAATCGCCGGACTTCATTGCGGTAGTATACGCGGCAAATGAAACCAGCTGAAGTAATTCAAGAATGTCCGGTTCAACATCCATTCCCGGCGTAAGGGCTGCCACGGTTCCAGCCCGGTCGGCAAGATAATGTGCCACTCGCTCCGCACGTACGCGTCGGTCCGGAACATCCTGTGTCATCATTTCAAGAGGAAACGCTTTCGTTCCGCTCTCCTGTGCAAGGTCGCGGACAGGTATTCCCGGAATTGACCGGAGGGATGCCGGTATCCGGAACAATCTCCCGTCAAAACTTTGGCTGTTCGTTTCAAACCAGCGCGCGTACGCATCGAGCGCAAAGGAGTTTTCAGCGCGTTCGTGGAGGACACTGCAGAGGGGTGAGGTGCGGCGGGTCCCTGAGTCAAGCAGCGGGCCGAAGGCATGGGGCCTCGCGTGAGAAAAAGAACGTGACACGGACAAATCAAGACCCGCCGCGATAACGGAACCTTGTCCATTGTCAAGAAGATACCGGACCGCCGTTCCGGATACCGTGCCGTTTCGCTCAGCGGGAACCGAATTGATCCCGGCAAGATCAAACAGCTTTTTTTCGAGTGCCGACGAATACGACAGAAACACGACGGGTTGTTCTTCCAATATGGTGCGGGGAACGGCCGCTTCCGGCGGAAAGACCAGGACCGTCCCGGATGGCAGGTAGCGCAAATGGTCCCGTGCCCAATACCCTCCGTCGGTGGTTATGCAAATATTCGCAAAAACACGGTTTTCTGAAAGTGCGGCAAGGGACGATGAAACTGCCGCGACATGAAATGAACTCAGGTCTTGCGGAAACACGCTTTCAAGGGACGGTCCCGAGCAGGCAAGGAGTACCGGACCGGTCAGGGCAGAAATGCGTACCGGATTTTTCGCAAGCACCACGGAATTCACCATGTTTGTCAGCCATCGTTTTCCGAAATGGGTCCGTGTCCTCAGTATCCCCGACTGGAGACGTACAAGCTCCGCTATACCGCTCCACACCGCTTTTGCGGCTTCCGGCCAGAGTGAATCGGCAGGTTTCCAGGGAACAAACACTGTTTGGGGGATAAATTCTTCCGGAATGAAGCGGTACAAAAAATCAGTTACCGTTCCGGTTTCTCCGGGTCGCCAAACCGCTGTCCACAACGAATCCGATTCGGTGAATTTGTCCGCGGTGTAGCGAAGGGCGATCAGGGATGCATTCGGAAAACGGGTACGTAGTACGGAGGCAAGATGAGACTCCCCCGGTTCAGTAATAACAATACAACGAGGATTTTTTTCCTTGATTGCCGTGTCGACAAACCGTTCCGCCTCACGAGCCGGATTATACGCGGAGTGCAGACGAATGCAATCCGTGCACATCCTCAATGAACTCCGTTTAAAAAATCCCGGGTATATTCCGGGTTCTGGCTGGTTCCGAACGACGAAAAATCCAGACGGGCAACCCGTGTCGCACCGAAATGCCGTTCAAGGGCTTTTTTCATCTGATAGATGTATAAATCGGGATCAGTACCCTGTGCCGCGAAAATAATGATTCTGAGCGTATACTCATGATCCCGCCGAACGATACTCGCGGGGCCGGCCTGACGGATTATCCTGTTCGCGAGCGCCCGGTACAAGACATTGCGGGTAAAGTCGGTTTCTATCTGGACAGGATCGGGAAAAAGACGTGAAAACGATACCGAAACGAGGAGGGCAGTACGCCGTTCCCCGAACGCCGCAGTCATTTTTTCCTGCCCGGTTGCGGTATGTTCTGCGGGAATATCCCGTACCGACAGCGCAGAAACAAGCGCAGTATTTTTTTTGAGAACCGTTTCCAGAGGTTCCAGATCAATTGCGGAAAGGGTAAGCGGAGTACGTCCCATGGACAAACGGGATTCAGTGAGTACAATACGGAATGTCTGATCATGAACATGGAGGGGATGCAGCGCTATAGTGTCGAGGCTTGCCCGCTCCCTTGTAGACAACCATGGAGCGAAAAGCTTCAGATTGGAACCGGAAAATACTTTCCATGTGTCGGAATCCCGACACATGTCATCCATCATCATAATTTCCGGCATCATGCGGACACATGAGGTAAAATCAAATCCGGTTTGTATCAATACCTGATAGTACTCTTCTCCGGGATACAGCAACAACCCTTTCTCGCATTGTGCTTCAGCGAGAATATCCTGGAAGGTGCTTACCAGGCAGTCATACGGAGAATTGCCGACAATTCTGCCGAGCAAGCCATTTTTTTTTTTGCATTGCACGGCGGATTGCGACGGAGGTTCCATTTTTGAAACGGCTTGTTTAATGAGCCCCATAATCAGGTAATACCAAGTTCCTCAAAAAGCCTTTTGTACACTTCAAAATGTTCAGAACGGGCAAATTCCTCGATTTTATCCTCGGGAAGGCTTTCCAGGAGCTGATCCATGTAGGACAGAACTGATTTTATTTCGTCCTTGAGTTCAACGGGAAGGGCGGCAACACCGGTATCAACCACGGCAGCTTCAGGCGCTTCAGGCGCTGTAGGCTCTTCCGCTTCAGGCGCTTCAGGCGTTTCAGTCACTTCAGGAACAGCGGTTTCGCCGATTTCAATGTCTTCAAGTACGGATTCTTCGTAAACCGTTTCTGTTTCCGGCTCCACGATACTTTCTTCAAGGAAGGATTCGGTTTGTTCGGATTCATCAGTAACTGAACCGATAGAATCTTCCATGGGAAAAATCGATATTGAATTCGGTCAGTTCCGGTTCCTCGAGATGCTCATAGTTAAAATCGAGTGTTTCAATGTCGGATTCTTCTATAGCGACATTTTCGAGATCAGGTTCAACCGATTCACTGCCTTCAAGGTAACTGACATCCTCTTCAACCTTGTTGACATACGATACTTCAACTTCATCAGTGATATCGTTGGTGCCGAACATCTCG
>Ga0116187_1004579_pt1 | contig 11990 bp, 3 predicted proteins | sample AD_JPNNA6_MetaG_FD_89755 | JGI IMG/M metagenome (GOLD analysis project Ga0116187, IMG submission 89755) | Active sludge microbial communities of municipal wastewater-treating anaerobic digesters from Japan - AD_JPNNA6_MetaG | ecosystem: Engineered > Bioreactor > Anaerobic > Digestate | place... | reverse complement strand
CACCGTCTCGCACTTGCTGGCGAGAATGCGGTCGTTCAGTTTGCGGATGTTAGTTGTAGTAACCATACGGCCGACAGGTTGGACCTCTTCGTCCCGCCTGTCGGCCTCATGGCATCTACGGGGCAAGTAGGGCCGGTCTGCGACCGGTCGCGAGAGGCTGGAGCCGCAGAGGACGGCGCGGGCTCCGGTCCGCGGCAGAGAGGAGTGGAGGCGACGAGCGGTCGGCGCGGGCGGTGTGGGCGTGGGGGCCGGCGTGGGCCGGAGGGGGGCCGGTCGGAGACTGGCCCGACGGGGCAAGTAGGACCGGTCTGCGACCGGTCGCGAGATGTTGGAGCCGCAGGGGACGGCGCGGGCTCAGACGTAGGCCGGGGTGGCGCCGCGGTGGCGGGCGACCCACTCGCCGCGACGGCAGGCGGCGGCGAGCAGCTTGGCCGGCGCGGCGCCGGGCGTGAGGAGCAGGCCCGCGACGAGCGTGGCGAGGAAGGCGTCGCCGGCGCCGATCGTATCCACGACCTTGACCGGCCGGGCCGGTTCCCAGTGCCAGGTGCCGTCGCGCAACCAGCCCGCGCCGCGGGCGCCGGCGGTGATGACGATGGAGGGGCAGCCGTTGCGGTCGAAGAGGGCGCGGGCGTGGCGCTCCTCGTGGCCGGGGCGCTCGTCGTCGCCGACCAGGTACGCGGCCTCGGCGGTGTTGAGCTTGAGCAGCGAGGCCTTGCGGGCGAGCCGGCGCAGCAGCGGCCGGTCGATGTGCGGCGGGCGCAGGTTGACGTCGAACACGCGGAGCGCGTTCTCCGGCAGGGCCTCGAGCAGCTGGTCGAGCGACTGCTGGTTGGCGGAGGTGCGCTGGGCGAGCGAGCCGAAGACGAAGGCGTCGGCCTTGCGGGTGGCGGCGAGGCTGCGGCCGCCGGGCTCGATGCCGTCCCAGGCGACGTTGCGGGCGATGTCGTAGGCGGGCGCGCCCTCGGCGCCGAGCTGGGCGCGCACGTAGCCGGTGGGTCGATGCGGCTGGCGGCGCAGGCCGGAGGTGTCGATCCCCCAGGCGGCGACGCGCCGGCGGAGTTCCTCGCCGAGCACGTCGGTGCCGACGGCGGAGACGAGGTGGACGGAGCAGCCGTGGCGGGAGAGGTGGTAGGCGACGTTGAACGGGGCCCCGCCGGGAAAGAGGCCTTCGGGCAGGAAGTCCCAGAGGATTTCACCGAAACAGACGACGAGCGGTTGGGAACTGGTGGCGGTGCTCATGCGGCCACGATGCCGCATCGTTGCCGGTAGCTGAAGAACGAAAAACGCGGTGATCAGGGCCCGTGCGATCCCGCGCCGGCGAGTTGCGAGCGAAGTGTGAAAACCGGCCGGGGCGCCGCCGCCCACTGGACGCTGCGGAGCTCGGATTGCAGTTTGTCTCCCCCGGTGCGTTCGCGCCCGGTGTCCGCATCCGAGCCCTATCCCGTCATGTTCCCTTCCCACGTCCTGCGCGCACTTGCGTGCGCCTGCCTGCTGCCGGCGACTCTCGCCGCGGCCGACAACCTGATCTTCAACGGCGGTTTCGAGCTGGGCAGCGCCGGTTTCGAGGTGAACAAGGGCCTCCGGCCCGACACCAACCCGACGCTGGTCTTCGAAGGCGCCGAACTCGACACGACGACGAAGGCCTCCGGCACCCAGTCGCTGAAGATCCCGAACCGGTTCGCCGAGTTCATGGAGCTCTACGCCCGCGGCGTGGTGCTCAAACCGGGCACGCAGTACACGTTCTCGTTCAGCGCGAAGACCGATGTCGACGCGCTGGAGGTCACGCCGCTGGTCGTCGCCAACGACTGGGACCCCGCGCACGGCCGCACCTTCACTGTGGGCAAGACCTGGGCACGCTACAGCTTCGGCTTCACGACCGGAGCGCTGAAGACCGTCGGCTCGCCCGCGGGCACCGAGGTCGTGGCGAAGGCGCTCTGGATCCGCACGAACCTGGTCGACAACCAATCCGCCGGTCCGGCCAACACGCTCTGGCTCGACGACCTCCAGCTTGTCGAGGGTACGGGGACCACGTTCGGGCCCTCCGCCGAGGTCGAGCTCGCGGCGGTGCCGACGCAGGATCTCTACGAGACCGGAGCCGATGCCGCGGTCGCGGTGGCCGTGGCGGTGCGCAACACCACGGCGCGCGCGGTGACGGGCCGCGTGACCTTGCGCCTGACCGAGGAGGACGGGGCGCCGCCGCGCGACGTGGGCGTGTACGAGCTCACCTTGCCGCCGGGCGAGCGGCGGGACTTCACGCACACGATGCCGGCGGCGCGCCACGGGTGTTTCACGCTCACGCCGGTCGCCCGCTTCGATGCGACGGCGGATGTCCTGCCGGCCTGGTACTCGGTCGTGGGGCGGTATGAGCCGCAGGCGGAGCAGGTCGATCTCGCGAGCACGTTCTGCATCAGTACCAACAACGGCCTGACTAACTCCTACGGGCCGCGCGGCACCATCCTGGCGCGCGACGGTTCGCCGGATCATTTCCTCGATCTCTATGCGAAGATGGGCGGGCGCATGATGCGGCTGTGGGACGCCGGCGATCCGCTCAACTGGCAGACCAACGAACCGGCCGCCCAGGGACAGTACGAGGACGCCTACAGCGACCTCACGATCGACCGCCTGCGCGCCCATGGCATCATGCCGGTGCCCGTGCTCGGCGGTTCGTGGGTCACGCCCCATTCCAAGTCCGACACCAAGTGGCCGGCCTGGCTGCTGGCGCTCAGCCCGCGCGCTTGGGCCGGAAGCTATTTCTGGGACGAGGGCCAGCAGGCCTTCCTCGTGCCCGACGCCCTCTGGCGCACGCACATCCGCCGCATGGCCGAGCGCTACCAGGGCAAGGTCACTCACTGGGAGGTGATGAACGAGCCCAACATCTGGATGCCGGTCGCCTCCGGCCAGAGCACCGGGGCGACGAACTACGTGCCGTACCTCAAGTCGGCCGCCGAGGAGCTGCGCGCCGTCGACCCGACCGTGAAGATCGTCGGTTTCTGCCCGACCGGCGACATGGGCTCGACCTCGACCGTGCCGTTCCTGCGCGAGGGGTTCGCCGTCGGCGGACTCGACTACGCCGACGCCGTCTCGTTCCATCCCTACGCCGCGGCGCATCTCGGATCGTCGAACCCCGCCGATGCCGCCATCGCCGCGATCCGCGCCGAGACGGAGAAGACGCGCGCCGGCGTGCCGCTCTGGAACACCGAGGTGTACTACCTCAACGAGGCGGGCGGGCGCGGCGACTCGACGTTCATCCGGCCGCGCCATGTCGCCAGCCGGGTGCTGATCGACCTCGGCGAGGGTGTGGCGCAGTCGTGCAGCGTCGCCGACGACGCGCTCTGGCGCCGCACGCTGAACTTGGGTTTTCGCGACGCCACGGCGCTCTCGCGCTGGCGGCCCTCGGCCAACTTCGTCGCGTACAACACGCTCGCCCGGCTGTTCGAGGGCGCGAAGCCGGCGGCGAACGGCAAGATCGCCCTCAGCCCGGCCGCGATCTGCTACGTCTACGAGCGGCGCGACGGCACGCCCGCCGCCGCAGTCTGGCGCTATCGCCCGGCGGATCCGTTGCCGTTGCAGCTTCCGGCGGCGCTCGCCGGCACGACGGTGCTCGACGTGTACGGCAACCCCGTCGCGGGCGACCTCGTGGTCGGCGAGAGCCCGCAGTACCTCTTGCCGCCGGCCGGCCTCACGGCGGCGGACTTCATCGCGGCGTTGCGCGCCGCCCCGCCGCCGAGCATCGGCAGCACTCCCACGGGGGTGAAAAACGTGGGGGAGAAGGCCACGCTCGGCGTCGCCGTCAGCCCGGTGCCGGGGCGCACGATCACGAAGGTCGCCCTGGCCGCCGATGGCGTCGCGCTCGGCAACGCCACTTACAACAGTGTCACCGGACTGTGGACGCTCGCGTACACGGCGACCAAGGCCGGCCGGATCGCGCTCACCGCCACCGCGACCGACAGCTCCGGCGCGACGCGGGTCGGCACGAGGGCGCTCGTGGTCGGTTCGATGGGCACCCACGGCAACAACGGGCAGCCGTGGACCGTGCCGGCGGGCGGCACGTTGCGCATCGAGGCGGAGCATTTCGACGAGGGCGGTCCGGGCGCGGCGTACAGCGACTCCGATGCGATGACCGGCGATTGCCCGCTGCGCAGCACCGCCACGTCCAACGAGGTCGATTTGCGCTGGAGCCAGAACGACCTCAACGAGGACAAGACGATCAAGCGCCGCAGTTCCGGGCCCTATGTCGGCAGCACCGTCTGGGGCGAGTGGTTGCGCTACACCGTGAAGCTGCCCGCGGCCGGGCGCTACACGCTGCGTTTTGGCGCCGCCAACAGCAAGGACGGCGGCAACAGCGCGGGCCCGCATGTCATCGCAAAATGGAACGGGACGCAGGTCGCGACGGCCACGATCTCGCCGCGTACCGATTCCTGGAACGACTTCCAGCCTTTCGAGGCGACGACGACCGTCGACCTGCCCGCCGGCACCGGCGTATTGGAACTCTCTTTCGACAGCTGGGGCGTGGCGCTCAATTGGTTCGAGATCGGGCCCGCGGCGGTGGCGGGCAACAACGCCCCCGTGATCACGACCGCCGAACCGGTGGCGGTGGTCTGCGCCGCCGGCGGCAGCGGTACCCGCCAGCTCGCTGCAACCGATGCCGACGGCGACACCCTCAAATGGTCGATCGCCACGCCGCCGGAGTTCGGTACGGCGACCGTGAACACGTCCGGGCTGTTGAGCTACGCCGCCCCCCACAACTTCGGCGGCGGCCAGTACTGTGTCGTGCGCGTCGAGGACGGGCGCGGCGGGGCGGATGCGCTCCGCGTGGATCTCGACGTCGCGGCCGTGAACGGCGCGCCGGTGGCGACGGTGGACTCACCGGCCGGCCCGCTGGTCGCGGGTGAAGCCGTGGCGTTGACCGCGACCGCGGGCGATCCCGACGGCACGGTCGCTTCGGTGAAGTTCTTCGCCAACGGCACGGCGATCGGCACCGGCGCGAATCCCTCCGCGGGTTGGGGCATCGTCTGGACGCCGGCTGCGGCCGGTGCGTATTCGCTCACCTGTGAGGCGACGGACAACAAGGGCAAGGTCGGAGCGCGCTCGGCGGCGGCGAACGTCGCGGTGGTCGCGCGCGGGACGGTGTTTGCCGCCACCGACGAATGCGGCACCGCCGCGCCTGCGGCGCGCGTGGGCGTCGACGGCCTCGCCGCGGAGGATTGGGGCGGGATCCAGCCGTACGGCGACGGCACGAAGCTCGTGCCGACGGGCACGGCGCAGGCCGGCGCGGTTACCTGGCATGTACCGGATGCCACCGCGGTCTGGTTCAGCTATGCGTTCACCGATGGCCAGCCGTGCACGCTCGCGGTGGAGGCGTCGCCCGACGGCCTGGCGTTCGCCCCCGTGTCCACGTTCTCGCAACGCATCGGCTCGGCCGACGAGTGGGACATCCACGACGGCGCGGCGACGGCGTTGCCCGCGGGGACGAACTTCGTGCGGTGCAAGCTCGGGGCGGTCGGCGCGGCCCGGAACTGGGACGCGGCGCTGCTGTGGGTGCAGATCGACCGCGTGGCCGGCGGCGGCAGCGCGACGCCGGTGACGTTGCCGGCGGACTTCAGGCTCACGATCCAGCCGACCGGGCCGGGTGGGGCGCCGCAGCTCGTCTTCGGCCCGGTGCAGGCCGGCTGGAGGTACACCCCGGAGTACTGCACCGATCTCGCCGGCGGCCCGTGGCTCGCACTTTCGGCGTATTCCGAGGCCGAGACCGGCACGCAGCGCACCATCACCGATCTCGCCGGCCCCGGCGCGCGGCGGTTCTACCGCATCCGTGCCACGCCGGCGCCCTGACCGAGTAGGGCCGGTCTCCGACCGGCCCCGCCCGGCGTGAGCCGCAGGGGCCGTCGCGAACTCCGACCCGCGGTGGCGCTGCGAGGGGGCGCGGGCCTGGGAGTTGGCGTGAGTCTGCGGGGTCCAGTCGAAGACTGGACCGACGGGGCGAGCTGCCGGCCCCGCCCGGCGTGAGCCGCAGGGGGCCGGAGGGGCTGGGGGAGCTCTGCGAGCGAAGTGTTAAACTGGATCAAGTCTCGCGGCCGACTCGACTCGCCCGGACCCGGCTCCACGCTCGGCGTTTGGGGTCCGTCCGCAGGTTGCGGGCCGGATCCCGACTCCTTCCCGCCGGTGAACCTGTTTTCCTTCCGCTCCGCTTTTCGTGTCCTGCTGCGCCCGGTGCGGGTCGCGGCGGCGTTGTCTTGTGCGCTTTGTCTGGGCGCCGGGTTGCGAGCTGCGGCACCCTCGCGCTGGCCCACAACAGTCGATGTCGATCCCGGCGAGACCGTCACGGCGGTGCGCGATGGGGTGTCGCACACGTTCCGGATCCTGTCCGATGGGAACGGACAACCAGCGATCGCCTACGAGACGATGCCGTTTCCGACGACCTCGGTCGACAAGCGGGTGAACTACGCGGTGCGGGTGCGGCTGGCGGTGGACGAACAGGAAGTCGAGCTGGTGGCGCGGCCGTTCCAGTATCCGGTGATAGAGGTCGGGTTGCGGCTGTACCTCGACGGCACAAAGGAGTGGATTGGTACCGACGATGTGTACCCGGTGAGGATCCCCAAGCGGATCCGCCTGCGTTTCACCGCTGCGGGTGAGTCCTGGGGCCCGGCGGCGCTGCGTTTCCCGGTGGGCGAGTACCGCTGGCACGCGACCACCTACAACAACACCTGGTTGGGGATCGTGCCGCAGGACGTGAGCACGACCTACTACCACAAGGGCGAGGACTTCGGCGCGGTGCCGGATCTTCTGCCTGTGCTCGCGCCGGAGTCGGGAGTGGTTTCCACGGAGGGTACCGGGGTGCAGACGACGAGTGCGGACGGCACGCTTTTCTGGGCGGCGCACATGAATGCGGCCAACATTGCGGTGACGGCGGGCCAGACCGTGGCGGCCGGCCAGGTGCTCGGACTCACCGGCAACCGCGGCAACAGCAACGCCGACCCGCACGTCCACTACGATATCAGCTGGGGCGCGGAGGAGCCGGGCAGTTTTCCCTTCGCGGCCGACGCCTACCTGCGGGACTACCCGGACGCCGGCATTCCGGTCGCCGGCGGTTACCAGTTCACGTATGCGGGCGAAACGCTCACGCTCGACGGTGGGCGTTCGCTCGCCCGCCCCGGGCGCACGATCACCGGTTACCGCTGGATCCTGCACGACGGCACCGAGGTCGATGCGCCCACTGCGGAGCTCACGGCGCCGACCGCCGGCTCCTATGCGGAGGAGCTGAGGGTGTATTTCGACGACGGTCGCGAGGAGCGTGGCTTCACGCAGGTGCGTGTGTTCAAGCCGAACCAGACCGGCCAGCTGCCCATCGTCGGGTTCCTTTACCAGTATCCGGTCCGAGGAGTTCGGCCGGGCGACGAGGTGTCGATCCGCCACCACCCGTTCGCCAGCGAGTGCAACACACGCACGATCGACTTCGGCGACGGCTCCGCGGTGCAGACGGTCGGCGGCGCGCAGCCGACGATCAACCACACCTATGCGGCCCCCGGACTCTACACGGTGACAGTGCGCGCCGACTCGCCGGTGCCGCAGATCTTGAAGACTTCGGTCTTGGTCGAGTCGGCCGGCACCGGTCCGAACCACGCGCCGGCTATCGCCGGGCCGGCGGTGCGCCAGTTGCGCTGTTTCGCCGATCACGATTTGTCGGTCGCCATGCTCGGCACCGATCCCGATGGCGATCCTCTGGACTGGAGCATCGGACAACCCGCGGTGCAGGGTGCGGCAAGCGTCGGGCCCGATGGCGTGGTGGCGTACCGACCGGCGGCGGGCTTTGTCGGCGACGACTCGTTCGACGTTTCGCTCAGCGATGGTCGCGGCGGCACCGCCACGGTGCGGTTGGAGGTGGCGGTGCGGGCGCTGCCCGTCGTCGGCGCGGCCGGCGTGCGGCTTGAAGCCGAGGATTACGACGAAGGCGGGGAGGGCGTGGCGTATCATGATGTTGATGCTCGCCAGGGAATCTCCGGGGTGCGAATCGATGGCAGCAACCACGATGTCGACATCGTGGCGATCGAGCCGGGGGCGGAAGCTCCGGGGCTGAAGATTGGCTACGTCGAGGCGGGTGAGTGGTTGCGCTATACGCTGACGGTGCCGCTCACCGGGAGCTACAACGTGCGCCTGCGGGTCGCCAACGGTTCCGGCTCCGCCTCGGCCGGTGCGATCTCGTTGCGGTGGAAGGGCGCCGTGGTGGCCGGTCCGCTGACGGTGCCAAACACCGGAAGCTGGGACACCTTCGTTGATCTCGACGTGCCGGGTATCGCGCTCTCCGCCGGCACGGACCTGTTGCAGCTCGACTGCAACACCGGCGGGTTCGACTGCAACTGGATCGAGTTCGTACCCGCGCCCGCGGGACCGTCGTTTGCGAGCTGGATCGCCGGTTACTTCCCGGACGCCGGCGGCAACCCGGCGATCATCGGGGCGACGGCCGATCCGGACGGCGACGGCTTGAACAATCTTCTCGAGTATGGGCTCGCCCGCGCCCCGAACGCGCGCGAGCCGGCGCTTGTGCCGACGCTCGTGAATGTCTCCGGGAGCATGTATCCCTCGCTCACGTTCCAGCGCACGACGGGCGTGAGTGTCGTCGCCGAGATCTCGGAGGATCTCATCACCTGGAGCAATGCGCCCGCCGTGCTGGTGCAGGTGGGCGACGCGGTGCCGGACTCCTCCAGTCTTTATGAGACGGTGACCTTTCGCAGCACGGCAACGCTCGCGGCGAAGCCGCGGCAGTTCCTGCGCGTGCGCGTGATTGTCCCCTGACCGAGCAGGGCGGTCTCCTACCGGCCCCGCCCGGCGTGAGCCGCAGGGGCCGGCGCGAACTCCGGCACGAAATAGCGGCGAGCGGCTGCGGTGCGCACCGGCGGCGAGCGATTCGCCCTCTGTGCTTGGCGCGGACCTGGGAGTTGGCGTGAGTCTGCGGGGTCCAGTCGAAGACTGGACCGACGGGCAAGTAGGACCGGTCTACGACCGGTTGCGAGATGTTGGAGCCGCAGGAGCGGGCGCGGGCTCCGGTCCGCGGCAGAGATTGTGCGGATGTATTGGCGGAGATGTGCGGGATTCATCGGACTGCGCCCGGGCCGAGGTGCGATGCCCGCTCCGATCGTTTCTCAAAATGGTAAAGATCGGGATTACGACTTTCGTATCGTTGAGTGTTGCGATGCTGGCGAATCGGATGCGCGGCTATGCAACACCGGAAGCCCGTGAGCGAAAGCTCAGCAACTGCGGCGCGGCGTACGTTCGCCCGCTCCAGCCTCCTCGTACTCGGACTGGCCACGGGCCTGACGTTCGCCGACACGCCACCGCCTCCGGCGCTGCTCGACTACGCCAACTTCTGGGCCGGCAACACCGGCGGCAAGGGCGGGCACGGCGAGAACGACAACACCATCAGCAATTTCGTGATCGACCTCGGGGTGCTCAACGCCTCGCAGCTAAACTGGCAGTTCGAGCAGTACGCGCCGCTGGTGATCACCAAGAGCTATTGGGACGAGACCAACTGGGGCGATGGCGCGTACTTCCAAGGGCAGCGAGTGGCCAAGGGCGAGTTCTTCAACAAGAACATGTCCTTCGATACGACGACTCGCGGCAGCGACGGGCTTACGGCATCGATCGCCCGCCCGCACGTCCTCGATACCAACCACAACCAGTGGGACCCGAACACGACGCCGCAGCAGCGGCGGGATATCGTGCAGCAGAATCTCGAGGACCAGGGCTGCCCGCTTACCGACTTCCAGGACAACCTGCCGTTCGTGGCGCTCAGCGACGGGCGCACAATCACGTCCGTCGCGTACCCGACCAACGTCGCCTTCGACGCCGCCGGGAACCTTTGGGTGGCCGACAACGGCCCCGACCAGAACTTCAAGATCTTCGAGGTGCCCGCCAGCGGCGCGCCGGTGCTCAAGACCACTTTCGGCGAGACGGGCGGTGTGTTCGCCGGACCGGTGCCCGGCGCGTGGGGACCGAAGCGTTTCTGGGGTCTGCGCGGCGTCTGCTTCCCCGACAACGGCCAGATCATCGTCGGGTGCAGCGGCATCCCCGGCCAGGTCCAGGGCGGAACCGACATCCGTTGGTTCGACAGCACCGACAGCTCCACTTTGGCCAAGCGCCTCGCGACTGCGGAGATGACCGCGCAGTCGATCGGCTCCTTCGTCCATGTGGCCGATTTCGATCCGGCCAGCAACGGCACCGAGCTCTACCACGCAGCGCTGCACTACACGATGGACTACACGAAGCCGACGGATCAGGGCTGGAAGATCTCCGGCGTCAGCCTGGACCCGTTCCGGTTTTCCCAGGACCCCCGTTTGTCGATGCCGTTTGAGACCGCCTTCGTGCGGCGGATCAACGGCAAGAAGTTCCTGTACTGCACCAGCATGTACAGCGGCTATCTCGGGATCTTCCGTTTCGAGGATGGCTCGGAGATCGCGATCCCCGCGGGGCTCATCTTCCTCTACGACAGCGGCCAGGGCTCGGACTGGGGCAGGAGCGTTCGTCCCGACAACATCGAAGGCAACGTCATGTGGCTCGACAAGAACGGCAACGGTGCGCCCGACGCCGGCGAGTTCTCCGGCTTCCGGGTGGCCAACCAGTTCTCGGAAGGCTACGACTTCGATGCCGACGGCAACATCTGGATGGCGGGTGGTCAGGACAAGTACACGACGGAGTGGGGCCCGGGGACGGGCGGCCAATGGGTGATGCCGTGCCTCGGCCTCGATGCGAACGGCGTGCCGCAGTACGACGGCTCCACGATCAAGCACCTGAGTGTCGGTGCGGAAGTGTTCTTGCCGGCCGACCTCGAGATCTCGCGGAGCGCCACGCGCCTGCGCTACCTGCCCGAGACCGATACGCTGATCCTCGGGGTGGGCTTCGACCCGTACCACACGCGGCGCATCTATGTGATCGACGGCTATCGGCACTCGACCCCGCCGAAGCGGCGCTGCGTTTTCGATGTCGGCTACGATGCCGCGGGCGCTTGGGCGGTGCATCTCGACCAAGGGACGGCGTCGATGGTGCTCCCCATGACTTTCGCCGCCGACAAGGACTACCTCTATGTCGTCTGTCTCGACATCGGGCCCGATGCGCGCGTGCGCGGCGAGGTCACCGTGTACAGCCTGCAGGACGGCCACAAGGTCGGCTGGATCGTCCCCAACGCCGACACCAACTTCGCCTGCGCCGGCTCCGATCTCACGATCGGCGTCCAGGTCGCGGTCCAAAAAGACGGCACCCGCGTGATCTGCGTCGAGGACGATGGCAGCGGCAAGGTGATGGTCTATCGCTGGATGCCGCCTGCTCAGGGTACTTATCCCAGCACCACCGGACCGGGCGCCACCGGCCCCGTCATCGTGACGCCGCCGCAGCGCCTCTTTCACGCGCTCCACCACGGCAGCATCGAACTGTTCGTGGTCACCGTGGGTACGAACCTCGAATACCAGTGGTACCACGATGGAGTGGCCATCCCGGGCGCGACCGGCGCCGAGTTCCACAAGGAGAACGTCACCGAGGCCGATGCGGGCGCCTACACCGTGCGGGTGTTCAACGACAGCGGCTCGGTTAACAGCACGGCGTCGACGGTTTCGCTCGTCTATCCGCCGGTCATCACGACCCAGCCGGCGGCGCGGACCTTCTTCCGCAACGGCGCAAGCTTCACTCTCTCGGTCGGCGCCACCGGCGAGGACGTTCTGCTGTATCAGTGGTACAAGGGCGATGCCGCCATCCCGAACGCGAACGCCTCCACCTACACCGTGGAGGCTGCGACCGAAGCCGACGCCGGCACCTACCACGTCGTGGTGCAAAATCGCAGCCATCGCACGGCTTCGATCGTCGGCAGTGCCACCAGCTCCACCGCGGAGGTGCAGGCGGCTTCGGCGTCGTTTGCGAGCTGGATCGCCGACCACTTCCCGGACGCCGGCGACAACCCGGCGCTCGTGGGCCCGGCGGCCGATCCGGACGGCGACGGCCTGAACAAT
>Ga0116187_1004565_pt1 | contig 12011 bp, 10 predicted proteins | sample AD_JPNNA6_MetaG_FD_89755 | JGI IMG/M metagenome (GOLD analysis project Ga0116187, IMG submission 89755) | Active sludge microbial communities of municipal wastewater-treating anaerobic digesters from Japan - AD_JPNNA6_MetaG | ecosystem: Engineered > Bioreactor > Anaerobic > Digestate | place... | reverse complement strand
GGCGACTGGATGATCCACTGCCACAACATCTACCACGCAGAAGCGGGCATGATGATCGCCCTGGAGTACCGCTGATGATCACCACCACCCGACGCCGCGCCCTCGTCGCAGGGGGCGTACTCGTGACCACGACGATTCTGGCCGCGTGTGGCGTCACGACCACACCCACCGGCAATACGACGTCCATCGCGACCCCCACCGTGGCCGGAGGAGGGTCAGCCTCCACAGCATCTGCGGCCAACCAACCGCCGGTCGCGATCACCCACATCCACGCTGTCGCCCGCGACCCCAAGACCGGTGACCTACTCCTGGCCACCCATGAGGGACTCTTCCGCCACGCTAACGGCGAACTCCTCCAGAACGGACCGGTCATCGACCTGATGGGTTTCACCGTCGCCCCGGACGGCACCTACTACGCCTCCGGGCACCCCGGCGCAGGCGTCGACCTGCCCCAGCCGGTCGGGCTCATCACCTCCACCGACTCCGGTCGCACGTGGCGCGTCAGCTCTCGAGGCGGGGAGTCCGACTTCCACGCCCTCACCTCAGGTCCAACCAGCGTGGTCGGCTTCGATGGCACTCTTCGCAGCACCACCGACGGCGAGACCTGGAGCACCCGCACCATCCCGGCTGCCCCCCGCACCTTGGCCGCGTCACCGCAAACCGGAGCACTACTCGCCACCACCGAAACCGGGCTCCTCCACAGCACCGACGACGGCCGCTCCTGGAAGGGCCTGACCCCACCCGCTACGGCCCTGCTCGCTGCGTGGGCCGACGAGCAAACCATCGTGATCGCCACCGCGAACGGCCAGATCGCGACCAGCAACGACACCGGAGCGACCTGGACCCTGCAACCCAAGCGCATCGGAGCTCCACAGGCCCTGTTCGCCCGACGCGGCACCGACGGCCAGATCGAAACCATCCTCGTCGCCGACGGCGCAGTACTGCGCACCGTCGACGGGGGCGCCACCGTCGAGAAGCTCTTGTGAAGCCCGCATAGACCTAGACCAAATCGCCACCGAACCACGACCCGAGGGCCACATCGACCTCGCAGGCTGAAAGCACCCGGGGACAGCCCCGAGCACCGCAACCGAGACCAAGGGAGCAGCCATGCAACAGCAGAACACCCCGAACCCGACCTACGCACCCGTCAGCCCACCCACCGAACCGGCCCCCACCGAGGCCGCTCGCCGCCGCGGCCACCACTGGCTGATGTGGCTCATGTGCGTGCCCATGCTGCTGCTCGTGGGCGCCTTGATCGCGACCGGCCGCCTGGGCGCCGGCGGCCTGCTCTACGCCCTCGGCTGCCTGCTCATGATGGGCGTGATGATGGCCTGGATGAACCACGGCAACAACCACGAGCACAAGCCGTGACCTTGTCACCAGCAGCGAAGGTCTGCGCTCACCTTCACCGGATCGCAACCTGGGCAGCGTCCCACGGCAGTTGTCGCTGACCACAGTGATCAACGTCCCACCCCACATCAGCCCGGTCCTGCGGGCCAACCATAGGAGCACTCCCGTGACCGTCACCGACAACTCCACCGCCACCGCGGGAACCAGCGACACCCGCCTTGCCCCCGCCCTGGGCGCCGTGGCCTTGGCTGCGGCGGTGGCGGGGTATCTGCTTCCCGACCGCACCGTCGGGACCGGCATGGGCGGGATGAGCATGACCCACTACATGGGTTTGCTCGCGGTCAACCAGCCGTGGAACCTGCTGCTGTTCATGGCTGCGCCGGTCATTCTCGCCGAAACCCTGGCCATCACCGAGCTCGTCCTACTCTTCCGCCCAGACCCGCCCCTCTGGGTTCGAGCCCTCAGCCGGATCGCCGGGCTGATCGCCGGCCCATTGATGGCCGGCATCGTGGTGCACCTGCTGCGCAATGCCGTGATCCCGCTGACCACAGGGGGTGGCTGGCGCGGCCCGGCCGACATCATCGCCGTCCTGTCCTACCTGCTCGCCGCCGCGCCACTGATCGGCATCACCCTCATCGAAATCGGCGCCCTGGGCCGCACCTCCCACCAGGCCCGCAAGTGGCACACCATCTGCGTCGGGATCTTCCTGGTCGTTGCCCACGTCGCGATGATCTTCGGGATGCTCGACCCCACTGTCCTCGGCTGGAACCCCAACCCCACCCACCAGATGCCCGGCGGCACCATGATGCCCGGCATGAACCACTGACCACCGCCACCCCCGACGAAGAACGGGGGCCAGGGAGATCGGCCTGCCATGACCCACCCCGCCCACGCCACCACGCTCACCGACCCGGTGTGCGGAATGAGCGTTCACCCAACCACGCCCTGGACGACCGAGCACGACGGCACGGCATACCACTTCTGTTCCGATCGTTGCCGCGACCGCTTCGGCAACGACCCGGCCAGCTTCCTCACGAAGCCAACCGATCAGGCCGAGGCCGCCACGCCCGGTCCGGCCACAGATGGCGAGGCCGCCGAGTGGACCTGCCCGATGCACCCCGAGATCCGCCGACCTGGTCCGGGGCCGTGCCCGATCTGCGGGATGGCCCTGGAACCGGTCACCGTCACCGCCGACACCGGTCCCAGCCCGGAACTTGCCGACATGACCCGCCGCTTCTGGGTCGGCACCACCTTGACCATCCCGATCGTGATCCTCGAGATGGGCCGCCACTTCATCCCGTTCCTGCACGACCTGATCGCCGCGCGTACCTCCGTCTGGCTCCAACTCGTCCTGGCCACGCCGGTGGTGCTGTGGGCGGGGTGGCCCTTCTTCGTGCGTGGCTGGGCCTCGGTCCGCACCCGCAACCTGAACATGTTCACCCTCATCGCGATGGGCACCGGCATAGCGTGGCTGTTCAGCGTCATCGCGACCGTCGCGCCCGGGATCTTCCCCGCCTCCTTCCGCGGCGACGCGGGCACCGTCGATGTCTACTTCGAGGCCGCTGCCGTCATCACCACCCTGGTCCTGCTCGGACAGGTCCTCGAGCTGCGCGCCCGCGAACAGACCTCCGGAGCCATCAAGGCCCTGCTGGATCTCACACCGAAGACCGCCCGCCGCATCACCGACAGTGGCGACGAGGAAGAGGTCGCTCTGGACATGGTCCAACTCGGGGATCGGCTGCGGGTGCGCCCCGGCGAGGCCGTGCCCGTCGACGGGAGAGTCGAGGAAGGTCGCTCAGCCGTCGATGAGTCACTGGTCACCGGGGAGTCGATGCCCGTGACCAAGACCAGCGGAGACACCGTCATCGGCGGCACCATCAACGGCAGCGGCGCCCTGATCATGCGCGCCGAGAAGGTCGGCCGCGACACCATGCTCGCCCGGATCGTCGCCATGGTCGCCGACGCGCAACGCTCCCGCGCCCCCATCCAGCGCATGGCCGACAAAGTCGCCGGCATCTTCGTGCCGGCCGTCATCGTCATCGCCGTCGTCGCGTTCATCGTGTGGGCGCTGGTCGGACCCGACCCCAAACTGGCGCACGCGCTCATCGTCGCCGTCGCGGTCTTGATCATCGCCTGCCCCTGCGCGCTTGGGCTGGCCACCCCCATGTCGATCATGGTCGGAGTCGGACGCGGCGCGGGACTGGGCGTGCTGATCAAGAACGCCGAGGCCCTCGAGCGTATGGAGAAGGTCGACACCCTCGTGATCGACAAGACCGGGACCCTCACCGAGGGCCGGCCCACCGTCACCAACATCGTCACCACCAGCGAACACTCCGAGGACGACCTGTTGCGCCTCGCCGCCGGTGTCGAGCGTGCCTCCGAGCATCCGCTCGCCCTGGCCATGGTCGAAGCCGCCACCGCCCGGAGCCTGCCCATCCCCGACGTCACAGACTTCGACTCACCAGTCGGCCGCGGCGTCATAGGCACCGTCGAAGGACAGGTCCTGGTCCTCGGCAGCTCCGACCTCCTGAACTCCCACCACATCGACACCACCGACCTCAAGGACCGTGCCGATGAGCTGCGCGGCGACGGAGCCACCGTCATCTACATGGGAGCCGATGGCCGGCTCGTAGGCCTCTTCGCGATCGCAGACCCCATCAAGGCCACCACGCCCGCCGCGCTAAAGACACTGCGGGAGGAAGGCATCCGGATCGTCATGCTCACCGGCGACAACAAAGTCACCGCCCACGCTGTGGCCAAGACGCTCGGCATCGACCAGGTTGAAGCTGAAGTCCTGCCCGACCACAAGAGCGACATCGTCACCAAGCTCCGGGGCGAAGGCCGCGTGGTCGCGATGGCTGGCGACGGCGTCAACGATGCCCCCGCACTGGCTGCCGCTGACGTGGGCATCGCGATGGGATCGGGCACCGACGTCGCCATGGAGAGCGCTGGAGTCACCCTCCTCAAGGGCGACCTCACCGGCATCGTCCGTGCACGCGAACTCTCCGAGAAAACCATGCGCAACATCCGACAGAACCTGTTCTTCGCGTTCGTCTACAACGCACTCGGCATCCCCATCGCCGCCGGCGTCCTCTACCCCGTTTTCGGAGTCCTGCTCTCACCGATCATCGCCGCCGCAGCCATGGCCTTATCGAGCGTCAGCGTCATCGGCAACGCCCTCCGCCTCCGCGCACAAACAATCACCTGAGACCACGCCGGAGGGCCACGCACGGAGACTGCACGACCCCACCGGACGAGCCGATCTCTGCAAAGTGCCCCGCACGACATCAAGCACTCTTCGCTGCATCTCGACAGTTGTCGAGATGCAGCCAATCTTGCGCAGCGGGCAAGGGTATGTAACATAAACCCCTCATTATGCATCCGGCGGTATCGATAACTCGTTGTTTGCCCTGCGAACCGTCGCAGGCCGCGACGACCCAGCACCTGCGGCAGTCGCACGATGCTCAGGCGTTTGTATCGTCAACGAGGTCTCCCGGCCGCTCCCCGTCTGTCTCGACAGGCGCGTCGCTCAAGTCCAGACGGTTCATGTAGGCCCCGATGTCGGCGGCCGCGACCGTGCCAAGTCGTTGGAGCCGAGTGAACAGGCTGAAGAGGAAAAAGAGAAGCGTTGTGTCCGATTCGCTGTATTCGATGACCGAATCGGGGTCATCTGGCCGGTTGAACGACACGGCTCGCAGAGCACACCCGAGATTGACCTCACGATCGCCGGAGAGTGAGAGGACCGCTTTAACAGCCGCTTCCCCCTGCAGGTCGGCCCATCCGCTCCTGGTCGTGAGGAGGCCACCTAGAATGGCGATGGGCCGTTTTGGCGGATAGACCCCGCCAGCATGGGCGATGGGCACACTGGTGCGGTGGAGTCTCCTGACACTCGCGATCTTGGTTCCTGCGTAGTCCATGAACGTCTTGTTCATTTCCTGCTTCACCTCGAAGACCGCGTACACAGCTTCGGCGGGGACGAACAGGTCACCGCTACTGGTCTGGGCGAGAAGAGGCGTGTACTGCGCGTCATAGACAAGCAGGTCGATCTGGTCACTGGTGGTTCCGCGCGAATCCATGACGTGCCCTTTGGCGACCCCGTAACGACCGGGCAGGAACTCCCGCAAGACTCGTGCCCAGTTCGCCTCCGAGTCGTCGCCCATCGTGGTGCCGTGGGGCGTGAACTCCGGCACGACCTCTAGCGCCGCAAGCAGATGTCGCTGTTTGGCGAGGAAGGCCTCTCTGAGGCGGTTCTCGTCTGTCATGGTGCGACTCCTTCCACTGCTACGCGAATCGTGTGCAAGTCGCCTTCGGCTGTCACGTTCCGGGCGTGGCCGACCCAGCCGCTAGGGCCGAGAGCCATTACCAGTAGCGCCACGTCGTGCCCTCCAGCTTGGGCAAGTGCGCGCACAGCATCGATGTCCGTCCCGCTCGGTCCGATGGGCAAGGGATGGCTGTGCCATTCGCCAACGTAGCCGGTCAGTCCTGCTTGGTCACGGTGCACGTGCTCGTCGAGGATTTGCTTGGCTGCCGTCGCGTCGCGCCTGTAGCGAACGCGTGTCGCCCGAGAGTCCCGGACCACGGGTGCGGCGAGGACAAGTGGTCCACCCACGGTGTAGTAGCCAAGGAGTAGGCCGCCCACCTCTCGTGGAAGGGCACGGCTGCTGGAGCGAGTTACCGCTCGCCAAGCCGGTCGGGTGAACGTGAGTGAGCTCGTCATGCCACGTCCGGGAACAATGCCCTGGATTCGCCGGCTGGTGGCACCTGCTCACCGGCGAGCATTCGTAGAGCGAAGCGGGCACCCATGGCAGCGGTCTCCAGCACGGCGATCGGAGGCGTGGGACTGACTGGGTCACCACAACCTCCTTCCCACTCGGTGAGCGCTACGCCCACAACTGGATCCTCGTCGAGCGGTTCGGCGCCGTCGAGCGGGGGGCAAATGTCGACCCGGCCGTACTGGCCGTGGCCCATTACGGCGACGTGCACGAACGACTTTCCCGCGATGTCGGCGGCGGCGCGCATGAGGTGCCATATGCGCCTATCGCCGGTGCAGTCCACGACCAAGTCGCGGTCACGCAGGAGCTCCACCGCCTCAGCGAGGCTGTTGATTCGAGGGCGCGCCGTGATCGGCCACGATGGGTCCCTTTGGGCGGCGGTATCTCTCACCGCATCGGCCTTCATGGCGCCTACCTGTGCGGCCGATGCCGCGTGACGTACGAGGTTTCCGGGTAAAAGCAGGTCCGAGTCGTGCACGTGGAGATCGTGAACGCCGCTGCGGTGTAGCAGATCGGCGACATAGGACCCGATACTGCCGGCACCGATCACCGTGACCGTTCGGTCAGCGATGGACGAGGCGTGCCAGCCAGCTCGACGGTGCTGTGATGCCTCGCGCTCCACGACGGGCAGGCACCCGCGGATGACCCCGTCCCCTTGTGGTTCGAGCCAGAAGCCCATGAGGCCATGCACGCCAGCGCGGCTGTAACGCGCGGCGACCAGCACGGGTCGGCCTGCCGTCAGGAGGCCCCCGACAGTTGGCGTCTGTACGCCAAGGGCGTCCAGGAGATCGTCGGTCGGGATCAGGGGGTGCGTCATCTCGCCCAGGTCGACCGCGATGCCGTTGACGAACCTGTCGGGTCTACCCCGCCCCCTCCGTCGCCTGCGCGAACGGACGCTTGAAGTCGCTGGAGGAGTCCTGCGCGGATACCCCTTCAACTCCATAAGACCCGTGTCCGTCGGCATGGTGGCGCGGAACCAATGGTCGGCGAGGTCGGCCCACCTGTCGATGATCAGTATTGGCAGGACACTCTGGCCTCTTCGAGTAATGACGCGGGGGCTGTTGTACGCCTCTAGGTCGAGCTGGGGCGCATCCGCGACCCACCCGTCAGCCGCGTTCCGGATCCACTGCTGGACGCGCCCGAGGAGCTCGGCCGCGTCCAGCCACGGGAGGTCGCCCTGGGCGTGTGTGTCCCACAGACAGAGGACACCGTCCGCAGTCTGGTGCCAGTCGGCGGTTCCGGCACGGGCTGGCAGCGCCACCCTTGGGGCCGCGAAAGGAAAGCCTTCCTTCAGGCTGACGGTCAGCTCTTCGTGCTCGGGCTCCACGTGCCCGACCCACGACCAGTCCGCGGGCGACTCCCCGCAGCGAGTCGTCCGGAATCCTGCCCGGTTGAGCTCCTCGTCGTAGCGGCGGACAGCAGCCTCGACGAACTCGGTCGCAGCGTCGTTCATGCGAAGTTGGGAGAATCCCCGCTGGGAAGCTTGCGGTGGCCGGCCGCCACTGCAGCGGCCGCAGACTGCGTCGCAGCGGCAGAGGCGGCTGGGACCGTGAACACATCGTCGCCGTCGCTGTTCTGTCCCAGCAGGCGCAGGAACGTCCGGGCGGCCTGCTGCTCATCATCAGTCTCAAGAGCTGCGCGGGCGTCGACGGCAGCCTGCTCCCAGGCCTCGGCGACCGCGTCCAACTCGACCTGCGTGGCGCGTACATGTAGTTGTTGGTTCGGCAGTGCTGGGTTCATCAACGGCTCTGACCCCTGGGCGTGTGCGCGCAGAATGGGCGCCATCGTCTCCAGGGCCACCGTGTAGTACTCAGCGGTCGAGCCAGGAGCATCGGCGGAATCTGCGTTCGGGATGTCGGCGAAGGCGTGGTAGGCGGCAACTTCGATGAAAAGGCCTCCCGGCTTGGCGTCCCCCAGCAGGGCTCGCCGTGTCTGCCTCATGAGCTTGACGATCGGGACGTAGTGCCCGTCGTGATCGCCGTTCCGTGAAGTGGTGAGTTCACCGAACCTGATCGGATGCGTTGCCTCCCACCCTCCGTCCTTGTCGGGGATCTCCCAGACGCCACTGACATACCGAGCGGGAACGAGATCGACGTGCATGTCGTAGTCGGGGAACTCGACCTTCACCGAGCGATCGTTCTTGCACACCCTGTCGTCGTACTCGTCCGTCAGCAGGTCAACGAACTTATCGAGCAACTCCTGTGGATCGGCATCCTCCGGCAGGTCCTCCAACTCGCAGAACACGTCAACGTCCTTCACACGCCGAATTGACACCTCTCGCTTGTACGAGCCGATAAGAACCGTGTGAAGGCCCCAGTCGGACAGTTCGGCGTCGCGCTCCAAATAGTCACGTACCTCGGTGTGTGCTTCGGCGGCGTGAGCGGCGTCGACACCAGGCTCGATCATGGAGAGTGCGTCTTTGAATTGTTTGCTGAGGATCGCCATCGGGACCCCTTCCTCCCGCACGCTAGGCGGGCTCCTTGTCCAACGACCAACAGTAGGGACAACCACTGACAGTCCTCCCCCCTTTGGGCCCACGGGCTGCCCGCCTCGAGCTGGCCACCCGATCTGCCGAGCCGCGGTCTTGCCTGCGCCGCGAACGGCGCGGCAAGGGCCGTCCCCTGTGAGGCTTCGATGGTGGGCAAGGATGGGGTTACGCACCACCGAGAGGACGCCCCCCCTTGCCGTCGAAGCCGGACGCCAACTTCATCTGGTCCATCGCCAACCTGCTCCGCGGACCCTACAAGCCGAAGGAGTACGGTGACGTCGTCTTGCCGATGACGATCCTGCGTCGGCTCGACTGTGTTCTGGCGGCGACCAAGGACGCCGTGCTTTCCGAGCAGAAGCGCTCCGGTGACCGGACAGCCAAGGACCTGCTAGACGTCAAGCTGCGCAAGGCAGCGAAATACTCGTTCTACAACACCTCGCCCTACACGCTCCCGTCGCTGACTGGCGACAGCGCCAACATCAAGGCCAACCTGCTGTCCTACGTCGACGGCTTCAGCGACAACGTTCGCGACGTCTTCACCCGGTTCGGGTTCGAGGAGCAGGTGCAGCGGCTCGAGGAGGCCAACGCCCTCTACCTGGTGGTCCAGGAGTTCGCCAAGCTCGACCTGCGCCCCCAGCACGTCAGCAACACCGAGATGGGCTCGGTCTTCGAGGAGCTCATCCGCAAGTTCGCCGAGGCGAGCAACGAGACCGCTGGTGAACACTTCACCCCCCGGGAGGTCATCGCCCTCATGGTCGACCTGCTACTGGTCGGCGACGAGGACGCGACCACCCCGGGCAAGGCCGTGAACCGCCGCGTCTACGACCCTGCGGCCGGCACCGGGGGGATGCTCTCGACGATGGACGAGCACCTGCGCGAGCAGAACCCCGCCGCGCGGCTGCTCATGGCCGGGCAGGAGATCAACCCCAGCTCGTATGCCGTGTGCAAGGCGGACATGATCATTAAAGGCCAGCCAGTGGACGCCATCGCCCTGGGCAACACCCTCACGGACGACGCACACGCAGGCAAGGACTTCCACTACTGCCTGTCCAACCCACCGTTCGGGGTCGAGTGGAAGACCTCCCAGCGCGAGGTCGTCAAGGAGCACAAGCAACTCGGCTTCAAGGGACGTTTCGGTCCCGGCCTTCCGGCAGTATCCGACGGGTCGATGCTGTTCCTACTGCACCTGATCGACAAGATGCGCACCGTCGACCCCGACGACGAGAACGTGCGCGGCCGGGCCGCGATCGTCCTTAACGGGTCACCGCTGTTCACCGGCCGGGCCGGATCGGGTGAGTCAGAGATCCGCCGCTGGGTCCTCGAGTGCGACCTGCTTGACGCGATCATCGCCCTGCCGACCGACATGTTCTACAACACCGGCATCGCCACCTACATCTGGGTCCTGGACCGCAAGAAGCCGGCCGAACGCCGCGGCCACGTCCAACTCATCGACGGCTCGCAGATGTTCACCAAGATGCGCAAGTCGCTTGGGTCCAAGCGCAAGGAGCTGTCACCCACTGACATCGAGACCCTCGTCAAACTGTATGCCGCGTTCGACAGTGCTGACGACAAGCGCTCCAAGGTCTTCCCCGGCGAGGCCTTCGGGTTCCACACCATCACCGTCGAACGTCCCCTGCGCCTCGCGTTCCAGGCCACGGCCGAGCGGATAGACCAGGCGATCGAGTCGACGTCGGTCCAGAAGCTCGACGAGACCACCCAGGAACAGCTCCGCCGCGCGTTGCAGACCCTCGACTGCAAGACGGTGTGGAAGGAGCGGCCCGCGTTCGACCAGGCCCTGGGCAAGGCGCTCGGGAACGCCGGCCTCCAGGTCGGATCGCCGGTCCGCAAGGCCATCCACGCAGCCCTGGGCGAACGTGACGAGACCGCCGAGATCTGCGCCGACGCCAAGGGCAACCCCGAGCCGGACCCGAAGCTGCGCGACACCGAGAACGTCCCCCTCGGCCGGGACATCGACGAGTACGTCGAACGCGAGGTGCTCCCGTACGTCCCCGACGCGTGGGTCGACCATGCCAAGACCAAGATCGGGTACGAAATTCCCTTCACCCGCCACTTCTACGAGTACGTCCCGCCGCGTCCGCTCGAGGAGATCGACGCCGACGTCAAGCGCCTTATCGCCGAGATCCAGGAACTCTTTGCGGAGCTCGACTCGTGAGCGAGATGATCCGGCTCAAGTACGTCAGCTCGATCAACGAGGACGTCCTAGGGGAGGATGCCGATCCTGACCTTGAGTTCCTGTACGTAGACATCTCCGCCGTAGGTCAGGGGACCCTCGCGCTTCCGGCCGAATCGACCCGCTTCTCAGTCGCCCCCAGCAGAGCCAGGAGGCTCGCCGTGGCTGGCGATACCGTCGTCTCCACGGTGCGGACCTATCTGCGTGCCGTGACGGAGGTGCCCACAACCGAGGACCCCCTTGTCTTCTCGACAGGGTTCGCCGTGGTCAGTCCGGACCGGCAGCGTGTGTACCCGCGCTATCTGACGTGGCAGCTCCAGGCCGACAACTTCATCTCCACCGTCGAGTCCATCAGCACTGGCGTCAGTTACCCTGCGACATCGGCCGCCGCTATTGGAGACATCGGCGTTCGGATCCCGCCGCTGGATGTCCAGCGTGCTGTTGCCGACTTCCTGGACCGTGAAACTGCGAAGATCGACACGCTTCTTGCCAAACAGGAAGAACTTGGCCATGCCGTCCGCGAGCACCTCCATGGCGTGCAAGACGGCTTGGTGTCGTTGTCGGAGGGAGGTGTGCGCTTCAAGTACCTCGTCGACGAAGTCGACTGTCGGGCCGGGGCGGAGTGGGAACGGCTGCCTCTCTTGTCGGTATCCATTCACTGGGGGGTGCGGCGGAGGGATGAGGTGACGGATGACCTTCCACGAGCTGAGGACCTGAGCAACTACAAGGTTGTCGAGTCGGGCGACATCGTGGTGAACAGAATGCGTGCCTTCCAAGGTGCCCTCGGGCGCTCGCCGATTGACGGCATCGTGAGCCCCGACTACCTCGTGCTGCGCGCCGCCGCGAACGTGAGGTCCGACTGGTTGGCGGCGGCGATGCGCACGCCCGAGTTCATCAGCGAAATGGCAGCCAGAGTTCGGGGCATCGGCTCTGCAGAGCTTGGCACCGTCAGGACGCCGCGGATCAACGCCGACGAGCTGGGCGAGATCCGCCTCGCTGTGCCGACGCTTGCTGAGCAGGAGGCGCGCTACATCACAAGGCAACGTTCCGAGTCCCAAGCTGCCGTCTTGCTCGAACGCATTGACAGTCTGACTGACGCACTGAAGGAGCGGCGTGCAGCCTTGATCACGGCTGCAGTCACGGGCAAGTTGGACGTCACCACCTACAGGAAGGCGGGTTGAGGCGTGGCGGTCGAGCACGAGCGGCAGCT
>Ga0116187_1004558_pt1 | contig 12038 bp, 11 predicted proteins | sample AD_JPNNA6_MetaG_FD_89755 | JGI IMG/M metagenome (GOLD analysis project Ga0116187, IMG submission 89755) | Active sludge microbial communities of municipal wastewater-treating anaerobic digesters from Japan - AD_JPNNA6_MetaG | ecosystem: Engineered > Bioreactor > Anaerobic > Digestate | place... | reverse complement strand
ACCTTTTTGACAAGGCCACGGAGGAAAATGTGGGTAAGCAATTGGCCATCGTCCTCGACGGCCAGGTGATCTCTGCCCCCGTGGTCCAGGAGCGCATCAGCGGCGGCCAAGCCCAGATTTCGGGGCGCTTCACCCCCCAGGACGCCCAGCGCTTGGCCATTATGCTGCGAGCCGGGGCGTTGCCGGTGCCCGTGGAGATCCTGGAAAACCGGTCGGTGGGGCCCTCCCTGGGATCGGACTCCATTCAATCGGGGCTCAAGGCGGGGTACATCGGGGCGGCCTTGGTGGTGCTATTCATGATGATTTATTATCGCCTCATGGGGCTGGCCGCTAACATCGCTCTGGCAGTGGCCATGATGCTCCTCTTCGCCGGGCTCATATCGCTGAAAGCCACCCTGACCCTTCCCGGCATCGCGGGCATCATCCTCACCATCGGCATGGCGGTGGACGGTAACATCCTGATCTACGAGCGCATCCGGGAAGAATCCCGGGCGGGGAAGACCCCCATGGCGGCCCTGGATGCGGGGTTCCGACGGGCCTTCACCACCATTTTGGACTCTAACCTTACCACGCTCATCGCCGCAGCGGCCCTGTACTACTTCGGTAGCGGCCCGATTCGGGGTTTTGCGGTGACGCTTTCCATCGGTATTGTGTCCAGCGTCTTCTGCGCCGTGGTGGTCACTCGGGTATTGCTCCAGGCCATGGCCGGGGGATCCCGAGGATCCAGGCTCATCCGCAGCTGACTCGGAAGTGGGGAGGAACGAAGGGATGGCTTTGTTTCGAGGAATCTATATCCGGTTTATGGAAATCCGGCGCGTGAGCCTGGGGATCAGCGCCCTCATGATCGCCGCCAGCTTGTTTTTTCTGGCGACCCGGGGGTTGAACTTGGGCATCGACTTCACGGGGGGGCTCATCCTTCAGGTGGAGTTCAGCAAGGCCACTGAAGTGGGACGGGTGAGGGAGCTTTTGGCCCAGGTCGGCCAGAGCCAAGCCACCATCCAGGCCTACAGCGACCAGGGAGTGTTCATTCGCTTCTCCGCCGACGATGATGCCACCCAGAAGGCCGTGGTCCAGGCCCTGCGGGGAGAAGACGACGCCATGAAGCTGCTCCGCATGGATAAGGTGGGCCCCGTGGTGGGCAAGCAGCTCCGGGAGGAGGCCCTCCTGGCCCTGGCGGTGTCTTTGGGGGGGATCCTTCTCTATGTCACGCTACGCTTTCAATTCCGCTTCGCCGTGGTGAGCGTCCTGGCCCTCGTTCACGACGCCATCATCACCCTGGGGGTCTTCAGCCTCCTGCAACGAGAGGTGGGGGTATCTTTCATCGCCGCCATCCTGACCATCGTGGGGTACTCTCTGAACGACACCATTGTGGTGTTGGACCGAGTGCGGGAAAACTGGGGAGGGCTCTCCAAGGGCATCGCCCCTCTACTCAACGACTCCATCAACCAGACCCTTTCCCGCACCATCAACACCTCCCTTACCACCCTGCTGGCGGTGGTGGCGCTTCTGGTGTGGGGAGGCCCCGTGATCCAGGACTTCTCCCTGGCCATGTTCGTGGGGATTTTGGTGGGGACTTACAGCTCCATCTACATCGCTGGCGCCATGCTGTGCGAGTGGTATGAGAGGTCGCCCAGGGTTCACGCGTGATTTGAGATGGCCCGAGAGATCCGGGGCGCCGGGGAGATAGGGGCGTCTTCGGACCCCCGGCGGGCCTCGGGCCCCTGCTCGGCTCCCTTCGTCGGTACGGAGGGCGATGGGCGAGGCCGGGATCCCCTGAGGAGGGGCCCAAGATTCCCGGGGTAGGTAAAAAAGGGGATCAATCAAGGCGTGGAAGGAAGGAGTGGTTCCCATGAAAAGCTACGCTCTGGCGATGGCGGTGGCCATGCTGGCGGCGGCGGGGTACGTCTTTCAAAATCCGGGGGATGTGACGGTGCGCGTCCTCCTCTGGGAGCGGCAGATGCCCCAAGGGGTGTGGGAGGTGTTGCTCTTTGCCCTGGGAGCCCTGCTCATGTGGATCGTCTCCCTTTTGGCCCTCATGGAGGAAGTGACCCCCCTTCGACGAAAGATCGCTGCCCTTGAAGGGGCACACCGAGAGACGAAGGAAGAAAAGGACCGCCTGTGGGGTGTTCTGGAAAGCCTCCGCCCCTCGAGCTCCAGAGCTTCCTCCCCCTCGTCGGGAGATTTCGAGAAGGGGTCAGGACTCGGTGGGGGCCGAGGGGAAGAGGATCCCGCCGAGCCCCCTTCGGGAGACGGCGATCTACCGGTGGAGGCCCTCCCCTCGGAAACCTTGGGGGTCTACGCCCATCCGAAGGTGACGGAAGAAGACCCGGCCGAGCTCTGCCTGGAGTGCGAGGGAGCGGGGGGCGAGGATCTCCCGGCGGAGACCCCTCCCCTGGAGGCCGTGGAAATCTACGCCCATCCGAAGGTGACAGAAGAAGACCCGGCCGAGCTCTGCCTGGAGTGCGAAGGGGCGGAAGGGGGCGTTTCCAGGGCTCAAGGGCCCTCTTCCGATGCATGGAGCGAAGGGGATCTTTCGGGGGGCGACGATGCCTCGGCGGCCTCCCGTGCCTTGGGAGAAGTGAGGAAAGGTTGATTGCCACCTGTACCCCGGAGGATTTGAGAGTTTGGCGCCGGGACGGGGCTTCCGAGGCTCTGGCTCGCCGCTTGGGGTGTGGCCCCCTGCTCGCGTCCCTTCTGTGTATGCGGGGTAAAGACGAAGCCCTGGCGGGGCGGGAGTTGGGGGTGCCGCCCCTGGAAGAGGCGCTGGAGGGGGTCCAACTGGGATCATCCCTCCCCCGAGAGTCCTTCCTGGACCGTATCACCCCCGGCAAGGAAGTGGTGGTCTACGGTGATTACGACGTGGACGGAGTGACTGCCACGGCCTTGGCGGTGGAGATGTGCCTTTCCAGGGGGGCTAACGTGCGGTACTATATCCCCCACCGCCACCTGAAGGGTTACGGGCTCCACAAGGACATGGTGGATCGCATTATGCAGCGAGGATGCGACCTTTTGGTGGTGGTGGATTGCGGTACCCACGACCGAGCTTCCCATCAAGCGGCCCGGGATGCGGGGGTCCCCACTTGGATCTTCGACCACCACTTCGCCGAGGGGCAGGAAGTCCCCGACGCGCCGGTGGTGCTGGTCAACCCTCAGATGGGGGGCAACGAAGAGGGGCGGACACTGAGCGCCGCCGGGGTGCTTTGGGTCTGGGCCTGGCAGACCGGGGCCATGCCCCGGCCTTGGCTTAAAAATCAACTAGACTTGGTAGCCCTGTCCACCGTGGCGGATTGCGCCCCCCTGGGGGCCGTGAATCGCATGTTGGTGGCCCGAGGATTGGATTGCCTGCGCTCCGGTCATCGCCGAGGGATTGCCCTCTTGGCGGAACGTTTGGACGTGCGGTGGCGCCACACCTCCGAGGAAGATCTTTCCATGAAAATTATTCCCTGCCTCAATGCGGCGGGGCGTTTGGACCTGGCCGATGTGGCCCTGCGGGTTCTCTTGGAAGACAAGGACCAATCGGCGTGGATGGAGCGTCTGGTGGCCCTAAACCGACGGCGCCAGCTCCTTTCGAGCCAATTGGTGGAAGAGATCAATCCCCAGGTGGGGGCTTCGGGGTGCGTCCTCCGGGGCAAGGGATGGCCCGTGGGGGTGCTTTCCAGTGTGGCGAGTCGACTGTGCTCCCAGCACCGCAAGCCCGTCATTCTCTCCGCCCAAGCGGGCCCCATCCTTCGGGGCACGGTGCGAATGCCCCCCGGGGGCGATGCGGTGCGCTTTCTCTCCGAGCTCAGCCCCCACCTTCTGGCTTGGGGGGGGCATCGCTTGGCGGCGGGGTTCAGCGCGGCTCCCGAATCCTGGGAAATCCTGGAGCAAGCCATGACCCAGGAACTCTCTTCCCTGCGCTTTTCCCCCGAATGCCTTGACGTGCTGGAGGTCGATCCGGAAACGGTGACGCCAGAGGCCTGGCGCGAGGTGGGAGTGCTGGGCCCCTTTGGCACGGGGAACCCTTCGCCGCTTTTTTTCTGCCCCTTCCCTTCGGATAGCGTGCCTCGTCCCTTCGGGACCCAGGGGGCCCACGTGAAGATCCCCCGGGGTCGGGTGGACATCGTGGCCTTTTATGGGACCGCGTTCTTCGGGGCCCGTCCCGCCCTTCGGGGGCTGGTCTACCGCCCTCGGCTGGATCACTGGCGAGGATCCCCCCGGATGCAGTTCGTGCTGGAACGTGCGGTGGTATGACAGTGAAACCTAACGACTCGTTGACTAATGACAGGCACTCCCGGATCCCGGGCCAGGCCATGGTGGAGGCGGTGGGGGCTCTAGGGGCCGAGGCCCGGGGAGGGGCGGGGGCCAAGGACTTGCGCCTCCTGAGGGATAGTTTCATCGGCCGGATCCCCGAGCCCGAGCGGGTCTCCAGCCTGAAGCTGGCCTGGCAGGAACTTTGGGGGAAGGCGGCCACCTACCTATCTCGCGAGGATCTGGCGATGATGGGCGAGGCTCTGGTGACGGCGGCGGCGGCCCACGGCGCCCAGCGTAGATCTTCCGGGGACCCCTATGTGGTGCACCCCGTTCAGGTGGCCTCCGTGCTGGCGGACATGGGAATGGATCGGGACACGCTGGTGGCGGCCATGCTCCACGACGTGCTGGAGGACACGGAGATCCTGGCGGCGGAGCTGGCCTCCCGTTTCGGCACAGAAGTCATCACCCTGGTGGATGGGGTCACCAAGCTGGGCAAGCTCTCCTTTCGTTCCATCGAGGAATATCAGGCGGAAAACCTGCGAAAGATGTTCCTCGTCATGGCCAAAGACATCCGGGTGGTGCTCATAAAGTTAGCGGATCGCCTCCACAACATGCGCACCATCCAGGCCCTCCGTCCGGACAAGCAGCTGCGCATCGCCCGGGAGACCATGGACATCTACGCCCCTCTGGCCCATAGGCTGGGGATCTACCAGATCAAACGCGAGCTGGAAGATTTGGCCTTTTGCGTCCTAGATGCGGAAGCTTACCATGACATCCGACGCCGAGTGCGAAAGAAGATGCCCGAGCGAGAGAACATCGTCAAGAAGGCCATCGACGTGCTCCAGAGCGAACTCAAGGCGGCTAACATCGACGTGTACATCACGGGAAGGGCAAAGCACTACTACAGCATCGCCGAGAAGATGCGGCGCAAGAATTTGGCCTTCGATCAGCTCTACGACCTGCTGGCGGTGCGTGTGGTGGTGAGCAGCGTGGTGGAATGCTATACTGCCCTGGGCATGGTACATACCTTGTGGAAGCCCCTTCCAGGGCAGTTCGACGACTACATCGCCAACCCCAAGAGCAACATGTACCGTTCGTTGCACACCACGGTGGTGGGCCCCAGCGGCGAACCCCTCGAGGTGCAGATTCGCACCTGGGACATGCAGTGGCAGGCGGAGTACGGCATTGCGGCCCACTGGCGATACAAGGGCAAGCGAGGGGCCAAAGCCAGCGATATTGACGAAAACCTGACGTGGATCCGCAAGGCCCTGGAAGAGCAGGGAGAGGGCGGCGAACCCCGGGAGTTTCTCACGCATCTCAAAGAAGACGTGCTGACCTCGGAGGTCTTTGTCTTCACTCCCAAAGGAGACGTCATCAGCCTCCCCCACGGCTCCACCCCCATAGACTTTGCCTATAACGTCCACACGGAAGTGGGACACAAGTGCGTGGGAGCCATGGTGAACGGCCGGATAGTCTCCATAGACTACGCCCTACAAAACGGCGATATCGTGCGGGTGTTGACCTCTCCCCAGGGAAAGCCCTCACGAGATTGGCTCAAGGTCGCCCGGAGCAACCGGGCCCGGTCCAAGATCCGGGTCTATTTCCGCCAACAGGAGAGGGCAGAGCGGGAAGAGTATCTCTCCAAGGGACAAGAAATGCTGGAGCGGGAGCTCCGGCGCCGGGTGGGGGATCCCCCGCCCGTGGCCCCGTCGGAGTTTGGAGCCCTCCTGAACCGGGTGGCCCGGGACATGGGGTATGCCGGGGCCGAGGAGCTTGTGGTGGACCTGGGCATGGGGCATCACAGCGCGACGGGGGTGATTCAGAAGGTTCTGGGCTTTCTCCACCCCGTGGAGGGGCTGGACCTTCCCCCCCCGGACCTTCCCGCCGCCCCCTCTCCCAAGCGCGAAGTCGACTCGGAAGTGGTGGTGGAAGGGGCAGAAGGGGTCTTGGTGTCGCTGGCGAACTGCTGTCGCCCCGTACCGGGAGACGCCATCGTGGGTTTGGCCACGAAGACCCGGGGCATCACGGTGCACCGCCAGGACTGCCCCAGCATCGAAGAGATGCCCCCGGAGCGTCGTATTGAAGTGGCTTGGGGGCGCCGGGTGGCGACCCAGTACGTCAGCCGAGTGAAAATAGAAGCCTCCGACCGCCCGGGGCTCTTTGCGGAGGTCTCCCAGGCCATTCAAAACGCCGATGCCGCCATCATGGGGCTCCGGGCTAACGTGCGGGGGGCCAGTCGGGCGGTGATGGTGGCGGAAATCCGGGTGCGTAATCTGGAACACCTCTACCGGGTGATGGGGCGTGTGGGATCGGTGGCGGGGGTCCAGGAAGTGGCCCGAGGATAACCTTCGATCATCTCCAGAGGAGCGTCGGGGGAAAATCCAGGAGAGATCCAGGGGGTGAGAGCGTTGAGGAGCGTGGTGCAGCGCGTTTCCTGGGCGCGGGTTTCGGTGGAAGGGCAAGAGGTGGGGAGCGTCGGGAAGGGCCTTTGTGTCCTGGTTGGCGTGACCCACGAGGACGGCCCCAAGGATGTGGAATGGATGGCGGACAAGCTCATTCACCTCCGCATCTTCGAAGATGAAGCGGGCAAAATGAATAAATCTTTGATGGACGTGGGGGGAGCCATGATGCTCGTGTCCCAGTTTACCCTCTTGGGGGATTGCCGCCGGGGGCGGCGCCCTTCGTTCCTGGGGGCGGCCCTGCCGGAAAAGGCCCGGGAGGTGTACGATGGGCTCATCGCCGCCGTCAGGTCCCGGGGGGTCTCTGTGGCTTCGGGGGTCTTTCAGGCCGAAATGGCCGTGGAGCTCTGCAACGCGGGGCCGGTGACGCTGATCATAGACAGCCTAGGGGGAGCATAGCATGTGGTGGCGCCGCTTCCCCCTGGGGGCCCTGTGGACCAATGGGTATCTGGTGAGCGATGGAGCGGGGCACGGCTTCTTCGTGGATCCCGGGGGAGACCCCGCAGAGGTGTGCGGAGCCCTGGCCCCTTCGGATGGAGTAAAGATATCCCTGGAGCGGGTGCTCCTCACCCATGGCCATGCGGATCACATCCAGGGGGTGGACCTCCTGTGGGAGTGCACCGGGGCCTCGGTACGGATTAGTCGAGAAGACGCCTCCATGTTGGACTGCCCTGAAAAAAACCTTTCGTCCCACATGGGCACGCCCTTTTACTGCCGGGCTCCCCGGGAGCTTTTTTGCCCCGGCGAGGTCTTTGCCGTGGGGACCATGGAGGTGAAGGTGATCGCCACTCCGGGGCACACCCCGGGGAGTTGCTGTTTTCTCGTCCGAGACGGGGAGGAAGAGATCCTCTTTTCCGGGGACACCCTGTTTGCCCGGAGCGTGGGGCGCTGTGATCTCCCCGGGGGGGATGAGGGGGCACTGGAACGTTCCCTGGGGCTTTTGGCCCTTCTTCCCGACGCCCTGAGGGTTTTTCCGGGGCACGGCCCCGGGACCACCATCGGGGAAGAGCGCGCTCAGAATCCCTTCTGGCCTCGGTGACTCCCTTGGGCCTGGCCGATCTTCCTCCGGGGGAGCGCCCCCGGGAGCGCCTTTGGGAAAAGGGGGCGGGGGCCCTTTCCCTGGCGGAGCTTTTGGCCATTCTCCTGGGCACGGGGACCCGCGAGCGGGACGTCTTGGCCCTGGCGGGGGACTTGGTGGAGGCTTTTGGAGGGCTGTCGGGGCTGGCTCGGGCTGCGGGAACCGAGCTTTTGGCGTTTCGAGGGCTGGGGAAAGCCAAGGCGGCCCACGTGGCGGCGGCCCTGGAGCTTGCCCGAAGATACCAAAAAGAACTCCTCCCCCGGGGGGAACGGGCGGGGTGGCAGGGGCGTCTGGAGGAGATCGCCGCCCAGGTGGCGCACGAAGAGCGGGAGTTCGTCTACGTGCTCTTTCTGAACCGCCGAGGGGTTCTTCTGGAGGAGGGATGCCTTTCCTTCGGGGGGTTGGAGGGGGCCTATCTGGACATGCCCTATCTCTTTCGCCGGGGGGTGCGGCTCGACGCCACCCGCTTCGTGCTGGCGCATAATCACCCGGATGGCGATCCATCCCCCAGCCAAGAAGACCGAGCCCTGACCGAGCACGTGTCCCGCCGATTGCCCCTTTTGGGCATGGAGCTGGAGGGGCACTTCGTCCTGGCCCGGGGTCGATGCGTCCGGGTGCCCCCCCCTTAGAGGGGCTCTTTCGGAGTCGACACCGCCGGGGCCCTTTGCGGGGCCTGGCCCCTTCGACCCCTTGCGGCGATAAGGGGGCACGGTAGGACGAGGCGTCCGAGGGCCCTTTTTGCGGGGGCGTCCAGGGGCGAAAAAGAATTTTAGCTAGCAAAGTGGGGGGGAATCCCGGTGTTCAATTGGCTTAGCGGCTTGTTTTGCCGCGATGTGGGCATTGATTTAGGCACCGCCAACGTGGTGGTCTACGTTCGGGGGAAGGGTATCGTGAACACGGAACCTTCAGCCATCGCGGTGCGTCGCACGGGACGAAAGGGGAGCGGGGGCGTCATCGCAGTGGGCACTTCGGCTAAGGCCATGGTGGGCAAGACCCCCACAGGGGTGGTGACGGTGCGCCCCCTCCAGCACGGAGTGATTGCCGACTTCGACATGACGGAGGCCATGGTCTCCCACTTTCTGTCTAGGGTTAATAGAGGGTTTCGACTCTTTGCCCGCCCTCGGGTGGTGATCTGCGTCCCCGCCTGCGTGACGGAGGTGGAACGTCGGGCGGTCATTGACGCCACCTTGGGAGCGGGGGCCCGGGAGGCCTACGTGGTGGAAGAGCCCATCGCCGCTGCCCTGGGGGCGGGGCTCCCCATCCACGAGCCCCGGGGAAACATGGTGGTAGATATCGGCGGAGGCACCACGGAGGTGGCGGTGCTCTCCCTGAGGGGCATTGTGGTCCACAAGGCCCTCCGGGACGCCGGGGACGAGATGGACCAGGCCATTGTGGCCATGCTCCGCTCGAATTACACCCTGTTGGTGGGGGAGATCACGGCGGAGGAGATAAAGATAACGCTAGGCTCTGCGTGTCCCCTGGGGGAGGAACTCACGATGGAAGTGAAGGGGCGCGATCTCATGGATGGCCTCCCCAAGGCGGTGGAGATCAGCTCCGTGGAGGTGCGCGAAGCCTTAAATCCCAGCATTTTACGCATTGAAGACATGGTGAAAGACGCCCTGGAGCAGACCAAACCGGAGTTGGCCCGGGACATCGTTGACCAGGGGCTCGTGCTCACGGGAGGAGGGGCGTTGCTCCGGGGCATGGGAAAGAGGCTTCAGAAAACGCTGAGTATCCCCGTCATCACCGCCGAACAGCCCCTCTTTTCCGTGGCCCTGGGAGTGGGAAAGATCCTTGAAGACCTGGACTCCCGCCAAGGGCCCATGGTGGCCCTGGAAAAGGGCGCGTTTTAGCAGGACCTGGGGAGAGTGAGGCCAGGAGGGCGCTTCCCGTCGTGTGGGGTGTGCCCTTTTTGAATCTCTTGCCGGAGGACGGGGAGGGATTCCGGGCATCCATCGCCAGCCCGGGAGGGACTCTCTTCGAGAAAAAATGGCGGGCCGCGATGCGCCCTTGTTTCGGTGGAAATTTTTGCCGAGGGATGGTCATTTCACCAGGCGGGGAGGTTGGCATGCTCTGGAAGGAATTGGACAAACCGTGGGTGCAGACGCTCCTCGCCGGAGGACTGGGAGGGGTCATTTTGGCGTTATCCCTCCAGTTTCCGGATACCCGGGGGGCGATGGCCCTGGTGGGAGACGCCCTACGGTGGCCCGAGTACCCCGCAGTGGAGCTGCGTAGGGGCGTGGCGGAGCTCCGTCAATGGACGGCGGAACGCCGGGAGCTCCAGGAGCGGCTGGAGGCGCTGGAAGGCGAAAATCTCCTCCTCCGGTCAGAATTGGGGGGACGAAAGGACCCCCTTCCCCCCGACGGGATCGGGGCGATATCGGCCCGGGTGACCCTGCGCCCTCCCCATCGGTGGTGGCAGGAGGTGCGTATTGACGCAGGGGGCCGCCGGGGCGTGCGCCCCGGAGCTCCCGTCCTTCAGAACGGCTTTCTGGTGGGGCGCGTGTCCCGGGTCGATCAGGACGAGGCCTGGGTGGATTTGATCTCTTCCGCCGAGCTCCTGATTCCCGCCGTGGTGGAAAAGACCCGGGATCTGGGGGTGATGGCGGGAGACGGCATGGGGCGCACCTTTTTGCTCTATATTCCCGCAGAAAGGGCCCTGGAACCCCGTATGGCGGTATCCACGGCCCTGGCGAGCGAGGTGTTACCCCCGGGCATTCCCCTGGGGCATATCGCCCTTTCCTCCGATGTCCGAGAGGGCTTTCGGTACTACCAGCTCTCCTCTGGGGCGGACCTGGCTCGGCTCTACGATGTTTCCGTCTTCGTGGGAGAGAATAAGCCGTGACGTGGGTTGCGGGGGCCTTTTGGTATCTCCAGGATCTCATACAGATCCTCGGGGGGGGGATCTTTCCCGTCCCCGAACTGTTTTTTTTGGCGGTCTTTTCCGCCTTCGTCGCCGGGGACGAATCTCCTTCCCAGGCCCTGTGGACGGTTTTTGTCGGAGGGCTCCTGTGGGACCTGCGATGGACGGGGTTGCCGGGTTTTACTGCGGCGCTATGGGCGGTGGTCATGGGGGCGGTGGCGATCTTCTGGCAGGCTATCCCGGTCCAGGGGCGGCACGGGGCCATTTTTCTGTTCATCGCCGCCGGAAGCCACGCCGCCCTGGGGGGGTGCCGGGGACTGCTTTACGCCCTCTCCGGCTTTCCCATATGGCCGGAAATCCTGTGGCAGCAGATTTTCGGTCTGCCCCTGGTGAGCATCGCCGCCCTTTGGTTGGCTCACCGAAAGGAGTCCGAAGGTGTCTCGTGACCGCAGGACCCTCGACTTTCGGGTGAGGGTGCTGCGGACCTTTGTGCTGGGCACCCTGGCGTGCCTGGGCCTGGGGCTCTACTCCTTCCAGATTATCCAGGGGGATAAGTACATTCGCTTGGCGGCGGAAAACCGCCTCAGGCTGATTCGCACCACTCCCCCTCGAGGGGTGATTTACGATGCCAATGGCCTTTCCCTGGCGGAAAGCGTCCGGATGTTCGAGATCCGTGGTTACCCCCTAGACCTTCGGCGGGAAGGGGTCATGGAGCAGGTGGCGGCCCTATTTCGGCGGCATGGTATCCCCTTGGACACCCAGATGTTGGCCGATGCGGTGGATCGTCAGTTCTGGGCCCCCTACCGTGCGGTGACCTTGGTGACCAACCTTACGCTGTCCCAGGTGGCCGACCTGGTGGGGGACGCGAGCTTTTTACCCCAACTCTTTCCCCAGCCCGTGTGGCGCCGGATCTATCCGGCGGGGGCGCTGGCGGCGCACGTGACGGGCTACGTGGGGGAGATCACGAAGGAAGAGCTACAGGCCCGCCCGGAGCAGGGGTATGGAGGAGGGGATCAGATCGGCAAATTGGGCATCGAGGCCTACTACGAGGGGATTTTGCGGGGGGAAATGGGGGAGGAGGCGGTGGAGGTGGACGCCCGGGGGCGTCGTCAGCGTCAAATCGCCCATCGCCCTCCCCGGCAGGGAAAAGACATTGTGCTGACGTTCGATCTGGGGGCCCAGCGGGTGGCGTCGGATCTCATGGCGGGGAAGAGGGGCGTGCTTTTGGCCATGGACGTCCACTCGGGGGGCATCAAGGTCCTGTGCCCTGTCCCTACCTACGACGTGAACCCCTGACTTGGGGGGTGACCCCCTCGGAGTGGGCCCGTCTCAATCAAGATCCCGATCGTCCCATGCTGAACCGAGCCATCGGGGGAAATTACCCGCCGGGGTCTCCCTTCAAGGT
>Ga0116187_1004555_pt1 | contig 12044 bp, 11 predicted proteins | sample AD_JPNNA6_MetaG_FD_89755 | JGI IMG/M metagenome (GOLD analysis project Ga0116187, IMG submission 89755) | Active sludge microbial communities of municipal wastewater-treating anaerobic digesters from Japan - AD_JPNNA6_MetaG | ecosystem: Engineered > Bioreactor > Anaerobic > Digestate | place... | reverse complement strand
GACGCACTCAACCGGTTGGCGCGCCGCCGACTTCAGGCTGATGGCACGGTCGGTGGCGATCGGGTCACGCTCGCCGGGGTGGCGCTCACCGAAGGTGATCTCGTCGTCGCGCTCCGGAACGATCGCCGTCACGGCGTCCTCAACGGCACCCGCTGCGTCGTCGAACGGATCGACGCGGAATCGGAGTCCATGCGATGTCGCACCGGCGACCACCACATCGTGGCCCTCCCATTCTCATACGCAGCCGAAGGGCACCTGGCCCACGGGTACGCCGTGACTACTCACAAAGCTCAGGGCGCCACCTACGACCACTGCCTTGTCCTCGGCGACGACCAGTTCACCAACGAGGCCGCGTACACCGCGATGTCGAGAGGCCGCATCGACAACACCCTCTACCTCGACGGCGCCACGTCACGAGAGGACGCGCACGTCGCTGAGGTCAAAAGCGACATCGTTGATGAAGTCCGGTCCTCGCTCCAACGGACCGCCGCTCAGACGATGGCGCTCGAACACGAGCCAGGCGCCGAAGCCGACGATGGCGCTGATTTCGAGATCGACCTCTGAACCTGCCGCTCCCGGCGGTTGCGACCAGGAAGGGGTCAACTCCAACCGTCAGCCTTGACTTCGGTCGACTCGTCCGTAGTGTCGTCGCCATGGGGACGTGGCAGATGCTCGTCGGCATCGCGATTGGCGTCACCCTCGTGGTCTTGGCCGTGTTCGTCGCCGGATGGCTGCTCTTCGATTGGCGCAGTCGTGTCCTCAATCGTCGTGAGCAGCGCTAACGCGTTCAGACGAGCGCGCCGGCCGCCAAGCGACTGTGTCGGAATGTCACCCGACCTTGTAGACCTGTGACGCTCGCCGGCGTGTGGAAGGACCTCGGGTTGTCGGCGCTCGGACTTGTGCTCGCTGCGGGCGGCAGTGTGGTGTGGCGCCGTGGGTCGCCACTCGTGCGACCCACGGCGTTATCCGTCGTTCTAGGCGGAGTCCTCTTCTTCCTAGCGGGAGTAGCCGGGGTTGTGACGTAGTCGCAGACCTCCAGGCCACGGTGTGGGAAGACGTATGAGCGATCGGCGTGGATTCGGGGTGCTCAATCCGTCGGTCGATATGAGCGGACATCTGGCAGCCAGCCGAACTTCAACTCGCCTGAGCGAAGCACATTCTCGATCCGGCGAGCCGACTCCACGGCTCGGTCATGTCGACGGAACAACTGGCGACGTACCGCCCAGAGGAGCGACGGGTCGCGAACGACGACGGCGGTCGAGTCGGGGAACCGCAGCAATCGCCAAGTCTTCCAGAGCGACGAAGAGAATCCGCCGACTTCGCTGGGTTCGTAAACTGTCACGTAGAACGTTCGACCAGTGGGCGTCTCGACGAGATCACCAACAATTGCCACAGATCGAAACGTAGCGGCTCGACAGCTTCCGAGGTGAACCCCGCCGAGCAGGCGACGAAGCGGGAATGACGCGTCGGATGGCCACGCCGCCGAACGGGTGACCGTGCCAGCAACGATGTGTGAGCTGTTGTCACCTCTGCCCGCCCGTTGAGTGAGTCCCCTGGAGTGGTGGGGTTTGGGGTAGCGGGTCGGTCCACCACGGGGTGAGCCACCGGCGTGATGCTCGGTGTGTACCTACCAAAGTGCACACCAAGGAGATCACGCCGATGGCTCTTGATGAGTCTGCCGTTTCTGCCCTGCTCGACGCGCTCACGACCGGGGAGGGGACCGATCTGGTCCGCGAGCTGGCCCAGTGGGCGCTGCAACAGTTGATCGAGGTCGAAGCGACCTCGAAGATCGGCGCCGGTGTGTGGGAACGCACCGTCGACCGGACCACCCATCGCAACGGCCACCGGCCGCGGGTGTTGTCGACCAAGGCCGGCGACCTCAAGTTGGGCATCCCGAAGCTGCGGAAGGGGTCGTTCTTCCCTGAGCTCCTCGAGCCCCGCCGGCGCATCGACCAGGCCCTCTACGCGGTGGTGATGGAGGCGTACGTCAACGGGGTGTCGACCCGGTCGGTCGATGACCTCGTCGCCGCGATGGGTGTCGACACCGGCATCTCCAAGTCCGAGGTGTCGCGCATCTGTGCGGGGCTCGACGAACGCGTCGACGCGTTCCGCAACCGCACCCTCGGCCACGTCGCGTTCCCCTACGTGTACCTCGACGCGACCTACATCAACGTGCGTGACGACGCGCTCGGCCAGGTCGTCTCACGGGCCGTCGTGATCGCCACTGGCATCACCGCCAACGGCGCCCGCGAGGTGCTCGGGGTCGACATCGGCGACAGCGAAGACGAGACGTTCTGGACCCGGTTCCTGCGGTCGCTCCGCGACCGCGGCCTGGCCGGGGTGCGCCTGGTGATCTCCGACGCCCACGCCGGGTTGAAAGCGTCGATCCGCAAGTGTTTCGCCGGGTCGACCTGGCAACGCGGCCGCGTGCACTACGCCCGCAACCTGTTGGCCACCGTCCCCAAGTCCCACGTCGAGTTCGTCGCCGCCGCGTTCCGATCGATCTTCGCGCTCTCGGACCGCACCGAGATCGAGCACCGCTGGGACGAGGTCACAGCCACCCTCGCCGAGCGGTTCCCCAAGGCCGCCGACTCGATGACCACAGCCCGCACCGACGTCTTGGCGTTCGCCACGTTCCCCCGCAGCCACTGGCGCAAGATCTGGTCGAACAACCCCCTCGAGCGGCTCAACAAGGAAGTGAAACGACGCAGCAATGTCGTCGGCATCTTCCCCAACGACCAAGCCGCGATCCGCTTGATCGGTGCCGTGCTCGCCGACCAACACGACGAATGGGCCATCGCCCGCCGCTACCTGTCGGAGACCTCCATGGCTCGCCTCAACCAGACGCGCGACACTGACGACGACCAGCCAGCACTCGCCGGCTGAACACACCGAGCATCACACTCGAAACCCCACCACCCCGCGGGACTCTGTCGCGGCACCGCTGCGGTGCGTCATCACGCCAAGAACCCACCATGTGAAGGGCGCCGTCGCAACCGCGCCCGCGAGAATCGGGAGCAGCAGAGGTTCCTGCCATGCCGGCAACTGGCCGGGCGCCGAAGGTTGCTCCGATTCAAGCGCGATACGTGCATCTCCTGAATCCCTACAACGCGTGCACGACAACTCACGAGCGCAGTAGTCAACCGCGGACGCTAGTTGGCGCGCCGTCTCTGGGGATCGCCAACCGAGGGTCCCGCATGCCAGGCGACGGTGTGCGAATGACATCTGAGGGTCGACCGGTCTCACGGCATCGGTACGCAGGCAACCGATGTCCTCGACATGAGTTCTCGCGCATCGAGGCGCCGCCGAGGGTCTGCGCGCCGAGCACCGTCACCTCAACATCGTCGTCCTGTGCAATGACGGCGACGAGGCCCGCCACCTCTCCTGTGTCGACGAGACCGGCGAGCGCCGCTGCCATGGAGGTCATCGACGCGGCTTCGCACCGTTACGACCAATCGCTCAACCGATCCGGTCGGTAGCGCTCGGGATCGTCCAACGGGTACGAAACTCCCTTGCTCGAAGCGGCGCACAGACGCTGACTCTCGGAGCAACAACAGCGGAAGCGTTCGCTGATTCTCGAAGTCGATCTCTGACGGGTTCGAGCCGGGTTGGGTGAGGCGAGGACCGGGCCAATGGCCGGCGGTCCTCGCCTCGCACTCACCCCGGGCGGTGACAGACCATTCCCGAAGCGACATGCACGTACCCCAGGGCCCGGCCTCCGAGTCAAGCAAGGGTCCCGAGTTCGGATTGAGCTTCCACCACCACCGGGCACGAACCGACTGGAGCCGGCTAGGAAGGCTTCTTACGTCGGGCCACCTTCTTGTCGGCGTTCTTGAACTCGCCTCCGACAACGCGGTCAGCCATCGACCGGGCATCGGTCTCGTTGTCGTAGCCCTGCGATCCGTCCGTTGCCACAATGTCGCCGTTGTCGGCCTTGAGGCGCCACGCCCACTTGCCGTCAGTCCGCTCGTACACCACTCGCACCGCCACTTGGGTTCTCCTCCCGGTCAGGCCCTCCCACATCGGACAATACTGTTCTTGGCTGCCGCAACTGCCGTCAGCGCGGACGCGCAGGTGCCGCAGCCCCGCTTGGCGGCGACAGGCGGGCGCTCTCCAGGCGAACCGAACGCAGGATCGGAGTACAAGATCGCGTTGGTCGACGAGCTCTTGGGTCCGGCAACGGCCGGGCCGCAGGAACGGGACTTGCCGTCGAGGCCCCGAGGCGAGCGGTGTGACGCGGGCGAAGCGGTGGTCATTGTCGTGATTGCGGGATGGCAGGCTCTGTCGACGCGGTGCGGTGGGCGACCACGGCGAGGGCGATGTCGTCGGGTTGTGTTCCGGCTCGGGAAAGCCGGTTGAGGAGTTCGTCGGCGATGACGTTTGTGGGATGGGCGGCGTGTTGTGCGACGAGGTTTCGGAGTCGTTCGAGGCTGTGATCGAGGGGCTCGTCGCGCCGTTCGATGAGTCCGTCGGTGTAGGCAACCAACACAGAGCCCGCTGGGAAGGCGACTGTTTCGACGGGGGCGAGTCCGGCCGGGTTCCCGAGGAGTCGGCGTCGTCCTCCTTCGAGAAGGCTGGCGCCGGAGTCGGGGGTCCACACGATCGGGGGTACGTGGCCCGCTGAGACATGCTGCAAAGTCGCGGTTGAGCGGTCGATGATGAACAGGTCGACAGTGGCGAGGTAGTGATCGTGGAGGTCGATCAGGGCGTGCTCAGCGAGGTCGAACACCGATCCGAGATCGAGGTTCAACCGAATCAGGGCGTGAACCACCGCCTGGATTTGGCCCATCCGGGCTGTCGCTTCGACCCCGTGACCAGCGACGTCACCGACGATCACACACGTACGGTCCTGGTCGAGTTCGATGATGTCGTACCAGTCCCCGCCGAGCCCGAGATGGTCGTGTGCCGGAACGTACCGCACAGCAACTTCGAGCCCCGTCACTGTTGGGACCGTGCCGAGGACGTGGTCGCGGAGATTCGCGATCAGTTCCGATCGGCTGTCGGTTGCGATGGTGCGATCGAGCGTTTGAGCGAACAAGGTGATCAGAGTGTCGAACAGCGCAAGTTCGTTGTCGTCACGAGTTCGCTCGACGGACCACGTGACCCCCATCGTGCCGATGACGGTGCCATCGGTGCGTCGCAACGGCTCCGTGAGACTCGACACAACTCCGACCCGGTTGGCGTCATCGGCCAGCAGTGGGTAACGGTCCGCCCCGTCGGCTGTGTTCGCGATGAAGATCGGTTGGCCAGTCCGGATGGCATCGGTCAAGGGGGTGTGCGCCGCCAGCGGAAGCTCGTGGTACCGGTGGCCGGTCGCCTCGTGTACGTCGGCGGCAGCAATGAGTGGCAGCACCCGCCGGTCGAAATCGATCAGCCCGACGAGTACCGCCTCGACGCCGAGTATCGCCGGGCCGAACTCGCCAATGAGCTGGCACACCTCGTCGGTCGTGGTCGAGCCGCTGAGGCTGCGGGCCAGCGAGCCGAGGAGGGCGGTCTGGGTGACGAGTTGTGTGGCTGTTCTCTCGGCTGCCTCAGCGGCGGACAGCGACGCCCGGAGCTCGATCTCGCTTCCAGCGGCGCCCGCGAGAACTTTCAGAATCCGGGCATGGCTGTCGTCCCACGTGCGCGGCACCGTGTCAACCACGCACAGAGTGCCGAGGATCTCTCCGTCCCTGTTGCGTATCGGGTGACCGGCCCACGCCACGAGGCCCATCGAGGCGATGGTCGTATTGTTCTGCGTGCGGACGTCGAGGCGTGCGTCGCCGGTCAGGAACGCGTCGTCGAGGGCGATGACGTACTGGCAGAACGATTCGCCCGCCGTGTTCTGGCGAACCGGTAGGGCTTCGAGCCCGATCGCCGACTTCCAAAAGCACCGGGTGTCGTCAACCAGCGTCACCAGCGCATACGGCGTACCGAGGAGTTCCCCCGCTAGGCGCGCGAGCGCGTCGAACGCCGCTTCCGGATCGCTGTCCAAGAGACCAGTGGCCTCAACAGCGCGGAGGCGTTGCGGCCGACCGACGGCGACACGGACGGCCTCCTCGAAATCCCCAACCGTGAGGTGAGTCAGGTCGATCATCCACCGACCCTACGCGAGGAGGGAGTGCCGGATGAGGCCGACTCGATCGCTGCGTTGTCGCCAGTCGAGGCGACCCGTCCCGTCGACCCGGCCAGGCCCGCTTCAACGACGACAGCCGGAAAGGCTCGAGACCGAAGCTGGGCGTATTCAGTCGGTGTGAACGATCACGTTGCTGGCGGGTTGGGGGGCGATCGCTGTGCGCAGCGCCCGGCAGGCCCGTCCCACCACGGCGCGTCGACAAATAGACAAACATCGAACAACGAACAACGAACAACGAACAACGAGAATGCGGTCTTGCCGGCCGCCCGACGGGTAGCAACACCCCGTACTGCAGCGGCTGACGTTTGGGCGACGAGCTCACGTCGAAGCGGCCACAGTTCACGAGGGGAACGGACGATGACATCCGGCGAGAACACCGACTCGGTGCGACCCGACGACGTAGAACCGGGCGATCTGGTCGAGGTCTGGTGTCCGACGACCGGCCGGTTCGCACCGGGGTTCCGAGCCAACGACCTGTCAGCGGAGGGGGTGACCGTGAGCCGGATCTCCGACGGCGTCGTTCTCCCCGCGATCTTCACCAGCACCGACGTCCGCCGGTCCCCGCTTGCCAGGTTCAACGAGGCCCGGTCCCCTCGAACCCATCGATCGGCGCCGCGCTGAACATCTGATGCCGGCTGCCCCTCCGGAGGAACACCAAGACCAATCATTGGTGTCGGTTCCCCCGTCCGGGGGTAACAGCATCTCGATGGTTGGGGACGGCGGAGCGAGGCTTGAACGCGAAGCGGCGGTCGAGCGCCACACCACGGATTCAGGCGAGTCCGTCGATCAGTTGATGACACGAATCGTCGCGGGGGATCGTGCTGCGTTCTGCCGCGTCTACGACCTCACCATCGCACGCGTGTACGGAGTGATCGTTGAAGTCGTGCGCGACCCCCACCTCGCCGAAGTGACCGCCCACCACGTCATGATCGAGATCTGGCGGGCGGCACCCACTTGTGACACGAGCCGTGGCACCACCATGGGCTGGACCATCTCGATCGCGCATCGCCGAGCAGTGGACCGGGTCCGATCACAAGTCGCCCGACGGACACGAGAACAACGATTCACGACACCTGGGACCGCCTCCGCGAGAACCCCGACGCCCCCGGGGTGGCCGTAGGTCGGATCGACGACCTAAAGGCCGTGACCGCCGCCCTACGAACCTTGAGCTCGGTGCATCGGGAAGCGATCCTGCTGGCCTACTTCGACGGCATGACCCACACCCAGATCGTCGCCCACCTGACCTGTCCGTTGGGAACCGTGAAATCTCGCATCCGCGACGGCCTCATCACCATGCGACAGTCGCTGGCCGGCGACATTCTCGGCTGAGCTCGCTGCCCCGCAGCCCTTTCTGGCGGCGCCTCGCATGCCGGCGCCCCCGGTTGGACTTGTCAAGCGCACCGGCACGATGAAAGGGACTGCTGCACATGCAGGTGACACCGTCAACCGAAGCTGCAGCAGACCCTCTTGCCGGTGTCCAGACCGGGTACGTCGCAAGTTCACGACCGAAGGAAATCGACATGCTGCGCACGCGAGATGATCTCCAGGGCTCCGAGGTGCTAGCAGCGAGACGGCAACGGCGCGATCGTGCCATCGGGGCGGCCGAGCGGATGCTCAAGCAAGTGCGTAGCGACACGATCGCACGCATCCGGGCGGCGGCCTCTGACAATCCGGGAGTCGATCACGAGGCATCGGCATAGAGAGCGTGAGGGCAGCAGTAGATCGGCGTCCGGGCGACTCGAGAAGTTACAGCCGAATGATGTTCGGTCCGATAATTGAGGGATGCACGCTCCCCCTGCCCGTCCCGGCCCGATTGATCTGGATGCACTTCCCTCGATGCCGGCTGCGGCAGTTCGAATCGTCGGGCTGTGCGACGACCCCGACGTCGAGTTGAGCGGCCTGGCCGCAGCCGTTGCGCTGGATCCGGCGTTGTCAGCAAAGATCCTGCGAATAGCGAACTCGGCGGCATACAGCCGAGGACACGACGTCACGTCGATCGACCGGGCCATGATGCTGATGGGCATCAAGGTGGTGAAACTGACCGCACTCGGATTCGTTGTCACCTCAACGCTGTCGGATCACGTCGGGAGCGGAGACGACGTCACCAGCGGTGTGTGGCGTCAGTGCCTTATCCGCGCCGTGGCGTGCCGCGAACTTGCCCATCAGTGCGGCGACCGATCGGCGCCGGAGGCGTTTCTGACCGGCCTGTTCGACGGGATGGGCCAGCTGCTCGCAATGGTGACACGACCAGGCGAGTACGGTGCCCTCCTCCGAGAGGATCCGTTCCCGGGCGCCGAACGCGAACGGGAGTGCCTCGGGGCGACAACGAGCGAAATCGTTCAAGCCGCACTGCGGTGCTGGGGGATGCCCGATCTGTACGCCAGGGTCCTCGAGAACGCCGACGGCGATGCCCTGGAGTTCGACCAAAGTGAGGTCGGACGCCTGTCAGCGATCCTCGTCCTGGCTCGCCACGCCACCCACCTCGTGTTGGGCCACGCCATGCTCGACGGCACTGTTGGCGTTGCGGAAGCAATGCTCGGACTCGCCGACGACGCTGTCGACACGATCGCGGTCGACCTCGGCACCCACGTCGACGCACTGGCCGACACCATGGGAGTCCACCTCGGCGAATCTTTGGACTTCGCCGGACTGTTGGCACACGCCCGCGACCAGATGGTGCGAACCTCGATGCAACTTGTCGAGGAAACAATGCAGCAGCACCACGTCATCGCCGACCTCGAACACGAACGTGAAGAGCTCAGGCGAGACGCGCGCACCGACCGGCTCACCAACCTCGCCAACCGCGCCGCGTTCGACGAGGTGCTCGCCGGTGTCGTCGATGACCGCATGAACGGCCGCACCCTCACCGGCGGCCTCGGAATCGCGATGATCGACATCGACCACTTCAAGAAGTTCAACGACACCTACGGTCACCGGGTCGGAGACACCGTCCTCTCCGCAGTTGGCGCAGCACTTTCGAACGCCACACGGGCGAACGAAACCATCGCCCGGTACGGCGGCGAAGAATTCGTTCTCGTCATACCCATCGTCGACAGCCCTGACGCGTTGCATGCCGCGGCAGAACGGATCCGGCAAACCATCGAGGCCGTCCGCATCGAAGCAGACGGGCTCGCACTCAACGTCACCGTGAGCGTCGGAGCCATCGCAGCGACCTCAGTGCTCTCCCCACAAGCAGGACCCACCTTGGTCGAAGCCGCTGACCGACTCCTCTACCAGGCCAAAGACGGCGGACGAAACACCGTCCGTACCGATTTCGTCGGCTGAAGAAGCGACCTTGGCAAGTCTGTTCGCGTCTCCGGGGTCAGGCCGTGTCCGATGCTGGTGAATCAGTCGTCAGGAGGGGAGCGGCACCTCGACGCTGTATCAGATGATCGTGCGGACCTGTCGGTCAGCATGCTCGTAGACGGCACACGAGGGACATGCCCTGCCGCCGGTCACGCCCGCTGTCGTGTGTGTTGGTCGCCTTGAAGATCGGCAAACTCGCCGCCGGGGCAGGCGACTACTACACCGCCATGGTCGCGGACGGTGCCGAGGAGTACTACACGACCACCCGGGAGGCACCCGGCGAGTGGGTCGGTTCAACGGCGCAACGGCTGGGATTGGCCGGCACGGTCCGGCCCGACGACTTCACCCCGGTGATCGAGCACCGCTGCGACGAAATCTACGCAGGCATCAACCGACCTCGGGACACGGGGCCTGGTGCAGCTCACCCCCTACTCGAACGTTTCGCCGGGCCGGACGGGTTGACGACCGATCGATGTTCGAGCGCCGCGTCGTCATCCAGGGCATCTGCGATCTTCTCCCCAACGGCGCCCCCATTGCGGACATCGTCGAGCGGGCCGACCTGATCGTGGTTCAGAGCACTGCGTTCAGATCACCGGCACGGGTGCTGCGGCGATCCGAGCCAGGGACGGACGGGCCGTCCCGGCCAGAACGGACGATGCCCCGGTACTCGACCCCGGACATGTTGGCGGCCGCACGGCGACTCGTCGTCACCGCCCTCCGCCGCACCGGCGACGGCGTCGGAACCGCTCCCGAACAGCGTTCGCCGAGCAGTTCTTCGGGGTCGCGTCGCGTTTCTCGAACTGTCAGCGTCAACGGGCTGGAACGCGCGAGCGTCACCTGAGCACTGAGCATCTCCGCCGCCCGTCGACGGCGGAGAACACCCAGCGTGTGGATTGGGAGCCAGGAAGTGCTAGCCAATTCGCCTCTTCATTGTCGCCATTCGGATCAGTGCAACGCATACCCAATCTCGGGTATTCGCTCGCTCAACCCCGTGATCAGGTGAGCGGCTGGGGTTCCCCGGTTGGGCGGACTCCTTGATCCTCCCCCGGGCGGTGAACACGGTCGATGTGGTCGCTCGTCGATCGGTCGGCCGGTGAGCCCATGGGCGGTAATCCGACGGCGGCGTGGTCACAATTCGGTCACACACGTCCCGAAACTCGCTGATGGCGGTCGACAGCGGCCGAACTCGGAAGTCCGCGAAACGCCCAATTCGTGGGCATTCCGAGCATCGACGGCATCGTCTGACACTCGCCGGACGACCCTCCTGTCGGAGTTCGAGTCCCCCTCCCCGGGATGACAAATCGCGACGGAATCGCAGGGTGTTTACAGCCTCGCGCCGGCTCAGGGATATTCCCGCTCAAACCCGTGGCGGCAGCCTGGGGCCCGAAGCGTTCGTGACCTTTTTCCAAGCCGATCCGCCAAGCCCGAAGGCAATGGGAGTGGTCCCGTCACCTTCAGGATCGGAGATGTTGGGTCTAGCGTCTGCTTCCCAGCTGTTGCTCGTCGACGTCTGGTCCTTGCGGTGAACGAGTCCAACCCGCCACATTGTGAAGCGTCGGCGAAGGGTCAGCCGCGCCGCCGGCGACCGATCAGGAATGGATCGTCTCACACGGCCGTCCGGAGATGCCGACCCAGGTGTTGCACAGCTGTGTTCCGGGGACATAGTTGCGGGTGACTCCCCAGACCGCGAAGAACGGACCGGTCGTACAGACCGTGTTGCTGGTGGTAAGGATCCGTGAGCCATTCCAGAACGCCGCATAAGTGCACAGATAGCTGTAGTAGCCGGCTGAGGTATCCCAGTCGGTGACTTTCAGGCCTGTCCCTGTGATGTAGATGCACACCAACGAGTTGCACCCCGATGAACTCATCGGGATCACGCCGCCGCCGCCAGCCGTCGCTGCCGGGACGCCCTTCTCATGCATGCCGGGCCCAATGCCAACGGCGGCGAGTTCGCCGGGTGAGAGCGTCGCGAAGCCCTCGGGAGAGCTGACTTTCGCCGCCATTGCCGGAGACATCTTTAGCGGAGTCCCTGCGACGACCACCGTGACCAGGGACGTGGCGGACGTCGGCGGGGTCTGAGCCATCGCTGTCGGGGCCGAAAACAGCGCAATGAGGCACATCGCGAACCCAGCGGAGACGCTGGCGAGCGATCGACGAGTCGAATTGAGCTTTCGGGTGGACCTCATGAAGTCTCCTTCGCAGTTAGGTACACAAGCCGACGGCCCGAGGGGCTACGCGTCCCGTGATGGTCGGCGCCATGCGTGAACCTACCGGGCGGCGGCAGCGAGCTCAATAGGCAGGCCGAAAGCCTCCTCGACCGCGGACCCGTGTGGCTCTCAACATCTGGTCAGGACCTTTCGTACCCCTTGTTTCACGCTGAGTCAGTAGCGATCTCGGTTCGCCGGGTCATGCCGCTCGTGGGGTAAGGGTTCGAGTCGCCCCTCCGACACTAACCATGAGTACACGCGGCCCCTCGGGGCCGCTTGTCGGTTTTGCCCTAGAAACAAGGGCTCCGCCGGCGCCGACATGCACCCGCCCGTCGGCGAAGTAGGTCAGGTTGACGCCGAGCTCGTCGTAGACCGCCCGCTTCGACTCTGGGCTGGCGTTGCTGAGCACGTCGACG
>Ga0116187_1004552_pt1 | contig 12047 bp, 9 predicted proteins | sample AD_JPNNA6_MetaG_FD_89755 | JGI IMG/M metagenome (GOLD analysis project Ga0116187, IMG submission 89755) | Active sludge microbial communities of municipal wastewater-treating anaerobic digesters from Japan - AD_JPNNA6_MetaG | ecosystem: Engineered > Bioreactor > Anaerobic > Digestate | place... | reverse complement strand
TCACGAGGTCGATGAGGACGCCGGCATCGCCGGGAATGCCCAGGGCACTCGCGCAGTCACGACCGCCGATGGCGGTGCCGATCGGTCCGATGGCAGGGCTCTCCGAGGCGAGTTCACGAAGCCGGTCCCCGGTCGAGGTGAGCGCGACCCGCGCGGCAGGGCCGAGGTCGGAGCCTGACCACTGACCCTCGGTCATGATGACGTGGACGCTTCCGGCGGGGAGCATGCCGGTCACCGACGTCCCCTCCGCAGAGCCGGGCAGGCCCGCACCGTCGGGCGCAGCCTTGGAGTCGGCGGCGCCGGCGGCCACCGAGGTGGCGGACTGGCTCGTGCCGCTGAAGGCCGCGATCATCCCGGTCGCGCCGCCCGTGGCGATCAGGCCACCACCGGCGACGGCGACCAGACCGGCAGCAGCCGCCAGCCACGGCCCCCGGCGTTGGGTGCGTCGGGTTCGATACGCACCCAGGTCGACAACCGGTGCGTCCGGCACACCGAGCCGTTCCTGCTCGGCCAGCGTGGCCTGGATGCGCCGGACGAGATGATCGGGCATCGGTCCCGGATCGGGGAGACTTCGAAGGAGGGCCCTCATGCCCGTCGGGTCGTCCTCGACGGGACGGTCCGCATCGCCGGACTGCTCGATCATCGGTCCTCCCCTCGGGTCGTGGTGGTCACCGGGCCCGTGACCGTGGCATTGCTGTTGGGTGCAGCGGTCGACGCAGGTGCGCGACCCAATGGTTCTGACGCGCCAGCTGCCTCGGTGGTTCCCGCGGGGACTCGGAGCAGCGCGGCGAGGGCCTCTCGGCCCCGGAAGCAACGGGATTTCACCGTGCCCTCGGCGACCTCGAGGATCTGTGCGGCCTCGGCGACGGACACGCCGTGCATGTCCACGAGGACCAGGGCCATCCGCTGGCCCTCTGGCAATTGTGCGAGTGCCGCCCGGACGTCGAGCACGGCTTCGGTGCTCGCGTGGTCGTCGCCCTCGTCAGGGAGGTCGATCTCCGAGAGATCACCGGCCCGCCGGAGGACGTGACGTTCGCGCCGCAGCCGATCCATGCAGGCGTTGACCGTGATCCGGTGCAGCCAGGTCGTGACCGCCGCGTCCCCGCGATACTTCGCGGCATGGCGAAAGGCCGACACGAAGGCGTCCTGGACGCAGTCGGCCGCCAGTTCCCGATCACCGCCCACCGTGCGGGTGGCCACGGCCCACATCCGGTCACGATGGCGCCGAAAGATCTCGCCGAAGGCGTCGGGATCACCGGCGACATGGCGCCTCAGGAGTTCCTTGTCGTCGGCTTCCATGGCGCGTGGTCCGGGCGTCAGCCCAGGACGGTGACCTCACCCAAGTGGGCACGGAAGAAGCCGTCCCCGTCCTGGGAGAGATTGGTGAACCACACGATGACGTACTGCTGGGCTCCGGTCTCCGGCGGCACCGCGACGTCGACCTGCCCGTTGGCGCCGGACAGTTGGCCCGCGGTGATCGCGCCGTCGAGGGAGCGGCTCGCGGAGAGCAGGATGGTCACATCGGCGGGCGTCTTGAGGTTGAGGCGGACGAGCGTGGGCGTGACCGCGGGCCCGAGGTCGACGATCACCCCGACGCCAGGCTTGATGCCACCGAGGTTGGCCGTGCGATAGCCCTCGCTCAGCCACTCCGTGTCCGGATTCCCGTCGAAGACACGCGGAGCCAGATCGCCGTTCTCGCTGTTGTCACCGAGCGGGTCGAAGCCGTCGGCACTGAGGATGGCCTTCGGTTGGGGCCCCTCAGCGGCGGTCGCTGACGGCGACGGGCTCGGGCTGGCTGCCGCAGCAGCACCGAAGTCGAGGTCGGTCTGGGAGCCGATCTTGCGCACGCCGTTGATGCCGACGATGAGGGCGAGGATGACGAAGCCCGCCATCAGGCCCAGGGCGAGCTTGGACTGTTGTCGGCTCAGTGGCTCCGCGGGAGCACCCGGCAGGGGTGGCTCCAACTCGCCCACATCGATGCTCCGGGGGGCCGGGGCGGGTGGACGCCCGGGAGGTGCACTCGAGGTGGAAGCGGCGGGCGCCGTCCCGACCGCAGCCGTGGGCGTGGTGGTGGGCGTGGGCGTGGTGGTGGGCATGGTGGTGCTCGCCGCACTGGAGAAGGTGCTGGCCGCGGCCGTCGCCTCAGCAACACCAGCCACGCCCGCAGCCGCCGCACCGACTGCCGCCGCACCGACTGCCGCCGCACCGGAACCCGCTGCTCCGCCGGCCATTTGATCGCGTCTCTCGGCTGCCTCAGGGCTCGAGGTGACCGCCTGGGACGCACCCGGGGCGGACCCAGCCGGGGAGGCGGGGTCGGCGCGCGTGGGGTCCGGGATCGTCACGGGCGTGGGCCGCCCCACGATCGGCCGGCTGGACCAGGGCGCCACCTGACGGGCGTAGTCGCCGGGGCTGGTCGGACCACCGCGACCACTCAGGGTCATCCGGCACAGACCGTCGAGGTCACGCGGCACGCCCGCTGCGATCTCGGACGGCGCCGCGGCCCCACCGAAGGAACGGGGGGCCGGATCAAGGGAGGAGGGCACCTCGGTGAGCGGCCAACGGCCGGTCAACCCGGCATACGCGAGGGCAACCACCCCACGGGCGTCGCTTCGGGCGGCCTCCGCCCCCCCGAGATCGACCTGATGCAGCGCCGCAGCGGTGGCCAGTCCGCGCACCTTGACGGTGCCCTCGGAGGTCCGGAACACCGACTCAGGGGTGAGGCGCAAGTGGTGGACACCGCGGGCACCGGCGGCGGCAAGCGCCGTCGCCACCTCACCTGAGATGCGGCGCACCTCGTCGCCGGGCAGGCCACCCGACCGCACGAGCTGGGCCACGGATTCGGCGTCATCCAGGGACTCCTCGACGACATAGGCGATCGGACCCTCGGTGCCGATGTCGAGCACACGCACCGTCGCGGGGATCTCCAGGCCCGCGGCGACCCGGGCAGCATCGAGCACGGCGGGCACGCGTGGGTCCGTCGCCGGAAGGCACAAGATGGACACCGATCTGGCGAGCTCGGGCTCGGACGCACGCCAACGCTCGGTGCCGTGTGCCTGCTCGAGTCGGGCCGTGGCGGTGTAGCGCCCACCGAGCGTCGTGCCGGGTCCCACACCTTCCACGCGAGGGTCTCCTCTTCTGTGTGCGTCGTTCTTGGGTTCGTCGTTCTTGGGTTCGTCGATCCTGTGTGCGTCGAGTCCGCGTCGCCCGGGCCTGCTCAGGCGTGACCCATAGTAGGTGCTGGCTGCTCAGCCTCGGCGGAGCCGCCGGACGAGCGGGCCGACGAGGTCCTGGACCTCGCGCACCTTGAGCAGGTGGGCGGCACCGAGTGTCACCAGTAGGTGGATCGGGCCCGCGACGGCGAGCCAGGCCAGGCAGAGGAGCGGGCCGCCTTCCCAGAGGTCCGGTGCGACCTGCTTCAGCAGGAGCCAGAGGAGGGCCGCCGACGCGAGGGCGGGGATGCCCAGGCGGGCGTATGCCGTGAGGGCACCTCCCAGCCCCAACCTCCCCAGCCGTCTCCGGATGAGGGCGAAACCGATGAGTCCGCCCACGGCATACGCAATCGACTGTCCCAGCCCCACCGCAATGGCGGTGTGACGCGGGTCCAGGGTGGCGCCGATCAACGCGCCGGTCTGAGAGATGGCGGTCACCACGAGTTGGATGAAGAACGGGGTGCGGGCGTCCTCGTGGGCGTAGAAGAAGCGTTCAGAGAGGTAGAACCAGCCGAACGGGATCACGCCGCAGTAGAGGGCCATGACGACGACGGCGACGGCATGGGTCTGGGGGTAGGAATTGCCGGGGAAGAGAACCCGGGTGATGACGTCGGCGAAGGCGATGACGAAGAGGACCCCCGGGACGAGGATGACAGCTGGCATGCGCAGGCCGCGGAGCAGGTCGGCGGCGAGGTGTTGCCGGTTCCGGGCCTGCACGCTCGTGGCCATCCGGGTGAAGAGGGCGGTGACGAGGGAGACGGTGACGAGCGAGTGGGGGAGCATGAAGAGGAGGTAGGCGTTGTCGAAGGTCGCCCGGCCCGGACCGATGGCGCGCTGGTCCGCGAGCAGGTCGGTGGCACGGGTGAGCACCTTCGAGGTGATGATGAAGCCGAGTTGGGCCACAAGGACTGCGGCAAAAGTCCACCCCGCGACCTTCGAGGCCGAGCCCAGACCCACTCCCCGGAAGCCCCAGACCGGCCGATAGCGAAAGCCCATGCGACGCAGCGGGACGATGAGGCACAGGGCCTGCATGGCGATCGACAGCGTGCTGGATCCGCCGAGGATCCAGATCATCGTCGGCGTCCACTCGCTCGGCCCGGCCATCCGCGGCTGCCCGGAGAACAGGAAGAGGAGGAGGCCACCCAAGGAGACGATGTTGGCGACGACCGGGGCCCACATGTACGCGGCGAAGCGATTGTTGGCGGTGAGGATCTGGCCGAGCAGGGTGTAGAGGCCGTAGAAGAAGACCTGGGGCAGGCAGATGAAGGCGAAGGCGACGGCCAGGGTGAAGGCGTCTCCGGCCTTGACCTTGGAGTAGGCGCTGACGAGCAGGGGTGCGGCGACCGTCACCAGGACGGTGGCCGCGAGGAGGAAGGCGAGCGCGAGAGTGACGATCCGGTTGACGAACTCCTGCCCCCCGTCCGGGTGCTTCATCGCCTTGACGATCTGAGGGACGAGGACGGCGTTGAGCACGCCGCCGGCGACGATCAGATAGAACTGGTTGGGCAGGGTGTTGGCCACGCCGAAGGCGTCTGCGGAGAGACCCGTCGTGCCGATGATCCCGGCCAGAAGCGACACCCGGACCACGCCGAGGATGCGGCTGGTGAGGGTTCCGGCCGCCATGATCACGCCGGAGCGGGCGACTGGTGCGCCCCCGCCCGGCGACGGCCTGTCGCTGCTCACGAGTCCCAGCCTCGGGCGGATCCGCCGTCGGGGGCGCGCTCCATCACTGTCCCAGTCTCATCGACCTGGATCGCATTCGGGGGGAGTTCGCCGTCGGCGATCCGGCGGCGGGCCGCCGCGCGGCTGCGCCAGAGACCGAGCGCGAGCGCGAGGACCGCCAGTCCGCCGAGGAGGACGTAGATCCAGTTCCCGGTGGGAGAGACCCGCACGTCCATCATGGTCGTCGGACCCACGCTCACCCCGGACGGCCCGGTCACCCGGGCCTCGACACGCACCGGCCCTGCGGCGAGAGCCGACGCCTCATAGGTGACGGTCGTCCGGCTGAGCGCGCCGATGGTGACCTCCTTGACGGGGGTGGTGATCCGCAGCCGCGGGTTGTCGGGCACGAGTTGGACCCGGACCCCCTCGACCTCGACGGCGAGATCGTTGAACACGGTGACCTGGAGGCGACCACGATCGGCGAGGAAATTGATCGTCTGGGGCGCGACGCGCACCGACCGCACCGAGTTCGCGACCTCGGCGTCGACGCCGACGAGGACCTGGTCGAAGGCGTCGGCCCGGCCCCGCCAGCGCGTCGAGTCCAGCGCGGCGAGGCGACGTTCCCAGTCGCCGAGCACCAGGTCGCGGTCCGCGCGGATCTGGGCTGCCCCGTTCGCCCGCTCCTGCAGGCTGGTGAGGGCCTTCCACGTCGAGTCGCCCAGGGGCGAGGGGAGAGGGTCGGCGGCGACATCGCTCACCGGCTCAGTGCGCGCGGGCGCAGATCCGGCCTGGGCCAACACAGCGGTGGGAGTGGTGTGCCCCAGCCAAGGGATCTGGTCGGCACTCGTCAGGAGGGCCTTGACCGAGGCAGGGTCGGGGTCGAGTCCACGAGGTAGGGCCAGCAGGACCGTGCGCGCGAGGCCGGGGGACTCCCGGAGGTGGGCCATGGTCAGGGCGAGGAACTCCTGCCTGCCGACCCCGGCGGTCTCGACGCGCACCGCGCGATCAACGGCCGCGACGAGGCGCTCGGAGTTGGCGAGCAGGGGCGTCCCGTCCACGGCTCGACGACCGGCATCGCCCTGGGCGACATTCCAGGCCAGTCCACCCCGCCCGACGATGACCGCACCCGGAGCGGCACCCAACTGCCCGGCATACCGCTCACTCGCCTCGGGGGACCAGGCCGACTCCGCCGGCCAGACGACGTCGGCACGTCCGGACACCAAGCGTGCGGCGGCCTCCGCCGATTCGAGGCGCCCGGTGGGTCGCACGCCGGCGGGCAGGGCCGCGAGGTCGGGGTCACCCGCGGGCAGGACCCACGGTGAACTGGCACTCAACTGGCTGACGAGTCGGCGTCCCGCGGCCGCTCGCACGGCCTGCTCGGCCGCCAAGGGCGTGAGCCCGGAGAGATCGGGGGCGGTCTCGGGAGGGGTGTTCGTGGCGGACGGGGACGGAGACGGACTGGCACTCGGAGCGGTCGACGGGGCATTCGATGGAGCGGTCGATGGGGCGGACGGGGACGGGCTGGCGCTCGGCGTGGCCGTCGGGCTCGCCGACTGGTCGGAGGGGCCGCTCGGCGCATCATCAGCGGCCAGGGTTTGCGGCGAGATCAGGTCGGCATCCACGGCATAGCCGATGCCCGTCCCGGTGAACGAGGACACCAGCCGGGCGATCCGGGACTGTGGTCCCACGGTCTTCTCCCAGGCCGCGACCCGATCGGCGGACGGAGTCGCGAAGAGGGCCGGATCGGGGTCGATGGTGAGCGGGACGACCCACGCCAGCGCGAGGGGCTCGTACTCGCGCGCCCGTTGGATGCCGAGAAAGGTGTGGGTGATCGCGTCGCCGAACTCGAGAGTGATCGGCAGCACGTCGTAGGGCTCTCGCGTGAGGCCACCCGCGGCGGGGAGGGTGAGGCTGAACGTCGCGGATTCACCCGCAGGTATGCCGGGTAGCGCGGTCCGCCCGAGCAGCACACCTCCGCCGGTGGTCGCCGAGGTTGACCAGGCGTTCACGCCGGCCGTGTCCGAGAGGTCGGCCAGGCCACGCATGACTCGCAACTCCCCGGCCGGCGAGGCCGTGGCGCCACCGTTGAGCACGGTGCCACTGACCGTGGGGGAGTCCGTGGGCCCCGCCACGATCGGCGTGATCGCCGTGAGGCGGATCTGGAGGCCGTCCACGCTGGCGGATCGTGCGCTCGCGAAGGCTCGCGGGGCGCCGCCGATCGTGGTCACGACCGAGGCCGCGAGCGCGGTGAGGAGGGCCAAGGTGAGGCAGAGCGCCAGCGCGGCGATCCGGCCGCGAGGGCGATCGGCCATCAGGGATCTCCGGCGAGTCGCTGCCAGGCGACCCGCGCGATCCGCCGCTCATTGGGGAAGGTGAGATGACGGTGGGCTTCGCGCAGGGGCAGCCACGCGACGTCGATGGCTTCCTGATCGGGGTCGTTCTCGATCGTGAGCTCCCCACCGACCGCCTCGAGCAGGTAGTGGTGCACATATTTGTGGATCCGACGGTCCCCCACGGCGAACCAGTAATCGATGGTCCCGAGTTCGATGAGGACCTTGCCGACGATGCCGGTCTCCTCGGCCACCTCACGGGCCGCGGTCTGGGGCAGGGTCTCCTCACCTTCGATGTGTCCCTTGGGTAGGCACCACTCGATCCGTCCGGCGCGGTTGCGGCGAGCGATCACGGCGATCCGGGCCATGCCGTCATGGACGTCGACGACCACCCCTCCCGCGGATCGCTCCTCGACGGAGGGCAGCCGACGATGCACCCGGGGGGGCTCGGCGGCGGCGTGGCTCATGATGGCCACTGTAGCCAGCGAGGTTGCCGAGGCCCGTGCACCGACCCGGCACGGACCGACGTCGTCTGGGCCACGTCCGCGCCGCCTACGCTTGGTGCTCGTGCCCCCCGCGAACCCGACCGAACGCACGACCGGCGAGAGCACCGGCGCGGCGACCGGCGCCACGACCGGTGTCACGACCGCCGCCATGCGCACGGCCGTCGCCCACCTCGCCCCGGTGCTGCCCCTGCTCACCGACCTCGGCGGACGATTCGCGGCGGCCGGACACGAACTCGCCCTCGTCGGCGGACCCGTGCGCGACGCCTTCCTCGGGCGGACCTCTCCCGACCTCGACTTCACCACGAGCGCACACCCGGACGCCATCGAGAAGATCCTGTCCGCCTGGGGCAGTGCCGTCTGGGACATGGGACGGGACTTCGGCACGATCGGGGCGCGTCTGGGGGCGACGGTCGTCGAGGTGACGACCTATCGCGCGGACGCCTACGACGGGGTCACCCGCAAGCCGGTCGTGGCCTTCGGAACCTCACTCGAGGAGGACCTGTTCCGCCGCGACTTCACGATGAATGCCATGGCCCTGCGCCTGCCTGACCTCACCTTCGTCGATCCGTATGCCGGGCTGGTCGCCCTCACCGAGCGGACCCTGCGGACGCCCGGTCCACCCGAGGTGTCCTTCGGTGATGATCCGCTGCGGATGATGCGGGCGGCACGGTTCGTGGCGCAACTGGGGGTCGCCCCGGCCCCAGAGGTGGTCGAGGCGATGACGGCCATGGCGTCATCGTTGGACATCGTCTCCGCCGAGCGGATCCGTGACGAGTTGGTCAAGCTGCTCCTGGGCGCTCACCCGCGCGCCGGTCTTGAGGTCCTCGTCCGGACCGGCCTCGCTGCGCACATGCTGCCCGAGTTGCCCGCGCTCGCGCTGGAGGTCGACGAACACCACCGCCACAAGGACGTCTACGAGCACAGCCTCACCGTGCTCGAGCAGGCGATCGCTCTCGAGGGCGACGACGTGCCCGGGCCCGACCTCGTCCTTCGCCTCGCGGCCCTCCTTCACGACATCGGCAAGCCCGCGACACGGCGCTTCGAGGCCGGTGGCGGAGTCTCCTTCCACCATCACGAGGTCGTCGGCGCCAAACTTGCGGCCAAGCGGATGCGAGCGCTGCGCTTCGACAAGGACACGACCAAGGCGGTGGCCAGACTGGTCGAATTGCACCTGCGCTTCCACGGTTACGGGCAGGGCCAGTGGACCGACTCGGCGGTGCGACGCTATGTCACCGACGCCGGCGGCTTGCTGGGGAGGCTGCACCGGCTGACCCGCGCGGACTGCACCACCCGGAACGTCCGCAAGGCCCGGCAGCTCGCGGCGACCTATGACGACCTGGAGGCGCGGATCGGTCGTCTCCTGGCGGCCGAGGAGTTGGGCAAGGTCCGCCCGGACTTGGACGGCAACGACATCGCGCAGGTCCTCGGCATCGCACCTGGTCCGGTGCTGGGACGGGCCTACAAGTACCTGTTGTCGGTGCGCCTCGATGAGGGCCCGGTAGGACCCGAGGTCGCGCGGGAGCGGCTGCTCGCGTGGTGGGCCGACCAGCCCGAATCGGGGCCGGGTGGCCACGACGGTGGGTCGAGGAACGAGTGACATCGGCGCCGTGGGTCGCACTGCTCGTCGGCGGTCTCCTGGCCGGCGGGATTGCCCTCCTGGCCCTGGCCCGGTTGCGCCGAGGGGATCACCGTCGTGTCGACGATGAGGTCACGACTCCCCCACCGCGGAATGCTTGGCTGGTCCCGACCACCGTGGTGTTCGGCGCCCTCGTCGCCTTGGAGAGGTCCACCCACAGCGCCCACGTGCTGCTGGTGATCCTGCTCGTGGTCATGGTCGGCCTGCTCGGAGTCCTGTCGGCCATCGACATCGATGTCCACCGCCTCCCGAACTCGTTCACTCGGCCCATGGCGCTGGGCACGGCCGTGGTGCTCACCGCACTCGCGGCCCTCACCGGGGACTGGGCGAGTTGGCGCCGAGCCCTCCTGGCCGGCCTGCTCCTCGGCGTGGTCTATCTCGTCCTCGCCTTCCTCGGCGGTGCGACGGGGATGGGCATGGGGGACGTCAAGCTCGCACCCACTCTTGGCATGCTGCTGGGCCAGTTGTCCTGGTCGAGTGTGCTGATCGGCACTGCCGCGGCCTTCATCGCGGGAGGAGTCTTCGCGGCTGCGTTGCTCCTCTTGGGACGCGCTGATCGCAAGACCGCGATGCCCTTCGGACCCGCGATGGCGCTCGGAGCCGTGCTCGTCTGGGTGTTGCCTCCCCTCACTCTGTGAGGTCAGGATTCGGGTGGGGCCGGATCGCGACGCGGAAGGGATGGGGAGTTCTCCCCATGGGCGTCCCGACCGGTGAAGACTAGGGTTGCGTGGATCGTCCGTCCTCCCTTGAAGGTCTTCCGATGCCCCCCTTGAGTCATCCCGGTCCACTGGCCCCCGCCCTGCCGCAGGTCAGCCTGGAACTCGTTGATGGGTGGAGTGCAGTGCCCGCAGGTGATGCCCTGCTCCGGGCCGTCGGCCGGCCGGCGGGAGGTCCACCCCCGATGCTCACCGTCAGGGTCCGGACCGAGCCACTCGAGGCCGCTGTCGAGGACGTCGTGCTCGCGGGGATCGCTGAGGGGTCCGGAGTTGTGGTCGATCCGAGTTTCGCAGTGGCCTTCGGTGACCGCCAGTGGACCGGGGTCAACGTTTCCGGACCCGGCGGACCGGACTCGCCCCCGTGGGTCGAGGTGCACCTGGCGACCGCGGTCGACCGCGGCCCGGTCCGTCAGGTCGTCATCCTGACCGGTCGCGCCGCGGGTGCTGAGATCGAGGACGAGTACGCCGTGCTTCAGCGGATGATGGAGACCGTCGAGGTCCTTGTCGACGGCACGGAGGTGGCATGAGTCCCACGCACTACGCCTCGATCACCACCGCCGACACCCGGATCCGTGTCGGAGCCCGCAGCCACGTCGGTCGCGTGCGTCAACTCAACGAGGACTCCTTCGTCGCCGAGGGCTATGTGTATGCCGTGGCGGACGGCATGGGCGGTCACGCAGCCGGTGAGGTGGCCAGTCAGATTGCCGTGCTCACGTTGCGAGATCTCGGGGGCAACCACCCCCTGCGGCCGGACGACATCGTCGACAACATTCGCGAGTCCAACCGCCGCATCCTCAAGTCCGCTGGCTCCAGGCCCGAGACCGAGGGGATGGGGACGACCATGGCGGGAGTCACGGTGGTGCGCACGGGGGGTGCCGACCACTGGTGCGTCTTCAACGTGGGGGATTCCCGCGTCTACCGCCTCCTCGGCAATCGGATGAGCCAGGTGACCCACGACCACTCCGAGGTCCGTGAACTCATCGACGCGGGCCTCATCACCGTCGACGAGGCCAAGAAGCACCCGCTGCGCAATGTCATCACACGCTCCCTCGGCACCGATCCGGGCCCGACCCCCGACGTGTGGGTCTTCCCGCCCTGCCCGGGTGAACGCTTCCTCATCTGCAGTGACGGGCTGAGCAACGAGGTGACCGATCGCGACATCATGGTCACGCTGCGCGAGCACGACGACCCCCAGGCGGCCGCGGACGAGTTGGTCGAACTCGCGCTCAAGGCCGGTGGACGCGACAACGTGACCGTGGTTGTCGTCGCGGTCGACACCGACCAAGATGACGACGACGATGGCGACACCGCGCCACGTGCACACTTGTCCTGATCGACTGACCCCAGCAGACCGCCGGCGCGTCGGTCCCCCGCCGAGCACAAAGGATCGCCGATGAGTTCCCCGACGGTCACCTCGTCCCCCCGGGACGGGTGGATCTTCGTCTCCGAGGGCGACCTGCACGTGCTCGCTCGGGTCGAGGACGGGCGGCGCCCGACGCTCGAGGCGGCCGCCCACGAAGGACTGGTGGCCGTCCTGGAGGCCCTCTCCCCGGCCCTCTCGGCCCTGCCCGATTTCGCGATCGCCGACACGTCGGCCTCGCCGACGCGCGTCCTCCTTCGCGGTGAGGCGTATGCCGTGTCGGGCGCCGACACGGGGCGCGCCGAAGGTCGTCAGCCCTGGCGTGAGTTCGACGTCGCGGGCGCGGTCGAGTTGCACGCGCCCGAGCCGGCCGGACCGCGGCTGGGGTGGCAGTTGCCCTCGCGCTTCGCGACTGCCGCGGAGGCCACGACCGAGGACATCGGGCAGGACACCGAGCCGCACGAGACGGGCGACGAGGAGGTCGCCGACCTCGACGAGGCACCGCTGCCCACTCTCGATGACCCCGTGGGTCCGGTCCCGACGAAGTTGACGATGCTCGCGGACGACGACGAGCCTGCCCCCGAGCCCGAGCCCGAGCCCGAGCCCGAGCCCGAGCCCGAGCCCGAGC
>Ga0116187_1004548_pt1 | contig 12054 bp, 9 predicted proteins | sample AD_JPNNA6_MetaG_FD_89755 | JGI IMG/M metagenome (GOLD analysis project Ga0116187, IMG submission 89755) | Active sludge microbial communities of municipal wastewater-treating anaerobic digesters from Japan - AD_JPNNA6_MetaG | ecosystem: Engineered > Bioreactor > Anaerobic > Digestate | place... | reverse complement strand
TCTGTCGGGGCGAAAGGATTTGAACCTTCGACCTCTTGCACCCCATGCAAGCACGCTAGCCGGACTGCGCCACGCCCCGAGAACATGCATTATACATGCACCCCCGCCTTTTCGCAAGGGTTCGAATTTTCCACTCTAAAATTCACATAAAACACCTTCCCGTTGGAATGAACCAAAAACGGCCTGACGGCATATTCTTATTGCAAAAAATACCGCTGCAACTCATCCTTTATAAGATCCAGCGTCGCAAAAGACCTCTCCCCCACAAACTTCCCCCCCAATGCACCCGGATTGATCACACGGCTGGATCCGACCTTCTCATTCCGAAAGCGATGCGAGTGCCCATGGATGACGTAATCATAGCCGCCGCTCGTGATCCTTTTCTCCAACTCTGTCCTTTGATCGCCGTGGATCATAAAGATGCGCTTGTCAGCCAGGTTCAAATCAAGCATTTGCTCACATTCAAACCTATCCGATAACCTCTCAGCCTTCGTAGAAATGTAAAATGAATCATCGCCATTCCCAAAAGACAAAAACAAAGAAAAATCTTTGAATTCTTCCAAAAGCTCGGCCGAGATCAAATCGCCCGCATGCAAGATGACCCGGATGCCCAGTGCTCTGAAAATATCGAGGGCATAACGCACACCGGGTCGATTGTTGTGAGTATCGGTCATTAATCCAATTAGCATGTATTCTCCATTTCTGAGGGGCTATTATAATCTTCCAGTAAAAAGCTCCCTGTGGTAAACTTAATCTGGTATAAAATGTGCAATCTTTAAGTCTGACTGGAGAACCCGACATGACTTCATCACTTCAACAAGGTATCGACGCGGCAAAATCAGGCATGATGGAACAGGCCCTGGTGCATCTCAAGGATGCGATTGTTGAGGAGCCTGAAAACGCTAATGTTTGGGTTTGGCTCGCTGCCATTATTGAAGATGAAGAAAAGCAGACTATTTTCCTCAAAAAGGCCCTCGAGATAGATCCTGCCAACCGCCCGGCCCAGCGTGGGCTGGCTTTCATTGAACGTAAAAAATACATCCCGCCCAAACCTGGGGAGAAGCTTTCGGACTACACCAAGCCCATCGGCGTTTTTAAGACCCCTTCACAGGCTGCAGCAAACGTCGCTGCCTCTGCCCAGGCAGATCGCCCTGCGCCTCAGCCACAGCCTGTTGCCGTCAGCCCCCAACCGGTTGCCGCACCGCAGCCAGTTGCTACGCCTGCTGCACGCCGGCCCTGGCTGGACATTCTGCTTTACGGCTTGACTCTGACCGTTTTCATCATCATCGGGATCCTGATTGGCACCACACTCTTAAACGTTGAGATACCTTTCCTCTCCCGTCCGACCCCGGTCCTTGTGACGCAACCACCTTCTGAAGGCGTTTTTGCCCTTAACGGAGGTCAATACGCCGAGATGGAGCTCTTTTACACCCTCCCGGAAACAGAAGAAGGCATCCCACAGCTGGCCAATAAAAAACCTTCTGTCGTGATTAACGCTCTCTTCGTTACTCTCGATAAGCTGCAGTTGATAAACGAGAAGGGCGAAGCCATCCCTTACTCAGCTACTCCAGCGGAAAACAATATGAGTGTATTGGAGCCTGCGCAAGAACTAATGCCAGGGCGCTACTGTGTTGTTCTAAAATTTAACCCCGAAAAGACCGAAGCTCTTTACTGGTGTCTGAAAGTAATCGATTGATTTCCAGCCAGATGCCAATCCAATATCAAATCATCCCAGGCGACCTTTATGCATGAATTGAATACGATTCTTCAAAAAAAACTTCTTGCAGAGAAGATCAATCAGTATGTCGTTTATTCCCCATACATTGCCCGTAAAGCCAAAGCTGGCCAATTCGTGATATTGCGCCTCGGTGATGACGGCGAACGTGTGCCTATGACGATTGTTGATCACGATTCTGGCGAAGGTACCATCACCCTGATTGTTCAGACGGTCGGCAAAAGTACCATGATGCTCGAGGCTCTCCAGCCGGGAGAGATCATCCATGATGTCTTGGGTCCCCTTGGCAATCCTTCCGAGGTCAAGAATTACGGCAAAGTTGCTGTGATTGGCGGTGGTGTCGGCGCAGCGGTTGCTTATCCGGTCGCCAAAGCGCTCAAACTGGCTGGCAACCATATCACATCGATTGTTGGTGCCCGCAGCAAGGACCTCATCATCCTCAAATCGGAACTTGAACAGGTCAGTGACCGCTTTCTGCTCACAACCGACGATGGTTCTTATGGGCTGCATGGGTTTGTCACCGACCAGCTGCGCATGCTGCTTGAGGCTGGAGAACGATTCGATTACATTCTTGCAATTGGACCGCTTTTCATGATGCGAGCTGTCGCAGACCTAACCCGCCCTTATGGGATCCCAACCACCGTCAGTCTCAACACGATCATGGTCGATGGCACTGGCATGTGCGGCGGCTGCCGGGTGCAGGTGGGTGACAAGATCAAATTTACCTGTGTCGACGGTCCGGAATTCGATGGCCACCTGGTGGATTTCGACATGGTCATTCACCGCAATCGCACCTACGACGACCCTGAAGACTGTCGCCTAGACAACCAGGTTGCTGAAATTGAAATTGAGTTGCTCGAAGAGCAGGCACCTCAATCTGGCAAAGCGCGCCAGGTAATGCCCGAACTGCCTGCGCATGAACGCATCCGCAACTTTCAGGAAGTCGCGCTGGGTTTCACTCCCGAGCAAGCCCTCCTGGAAGCTGAGAGATGCCTCCAGTGCCGGAAACCCCTCTGCGTGGACGGGTGCCCGGTTTCCGTCAAAATTCCTCAATTCATCCAGCTTATCAAAGCCGGCGATCCTGTTGGCGCCGGTCGACTGATCAAGACTGATAACGCGCTGCCGCGCGTCTGTGGTCGCGTTTGCCCGCAAGCGGAGCAATGCGAGGGTGCATGCATCCTTAACCGTAAAGGCAAATCAATCGCCATCGGCGCGCTCGAACGCTATGTCTCAGATGCGCTTGCCGCCACTGAGCCTCAAACTCAGCCATCTCCAAACCGGACCACTTTCAAGGCCGCCATGATCGGTTCCGGACCAGCCAGCCTGAGCTGTGCTGGTGATCTTGCTCGGGCTGGTGTGCAGGTGACGGTTTTTGAAGCCTTCCACGATTTTGGTGGTGTTTTGCGCTATGGCATTCCGGAATTCCGCCTTCCCAAATCTATAGTCGCTCAGGAAGTCGACTCCCTTTCACAAGCGGGCGTCAAGTTCGTCCCAAACACTCTGATCGGCGCTACTTTCACCATTGACGAGTTGTTGCACGATGAGAAATTTGACGCGGTGTTCATTGGAACCGGCGCAGGCTTGCCCAACTTCCTGGGTATAGAAGGAGAATCGCTGGTTGGCGTCTATTCTGCCAACGAATTTCTGACGCGTGTCAACCTCATGAAGGCTTACGAATATCCGTACGTTGATACGCCTATCCTCAACATGCTCAATAAAACCGTGGGCGTTTTCGGGGGCGGCAACACTGCCCTCGACTCAGCCCGCGTCGCCCTGCGTCTCGGAGCAGCCAAAGTTTACATCATCTATCGCCGCACCCAAGCCGAAATGCCCGGCCGCAAAGAAGAAATCGAGCATGCCATCGCTGAAGGCGTCGATTTTGCCTACCTGAGCGCCCCGCTGGAGTTCCATGGGAATGAAGAAGGCCGGCTCACCGGCGTTCGCCTGCAAAAAATGGAGCTCGGTGAGCCCGACGCGTCCGGCCGGCGCCGCCCTGTTCCCCTTGAGGGATCGGAATACGAGCTAGAGCTTGAAATTGCCATTGTAGCCATTGGAAATGGATCCAACCCCATTATCCACCGTACAACCCCCGGGTTAAAGGTGGACAAGTGGGGGCACATCCAAGTTGACCCTGAAACCTTGCAGACCTCCATCCCGGGCGTCTACGCGGGGGGAGATATCGTCACAGGCGGTGCGACGGTCATCAAGGCGATGGGCGCCGGACGTAAAGCCGCAGCCAGCATTTTGCGGCAACTCGGCTTGGTACCGCAACCATGACCAAAATCGTGTGCCTGGGCGCAGGCAGTTCTTCCTTTGGGCAGAGCACTCTCATCACCCTCTTGCGCAGTGAGGTGCTCGAAAATGCTGAGCTTGCCCTGGTGGATACCAACCCCGAATCGCTTGCCATCATCACCGATTTCGCAAATTGGCTCAATTCCGCCTGGAACTACCAAAAAACGATTACCAGTCACATCTCCCACAAAACCGCCCTGAAAGGGGCGGATTTTGTCATCTCAGCGGTCGAGGTGCAGCCTCGCGAGCAGCTCTGGCGTGAGGATTTCGAACGTACGCTGCCGCTTGGGATCCGCCAACCTTACGCTGAAAACGGTGGACCCGGCGGCTTCGCGCATGCGGCACGCAACGTTAACACCATCCTGGGCATCGCTCACGACATGGAAGAACAGTGCCCCGATGCCTGGTTCATCAATTTCACCAACCCCATGCATCGCATCTGCTACCTGATCCATAAGTATTCGAAAATCAAAGTAGTGGGGCTCTGCCATCAGCTGGCTGCAGGTTACGCGATGGTCGCCAAAGCCCTCGCCTCGCAGTATCAGCTTTCAGGAGCCAACGACTTTCTAAGTACGCATGCTGACCCTTGCAACGATAAGCCCATGGCGCACATGGCTGCCCAGGGTTTAGAGCATTTTGCCATCAAAGCTGCCGGCCTCAATCACTTCACCTGGTTACTCGAACTAACCGACCGTAAGACCAACGAAGACCTCTATCCGCGTTTCCGCCAGGCCTGGCAGGAATTGCTTCAAAGTTTTGAACCGCTTACCCGCCGCATTTTTGACGCCTTTGGTCTTTTCCCGATCCCGGGGGATGAACATCTATGCGAGTACCTGCCCTGGATGTCCGATCCCGTTGAAAAACCGTGGGAAAAGTTTGATATCTCACTCTACGACTGGGCATACTTTGCCAAGCACCGCGACCTTATTTGGCAGCAACTCAAGCAGGATATCCTCGCAGGTGCGCCTTCGCAGGATTACACCAGCGTGCATTCGGAAGGTGCGATTGAAATCATCGAAGCGATCCTCACAGATGCCAACCTCGCCTGGGAGGCGGTCAATATTCCCAACGCTGGTCTGATCGAAGGTTTGCCTGATGATGCCATCGTTGAAGTGCCTGCAGTCATCAACCACAGCGGAATCCATGGCCAACCTATCGGCTCTCTTCCAAAAGGAATCACAGCTTTGCTGCAGCGGGAAACTGTTACAAGCCAGTTATGCATCGATTCCATCGTTAAGGGCGATCGCAAGCTGGCTCTGCAGAGCCTCTTGCTCGACCCAACCATCACCGATCTTGACCAGGCAGAACGCGTTCTCGAACAGATTCTGACCAGTTCAAGCCATTTTCTCCCCCAATTTTTCAGCTAAAGGAAACCCAATGAAAGATCCCAAAATTATTGATATTGGCGATGCACCCCGCAATCCAGACAACCTGCGCTCAGCCTTTGCTCGTGGTCTGACCGAACCGCTTTCATCCAAAGGGTGGCCGCGCTGGCTTGTCTTTGTTTTGGCACTCGTCGGTTTGGTATATGTGCTCAATCCTACCCTCGGTATCTTCGAGCTTTTTCCGGATAACCTCCCGATTATTGGCAATTTGGATGAAGGGCTTGCCTATATCCTGATCTTGCATGGATTGGTTGAGCTGTTTGAGGGCGGCAAGAAAAACAAACTCGAGTAGGAAATATTTTTAATGCGCTCGAGGCACAGGAAATACTTGCTGACCTCCTCCCAAAAAATCATCGAAAAACATTGACACGCAAAAGAAACAGGTGTAATATATTCGGCGTACATGGACGTTTGCAGTAGGAAAAGTCAACACTTTCTCGATAGTAAACCCCAAAGACAAAAATTTTAACGAGTTATTTCAGAGAGGAATATCAAGTCATGTCACAAAGAGAAGTCGGAACCGTTAAATGGTTCAATGGCGAAAAAGGTTATGGGTTTATTGCCCGCAAGAGTGGTGAGAAGGATGTCTTCGTTCACTATAGCGCCATCATCGGCGACGGTTTCAAGAGTCTGAAGGAAGATCAGGCTGTCGAGTTTAGTGTTGTAGATGGAGCCAAAGGCCCCCAAGCTCAGGACGTTCGCGTTCTCGAGTAAATCGTATCGGAATAATTTCAAATCAGGCTGAGCACTCTCAGCCTGATTCTTTTTTCCTCATAACCCAACAACTTGTTGCCAGGTTGTTTCTAAATCTATTCGCGCTTTAGTTCTCGCCGCGCATCCTTTCGGTTTACCCCCACATTCTTTCCTCTGCTGAGCTGACCTTCTTCATAATCCGACCAGTTCCCGATGTACAGGCGCGGCTTCTCGTCATGCCCAAGCGGTAGGATGTGGGTCGCAATCCTATCCAAGAACCACCTGTCGTGGCTCACCACCACGGCACATCCAGCGAACTCCTCCAACGCCTGCTCCAGCGACCGCAGCGTGTTCACGTCCAGGTCGTTGGTCGGTTCATCCAAAAGGAGCACATTCGCCCCGATTGTCAAAGTTTTCGCCAGAAAAACCCGATTTCTTTCCCCACCAGATAGCGTATCGACTGTTTTCTGCTGATCTGAACCGGTGAAGTTGAATGAAGCGCAGTACGCCCTGCCGTTAACAGTTACTTCCCCAAGCTGCAGGTTGTCCGCACCGCCTGTAATTGCCTCAAAAACTGTTGCCTTTGGGTCCAGCGTGCGCGACTGGTCTGCATAGCCCAACTTCACTGTTTCGCCCAGCCTGACAGTTCCTTTATCCGGTTCCACCAGCCCAGCAATCATCTTGATCAACGTTGATTTACCAGCGCCATTGGGACCAATGACCCCCACGATCGAACCCGGAGGGATGGAAAGGTCGAGATTCTCAATCATTTTTCGCTCACCGAACCCTTTCGAAACTCCGTTGAGCTCGATCACGATATCCCCGAGGCGTGGACCAAAGGGAATGTAGATCTCCAGGTCCTTGCGGATTTTTTCGTGTTCCTGAGAAAGCAGCTTTTCATAAGCCGTTACGCGTGCCTGACCCTTTGATTGACGGGCTTTTGGCGACATGTGGATCCAGTCCAATTCATGCTGCAAGGTACGCTGGCGTTTGCTCTCCGTCTTTTCTTCTATGCGCAGTCGCTCCTGCTTCTGTTCCAACCAGGAAGAGTAGTTCCCCTTCCAGGGGATACCGTAGCCTCGGTCCAGCTCCAGGATCCAACCGGCGACGTTATCCAGAAAATAGCGGTCATGCGTTACTGCGATGACGGTACCCTTGTAGTTTTGCAGGTGATGCTCCAGCCAGGCGACCGATTCTGCGTCCAGGTGGTTGGTTGGCTCATCCAAAAGCAAGATGTCCGGTTCGGTCAGGAGTAGCCGTGTCAGCGCCACGCGCCGCCGTTCTCCTCCCGAAAGCACCGCGATTGGCGTCTCAGGTGGAGGGCAATTTAGCGCACCCATTGCCAGCTTCAGGTTGCTGTCCAGATTCCAGGCGTCCAACCGGTCAAGCTGCTCCTGCAGGCGAGCTTGCTTCTCGATCAATTTATCAAAATCCGCGTCGGGATCAGAAAACCCTTCGTTTACCTGGTCAAACTCCGCCAACAAGTTCACGATTGGCTGAACACCTTCCTGGATAATTTCAATAACCGTTTTGGAATCATCCAGCTTTGGTTCCTGTTCGAGCAGCCCTACGGAGTAGCCCTTCGACATGGCAATCTCGCCCACGTAATCCTGGTCGATCCCTGCTATGATACGGAGCAATGTTGATTTGCCAGAGCCGTTCAGCCCCAAAACGCCGATTTTCGCACCATAATAAAATCCCAGTGAAATATCCCGCAGTACCTGCTTGTTTGGTGGGTAGATCTTCCCCACCCGCATCATTGAATAGATTACCTGAGTATCTGACGGCATTGCTTCACCTCGATTTATCCTGGCAGTATTGTAACAAAGAACCCCCCTGTTTAAAGAAAAACCTCCCTGAGGAGGTTAGTCGGGGCGAGCAGATTTGAACTGCCGACCTCACGGTCCCGAACCGTGCGCTCTATCCGGGCTGAGCCACGCCCCGCGGATGCCTATTATAGCATGCTTTTCTTTCAATTTTGGAGTCTCTTACCTTAAGAAGTCTCCATTTTTTCGGAAGCCAATGAGACTAACTGGAATGTTTTTTTGTAGGGGCACGGAACGCTGTGCCAACAACGGGTAACCACGAGGTTTACCCGTACAACAGGAGACTCTGCCGTCAAATACTTCGCAAGATCGTGAGAACAGCGAGAATAAAACCACCCACCTTAGGAATGGGCTTGCATACCCTAGTAGTATTTTAAGTAAATCCGATGAAGCACATGAACTTTGTGATAACTTGTTACTATAGAAATTGTTTATTCTGATATTTCTACTCACTGACGGAGTTTAACGCTAAAGTATTTTTCTTTCACCCATTGAAAGATTCAGAAAGAACAATTATTTCATCGTCATCTGAAAATGATTTCATTTCCAATTTATGAGGGTTTAGAACAATTCCGTAATTCGCCTTTTTGTTTGTTGCGTCTTTACCTGTTCTAAAACCAATAGCCACCTCATTTCTTCTTCTTGCCGATTCCACAATTGTGCAAAAATTTACTTCTTGGTTAAGTTCAACGTAATTGTGAGCTGATTTCAAATAAATTTCTGACCCTTCTGGATTAAAAATATCTTCAAAAACACCGCCAAGAGCTTTTCTCTCTGAAATTTGAGTAATCAATAGACTAACGAGTCTATCGCTCACAATAAAATCGTCAACTTTAGTTACTTCTGCAAGTTCTAAATTTCGAACATCCAACATCTCAGTCAATATCGAGTAATGACAGCCATTAACTTTACTCGCAATATCCCTTAAATGCAGCAATGTTATTAGCGTCTTGGAATCAGCAGTTTGTTGGGATAATCGGTCGCTAAAGCTTAGTAAGACTATGTGGTCAAAATTTGAGAGATCTAAACTATTTAATAGGTTCCTGTCTGTCGTAATGCCCCTTAGAATTTTTACATCGGCATTTATCAACTTAAGATTTTTCATGCTGTCACTATTAACAACAAGAGAGTTAGTAATAAGTATTTGAATTTGCGAATCTTTAGGAATGTAATGGTCCATCTCAAGCAATAACTGATTTGCCCGTAAATTCCATCCGATGATTAATATGTTTCCTGGTTTATCAGAGACACTATCGAAATTCCTGATGCTTTCAAAATTGATAAGATCCTGTTCATAATTACTCAAGGATATTTGGTTATCATCTTCAGCAAGAAGAATGATTTTGTCATCGCCTTTAATTACGGTTTCCATTGGCGGATTAAGAAGTGGGGATCCCTCGTTTTTCAATATTCCGAGTACGGCATTTTTCTGAAATAGGTTGAGAGTTTCCCCAAAAGTTTTTCCAACCAAACTGGGATGATTATAAAAGTACACTTCATCACCACTAAAATCCATAAGATCTGTGTAAATTGTTGATAAGCCTGGTTGAAAACACGTTTGGGCAATCATCTTAGATATAATATTTTCTGATAAAACCCATTCAACCTCATTACCCCCTACAATTTTCGCTACAGATAAGTTCTTTGCTTCACGTAACTCAGCTACGATATGAAAATCTTTAGTTTGTCGATTTGGGTTACGAATAATTGCAAGGCAAGTCTTTATTACTTCAGCGTCCGGGTCATCATTCAGAGGCGATATAACAATAATAGATTTAGCACTGTTTAAATTAAGGAGATTTAATGATATTTGGTCAATGGGTGAGCCATTTCTACAAACTATTCTAGTGGTACATTTAGAGGAGCTTTTCGTTTATTGACTCTACCATGCTAATCGTATCTAGTTCCCCCATAATAACAATACACGCATCTTGCTTATTTTGGTTAGCAATACATAATTCTTTTACAATAGTGAAGACCTTCTCATTCCAACCAAGAATTACAGTATGATTTTCCTCAACAACAAATGAGCGTCCTCTCTGTAAATTTTCGAGTCTGCTATTTAATCCATTGCTTATTACTCCTATCAATGAGCTTATTATGAAAATCCCACCTAAGGTGACAAATAACATTAAGATTCTAAAAGTCCACCCATCATCGCCAGCCATAGACCCGGCGTCCAATGTTCTCATCAGGCTTGCCCAAAACGCTTCGAAGAAAGAAAGTGAATCTGAATTTTGCGGAGCAACATGGAATAATACAGCTATTATTGAAGCAATAATAATTATTGAGAATGATGCAATGCCTAAGAAAAAAACCATTGCACTCATACCTTTAGAAAATAAGCAGTCTATTTTATAAATTAACTTTACCTTCAATGAGGGTTTCTTATCCATGAAAATATTTCTCCCAGATTAATATTATTCCTAAAGATATTCGTTGATTATATGATAAAAGGACTATTTTCTACCAAACTAGTAGACTGGTATTGCTAACTGTGAAAATCCTAATCAATTAAGGTGCTAATTCTTCATTGGAAAGGCATTAAAGCTAATGTAAAAAAGTTTAAGCTCACGATTTTCGAAGGGCTTTTGTCTTGAATTACCTGCGCAATGGTGGGGATGTTTATGCTCCAGAAATTGATGGGCTTGTCGAACCCAAATAGGGTAACAACAGGGAGATATTCCTATACCAGGAGACCTTGCGGTCAAGAACCTCGCGCGGCCTGTGCCCGCAACGAAGCGGAGGGTATCAGGAGACCGGCGAGAACAAGAAAACCACACCGTACTGATAAGCCTTGGTCCATCCGCCATTTATGAATGCTCAATGCTTATTATTTGAAGAGCAATTGCTCAAAGGAAGGGTATCAAGTAGGGGCACGGCACGCCGTGCCAACAACGGGTAACCACGGGGGGTTACCCCTACAACAGGAGACTCTACCGTCAAATACTTCGCACGGCCTGTGCCCGCAGCTAAGTGAATAAGTATGAGGACACCGGCAAGATCATGGTTCTAAGAATGCAGCAAAAACAAGTCTGTATCCCGTTTCAACCCATTCCTATATTGCCCCGGTGCGGCCAAATTGCCTTTCCAGCAGGTTCACGCTCAGGTGGATCATCGTCGGTCTGCCGTGCGGGCAGGTACGCGGCGACTGGCTGGATTCCAGGTTGAGCAGCAGGTTGCGCTGTTCCTCCTCCGACAATATCTGTCCGGCTTTCACCGCCATGCGCTTACAGACCCGTGCCGCAACCCGGGCTTCCACCTCCGCCATTAACGGGGTTTCATCTTCCTCAAACGCATTAACAACCGCCTCAATCGCAAGACGCGGGTCGGTTCTTTCCACGACAATCGGGACTGAGCGGATTACAAATGCGTTGGGTCCAAAGGGCTCGATCTCAAAGCCCAGGTTAAGCAAAGCCTCAAGCTGCTGCTCCAGAATGCCCGCCTTTTCCGGTGTCAGTTCCACCACCACGGGGTCCAACAGTGCCTGAGAGGGAATGGCATTGGCATTGAATTGTGCCATCAGCTGGTCAAACAGCACCCGCTCATGCGCAGCGTGCTGGTCGATCAGGTAAAGTCCGTCTGGACCTTCGGCGATCAGGTAAGTGGATGCCACCTGTCCCACCAAACGCAGTAGCGGCAAGTGGCTGCCCGGCAACGTTGGCTGCGGTTGTGCGGTTTCAAACTCAGATCCTGTTCCAAGCTCTCCCTCGCGGGCTGCTTCATTCGTATCATCAGCACCAATGAAGCCGCTTTGCTGCCAACTTGGCCCTGCCGTTTCAGGCAGGCTCCTGCCCCATAATCTCGTTGTGTTCAGATCAGGAATGGGGGTGAAAGCCAGTAATCCCCGGCGGATCGCCCTCTGCACGCCGCTAAAAACCGCATCCTGGTCTCTGAAGCGCACTTCCGCCTTGGCAGGATGCACATTCACGTCCACCAGTTCCGGAGGAATAGTGACGAACAAAACTGCTACCGGGTAGCGTCCCACCATCAGCATGGTGTTGTAAGCCCGAATCACCGCCGAAGTCAGCACCGGGACCTGCACCCAGCGACCATTTACAAAAACTGTGATGTCTATCGCTGACTCGCTCCAACCGAAAAGACATCACAGTTTTTGTAAATG
>Ga0116187_1004546_pt1 | contig 12064 bp, 5 predicted proteins | sample AD_JPNNA6_MetaG_FD_89755 | JGI IMG/M metagenome (GOLD analysis project Ga0116187, IMG submission 89755) | Active sludge microbial communities of municipal wastewater-treating anaerobic digesters from Japan - AD_JPNNA6_MetaG | ecosystem: Engineered > Bioreactor > Anaerobic > Digestate | place... | reverse complement strand
GCAACTTGCCGGCCATTATAAAGTTCGTTTTCCTCTCCGTTATCCTTACCATCACTTCCGATTGTTCTCTTCCCATTATCGTGTCTATTTCAAAGTCTCCGAACCGGCTCCCGTCAGCCTGCGCGGGTCTTTGCCGAATGCTTTTTCGGTTGGGGATGCCTTTGACGGAACCCACAGGCCTTTTGCGGTGTTTGAGCTTGTGTCGGCAATGCTTATACAGGTCACCGCCGGAACACTTTCCGTTTGATCCATTCAGGCGTAACTCGGTTCCCGGACTAACGCTCCTTTCGATCCTGTGCCAAACGCCAAGAGTAACGACCATGCCGGTTACTGTTGCGCCGAATTTCCCCGGATACCGTTGAAGGACTGACTCCTATGGATCTTGCAATCACTCTCCGGCTTGTACCTTTTTGTTTACCTAAATAAATAGCGTACCTTTGCTCTGAAGTTAACTGTTTGTACTTCACAAGCAACATAATAGTTAATTTCTGGGAGACTTCGGTCTCCTTTTTCATGTATGTTGCTATTTGACTCTCTTCGGGAGTTACGCGCTCCCGGCTGTTAGGCAAACCCCGGCGGTATTTTTCATGAATTGTTTTAAATAATCCTTTCAAAAATCTTAACCGGGATGTTGCACTTCTATGTTGAACTTAGTGGACCAGGACATGAAAAAATTGATTTTCAGCCGATTTCCCCTCTCGAAAAAGGCAGTGTTGGGCATCCCACCTAGCGCTGTAGACAATAGGTTTTAATGTGTGCGTTTTGCTTCAATTGAAAGCTTCTTTCGGGAGAATGTTCCATTCGTTCTTTAGCAATAGGTAACGGGTGTTTTATGTAGAATTATTCCAAATAGAAAAAGAAACATAAATATTTAAAGAAATAATTCTTTAATAAGGAAGAAATACACTACATTTGTAAGGATGCGTCTGCTTCGAAAACCCCGAACCCCGATTTTGATGGTTTACAAGTCACTGAAAATCAAGGTTTGTTTTGAATCACTTTTAGCAAAAAAAACTTTTCGGAGGGGACTCAAGGATGAAATGCGTGTTTAGTCAAATGATTGTTAATCTGTTACAAATCTTAAAGGTTGATTTTGTTTAATAAAAAATATGGGTATGGAAACACAGACAAACGCTCCGGTTTCAGGAGAAATACTCGATAAGATCATCGAAAAGCACCGTGGAAAGCCCGGGATGTTGCTCACTACCCTGGAAGAAGCACAGGAGAAAAACCCCCTGAAGTATCTTCCGGGTGAAACGCTAACCGAAATATCGAAAAAACTCAAGGTGCCGTATACACAGGTCTACAGTGTAGCCACGTTTTATTCCTTCTTTAATTTAAAGCCCCAGGGCAAGCATTCGATTGTCGTTTGCCGCGGCACGGCGTGTCACACGAAAGGTTCAAAAGCCTTGCTGGATGATATAGGAAAAATTTTAGGTATTAAACATACCGGCGATGATGCCGAATCATCCTACACTACTCCCGATAACCTGTTTACTATCAGAACGGTGTCCTGCTTCGGACAATGCGCGCAATCGCCCGTCGTGGCCATAGACAATGTTATTTACAGCAACATGAATTCCCGGAAATTGCTGAAAATCCTCAGCAACTATACCCTATCGCTATGAAACCGTCCGAAATTGAAATTTTAAGAAAGCAGCACAAGGAAAGGATTCTTCCGGCAACTCCCATGATTTTGGTTGGAATGGGGACCTGCGGTATCGGTAACGGAGCCGGTGCGGTTTATCATCATTTCGAAAAGCAGCTGTCGGAGAATAACATCGATTGTAAACTCAAGCGGACCGGTTGCTTCGGTTTCTGCGCCGAAGAACCGATGGTGATGCTCTATCAGCCGGGCAGGCCCATGCTGGTCTACAGTAAAGTGGATGAGAGGGATGTGAAGCGAATCATGGATAACTTGCAGAAAAACAAACTGTACAAAAACAAGCTATTGTGCCGTATCGATGAATGGGATTTCCTGACTTCGGAGGTGGAATTTGGAAAGGGTTACGAAGATATTCCTCACTGGGATGAGGTGCCTTTTTTTAAGGGGCAGAAGAAAGTGGTGTTACGCCATGCCGGCCTTATCGACCCCGAAGACATTCTTGATTATATTGCTGTGGGAGGATATAATGCCCTGGTAAAAGCGATTATGGGTTACAAGCCGACAGAAGTGGTCGATCAGGTCATGGTGTCGAAACTGCGTGGTCGGGGAGGAGCAGGTTTCCCTACGGGAGTAAAATGGTCAATCATGCAGAAACAGGATGCCCGGCAGAAATATATTATCTGCAATGCCGATGAAGGCGACCCGGGCGCGTATATGAACCGGAATGAGATTGAAAGCGATCCGCACATGCTGCTCGAAGGTATGATGATAGGTGCTTACGCCATGGGAGCGAGTGAGGGCATCGCATACGTGAGGGCAGAGTATCCGCTTGCCGTAAAGCGGCTTCGGACGGCTATCGAGCAAGCCGAACAACTCGGGCTTTTAGGTGAAAATATATTGGGTACCGGCTTTAGTTTTAAGATGGATATTGTTGAAGGGGCCGGAGCGTTCGTTTGCGGTGAAGAGACAGCATTGATTGCTTCCATCGAAGGGAAGGCGGGCCGGCCGCTTCCGCGTCCGCCTTATCCTGCCAACAAAGGGTTGTACGGTAAACCTACCAACATCAACAATGTGGAAACCTGGTGCAACGTGCCGGTCATCATCGAAAAAGGTGCCGAGTGGTTCACCACTATGGGGACGGAAAGAAGTCCCGGAACAAAAGTGTTTTCGTTGGTAGGAAAAGTGAAAAATACGGGGTTGGTAGAACTCCCTCTTGGGTCAAAATTGGAACAATTTGTGTTCAATATCGGGGAGGGTACGGGAACTTCCAAACGGGTAAAGGCCGTGCAAACCGGCGGGCCGTCCGGCGGTTGCATCCCGCTGGAGTTTTTTTCAACCCCGGTGGATTACGAGTCACTTGCGGGCATTGGAGCCATCATGGGTTCGGGAGGAATGGTGGTAATGGATCAGGACAATTGCATGGTGGACGTGGCTCGCTATTTTCTGGAGTTCAATGCAGGAGAATCGTGCGGGAAATGTACACCCTGCCGTGAAGGTACGGCACAGGCACTGGCTATTCTCACCCGCATCACCCAGGGGCAAGGGACGTTCGCCGATTTGGCCGTCCTGGAGTTGCTCAGCGGTGTTATCAAAGATTCTTCGCTTTGCGCTCTCGGGCAGACCGCCCCTAATCCCATTCTGACCACGTTAAAATATTTCCGGCACGAGTATGAAGAACACATCCGGGAGAAACGGTGTCATGCAGGGACGTGCGAATCGCTTTTCATGGCTTTGTGTGAAAACAGCTGCCCGCTGCACATGAATATTCCGGGCTACATCGAGCTGATTAAGGAAGACCGTGTGGAAGAAGCCTTTGAGCTTACGCTGCGCGATAATCCCCTGCCGGGAACGATAGGAAGGATTTGCCACTTCCATTGCCAAATGCGTTGCCGTCGTGAAATGCTGGACCAGCCGGTTTCGCAAGGCGAAATCCACCGATACCTGGCAGATACCATGTATCAGCTCGGAAAAGAGAATGAAATCTACAATAAACTGGTTAAAGAAAGACTTCCTGCTACCGGAAAAAGGATTGCCATTGTAGGTGCCGGGCCCGCAGGACTTACGGCGGCCTTTTACCTGGTGCGACTGGGCCATGATATCACCGTTTACGAGGCTTTGTCCGAAGCCGGGGGAGTAGCGCGTTTCGGTATACCGAATTATCGTTTGCCGAAAGATGTGTTGAGGAAGGAAGTCCGGCTGATAAAAAAACTGGGTGTGAAGTTCAGGTTCAACCAGCGGCTGGGCGACAATCTTTCCCTGGCCGAGCTGAAAAATGAGTTCGACACCATTTATCTGGCGATAGGCGCGTGGAAAGATATCGATTTGAAAATTCCGGGAGAAGATGCAAAAGGTGTTTTTGCAGGAACAAAAATTTTGGAAGAGATTGCGCTGGGTAAAATACCGAAAGTGGGTGAGCGGGTCGTTATTGTCGGCGGCGGGAACGTGGCCATCGATACAGCCCGGAGCCTGTTGCGACTGGGAAAGGATGTGACTATCGTTTACCGGCGGGAAAAAGGGGATATGCCTGCCAACGCCGTGGAGATATCGGAATCGGAAGAAGAAATGATCAACTATCGTTTTCTGGCTTCTCCCAGCGGGATTATTACGGGTAAATCGGGCAGAGTAAAAGCGTTACGCGTAGAGAAGATGTCGCCTGGAAGCATCGATTCTTCCGGAAGAAAGAAACCGGTTTCCACCGGAGTATTTGAAGAAATTCCGTGTGATGCTGTTGTGCTGGCTGTTGGTGAACGGGTCGATTCCGGGTGCCTTGCCGAAAACAATATGGAGCTTACCCGGGACGGGCGCATAGTTATTGATCCGTTCACTTTCCAAACATCCGACCCGCAAATCTACGCCGGCGGAGATGCGGTAAGCGGCCCCTCGACGGCGGCAGAGGCGATGGGGATGGCGAAGAAAGCCGCTGCAGCGATGGACAGGGCATTGACGGGTGAAAACCGGTTTTACCGGCTCTCTCGTCCGTTTAATTACCGGAATGTTGTGCCCGCAAATCCAAAACCGGCTTCGAAGAATGTTCCGAGAAGACTTTCGGTGAAAGACCGGGTGAACAATTTCAACGAGATTTCTTTCGGATTTACGGGCGAGCAGGCCCGCAATGAGGTGGAAAGATGCCTGAGGTGTGACGTGAAACATTAATCTGAAAAAGCTGTATTATGGAAATTAACATCAATAACCGGCCTGTTCAGGTAGCTGAAGGAACAACCGTTTTGGAAGCATGCCGTTCTGCGGGTATAGACGTCCCTTCGTTGTGTTACCTGAAAGATGTATCGCATAATGCGTCGTGCGGCGTTTGTGTGGTGGAAGTGAAAGGAGCTAAATCGTTATTGCGCTCGTGTATTACCCAGGTTACCGAGGGGATGGAGATTTCTACGAACAGCCCGCGGGCGATGCTGGCAAGAAAAGTAAATGTTGAGTTATTGCTGGCCAATCATCCGCAGGACTGTCTGATTTGTGACCGCAACGGAAGCTGCGAATTGCAGGAGCTGTCCCATGCCTTAGGAATTAAAGACAGGCGATTCGTTCGCACCAGGAAAGGGCAATTGAAAAAAGACGAAACATCGCTTTCGCTGGTGCGTGATCCGGAAAAATGCATCCTGTGCGGCCGTTGCGTTGCCGTTTGCAGCCAGATGCAGGGCGTAAAGGCGATCGATTTTTCGGGACGGGGATTAAAAAGCAAAATTTCCACTTTCCTCGATTCGGGACTGGGACTTGTGGCCTGTTCAAATTGTGGGCAATGCGCCCTGGTTTGTCCCACAGGAGCTATAACGGAGAGAAGTTCGGTAAGCGAAGTCTGGTCGGCTTTACAAGATCCCGGAAAGATTGTTCTGGTACAAACCGCGCCGGCTGTGCGTGTCGGAATAGGAGAGGCTATGGGAATGCCCTACGGCAGCCTGGTTACGGGCCAAATGGTTGCCGGATTACGCCGGCTTGGCTTCTCGAAAGTGTTCGATACTAATTTTGCTGCCGACCTTACCATTATCGAGGAAGGAAACGAGTTGCTTCACCGCATCAAAACGGGTGGGGAGTTACCGATGATCACTTCCTGTTCGCCTGGATGGATCAAGTTTGTCGAAGATTTTTATCCGGATTTGTTGAGGCACCTGTCCACCTGTAAGTCACCACAGCAGATGTTTGGTGCGGTGGCAAAAACATATTATGCCGAAAAAACGGGCGTCGATCCGAGAAACATCGTAGTGGTTTCCATCATGCCTTGTACGGCCAAGAAATATGAGGCAAAACGTCCGGAAATGGATGGGGCATTCCATTACTGGAAAGAGAAACTAAAGCTGAAAGATGAGGAGCATTTTTTCGATGTGGATTTTTCACTTACCACGCGTGAGCTGGCACGTATGTTCAGCGAAGCGGGAATAAATTTTTCCGGTCTCCCGGAAGAACGGTTCGACAGCCCACTGGGTGAATCAACCGGTGCCGCCGCAATATTTGGTGCTACCGGAGGGGTGATGGAGGCGGCACTCAGAACAGCTTATGAGTTGTATACCGGTAAAACGCTGTATGATGTTAATTTCACATCTGTACGGGGTTTTCAGGGAATAAAAGAGGCGGACATAAATTTGAACGGAACGGTCATTAAAGTAGCTGTCGCGCATACACTCAAGAACGCCGGAATTTTGTTGGAACAGATCAAAAATGGCACATCGCCCTACGTGTTCATTGAAGTGATGGCATGTCCGGGAGGCTGTATCGGCGGCGGCGGACAACCTATCCCCACTAATGCGGAAACGCGTGAAAAACGTGCTGCGTCTATTTATTATGAAGACGATCATAAAGTGATACGGAAATCGCATGAAAATCCGGAGATTATCACAATATATGCCGACTTCTTTAAAAAACCACTGGGTGAGAAGTCGCATCACTTACTCCACACCCACTATAGGGAGAGGGAGTATTAAATTTCAGCACGCTAAGTTGAATTTAGGATATCGATACGGAAAGGTAGCATGGAGGAGCATAAATATGAGGAATACATTAATAATTTATAGCTATTTTATATATTTTTTTTGATCTGAGGATACATGGAGTTGGTATGGAGTTGATATGGAGTTGGTACGGAGTTGGTATGGAGGAAAGTGTATGGAAAAATTCGGCACAAATAAATACTTGTTTTCATTCGATAATATTTGATAACTTAATTGGTTTTTGATGAATAAAAGGTGCATTGAGAGAGTGAAGAGAAAGAAGGATAGCGAATATCGGATTGAGAAATTGAGAGGAATCGGGCTTTTGATGAGTTTATTTCGAATTCGATGAAAAAGAAAAAAGACTGTCCCAAAAATTGGACAGCCTCTTTCGATATTTAGTGTAACTTTTGATTAATATCCTCTGATGGCTTTGATGCCGGGAAGCACTTTCCCTTCGATCATTTCGAGCAGAGCACCGCCGCCGGTGGATACATACGAAACCTGATCGGCCAGACCGAATTTGTTGATGCAGGCCACCGAGTCGCCACCACCTACCAGGGAATAAGCACCTTTTTTAGTGGCTTCGACGATGGCGTCGGCAACGGCACGCGATCCATGATCGAAATTATCGAATTCGAATACGCCAACAGGGCCATTCCAAAGAATAGTTTTGGAGTTTTTGATCACCTCTGCGAAGATTTTTTCGGATTCGGGACCGATATCCAATCCTTCCCAACCGTCGGGAATATCGTTTACGGGAGCAAAAGCTGTTTTTGCATCGTTGCTGAAGCTGTCCGCAATCTTGGCATCGGTAGCCAAAACGAGATTCACCCCTTTTTCTTTGGCAAGATCCACGATCTCGAGGGCAAGCTGGAGTTTGTCGTCTTCCACAATCGAGTTTCCGATTTTTCCGCCAAAGGCTTTTGTAAAAGTATAGGTCATGCCGCCTGCAAGGATGAGATTGTCCACTTTTTCGAGCAGTTTTTTGATGATGTCGATTTTTGAGGAAACTTTTGATCCACCCATGATGGCAGTGAAAGGACGTTGAGTGTCGTTCATCACCTTTTCGACAGCCATGATTTCGTTTTGCATGAGGTAGCCAAACAGTTTGTGATCGGCATCGAAATAGTCGGCAATGAGCGCCGTTGAGGCATGCGCACGGTGAGCAGTTCCGAATGCGTCATTCACATATACATCGGCATAGGACGCCAATTTTTTGGTAAATTCTTTTTGCGATTCCTTAATGGCCTTTTTTGCAGCAGCGATTTCTTCTTCGGTAGCCGTTTCGGGCAATCCAACCGGCTTGCCTTCCTCTTCGGCATAGAAGCGAAGATTTTCGAGCATCAAAGCCTGACCCGGTTTCAATGCCGCAGCTTTAGCCGCAGCTTCGTCACTCATGCAATCATTTGCAAAGTCCACATCCACTCCCAATAATTCGGAGACACGTGGAAGAACGTGTCGAAGTGAATATTTTGCAGTGGGACCTTTGGGACGGCCGAGATGAGAACCTATAATCACGCTGCCTCCATCCTGCAAAATTTTTTTCAGAGTAGGCATCGCTGCGCGAATACGTGTATCGTCGGTAATGTTGAAATTCTCATCCAGTGGAACATTGAAGTCCACACGAACAAATGCCTTTTTACCGGCGAAATTGAAAGAATCCATAGTTTGCATAATGCTTGTGTTTTATATTTGTGAGTAAATTGTTACCTAAAAACAAACGTCGATACGAAACCTATTTTACGCCACAAAGATACTAAAATGTTGTCATTCATTCGATCAATTTTTTCTCTTTTTTCATTCACCTCGAATAGAATAGAGAGATGAAAATTAGACAACATATAATCATATTGATCGTAAAATATGCAGAATGAAGAAAAAAATGCCTTTCGAAAAAATAAACCATAACAATTTGAAAACCCATCGATCGATTGTTTTACTCAAACCTTTTTTGTACTTTTGTACCGATTAATCAGGCATAAACGAATGCCTTCCATCATTCGATAATTTTTACATTTTCAGCATAAACAATGTTCGATAAACCTCTTCACCTTGTCCTGGAAGACGGGACAACCTTCGAAGGAAAGTCATTTGGTTACGAACGCCCCGTTGCCGGCGAAGTTGTTTTCAGCACAGGCATGGTGGGCTACGTCGAAAGCCTTTCCGATCCATCGTATCTCGGTCAGATTTTGACGCTTACCTATCCGCTCATTGGCAATTACGGCGTTCCTGACGATGTTTCCCAAAACGGTATTTCTACTTTTTACGAATCGGAAAAAATACAGGCTTCCGGCCTTATTGTTTCCGATTTTTCGTTTGAATACAGTCATTGGAATGCAGTAAAAAGTCTGCACGAATGGCTGGTCGAAAACAAAGTTCCTGCCGTTTACGGCATCGATACGCGCGAGTTGACCAAACTTGTTCGCGAGAAGGGAACGATGCTCGGTAAACTGGTTTTCCCCGATGAAGAAGATATCCCGTTTGTCAATCCCGATGATGAAAATCAGGTGGCAAAAGCGTCCTGCAAAGAAGTGATTACGTATGGCAATGGCAGTCATAAAGTAGTTTTGGTAGATTGTGGGGTAAAAAATAATATTATTCGCTGTCTGCTCAAACGCGATACGACGGTGGTTAGAGTTCCCTGGAATTATGATTTCACTCAGATGGAATACGACGGTTTGTTTATATCCAACGGACCGGGCGATCCGACTTATTGCAAACCGACCATCGAAAATATTCGCAAAGCAATGGCTGCAGATAAACCTATTTTCGGCATCTGCATGGGCAATCAGTTGCTTTCGCTGGCAAGCGGTGCGAGCATTTACAAACTGAAATACGGCCACAGAAGCAGTAATCAGCCTGTGCAATTGATGGGAACACAGCGGGCATTTGTTACCTCTCAAAATCATGGTTTTGCGGTGGATAGCAAGACGCTTTCTTCCGATTGGGAACCACTTTTTGTCAATATGAATGACGGAACGAACGAAGGGGTTCGTCATAAAACAAAGCCCTGGTTTTCGTCGCAGTTCCATCCCGAAGCCGCTGCCGGACCAATCGATACCGAGTTTTTGTTCGACGTGTTTATGCGGACACTGGACGAAAAAAATCCTTCGATACCTCGTCTGATTGAGGAAGAACTCGATGCCAAATTGGTGGTAAAACATCCGGCTCCGGATTTTGAAAAGGGACAAATCAAAAAAGTACTCGTACTGGGTTCGGGTGCACTCAAAATAGGGGAGGCCGGTGAATTCGATTATTCTGGTTCGCAGGCCCTCAAGGCGTTGAAGGAAGAATCGGTGGAAACCATTCTTATCAATCCGAATATTGCTACGGTGCAAACCTCGGAAGGCATTGCCGATAAAGTATATTTCTTGCCGGTTACGCCGTTTTTTGTGGAACGGGTGATCGAAAAGGAGCGTCCCGATGGCATTTTCCTGTCGTTTGGCGGGCAAACGGCACTCAATTGCGGCGTTGCTCTTTTCCGCAACAAGGTGCTCGAAAAATATAACGTGCGGGTGTTGGGAACCCCTGTTCAATCCATCATCGATACGGAAGATCGTGAAATTTTCAACCAAAAGCTTTCGGAAATCGGTGTAAAATACATTAAAAGTGAGGCGGTTACCAATCTCGATGATGCTTTGCACGCCGCCAACCGATTGGGTTATCCTGTCATCGTGCGGGCTGCCTATGCGCTGGGCGGATTGGGAAGCGGCTTTTGCGATAATGATGAAGAACTGAAAATGCTTGTGGCGAAGGCATTTAATTTTTCGCCACAGGTTTTAATCGAAAAATCGCTCAAAGGCTGGAAAGAAATTGAATATGAAGTGGTTCGCGACCGCTACGACAATTGCATTACGGTTTGCAACATGGAAAATTTCGACCCGCTGGGCATTCACACCGGCGAAAGCATTGTTGTTGCGCCCTCGCAGACGCTATCGAACAGCGAATATTTCAAGCTTCGCGAATTATCCATCCGCATCATTCGCCACATCGGAATCATTGGCGAGTGCAATGTGCAGTATGCTTTCGATCCTGCATCGGAAGATTATCGGGTGATAGAAGTGAATGCCCGTCTCAGCCGTTCGTCGGCACTCGCTTCCAAGGCAACCGGATATCCGTTGGCTTTTGTTGCTGCCAAATTGGGATTGGGTTACGGGCTTCCCGAACTAAAAAATTCGGTTACTAAGGTTACGTCTGCCTTTTTTGAGCCGGCTCTCGATTACATTGTCTGCAAAATTCCGCGTTGGGATTTGGCAAAATTTCACGGTGTCTCGCGTGAATTGGGCAGCAGCATGAAATCCGTAGGTGAAATCATGTCCATCGGGCGCACTTTCGAAGAAGTGTTCCAAAAAGGGCTGCGCATGATTCAGCAGGGAATGCATGGTTTTGTCGGCAACAAAGATTTGTTTACCGATGAGTTGGACAAAGAACTGAGTGCTCCCACCGATAAGCGCGTTTTCTATCTCTCGCAGGCTCTGCAGCAGGATTACTCGGTGGACAGACTGTATGAGTTAACCAAAATCGACAAATGGTTTCTTTACAAACTGAAATATATCGTAGAGATTGCCCGTGAAGTGGAGCAATACAATACGCTGGAAGAATTTCCGACGGAATTGTTCCGAGAAGCAAAACTGAGAGGATTTTCCGATCATCAAATCGAAAAACTGATTTTCAAAAAATCGCTTTCGGATGATACGGTACGCAACAACCGCATCGGTAGAGGCATCAAACCGGTTGTCAAACAAATTGATACCTTGTCGGCTGAATATCCGGCCCAAACCAATTATCTGTATCTTACCTACAATGGTACGGCAAACGATGTCCGGTATCTGGGCGACCATCGCTCGGTTATCGTGCTGGGTTCAGGCGCTTACCGAATCGGTTCGTCCGTCGAATTCGACTGGTGCTCGGTGAATGCCCTGAATACGATTCGCAAGGAAGGTTATCGTTCGGTGATGATCAATTATAATCCCGAAACGGTTTCCACCGATTATGACATGTGCGACCGTCTGTACTTCGACGAACTGAGTTATGAACGCGTTCGCGATATTATCGAACTCGAAAATCCGAAAGGCATTATCGTGTCGGTTGGAGGACAAATCCCGAATAATCTTGCCGTTCGTTTGGATAAGGCAGGTGTCCCCATTCTGGGCACTTCGGCCGATTCCATCGATAATGCGGAAGATCGCCACCGATTCTCGGCCATGCTCGACCGATTGGGTATTGATCAGCCTCGCTGGCGAGAAGTAACTACTTTTGAAGATATCCGCGAATTTGTGGATGAAGTTGGATTCCCGTTGCTGGTTCGACCTTCGTATGTCCTTTCGGGTGCGGCCATGAATGTTTGTTCCAACAACGAAGAACTGGAACGTTTTCTTACGATGGCTGCCGAAGTTTCGAAGGAACATCCTGTGGTCGTTTCCGAATTTATCGAACATGCCAAGGAGATAGAAATCGATGCGGTAGCACAAAATGGCGATCTGGTGGTATATGCCATTTCGGAACATGTGGAATTTGCAGG
>Ga0116187_1004505_pt1 | contig 12141 bp, 7 predicted proteins | sample AD_JPNNA6_MetaG_FD_89755 | JGI IMG/M metagenome (GOLD analysis project Ga0116187, IMG submission 89755) | Active sludge microbial communities of municipal wastewater-treating anaerobic digesters from Japan - AD_JPNNA6_MetaG | ecosystem: Engineered > Bioreactor > Anaerobic > Digestate | place... | reverse complement strand
GGATTTTTAATCCCCCTGGCTTCTCCTGTATGACCTTCTTCTACTTAAACCTGAGATGTTTCCTGTTTGTTCAGCCTCATCTATGGTGAAAAAAGCCATGTGGATTACGTTGTCTTCGTTTATAAGTGCAGAGCCTACCTTTTGTTTACCCTCAAACCTTATGTCCCATCCAAGACCCACTGATTTGTGCTTTGTATATGTACATGTGGTTATATCTTTTAAAAACATATGTGCATCAGAAGCATCGGGTTCTTTTTTATCCTTTTTCCTCACAAGGATTGCCTCTATGGCACTGCTTTTTATGAGCTTGGGGTGTAAAACAGAATAGGCGGATTTAGATGAGATTACATCAAAGCCCATGAGTTCACCGTTTATAAATACCATCAAACCATTCTGGTCTACCTGGACATTAAAGGCCTTTATGTAGTCGTTTATATCCTTTTCCTTTGATTCAAAGACATCCTTCATGGCAGATGTCCTTGAATGGACGCCGGCATTTCTGGATAGATCTTCTATGTCATCCCATACCTCTGACTGGTTGGACCTGTAGGTACCTGTGGTACGGATATTCATCATCACTGAGCGTGCCTTTTTCCTCTTTATGTTGTATGCCATCATAACATCAGAATCCTTAAACTCATGGGATGTGTATGACCATCTGCCCTGCTCTGTGCAGCTTACAGGGATTATTACCTCACTTTTTGCCCCTATTAAGACCGTGGTATTTAGTACCCTGTTCTGCTTGGCGCCTGTCAGTTCCTCACCGTCCAGTAAAAGGATGTCTTTATCACCCATGTTTATGACCTTGAGTTCAGGGACACTGCCTGACTCTGAGACCTCCTTCACCGTAAGTACCTTTAAATCCATAGCCTCTTTTATGTTATGTAATGGCCGTTTCCTTCTGCAAAGACAGGTATGATGGCAAGGTTTTCGTATGAGATGATTTCACCGAGCCTTATCTTATCTATGAAGTCCTCCAGATACTTCTCCATGATATCTACCCCCTTATGGTTATTTAAGCTGTGTTAATTATAAACTATGAAGATGACAGCAGTATGTCAGGAAGAGGGAAGATTTTTTATAATTTATGTTTTTTTGATAAAAGGTCACTGGTGAGGGTTTTTTGGAATATGCATATCCTTTTTGTCTATATATTAATAGTGTAGATTTAAACGTCTCTATTATTCAATATCAATCCCCAACTGTCTTAATGATTCTTTTATATTCTCGTATTCATGTTTTGGTATTTCTCCGTTTGATGCCTTTATCTCGATTGAGAGTGTCTCAAATTTCATTTGAAGAAAGTTTAATATCCTTGAAACATCAGTCACTTTCCCTTTTGGAATATTGAATAATAGATTTACATGTTCTAATGTATCCTTAACTTTTTGAATTGCAGGCCCTTCTTTTTTATCCTCCCCTCTGAAATGCTTTTCTGATTCACCCTTTTCATCTTTTATAAACCCAGGCTGACCAGAAGGAGTTTTGTATTCATTTTTTTCTTTTGATTCTTTACATATTGTTTCACTGATAATAATTTCACTTTCGCTAAAGCCCATCCTTGCCTTTTCCTTAAAATATCTGCATACAGGTTGACTGTTTTCTAACTCCCCCAGACCAAATATGCCCTTTTCAACGCCATCCGAAATCGCCCTCTCAAGGACGCCTTTATCTACAATTCTTGGCTCACCAGGTGTCCTGTATCCAGCATTTAGAATCTGCTGTGTGAAAACAAACTGATTTTTGCCTAAGTACCTCTCCTTTATTACAAGAGGGACAAGCTGTTCAATGATCTCGTTGTTTGATTTCAGTTTATCATATACCTCTTCATCAATAGATTTCTGCATACCGTAGGTAGGAATACCAAGGTCATCCTTTTTATAACCATCCCTTGTGGGTATTGCAACATGTCTGTAGAGTCTGCGAAGGGCTTCTTTCAAATCCCCTTCCAATTTTTTGAGTTCAGTTCTTATCCCTTTTCTTTGTTCATCGGAAAGCGTGAGGGTCTTATCGTTGTCTATTGCCTGATAAGCCTTATACCTCTTTAATTGAGTTTCAAAGCCTGGCCGTTCAATCTCAGAAGGCAACAGGAAAAATACAATATTACAATTCACCCTTGGGCTTGCACCCTTGGTTTTGATAATCCCTTCTATTACCTCACGCCTTTCTTCTCTTAATATCACAAGTTTTAATTCATCTGTGTCAGGTATTGACGAAGAATTTTCTTCCCACATAAAAACCTTAAACCTGTTACCATGAATACTGTCTTTTAATAAATCATTCTCCAGCTTTGTAATCTCTTCATCCTTTACATTTTCCATCTTTGTTAAGATGATGCGATTTATATTGGGCTGGTTGGAGAAGAAATACTTATCGCCTTGAAATTGGAAGTAAAAAAGCCTGCCTTTTAGCTGTTCAACAGCCTCAGCAACTACGCTTGAGGGGTTATTAAGAGTTGTTGCAGAACGTTTTATCTCTGTTAAGGTTGCACCCCGTTCTGTCCCACCGGAGAAAGAATGGAGAAAAATCGTTGTTGCAGCTCTTGTAGCAAGCTGAAGCCCTTTATAGGCATCCCCTAAATTCTGATCCACCTTCTTACTTCCTGCATCGGCATCGGTTATATCCTGGGCAACAACACTGTTATACTCTGTTCCAATGTGCTTCAACAGTTCCTGCCTTATCTCCTGAGAAGATAGATTAAAATCGGAAAGCGAAATATATGGTATATTTTTACCCTTAACAGAATCAATAACCAGTGAAAGCAGTCTTAATACACCTCTTGTTCTCTGAAATGTGGGAAAACTACCCCATCTATGGTAAAGGATATCAATTACCTCAGGTAAAAAGGGATAGGAATCTAAAAATCTATCCCTGTATTCAGTAGGCTCCATCCCTGCGGGAAGAAGATTCTCTTTCTGGGCATATTCAATAAAACTCTTGATTATATTTTCTGCTTCTTCTGTGTCCATTGACGTAAAGAGTCGCCTGCGGATAACTTTTGCAATCTCCGATTCCTGCACAGGTGTATAAATCTTTTCAACTCTGCCTGATACTTTCTGCAACTGTGAAAATAGACGTTCAGCAGACTGGTCATAATGTTCAATCACACTTGATGGAAGTGTTACAATAAGACATGCTTTTTCAAGAAATCCTATTGTTTCAGTGAGTTCCTGCATAAATGCCATTGTCTGGTCGGCAAGGGTATTATCCTCTACCTTTACACCAGCAGCCTTTGTCATATACTCAAGCACTTCATCCATAAGGATAATCAATGGCTGATAGTTTATGATTAAATCTTTTATCCTGTCCCTTCCCGGTGCTGTTAATTCTGTGAAATTTTCATTTTTCCCTGTAAGTTGTTTTTCTATAATGCTCCACAGGGTGTTTTTTGCATCAAGGGCAGTTCCCACAACAACAACACAGTTTGCCTTCCATTCCTTTGCCTTGTGCATAATGGCTATGAGAGAATGGGTTTTACCCCCTCCAAAAGGGGTTTGAATCTGTATGGTAGGGTCTCCACCCTTGCCCTCAAGTCGTTTTTGTATTACCTGGAGTAGGTTCTCTAAGCCCTGGGTGAGATAGGTCTTTTCAAAAAAAGTAGATGGATCTTTGTATTCTTCTGGTCCACGATTGTGGTATGCCTCCCAGAGATCAGCAGCAAAAATATCCATTGTTAATCTTCCCTCAAGGATGTCTTTATGAGGGATTGCTATGGTATGAAAAGGCTTCATTTGAACAACTCCTCCGGTTGTTTTCTTTTTTCCTGTTTTATCTCACTTGATATCCTTTCCCTGCCTGCAAGAAAACCATCTAAAAGCTTCTTTTCTTTGCTCTCTATGGGTAAACACTCAGATATTGCCTGGGCAACCCTGTAAAAGGCATCACTTTTACCAAAGCCGCTTATCCTGAGCCTTGCAATCAGTTCATCCCTTTTCCCCTTTTCCCACAGGAGTAATACATGGTGCAGTACATCAATTAGTTCGTATGAATCTTCAAGGGTCTCTATTTTTCTATCCTGTGGACCTATAACACGGACAAATTCCTTTTCCTTTTTTATAAAGGTGCTTTTGTTCCAGTATTCTGTAAGGTCTATTCCACAGCTTGCAGCAAGTTTTCTTGCTTCATCAAATTGGACTCGTGCTTCTCCGTATTCCCATCGGTAAAGTACATAGAAACGAGTAAGCTCGTTTATTTCTCCAGCAAAGCCATTATGCAGTATTTTATGGACTGCATAATCTGTGGCGATCTTGCGGATATCTTCGAGCATTATATCTGCACGGATAATATTTCCGCTGTAGTCCATGACCTTTTCGTATTTACCAAATACCTCTATTCCAGCACCAATGGCTGCAATAAAAAAGTCTGCCCCTCCAACACCTTCTGCCCAGAGACGGTCGAGTTTCTGATTTAAATATTGCTTTAATTCGTCTTTTACTTCATTATAAAAACCGGTAGGATTTCTTTCCATCTTACGGGCTACAATGTAAATTGATGAAGCAAGCGCTGCTGACTCATTTGCACGCAATCTTGATTGCATTTCTGTATTTACAGGCCAGGAGGCATTGACAACAAGTCCACTATCGAGCAGGGCATTGATGACTGTTTCCCAGCCAGCAGTTGACTTATGAGCATACACAATTACTGCTATTCCATTAGGTTTGAGAATACGGTACATTTCTTTGAAAGAGAGAGCAAGTTGTTCCTCAAAGAATTTCATTCCAGCCTCAAGTCCACCTTCTTTTTGAGTATACGCAACAATCTCTCCACTTTTAGGAGTTAGGGGTGTTAAAAAAAGCTCGGGATAGAGATGACCAATACTTCTTTTTAACCAGACGTAGAAAAAATCTGAAAGGTAAGAATAGGGCACATTGTCATAATACGGCGGATCAGTAAGCACAGCATCAAAGTAATTGTCGGGATAGGGAAGATGGGTGGCTGAGGTATTGGAGACAGTGGGAGTGGGGGAATGGGGAATGGCCACTGGGGAATGGGAAAGATGTGAAATTACTTTTAAATAATATTCTTGTCCTGTTGAAAAACCACCAGAAGAATTACTGAATGGATTTAGTTCTATAAAATCCCATAGCATTGGAAGAGCTTGTCTAGAGTATAATTGTTTTATTGCTTCTGAAGTATTTTCCCAACGAGCAAGAGTATTATTAAAAGCACACAACATGTCTATAGTTAACCCCAAATACACAGCAACAGCTTTGGCGAATTCTTCGATTATTTCTTTTCTTTCCCCTATTTCCCATTGGCTATTGCCTATTTCCCTCATCTCCTCATACGCTCTTCTTACTGCGTCGCAGAAAGTAAGCAGACTTAAAAGCTGGCGAGGGTTAAAGAGATCACCCCATTTGTTCATTCCATAACCTTGAATACGAAAGCCAAGAGTTCCTCTTGGGGGCAATTCCTCATCCGGCCCGGGTTCGATGCCCCATTTTTCTCGTAGTTCTTCTATTTTCTCCTGTAAAGCATTTTTTGCCTTTTCAAATACAGCAATATCTTTATCTGTTGCAAGCCGGTAGTGCTTACCTGTTGAGACAGGAGATGGGGTATTGCCATTGGTAAATACGGGAGATGGGGTATTGCCATTGGCCAATAGGGATAATTTCCTATTTTCTATTGCCTGTTCCCTATTCCCTGTCTTCCTATTGGCTATTCCCCATTCCCTATTGGCTATCTCCCATTGCCCATTTCCCGCTGTATACACTACAGCAATCACTCGTTCGCCAGCTTTTCCACTCTGGAAGAGTTTTCTTGTGGTTTTGTCGTCAATCACACCACCGCAGGCAGGGCACCGCACATTTGCTCTTGAAACAGTACCTTCTTCAGGGTCAAAATCCTGAGGCCAGGGCTTGTAACCTTTTATATTCTGAGCCACGATTTCAAATTCCACAGGTTTGCCTGCGCCTTTTGAAACAGGATGAAGCGCAATTTTCTTTTTGTCTTTTTTAGCAAGCCACCAATTTGCAGTTAAAGGGATTTCTACACCACAAGAAGGATTTTGACACGGTATAGTTCTCATCCAGTAATAACCAACTGGAATTTCGTTATTTTCTGTTTTGTAAAATTCAGATAGTTCTTTTCTTGCTTCTTCTAATACCCAGTTTCCCCAATATTTAACGGCGGCCAATAGGGGATTGGAGATGGGAGATAGGGTTATTTCTTCTCCAAAGAGCGAATCAGAGAAAGTAACATCTTGCCGATTGTTGAAGTTTGTTGAAGAATCTTGTTTGTTATTTCTTTCGGAAGATACCCTAAGTTCTGAGAAAGGATTATCTGTGTTTCTAATTCGTATAGAGACCCCCTCGCTATTCGGAGGAATTGGATATATTCCTTTGTCGTGTTCCGCCCCCATCCCTCTGCTATGTTTGAAGGAATCGAAATTGCCGCTCTCTGAATCTGAGAAATTATACCGAATTTCTCCTCCTGTGGAAATTGTTTGGTTATTTTGTATATTTCTTTTGTCAATTCCATACCCATTTTCCAAACATCCAGATCCTGATAACTTTGTATGTTCATTTTTATTTTCCTCTGCATTTGTTTCTTGAATAAAAATCAATTTTCCATTTTTAAAGCCCCATTTACCATTTCCCAGTGGCCATTGCCCGAACTTCTGTGGAAATTCAAGAGTTGCTTTCTCTATTAAAACTGCAACTGGATTATACTCATTTGCGTACACTTCACAACCTAATCGAAGTGCTTCAAGCGGTATAGACCCTCCCCCCGCAAAGGGATCAATGATTTTAGGAGGAATTCCACCATTTGCATCTCGAATATTTTTAATAGCCTTTTTAAGAAGATCTTCTCTATTAGAATTTTCCCATTTAGCGAGTTCAATTATAAAATTTCTATGTTTTTGCCACTCTAAAGTATCTTCTGGCATATCGATCAAACTTGCATAACATATTGCTCTACTTACAGCTAATGGTTTTCTTGACCACCATATATGCAGAGTAGAAATATGGCCATGCCTGATATTTTTCTCTTTGGCTGAGATTTCACCTACTTCTTTTACTGGAAAGGACTCTTCGACAAAGCGTTTATTACTCATATATTAATCCTTAATTTTTGTTATCTTTTTAGTGCATCTGCTTATCATCATGATTCCTTGCGTAATCGCCATATAATTCCCAGAATCGCCAAGTAAATGCCAATACAAAAGCATAAAATGTGCAACTTATGTGCAATCGTTGTGCAATATATGCAATTAATGTGCAATTTCATAAAAAGCTCCTGCACCTTTTTTACCACCTACTCTTATCATTCACTCCGATGATCAACTTACCACCACCAGAATTTGCAAAAGCTGAAACTACCTTAAGATGATCATCCTTAAAATATTCTTTTAATTCGATATATTGATCTTCTTTCAGATTATGTCCTTTAGTTTCTTCTGGAGGTGACTCTTTTTTATACCTGTCACTTCTCATACCTTTATACCTTTGTTTAATATTTCTATGCCATCTATTATGTATCGAACCATCTCGATCTTTTCTTCTGGTTTTAAGATTGCAGCAGGATTGGGGATAATGTGGAGTTCAGGACTCGTTGAAGCATTAAATACAACATAAAGATAATAGTCAGCACCAAAGCGCTGGGCTTTAAACCATTCATTCTGGGTAAGGGCAATGGCACCTGTCTGGGCTCTTGCCTTGACTTCTATATAGCAAATATTATTATTTTTATCAACTGACCTTATATCAAATCCTAAATTTTCGTTTGACACATCTTCAGGGATTCTTTCCTGTTTTTGTTCATATTCCATTGCAATACGCATCCCTAATGCCTCTATCTCTTTATCGCTTATCATCTCCCGGGATGTTTCGGGATAAGGCTTTATACGAACAATACCCAGAAAGGTGGGCATACTCATGGTGAGGTTTTGCTCTTTCTCTATAAGATTTATTAAATCCTTTAGAGCCTTTTCATATTCTACCTTTCTTTCCTGTTTGTTTCTGATGGCAAGGTCAACATTTTCCCCTTTATTTTTTCTATCTTCAAGATCGATAAGGTCGCCATCGAGTTTTAATATGAGATAATCCAGTGACTTTATACCATATTTTCTTTTTATCTCGCTCTGTCTCTTTCTTTCCTGGGTAAGCTCTTCTTTGTATTGCTCCAGGGATTGAATCGCTAACGCCTCTGCTTTATCTTTCAATGCCTCATAATCTATTATTACGCCCTCTGATGGAGAATTTTCTTCTGCCAGGTCCCAGAGAATAGAAGGCGGTATTGGTTTGATCTCTTTTTCATTTACAAAAAAGGAAAATAATCTCTTTCCTGCAATTTCACCTGTTCCGTCTTTTATCTCACCTCTGTAAAACAGAATTGTGCCATCTAACTTTCCATCCGGGTCATAAAAGGTGGCGCCTGAATAGATTGAATCAAGGAGGTCTTTTTCGACCCACTCAAGGACTGCCTCAAAGAGAGGGTGGCCAAAGGATATAAATTCAACGGATGGATTTTTCTTTGATACCTCTTTGTCAAAAGTAACCTTTGAATAGCTCTTTAAAATACTACCGTAAGTCTTTTTAAATGCCTCATCCTCGGCGATCTTCCTAATAAGGAATGGTATTGAATCAATGGCAATAAGTCCCTTTTCGAGCCTTCTTATTCTGCCCCCCGCCTTTTCAAATGCTTTTATAAAAAAGCTCTGGGTGTATTCCGGTATCAAACGATGTTCTTTTGCTTTCTGGGCAAGCTCCCTTAAACTTGTATAATCTATAAAGTGGGTAGCAAGGGTTTCTCCAAGGTTTTCTTTAACCTTTGCTATATACTCTTCGTCTACTTTTATATCTATGATTTTTAGAATTTCATCTATGTCTCTTGCATTTACTGCTGCATCTGTTATTGCCTGTGCAAACTGTTTGCTATCTATGATATCACCCAGGACATCAAAAACTTTATCACTTCCAATGGCATTTCTTATCTCTTCTATTTTCTCAAATAGCTTTGTGAGGACAAGCCCTTCCCTGGTATCACTTGCAACAAGATTATGGATAAATACCTCACGGGTCTGACCGTATCTGTGGATGCGTCCCATTCTCTGTTCCAGTCTATTGGGGTTCCAGGGTATGTCATAGTTGATCATCAGATTGCAGAACTGTAAATTGATGCCTTCACCGGCTGCCTCTGTGGCAACCATGATTTCTGTTTGATTTTTAAAAACAGTTTCAGCATTAACTCTATCCTGGAGTTTCATTGCTCCATGAATAGTATTTACAGAATACCCCCACTCTCGTATTTTCCTTTCAAGATACTCAAGGGTATCCCTTGATTCGGTGAAAATGAGGATTTTCCGTTGTGATTTTTCCTGAACTTTCTGGCTTAATTCAGAAAGAGATTCTTTTAATTTCTTGAGCTTAATTTCCTCTTCATTTCTTATAATCTCTGATGCCTTTTGTATGAGTGTGTCTATGGTCTGAATTTCCTTTTGAAGTTCATCTTTTGTCTCTGCAATACTTATTGTTTCCCATTCTGATTCCTTCTGCCAGCGTTCCTGCTCGGACATCTCTTCAATCTCTTCTATGTCGGGGGTTTCATTTATTGCAGGGGGATGGGCAGAATCCTTTAATAGTTCCTCAAGTCTTTTCTTTCTTCTCTCTAAGGATCTTAAAAGGGCAAATGTGCTTGAAGCTAATCTTCTCTGAAGTATGACCAGGGCAAAGGCAACATTGCGTTTTGTATTTTTTTTAATTGCAAGATTATATTGATTTTCCACATATTTGGAGAGTGCATTGTACAACTCCTTCTCGTTGGGAGAAGAGGTGCCTAAATCAAAGGAGATGGTTTTAACATATCTTGGAAGAAATAAGGGTTTGCCTTCAAAGTCTCTTAAATCTTCTTTTATTCTTCTTATAAAAAGCGGATTGTCTTTGTTGCCTATGGACTCCTTTACCATCTCGTTCGTAGCGAAAAAACCACGTTCAAGCAAGTCGAGAAATAATCGGAAGTTTTCTGGATCTCCCTTATGGGGAGTGGCAGTGAGAAACAGAAGATGATTTGTAATCCCTGACAGGACTTCCCCCAATCTATACCTGTCAGATTTATCTATCTTCTCGCCGTATCTGTAAGCACTCATTTTGTGTGCCTCATCCACGATAACGAGGTCAAAGCTTGTGGCAGCCAGTGTAGGTAGCACATCTTCTTTCTTTGCAAAATCCATGGAGGTAATAATCTGGTTTTCCTTTTCCCATACATTGGTTCTGTAGCCAGCATCAAAACGGTTTCTATCCACTATTTCAAACGTCTCATCAAAACGTTCTTTTAGCTCCCGTTGCCATTGGTCCTTTAAATGTCCGGGGGTAACTATAAGGATTTTCCTTACAATGCGCCGTAATTTAAGTTCTTTTATAATTAACCCTGCCATGATGGTTTTGCCTGCACCAGGGTCATCGGCTATAAGGAACCTTATGTGAGGGAATTTTAGAATATAACCATATATGGCCTCAATCTGATGGGGAAGGGGGTCAACCTTGGATATGTTCATTGCAAGTAGAGGGTCATAAAGTGATGCATATCTATATCTAATAGCCTCCAAGGATAAAAAAACCTTCCATGCCTCTTGAGTAAAAAGGGCATGGGATGTAGTAATTTTAATATTCAATAATTCTTGCAAAGGTATGACCTGGTCAATGTGCTGTTCTGTTTTTGCTGTAGCCCCAACAATACGGATATATTTATTGCTTTTTGTCTCTATCATCTTAACCAAAACAGGCTCATTCCATAATGGACCAGAGATTAAATCACCTGTTTTTATTTGATAGGCCATAGTAAGTGGAGATTTTTCTGATTCATTATACTCTGTCATAGGCAAAACCCCTTTTAATGTTACAATTTTATTTTTGTTCCATCAACAGTACATTTTTAAAAATTATCAAAACTTTGGTTTTTTCTACTTCTGATTTGTCAATAGTGTTCTGAACTTTTTTATCTATCCCCACCATGATTTACACACAGACTCAAAAGGTTTTAGACATTATATCATGGCAATTATGACAGCAGTATGTCACTGTGGATAAAAGTCAATGGTTGTTTGGCCAGTTGCTTCGGTATCATACCTGTAATCCTTTCAGCTTCTTCTGTCAGTTCATATTCAGAATATTCAAATTCCATTGAGGGCTCTTCCTCAATTATTAATCTGTTTGTGGTATTGAGGATAAGTCTCACAAAATCTGTATTAATCTTAAAATCAGGTGCAATACATTCTGGATAATCACGGCATATGAGGTCAAAAACCTTTTTCTCAAAAGGAATCTTTTTCTTTTTGCCCGAGGCCCTATTCATACTCATGGCTTATCATCTCGTCTTTTTCGATAAAGGACTTTTTTTCTTCAGGATATCTCAATGTCAGATTCAAGGCTAAGGGTTATTTTAAGGCATTATTATTATTTTTAAATTCCTCTGGCATATCCTTATAAGACATAAGCCCCTTATTTCCATTACTGGAATAAAGACATTTTTTAGTCTGAATAATTAAACCCTTTATATATCACGCTGAAGTCAATACCTGCAATCACTTTATTTTTGTATTTTTCTTTTATTTGAGATAATGCACTTTTTAACTCCGGAGAATTCACACCATTATTCAATGCAAGGTATGCCTCTGTGTATGCAGAGAGTTCATCTGCTGCCTTTATTAGTTCTCCATCCTTTGGATTAAAGGCATCTTTGTTGTATTTTTTTGAGATCTCCTCTGAGGTTACCCCTATTGTTTTATCATCTACGGTTACTGTGCTTAAAAATTCATCCTCCGTGTACATTTTAATATCCTTAAGCCAATGAGGGGGCAATAGCGTATAGACCTCCTTTTCCATCTGCTCTTTCTCATATTCTTTTATCAGTTCTTCAAGCCCTTCTATGGAGCGTTTAACCGGTGAGATGATATCCCTTGTTAAAACCTCTGGCAGGTCATGGAACAGTCCTGTAAAATAGTTATTGATGCATCTTTTCTGGCAGGCATTTATTGTAAGGGATAACAGATAGGATATAATGGCTACTATGAGCATGTGGCCCAAGACAGATATGCGGGGGTTCATGTTTATATGGTTCCATCTCAGTTGAAACCTCAACTGGCCACACAGGTCTATGAAGTTTCTGTATCTTCCATACAGGGCAAGGTTTTGTATGCCTTTT
>Ga0116187_1004500_pt1 | contig 12149 bp, 7 predicted proteins | sample AD_JPNNA6_MetaG_FD_89755 | JGI IMG/M metagenome (GOLD analysis project Ga0116187, IMG submission 89755) | Active sludge microbial communities of municipal wastewater-treating anaerobic digesters from Japan - AD_JPNNA6_MetaG | ecosystem: Engineered > Bioreactor > Anaerobic > Digestate | place... | reverse complement strand
GGGAATGTCACGTGCGCCTGTAGCTCAGCTGGATAGAGCAACGGACTTCTAATCCGTAGGTCCCGGGTTCGAATCCCTGCAGGCGCGCCAGATAAGATGGTGGGTGTAGCTCAAGTGGTTAGAGTGTCGGGTTGTGGCCCCGAAGGTTGAGGGTTCGAGTCCCTCCACTCACCCCAGCAATAGAACGGGCAAATGAGCGCCCGTAGCTCAGATGGATAGAGTCGCAGACTTCGAATCTGTTGGTCGCACGTTCGAGTCGTGCCGGGCGCGCCATAAATAAGGAAAGCCGAAACACCTGGGCCGCTAGCTCAGTTGGTAGAGCAGCTGACTCTTAATCAGCGGGTCGCAGGTTCGATCCCTGTGCGGCCCACCAGGACAAGAGAGCCGTTTCGCCCCCAAGGCGAGGCGGCTTTTTTGCTTTCCGAAGCCCCGTGCACCGGGGCAATGCCCAGGACCGGCTCAGCGCGGCGAGCTGCGGCGAGAGGAGGCCGATCTGCCGGGAGTCCAATGAGGAGCGCCGGTCCGGGGGCCGCAGGGCCGACGTCGTGGTGAGGTCAAGGATTGAGTCGAGAGCAGGCATCTCGAAAAACGAGGGTCCCCGCAAAAGCGAGGGGCCCTCGTTTTTTTCCTGAAAGAGCTTTACTCGCGGGCGGAAAATCAGTACGATGACCCCATACGTCATCCCGCATCGTCCTTCCCCTCGCAATCCACCAACCGACGACCGCAAGGGAGTCACCCATGGAGAACCAGCAGACGAACCGCGTATCGCACCTATACGAGCTTGCGGCCAAGCTCGGCAGGCTCGGCGCGATGCGCCTGCTCGAGGCCCAGAAGGGCTTCCTGGAACACCTGCAGAAGACCCTGACGGATCCGGCTCTCGTCGCGATGGTACCGCCCGAGAACCCGTGGCAGTCCTGGTCTTCCTACGTGACGGATGCCTGGCAGCGTGGGGTGCTGTTTTTGGACATCCTGCGCGAGCGGGGCAACATCTATATCGAACACGTGAAGGAAGGCAGCCCCCCCCTTCTGGCCTTCAAGTGGGAGATCGTCCTGGACGGCAGGACCTTCGACCGCCCCGTCAACTACGCTCTGGTCCGGATCATCCCCCCGGAAGGCCTGAAGACCGACGACACGAAGCGGCCCTTCATCATCGTCGACCCCCGCGCGGGGCACGGTCCCGGGATCGGGGGGTTCAAGAAGGACTCCGAGGTGGGCGTGGCCCTTGAGTTCGGACACCCCGTCTACTTCGTGATCTTCTTCCCCGAACCCGAGCCGGGCCAGACGATCCTCGATGTCTGTGCCGCCGAAGCCAAGTTTCTGGAAACCGTCGTGCAGCGGCACCCGGACAGCCCCAAACCGACGATTTACGGCAACTGCCAGGGCGGATGGGCCTCGATGCTGATCGCGGCCAACGACCCGGACAAGGTGGGGTCCGTCGTGATCAACGGGGCGCCCATGTCGTACTGGAGCGGCAGCTGGAGCGGAGGCGAGGGGGAAAACCCGATGCGGTACAGCGGGGGTCTCCTGGGTGGCTCCTGGATGTCGCTGCTGGCCGGCGACCTGGGCAACGGCAAGTTCGATGGTGCCTGGCTGGTGCAGAACTTCGAGAACCTCAACCCCGCCAATACCTTCTGGAACAAGTACTACAACGTCTGGAAGAACGTCGACACGGAACGGGAGCGGTTCCTGGAGTTCGAGAAGTGGTGGGGCGGCTACTTCCTGATGAACGAGGAGGAGATCCGCTGGATCGTGGATAACCTCTTCATAGGGAACAAGCTGGCCCGCGGGGAAGTGAAGTCCGCGCCCGGCACCTATGTGAACCTCAAGGCCATCCGCTCGCCCATCGTCATCTTCTCCTCGAAGGGCGACAACATCACGCCGCCCCAGCAGGCGATGAACTGGGTGGCCGACGTGTACTCCAGCACGGCCGAGATCAAGGCCAACGGCCAGGTGATCATTGGGCTTGTGCACGAGGACGTGGGGCACCTGGGCATCTTCGTCTCGGGCAAGGTGGCCCAGAAGGAGCACACGGAAATCATGGAAGCCCTGGACTACATCGAGCGGCTTCGGCCGGGGCTGTACGTCATGGAGATCCAGGAGACAGCCGGGAAGGGAAAGGACCGGTACCTCTCCACGTTTCGCGAGGTGAAACTGGAGGAGATGCGCAACCTCAATCGCCTGGAGCGCAAGGACGAGAGGCCCTTCGAGGTGGTGGCCGAGGTGTCGGCGATGAACGAGAAGGCCTACGCCCTTTTCGGGCGCCCTCTCGTCAGGAACCTGGTGAACGAGACGACGGCGCAGCTGGGCCGCGCCTTCCACCCCAACCGGGCCCAGCGCTGGATCTTCAGCGATTTCAACCCGGCCATGTGGCCCGTGGCGGCCATGGCATCAGCTGTCCGGGCGGGACGCAAGCCCGCGGAGCCGGGCAACCCGTGGAGAAAGTTCGAGGCCATCGGCTCCGAGGTGATCACGGCCTCTTGGAATGTTTTCCGCGATCTGAGGGATGCCGCAAGCGAGTTGCTCTTCTTCCAGATCTACGGATCCATGCTCGCCCTCGGGGCATCGGGAGACGTCAGGCCGGCGGCGGCGGTCGAGGCGAAGCCGGACGCGCGGGAGCTCCCCTTTGTCAAGGAGGCCCTCGCCCGAATCGAGACGGGGGGCTACCCGGAGGCTCTGGCCCGTATCGGCGCGCTGCTGGGGCAGTTTGCGGGACCCATCCCGCTGGAGCGACTCGCGATGACGGACGAGTATGTCCGCTCGGACAAGATTCTCTCGAAGATCGGCGAGGACGAGGGGCGACGCCTGCGCTCCGAGGCGGGCGTGATGGTGCTGATGGAGCCGGAGCGGACATTGCATGCGCTGCCCCTGCTGCTGCAGGGGAAAGAGGAGCGCAAGCGAGTCCTGGATCTGCTGGAGCGGGTTCGACGGGTCGAAGGCATCACGAAGGAGCAGCGTCTCATGCTTGACCGCATCGGCGGCCTGCTGAAGAAACACGCGGAGGGGATCGATGTGAACACGAATGCCCGGCGGAACAGGAAAAGAAGATGAACAGCAAAGGAGAGTAACCGATGCCGCAGCAAAAAGAGATGACCAACGTCACCTTCGACGAGATCCGGATCGGCCAGTCCGCCGAAATGACCGTGACCCTGACGAAAACCCAGGTCGAGCTGCTGGCCGCGGTGTCGGGCGACGTGGACGCCTTTCACCTGAAGGCGGAGGACGCAACGGGCGTGCCGGCATACGGGAAGCGGACCGAGGCGGCCGGCGCCGTGGCCCTCATCTCCTCACTGATCGGCACCCGCCTGCCGGGTCCCGGCTCGAAGATCCTCAGACGCGAGCTGAGCTTCAGCGGCGACATCGCCGTGGGGGATACACTCACGGCCACGGCGACCGTGAGAGAAAAGAGGCCGGAAGGCCATGTTGTGGTCTTCGATACCCGCTGCGAAAACCAGTCCGGCGAGGTGCTGATCTCGGGAGTCACCTTGGTGGAGGCCCCGACGCAGCGGCTCGTCTACGACGACATCGCGCCGTCCAACATCGAGCTGAGGCGAAGCGACGCCTTCCTGGATCTCTTCAAGACCTGCAACGCCTGCGAGCCCGTCACCTGCGCCGTCGTGCACCCCTGCGACCGGGATTCGCTCCTGGGGGCCATCGAGGCCGCCCGCAGGGGCATCATCGACCCGGTGCTCGTGGGGCCCGAGGAGAAGATCCGCAAGGCCGGGGAGGCCGCCGAAATCGACCTGGCATCCTTTCGGATCGTCCCGACGCCCCACAGCCATGCCTCGGCGGCAAAGGCCGTCGAGCTGGCCCGCGCGGGGGAGGTGGAGTCGCTCATGAAGGGGAGCCTCCACACCGACGAGATCATGGGGGCCATCGTCCCCTCGACATCGGGCATGCGCACCTCGAGGCGCATCAGCCACGCCATGGTCATGGACGTCCCGACCTACTACAAGATGTTCATCATGACCGACGCGGCGGTCAACATCGCACCGGACCTGGCCGCCAAGAGGGACATCGTGCAGAACGCCATCGACCTGGACCATGCCCTGGGCATCGACAGGCCGAAGGTGGGCATCCTCTCCGCCGTCGAGACGGTCAATGCCAGTATCCCCTCCACGCTCGACGCGGCGGCCCTGTGCAAGATGGCCGACCGGGGGCAGATCACCGGCGGCATCCTCGACGGGCCCCTGGCCTTCGACAACGCGATCAGCGCCGAGGCGGCGCGGATCAAGGGAATCCGCTCGGAGGTCAGCGGCGACGTGGACATCCTGCTGGCGCCCGACCTGGAGTCGGCCAACATGCTCTTCAAGCAGCTCACATACCTGGCAGGCGCGGAAGGGGCGGGCATCGTGCTGGGAACCCGGGTTCCCGTCGTCCTGACGAGCCGGGCCGATTCGGTGCGCACCCGGCTTGCCTCGGCGGCGCTCATGGCCATCGTTGCACAGGCCCGCAGGCAGGGCAAATACGAGGTGAAGTAGACCGATGAGCGATGTCATCGTCGTGCTCAACGCGGGATCGTCGAGCCTGAAGTTCACCCTCTACGAAGAACGCGGGGAGTCGCTGGGAGTCCTTGCGGACGGGCAGGTCGAGGGGCTCTTCACGGAGCCGCGGTTCAAAGTGAAAGACGGGGAGGGCAGGCTCGTCGGCGAACGGACGTGGCCCGCCGGAACGCAGCTCGGCCAGCAGGGCGCCGTGGAGGCCGTCTTTTCCTGGTGCGGCAGCGAGGCCTGCTCGGCCGATCGGGTCCGGGCCGTTGGCCATCGGGTGGTCCATGGGGGGCTGGAGTACACGCAACCGATCGTCGTGAACGGGGAGATCCTCGACGATCTCGAGAAATTCGTGCCCCTGGCGCCCCTGCACCAGCCGCACAACCTGGCGGCCATCCGGAACGTTATGAAGCGCTTCCCGGACATCCCCCAGGTGGCCTGCTTCGACACGTCGTTTCACACGACGATCCCGCCGCTCGCCCGGACCTTCGCCCTGCCGCGCAGGTTCACGGAGCAGGGGGTCAGGCGCTACGGCTTCCACGGCCTGTCCTACGAGTACATCGCATCGGTCCTGCCGGGAATCGACCCGGAGGCGGCGAAGGGAAGGACCGTCGTGGCGCATCTGGGCAACGGCGCAAGCCTGTGCGCCATGCTCGGGCTCAAGAGTCAGGCCTGCACGCTGGGGTTCACCGCCGTGGAGGGCCTCATGATGGGCACCCGCTGCGGAAGCCTCGACCCGGGGGTCATGCTTTACCTCATGGACGAGTGCGGCATGGGTGCGCGGGACATCGAGAGGCTCATCTACAAGGAGTCGGGCCTTTTGGGGGTCTCGGGGATTTCGAGCGACATGCGGACACTGCTGCAGAGCGCAGACCCGAGGGCCGCCGAGGCGGTGGAGCTCTTCGCATACCGCATCGTGCGCGAGCTGGGGTCGCTTGCCGCCGCGCTCGGGGGACTCGACGCGCTGGTCTTCACGGCGGGGATCGGTGAGAACGCTGCCCCCATACGGGAGCGCGTCTGCACGGCATCCCGGTGGCTGGGCGTGGAACTCGACGAGAAGGCCAATGCGGCGGGCGGGCCCCGGATCACCCGGGAGGGGAGCCGGGTCCGCGCATGGGTCATCCCCACCGACGAGGAGCTGATGATCGCCCGGCACACGCTCAGGCTGCTTTCCGTCGGAACATGAATGAAAATCATGAACAAGCCGAACGTCCCAGGAGTATAAAAGCAAATCTTTCCGGGGGGAAACGAGTCATGCCAAGCAGGGGGGGGCGGTGCCCGGCGGGGGGTGCGCGGTGGGCTGTCGACCGGTCCGGATCGAACCTGGCGGTTCTGTTCATCTTCGGACTGATGACGGTTTTTGTGACCGGTTGCACAAAGGGTCCCGCGGAGAAGGCGCAATCAAAGAGCGCCGAGGTCACGGTGATCACCGCTGAAGCGAGAGACGTCCCCTTCAGCCCCGAATACGTCGCACAGACCCAGAGCTCGCAGCTCGTCAACATCCAGGCGCGGGTGAACGGTTTTCTCGAAAAGAGGGTCTACCGGGAAGGCTCCCTCGTGAAGGGGGGCCAGACGCTGTTCCTGATGGATCAGAAGCCGTTCAAGGTGCAGCTGGACCAGGCCGAGGCGGCGCTTGCCAGGCAGAAGGCGGCCATGGAAACGGCCTGCGCGAACCTGGCCCGTGTCAAGCCCCTCGTGGAACAGGACGCCCTGTCCCGGAAGGATCTCGACGACGCGACGGGCCAGTGCCGGAGCTACGAGGCCGCCGTCGAGCAGGCCAAGGCCCAGGTCGAATCCGCAAAACTGAATCTGTCCTACACCGTGATCACCTCGCCGGTAACCGGCATCTCCAGCTACGCCCAGCAGACCGAGGGCACCTACATCAGCCCGCAGAACAGCCTCTTGACCACGGTGGCCGTGCTCTCGCCCATCTGGGTGAATTTCAGCATCTCCGAAAACGAGTGGCATAGCCTGAGCGAGCAGACCCGCAAGGGCCTCCTGCGGGAGCCGAAGGGGAAGAATTACGTCGTGGAGGTCATCCTGGTCGACGGATCGATCTTCCCCCACACCGGACGGCTCACCTTTGCCGACTATTCCTTCAACCCTCAGACCGGGACGTTCCTGATCCGCGCCAGCGTTGACAACCCCAAGGGGATCCTGCGTCCCAACCAGTACGTGCGGGTGCGGCTGAAGGGGGCCGTCCGCCCGAACGCGATCCTCGTGCCGCAGCGCGCGATCCAACAGGGCTCGAAGGGACATTTCGTCTGGGTCGTCGACAGGGAGGGCAGGGCGGAATCCCGGCCCGTAACGGTCGGGGAGTGGCGAGGCGACGAGTGGCTCGTCTTCGAGGGACTGAAGACGGGTGAGCGTGTGGTCGTCGACGGGGCCCTCACGCTGCACCCCGGCATGCCCCTGACCATCCGGCAGTCGCCGCAGGCGGCTGTGCCGGACGCAGACGCAAAGAAACCTCCCGCCGAGGCGGGCACGAAGAAAACCCCCTGACGGCGGAGGGCCGCGTCCATGTTCTCCCGTTTCTTCATCGAACACCCCATTTTCGCCACCGTCGTTACCCTCGTCATCGTGATCGCCGGGGGCGTTTCGATGTTCCTCCTGCCCGTCGAACAGTACCCCACGATCACGCCCGTCCAGGTCACCGTGTCGGCCGCGTACCCCGGGGCCGACTCGCAGACCGTGGCCGACTCGGTGGCGGCGCCCATCGAGGCGCAGATCAACGGCATTGACAACATGCTGTACATGACCTCGACAAGTTCCTCCAACGGGCAGCTTCAGCTCACGGTCTACTTCAGCCTCAACACGGACCCCGACATCGCGCAGGTGCAGGTGCAGAACCGGGTCAATCTCGCCCTGCCGCAGCTGCCCGAGGCCGTGACCCAGCAAGGCGTCTCTGTCCAGAAGAAGTCCTCGTCCATCATGATGTTTATCGCCGTCTACGGCAAAGACGACCGCTACGGGGCCAACTACATCGCCAACTACGCCAACGTCTACGTCCTGGACCGGATCAAGCGGGTCCCCGGGGCGGGTCAGGCGCAGATCATGGGCGTGCCCGACCAGGCCATGCGGATCTGGATGAACCCTGACCGGATGGCTTCCCTCGGGATCACGACCAGCGACATCCAGCAGGCGGTAGCCAGCCAGAACCAGCTCTTCGGGGCGGGCCAGATCGGCCAGGAACCCACGGCGGGTCCCGTGCAGCTCACCTTTCCCGTGGTCACCCAGCGCCCCTTCAAGGAACCGGCGCAGTACGAGAACATCATCCTTCGTGCGAGCCAGGATGGCAGCGCCATCGTCCGCCTGAAGGACGTCGCGCGCGCGGAAGTCGGGCTGCGGCAGTACATCGTCGACAGCAGGCTCAACGGCGTACCCGCCACGTTTATCGCCGTCTACCAGCAGCCGGGCGCAAACGGCTTGCAGGTCTCGGCGGCGGTCCGCAAGGCCATGGAGGAGATGAAGGAACGGTTCCCCGAGGGGATCGACTACACGATCTCCCTGGACACGACCGATTTCGTGCGGATATCGATCAATGAGGTGAAGCACACGCTTTTCGAGGCGGTCCTGCTCGTCGTGCTCGTGGTCTACCTTTTTCTGCAGAACGTCCGGGCCACCGTCATCTGCACCGTCGCGATCTTCGTCGCCCTCGTGGGAACCTTCGCCGGCATGATCTTGCTGGGCTTCTCGATCAACCTGCTCACTCTCTTCGGCCTGATCTTGGCCATCGGCATCGTCGTCGACGATGCCATCGTGGTCGTGGAGAACGTGGAGCGCAACATGTCCGAGTTCCATCTCTCGCCCCGGGAAGCCACCATTCGGGCGATGGGGGAGGTGACGAGCCCCGTCATCGCCACGGTGCTTGTCATGTGCGCCGTGTTCATCTCGGCCGCCTTCCTGCCCGGGACGACGGGCCAGCTCTACAAGCAATTCGCCATCACCATCGCCATTTCCGTGGCCATCTCGGGCTTCGTGGCCCTCACCCTGACGCCGGCCATGTGCGGCATCATGCTGAAGCACACCCGGCCTCCACAGCGGGGCTTCTTTGCCTGGTTCAACCGCGGGTTCGCGCGCTTCACCGATGCCTTCGGGCACGCGGTGCTGCTCGTGATACGGAGGATGACCGTCGCCTTCGTGCTCCTGGCCGTCATGGTCTGGGCCATCGTGCACTTCTTCATGGTGCTTCCCACGAGCTTCGTCCCCAACGAGGACCAGGGGTACGTGCTGTCCGCCGTCATCATGCCCGATGCCGCAAGCCTCAACCGAACATCCGACGTGTCCCGCCGGGTCGATGCCGTCTTCTCGAAGATCCCCGGCGTGGAGAACAGGACGGAGATCACGGGCTACAGCCTCCTGGACGGAGGGTTCAAGACCGGCTCGAGTACCTTCTTCATGACGCTGAGGCCCTTCGACGAGCGCTATGAATCGATGAAGACGGCCAGGGAGCAGAATGCGGGGGCCGTGCTCCGGCATCTCTACGGGGAGAGCCGGGAGATCCGGCAGGGGCTGGTCATCCCCATCGCGCCCCCGGCCATCCCCGGCATCGGCACGACGGGCGGCTTCGAGTTTTGGATCCAGGACACCGGGGGAGGAGACCCGATCCGGCTCGAGGAGGTGACGCAGCAGTTCCTGGCGAAGGCGCGCGCGCGGCCGGAGCTCAGCGGCTTGAGCACCACCTTCCGGGCGTCGAACCAGCAGCTCAGGGCCAACGTCGACCGCGACAAGACCACCCTGCTCGGCGTCCCGGTGCAGGATGTCTACAGTGCGATCCAGGCCCAGTTCGGCTCTGTGACCGTGAGCCAGTTCAACGATTACAGCCGCGTCTGGTGGGTCGTCCTGCAGTCGGACCCGCGGTACCGGCAGAAACCCGAAGACCTCACGAAGCTCTACACCCGGACGGGCAAGGGCCAGATGGTTCCCCTCTCCGCTGTCGTCAGCACCGAGTGGGTGAAGGGGCCCGACCTGCTGCCCCACTTCAACGGGTTTCCCGCCTCCAAGGTGAACGGCAATGCGGCTCATGGCTTCAGCTCGGGGCAGGCGATCGCAGCCATGGAGGAGGTGGCGAAGGACGTGCTGCCGCATGGCTACGCCTTCGCCTGGTCGGGTCTTGCCTACGAGGAGAAGCAGGCGGGCGGCACGTCGGCTATCGCCTTTGTTTTCGGCCTCATCTTCGTGTTCCTCATCCTGGCCGCGCAGTACGAGTCGTGGACGCTGCCGGGGGCGGTCATGACGGCCGTGCCCTTCGGAATCTTCGGGGCCCTGCTGTTTAACTTTATCCGCGGTCTCGAAAACGACGTCTACTTCCAGATCGGACTCCTCGTTCTCATCGGCCTCGGGGCGAAGAACGCGCTGCTGCGCGTGACCTTCGCGGTGGAGCTGCGCAAGCAGGGCAAGTCGATCATCGAGGCCACGGTGCTCGCAGGCGAGATGCGGCTGCGCCCGATCATCATGACCTCGCTGGCCTTCATTTTCGGCGTGCTGCCGCTCGCCGTGGCCATGGGAGCCGGCGCGAACGCCCGGCACTCGATCGGGACCGGCATCATCGGCGGCATGATCGGCGAGACGACGCTTGCCATGCTCTACGTACCGCTGTTTTTCTACCTCTTCGATCAGCTCACGGAGAAGATCTCGGAGCGCAAGAAGGCCAAGGCGGGGGCGGAAGGCCCTCCCGCTGGAGACCATGCCGACAACGCAGGGCAGGGGGGCTGACATGAAGCGATCCATCCCGATGCTCTTGCTCCCGGCGTCCCTGCAAATCGCCGCGCTCCTTGCCGGTTGCGCCGTGGGGCCCGACTACAAAAGACCCGACCTGGCCGTTCCCGGCGCATACCGCACGGAGATCCAGGAAGCGGCCGACACGGCCAATACGGAGTGGTGGCGCCAGTTTGACGACCCGGTCCTGGATGCCCTGATCGACGAGGCGCTGGCGAACAACAGGAACATCAAGATCGCGGCAGCCAAGGTCGAGCAGGCCTCCGGCATCCTCATCCAGACCCGTGCACCCCTGTTCCCGCAGGCGAGCTACAACGGCACCGCGGAGCGGCAGCGGGGGACCGAGTACGGGGCTGCCCCGCTTTCGGCGGCGATCCCCAACCCGCAAACCGCCTACCAGGTGCTGGCGGGCGCGAGTTGGGAGATCGATCTCTGGGGACGCATCCGCCGTCTGACCGAATCCGCTCAGGCGAGCCTTCTGGCAACCGAATACGCAAGGCGGGGGGTGGTCCTGTCGCTGGTTGCCACCGTGGCGAACACGTACCTGCAGCTGCGGGGCCTGGATGAGCAGCTCCGGGTCGCGCAGATGACCCTCGAGGCCTACGCCGAGACGGTCAGGCTCTTCGAGCTGCAGCATCGCTACGGGGTCGTCTCGAGGATGAACGTGGAGCAGGCACGCTCCCAGTACGAGACGGCGGCATCGGCCATCCCGGGAATCGAGTCCCAGATCGCGCAGACGGAGAATGCCCTCTCGATCCTGCTCGGGCGAAACCCGGGGCCCGTCGAGCGCGGAAAGTCGATCCTGGAGCTTGCGATGCCCGAAGTCCCGGCCGGCGTGCCCTCACAGCTCCTGGAGCGCCGTCCCGACATCCTGCAGGCCGAGCAGCAGCTCATCGCGGCAAACGCCCAGATCGGGGCCGCCCGGGCGCTGTACTTCCCGACGATCACGCTGACCGGAGCCTACGGCCAGGCAAGCAGCGACCTGTCCGACCTGTTCAAGGGCCCGGCCCGGGTCTGGAGTTACGGCGGGTCCTTGACAGGGCCGATCTTCGCGGGCGGGGCGATCTACGGGCAGGTCATGCAGGCCGAAGCGGGGCAGCGGGCGGCCCTGCTCAGTTACCAGGCGGCAATCCAGAGCGCATTCAGCGACGTGGAGAATTCTCTGGTGGCAAACAGGAAGCTCCTGGCGCAACTGCAGGCGCAGGAGCGCCTCGTCCGGGCGAACCGGGAATATGCGCGTCTCTCTCGGCTGCAGTACGACGGAGGGTACGTCCCCTACTCGACGGTCCTGCAGGCCGAGCAGCAGCTTTTCCCCTCCGAACTGAACCTCGCGCAGACAAGGGCTGCAGCCTTCTCGTCTCTCGTCGCCATCTACCAGGCCATGGGGGGCGGCTGGGTCATGGAGGCGGACAGGCGGACGGCGCCGGCCGGCGCAGGAGGCAGTCGAACGGAGAACCGGGAGAAGCGCTGAGGGACATCGCCCCATGAAGCCCGTTCACAGGTATATCAAGAAGTTCCGGCCGGAGGAGCGCTGCTCAGGCGACCAAGGCCTGGTCTCATGGACCCCGCCTCTTGTGTATGGGACTACGGCAGGATGCCGAGCATGAAGTAGAAACTGGCCGTGCCGTCCTTTGCATGGCCGTAGGCCGCGTAGAAGGGGCCCAGGATGGTGTCGGCGGCGAAAAAGAGACTCCCGGCGAACAGGGTGCCGCCCGCCGTCGTGGGGTCGAAGCGGTTTTTGACCTCACCGGCCTCCATCGAGCCCCCGAGGTAGAGCCCGCGGCCAAGCGGGGCGGGAAGGTCGGAAAAGCGGTAGGTGTAGACCAGCCGGCCCATGGAGTAACTCCTTCCGATGCGTAACCGATGCCGAACTTGATGTAGTTCGGACCCCAGGATTTCTCGATGCCTTCGACCCGGATGGCATGCCGCCCCGTGCCCTCCGTC
>Ga0116187_1004499_pt1:7500-12152 | contig 12152 bp, 6 predicted proteins | sample AD_JPNNA6_MetaG_FD_89755 | JGI IMG/M metagenome (GOLD analysis project Ga0116187, IMG submission 89755) | Active sludge microbial communities of municipal wastewater-treating anaerobic digesters from Japan - AD_JPNNA6_MetaG | ecosystem: Engineered > Bioreactor > Anaerobic > Digestate... | reverse complement strand
GTGGGTCCAGAACGACCAGATCGAACTTGGCGGTATGCTGCGAAGAAGAAAGCAGCGTTCGAACCGACCCACGCGAAAACGCAATCCGATCCGATAGACCATTGGCCTTGGCACAGCGCGCGCCCGTTTCGAGCGCGATGACGTTTTCATCCACCGCAAGCACCGACGTTGCACCCCCCCGCGCCGCCGCGAGAGCAAACGAACCCACGAAACAAAACGCGTCCAACACTCTTCGCCCCCGACTGAGTTGTTCCACCCGCGCGCGCAACGGCCGCTGATCGAAATAATAACCTGTTTTCTGCGTGAGAGCCATCGGCACCTCGTAGACAAAACCCCGTTCCATGAAACGATAGGCGTCGAGATCCATCGGGCCGCATACGATCCCTGGTTCCGGTTCGAACCCCTCCAACTTCGCAAATGAAGTCGGCGTCCGATCCACAATCGTTTTTACTCCAAACACTCCCTGAATCGCGTCCATCACCATCGCCCGGCGACGATGCATTCCCAAGGTCGTTAGCTGTATCGCCACGGTCTCGTTGTATCGATCCACCACCAACCCCGGCAAATTGTCTCCCTCCGCATGGACGAGACGAAACCCGTTCGTTCGCACCGTAGGTAGCCCCATCTCGTGGCGTAATTCGTGTGCTTGAGACAAGCGCTTTCGAAGCCACGAGTTGTCGAGGCGCGCTTTCGGATTACGGGTGGCTATCCGAACCACGATCGCCGAACGAGGGGAATAGTACCCGCTGCCGAGGTAATTTCCGCGCGGATCGAGCACCGTCACCTCATCGCCTGCCGTCGCCCCTCCTTGCACGCGCTCCACGGCTTGGGAATAAACCCATGGGTGTCCCGACCACACGGGCTGAACATGACCAGGTTTGAGTATCACTGAGGGCATGGCCGAACCATACCTGACAGACGACTGCTGTGGCATGTTCTGCCGCGGGTTGTGAACGATTCGTCACACGTCCGTGGAACCCAACGGACTCTATCGAAGGCATCCGTGGCGTTTTGTTCGCGCTCACGAAGCGCTGGCATCTGGCACTCGCATTGCTACGCTCGAAGTCATCGTCAAGGAGTCACTCCCATGCGTATCAGCCAGTTTTCCTATGCGATGGTGGTTGGGCTGCTGACCTGCGGCACGCTGGCACGTGCTCAAAGCACCACGCAGGAGTGCCCTCCAGGAGCTTGGTTCTGTGAAGAAGCGCCTGATTCGGCTCCCCCCCAGGAATTGCCCCCGCCTGCCCCCACGCCACCACCACCCGCGGCCGAAAATAAACAAGCCCCCACCACCATCGTCGTTCCCGGAGCCCAAGCCTCTCAGCCCATTGTCGTTTACCAACAGACTCCCCCGCCGCCACCGAGGGTCGTGCTGGTGCGACGCCCCGCGGCACCCTTTCCCGTACCGCCACCGCCGCCTCCCAAAAAACGCGAAAGATACCGTCCGTGGGGCTTCAATTGCACATTGCGGGAGTGCTCATGGACAATGAGTCGAACGAAAGCACGGGCATGGGAGGGGCCGGAATCGCCCTTCGTTTACGCCCCGAACGGTTCGTCGCCATCGATGTCGGCCTCGATATGCTCGGAGGACGTGACTACCAGGGATATCGACGTAGCGAATTGCCGTTCAGCTTGTCCGCCTTGCTGTATGCCAATCCCAGAGATGCCACACAATTTTACGTGCTCGGCGGTCTGGATTGGTCCGCCGCTCATGTCAAGATCCAGGAACGATCGAATGAATCGGTAGACTACAGCTATTTTGGTCTGCATACGGGATTGGGATTGGAGTTTCGCCTGTCCCATCCCGTTGCGCTCAACCTCGACCTGCTCGGTTTCATCCGCACCCGTACCGATAGCCTCGCCAGCACGAATCCCGAGTTTACGGATCCGGATACCGGCCAGACCACCAACAGCTCGGGTGGTGGACTGCTGCGCGCAGGACTTACTTTTTATTGGTAATGGGTTTCGGATCCAGCGCTTTGCGCATCAATCGTTTCGTCTGTCGCGTCATCTCACGATGTTGTTCGTCTGTTTCATGATCGTAGCCGATCAAGTGCAACAGACCGTGCGCTAGCAAAAAAGTAACTCGGTCGAGAAGCGGCTGACGTGCCTGGGTGGCCTGACGACGTGCTGTCGGAACCGAGATCACGACGTCGCCCAATACATCGGGGTTTACATCACCGAAATCCCCTTCCGTCATCGCGAAAGACAACACATCCGTCGTCTGATCCTTGCCGCGATACGTGGCATTGAGCGACTGCATGATCGTGTCGTCGACAAGAACCACACTCAGTTCACTGTCCAATCGTCCGAGAGCATCGAGCATGCGCCGGGCGCGAGTTCGCAATCGACCCCTAGCAACTCCATGGGGACCCCGTTGAGAGCGGATAGAAATGGACATGGATCAAGCGTCAGAACTGTCTTCGGCGAACGAGCCGTGACATTTTTTGAATTTCTTTCCTGAGCCACAGGGGCATGGATCGTTGGGTCCGATTCGTTTTGCTTTTGGTTTTTGCGCCACGGGCTCGGCCGAAATGGGAGGTGGTGCTTCGGAGGCACCGTAGCCATGACGCGCGGCGGCCTCCAACATTTCGCGGGCTTTGCGCGCGGCGTACTCGGCTTCCATTTGCGCGGCTTGTTCTTGACGCTGCACCTGGACCCGGAAAAGTTTGGATACGACGTTGGCAGAGACCGCCGCCATCATGTTGACGAACATATCGTACCCTTCTCGTTTGTATTCTTGTTTGGGGTCGCGATGACCATAACCGCGCAACCCGATGCCGTCGCGAAGATGATCCATGTTCGTCAAGTGCTCGACCCAAGCCTTGTCGATTTCCTCCAAGTAGATATGGCGAAATACGCGCAACAACAGCTCTTGTCCTAGGTCATTTTCCTTTTCGATGAAGGCGCTTTCTGCCTGACGATACATCTCCCCGGCCAACATTTCTTGATCACCTAAGTCTTCGATCGAATCCGGTTTGCGGCCGAAGTGATCTTCGAATCCTTCGCGGATGCTTTGCCAATCCCAGTCTTCCGGAGGACGATTGGCGGGACAGGATTCCTCGACCATCGCGCTGATGATGCGATCGATGAGATCGAGTGCGCGCTCTCGCTGTTCGGTGAGTCCTTGGGGAATCAACGCGGCGACTTCATCATACAGATCGCCCGGATCTTTTTTGCCTTCCACATCCACGGCGATTCCCCACAAGTGATAGATCTCATGACGAAGCTGTCCGTGTTCGACAACCTTTCCCCCCGCGAGCTGCTCGCGCGTGATCTCACGAGGTTTGCCATCGGCCCCGTGGGGTTGCACCGGCTGCTCGAGATATAATCCGATGAGCTGACCCACCACGGGCGTGACCGAGTCGACGATCGATTGCATCGGTTGAATGTCTCGTGTTTTTCCAGTGGGCTTACCGATCTCATCGAGCTGTTCGGGTTGGTATCTTCCCGCGAGAAGCGCCTGACGTATCCCATACACCGTCTTGCGCTGGGCATTCATGACATCGTCGTACTCGAGAAGATTTTTGCGAATGTCGAAGTTTCGGGTCTCGACTTTCGTTTGCGCGTTTTCAATGGACTTGGTGACCCAAGGATGTTCGATGGGTTCGTCGTCGGGCATCCCCATGCGATCCATCAATTCCTTGACACGATCACCGGCAAAAATACGCATCAGATCGTCTTCCAGGGACAGGTAGAAGCGGGTGGATCCTGGGTCACCTTGGCGTCCCGCACGGCCTCGCAATTGGTTGTCGATGCGTCGAGACTCATGGCGCTCGGTTCCGAGGATATGCAAGCCCCCAAGTTCGAGCACTTCCTGTTGTTCTGCCTTGCATTCGGTTTCGAGCTGTTCGACCGCCTTCGCGAACTCGTCGGGTTCGGCTTCCGGCAGACGTCCAGCCTCGAGGAATTGTAGCTTTGCTATCATCTCCGCGTTGCCGCCGAGAATGATGTCCGTGCCGCGTCCGGCCATGTTCGTGGACACCGTAATGGCGCCTTTTCGTCCTGCTTGCGCCACGACATACGCTTCGCGTTCGTGGTGTTTGGCGTTGAGTACGTTGTGGGGGACGTCGCGTTTTTTGAGAATGCGAGAGATAGCAGCGCTTTTTTCGACGCTGGTGGTGCCGACGAGCACGGGTTGTCCTCGGTCGTGAAACTCGATGATTTCGCGAATGACGGCGGTGAATTTTTCCCGTTCGGTTTTGTAAACGATGTCTTCGTGGTCGGTTCGAATGAGGGATTTGTTGGTGGGGATGGCGACGACATCGAGTTTGTAGGTGGAGTGGAACTCGGCGGCTTCGGTATCGGCGGTACCGGTCATGCCGGCGAGTTTTTTGTAGATACGAAATAGGTTTTGGAAGGTGATGGTCGCGAGGGTTCGATTTTCTTCTTGAATGTTGACGTTTTCTTTTGCCTCGACGGCCTGGTGCAGACCATCGGACCAGCGACGTCCTGGCAGGACACGGCCGGTGAACTCATCGATGATGAGCACCTTTCCTTCCGGGGATACCATGTAATTGACGTCGCGTTTGTACAAGGTATGCGCGCGCAGGCATTGGTTGAGAATGTGCAGCGATTCGAGATGGATGGGGTCATAAAGATTCGACAGGCCGAGAAGGCGTTGGGCTTGTTCGACCCCATCGTCGGTCAAG
>Ga0116187_1004499_pt1:0-2500 | contig 12152 bp, 6 predicted proteins | sample AD_JPNNA6_MetaG_FD_89755 | JGI IMG/M metagenome (GOLD analysis project Ga0116187, IMG submission 89755) | Active sludge microbial communities of municipal wastewater-treating anaerobic digesters from Japan - AD_JPNNA6_MetaG | ecosystem: Engineered > Bioreactor > Anaerobic > Digestate... | reverse complement strand
GGGTAGGCCGGGCGCAGCGTAAGGTCGTCTGCGTTCAAGCCCGTAGGAGGGACCATTAGGACCCAATAGGGACAAACGGTGGTTCATGACTCCGAGAGGTGATGAGGTCCGGACTTGTCCGGGACACCCGGTGATCCCATGCTTCCAAGAAAAGCTGCGTGCAGAGCCCCTCTGGTGACCGTACCGCAAACCGACTCAGGTGGGCGGGGTGAGTATCCCAAGGCGCGTGAGAGAACCCTGGTTAAGGAACTAGGCAAAATAACACCGTAACTTCGGGAGAAGGTGTGCCGTTGATGGTGAAGCCCTCCTCGGGCCGAGCTGTTGGCGGTTGCAGCGAAATGGGGATTGTGACTGTTTACTAAAAACATAGGACTCTGCAAAGTCGAAAGACGACGTATAGGGTCTGATGCCTGCCCGGTGCTGGAAGGTTAAGGGGAAGTGTCAGCGCAAGCGAAGCACCCAACCGAAGCCCCAGTAAACGGCGGCCGTAACTATAACGGTCCTAAGGTAGCGAAATTCCTTGTCGGGTAAGTTCCGACCTGCACGAATGGCATAACAACATTCCCGCTGTCTCAACCAGGGACTCAGCGAAATTGCATAGGGGGTGAAGATGCCCTCTACCCGCGGCAAGACGGGAAGACCCCATGAACCTTTACTGCAACTTGGCAGTGAACTTCGGGATGTTCTGCGTAGGATAGGTGGGAGGCGTTGAAGCCGGGCTTCCGGGTTCGGCAGAGCCACCGTTGAAATACCACCCTGAACATTCTGGGGTTCTAACCTAGGCCCGTGATCCGGGTCGGGGACACTGCCTGGTAGGCAGTTTGACTGGGGCGGTCGCCTCCAAAATCGTAACGGAGGCGTGCGAAGGTTCCCTCAGCCTGATTGGAAACCAGGCGTAGAGTGCAAACGCATAAGGGAGCTTGACTGTGAGACCGACAGGTCGAGCAGGTGCGAAAGCAGGTGTTAGTGATCCGGTGGTTCCTGATGGAAGGGCCATCGCTCAACGGATAAAAGGTACTCTGGGGATAACAGGCTGATCGCGCCTGAGAGTTCACATCGGCGGCGCGGTTTGGCACCTCGATGTCGGCTCATCGCATCCTGGGGCTGGAGCAGGTCCCAAGGGTTTGGCTGTTCGCCAATTAAAGCGGTACGCGAGCTGGGTTTAGAACGTCGTGAGACAGTTCGGTCCCTATCTGCCGTGGGCGTAGGACACTTGAGAGGAGTTGCCCATAGTACGAGAGGACCTGGGTGAACGTACCCCTGGTGATCCGGTTGTTCTGCCAAGAGCATTGCCGGGTAGCTACGTACGGAACGGATAACCGCTGAAAGCATCTAAGCGGGAAGCCGGCCTCAAGACTAGGTGTCCCGTCGAAAGACCTAAAGGCTCCATGTAGACCACGTGGTAATAGGCTGGGTGTGAAAGCGTAGCAATGCGCGGAGCTAACCAGTACTAATAAGCCGTGAGGCTTGACCGTCCCCTAATACACTCATCGAATCTCATTCGTACGCGAAGTTGGGGTTATGACCCAACTCCGGTCATTGGATCCCAAAATTTTCCGGTGGCGATATCGAAGAGGCCATACCCGATCCCATCCCGAACTCGGAAGTCAAGCTCTTCGGAGCCGATGGTACTGCATGGGCGACTGTGTGGGAGAGTAGGACGCTGCCGGGCTTATATAGAAGCTCCGCCTTCGAAAGAAGTCGGAGCTTTTTCTTTTTGTCCACCGCCTTTCACCTCGTCTCGCAACGCGGTATTACCCCCACGATGTCCCTTCGTCGACGGCTGTTGCTCTTGTCCTTTCTGCTCGCTGTTGCCGCGACTTTCGCCGCCGCGTTGCTGCTACCCCCCTTCATTCGGCACCAGGCCCAACGACGCGCCCAGCAATACCACCTCACCCTTCAAATCCAATCCGTTCGACCTGCCTGGCTCGGCCTGCGCCTCGGACAGGTCGACATCGCTTGTCCGGATATCCCTTCGCTCACTCTTCACGCCGAGGCCATCGAAGTCCGTCGCTCCTCCATCGCCGTCATCAACGCTTCTGCCACCGTACAAACCGATCTTCGCTCCTTTGCCGAGCAGGTTCATACCTGGCGAAGCCGACTCCCCTCGTCGTCCGAATCGAACCCGGCAAAAAAAAGTTCCGCCCTCGTCGCCATCGATAATCTTGCCCTATCGTGGCAGGGCTTCGATGGCGAAGGCTCGAATTGTTCGCTGACCGGGCTGAATATCCGCGATCTTTTCGGTGGCCAATCTGTAGACGTGGGACTGGTGCAAATCGAGCACCCCCAAGGCTCCTTGAAAGCCGAAGCCGTAGCGTTGGCGTGGATACGCGAGCCGTCGGCGGCCATCCGCTCTTTGGGGATCGGCCGCGCGTATGCGGACGTGAGCGTGGATCACGAGCTGCAGGGGGCGTCGTCGAAATCGGCTGCCGTGTCGGCAAGTGACTTTCGGGATCGTCTCGCGCGGTGGGCGTCGACGGTATGGGCACCGATGGCCGTG
>Ga0116187_1004494_pt1 | contig 12157 bp, 14 predicted proteins | sample AD_JPNNA6_MetaG_FD_89755 | JGI IMG/M metagenome (GOLD analysis project Ga0116187, IMG submission 89755) | Active sludge microbial communities of municipal wastewater-treating anaerobic digesters from Japan - AD_JPNNA6_MetaG | ecosystem: Engineered > Bioreactor > Anaerobic > Digestate | place... | reverse complement strand
TATTTTGCAAATTACATTGATATTGTTATTCTTATAATATTATAAAAACGAAAATTTAACCTTTTTGATCTCTATTTTCTCATCTCACAAAATAATTCTCGATTTTAGGTTCATATTTTACTAGTAATATTTTCATTTTAAATATATTAAATCATACAAATTGATATCTTATTAAGATGTTAACTTAATGTTTTTGTTTATGCAGTAAAATAAATTTCACTTTGTATACTCAGTATAGATTGGTTAAAAATATATCCTAAATAGCGATGTAAATTTACTTTTGTACATATTTTATATCAATATACACATGTATCAAATCAAAATATTATACAATTGTGAATTGTAAAAAGAATATTATTCCAAGACTTTTGATTTTAAAATTAAATCTGTTATGGATCGTTTTTATCTTAGGCTTTTTTGATAATTCTATTCTATTTCTTTTTCTTTTAAGAAGAGCATAAAAACACAAAAAACAAACACGAACCAAATACGGCGCAAGTACGGCCCAAATACGACGCAAATATGATCGAAAAAATTGATCCTCCCTCAATGATTGAATGCACTATAATTTTTCTGTTTCATTATAAAAAATCCGAGAATAATTTATCTGATATACAGACCGAAATACAAAATTTCAGACTAAAAAAATTTAATAAACAAAATAAATGGCCTGACGGTGAACTAAAAATCAACTTTTCCGTTCTATTTGTAACAATTTATTAGAAAATATTCGATGAAAAAAATAGTATTTGCCACTCTGCTCCTATTCGCTTTGACGCTGAATATGAATGCTCAAAAAAATCTAAAATCGTTTTACGATTTTACGGTAACAGATATAAATGGAAAATCTTTCAGTATGTCTTCGCTGAAAGGTAAAAAGATAATGGTAGTTAACGTTGCATCGAAATGTGGTTATACTCCTCAGTACGAACAACTTCAAAAATTATATGATACATACAAGGATAAAAATTTTGTTATCGTGGCATTTCCTGCAAACAATTTCGCCAATCAGGAACCGGGAACAAATGCTGAAATTAAAGAGTTTTGCAGAGTGAACTATGGCATAACTTTTCCGATGATGCAGAAAATTAGCGTGAAAGGTGAAGATCAAGCACCTATTTACAGATGGCTTACACAAAAATCGGAAAATGGAGTCTTAGATCAGGAGGTTACCTGGAATTTTCAAAAATACTTAATCGACGAAAATGGTAAATTAGCAGCCGTATATTTACCCAAAGTAAGTCCTTTGGACGAAAAAATTATTACCTGGATTGAACAACAATGAATCTATGAAATATCAGTGCATAATTTTATAAATCAATTCTTTCAGAAGATCACCATGAGTAGCTGAGACGTTGTCAATCCCTTTTGATTTGGCATCATAAATCCTCAAAAGTGATATTATTTCCATCACTTTGTTTACCCCATAATTTTTCAATCCACTCATATAATCACGAGCCATAAACGAGGATCGAAGATTTAATGTATTCATCACATTTTGCTCCGATTTATCTGTGAGCCAGTAACATTCCAATAAATTAGAAAAATAGCCGAATAAAATCGAAATGGTAACCATTATGGGATTGTCTTTGGGATTTTTATCGAAATAATTCACGATGCGATTGGCCAACAAAATATTTTTTTCGACAACGGCTCTTAATAATTCATAATTGTTGAAATCCTTACTTATCCCAACATTTTTTTCCACCAATTCTGGAGTAATACGTTTTTGGTTTTCGGGAAGCGAAATTTCCAGCTTTTGAAGTTCCTGAACCAGTTTGCTTAAATCGTTTCCAACAAAATCGGTTAACATCTGGGCGGCTTTATCTTCAATCCCGATGGATTTATGTTGAAAAAACGATTTAATGAAAGCCGGAATCTGATTTTCGTACATTTTTTTTGATTCGAAAATAACTCCGATCTTTTCGATGCTTTTTACAACTGATTTTCGTTTATCTACACTTCCGTGTTTATAATTTAAAACAAGGACGGTTGTCGGCATAGGATTTTTAGCATACAAATCGAGCATCTCGAAATGCTCCAATTCCTGGGCTTCTTTTACAATGATGAGTTGATGATCGGCCATCATCGGATATCGTCGGGCAGTAGAAATGATTGCCTTCACGTCCGAATCTACACCATAAAAGATTTGCATATTGAAATCTTTTTCCGTCTCTGTCAATACGTTTTCTTCGAGTAAATCGGTCAACTCGTCAATGAAATACGATTCTTCGCCCATAAGCAAATAAATGGGCATAAAATTGCGTTTTAGAATATCGTTGCGAACAGAATCGAAAGTTTGTGTCATATTTTTACCAGTCGAATCGAAGATGTTTAACGGTAGAGCCGTTGTTGATGAGTGTTGTAAGCGATTTGATTCCGATTAAGACATGCTGAGCGGCGAAGTTTTCGGTTACAATTTTATCGCTTTTGTCGGTTTTTACGCCTTCCGAAATCATAGGCTGATCCGAAACGAGAAGCAGTGCGCCCGTCGAAATATGATTTGCAAAACCACAAGTAAAAAGTGTAGCCGTTTCCATATCGACAGCCATTACCCGTATTTTTCTTAAATAATTCTTGAATTCTTCGTCGTATTCCCAAACTCGTCGATTCGTTGTATAAACGGTTCCGGTCCAATAATCGTGGTTAAAATCCCTGATATTCGATGATACCGACCTTAAGAGGCTAAAGGCGGGCAAAGATGGGACTTCAGGTGGAAAATAATCGTTCGATGTTCCTTCGCCACGAATAGCGGCTATAGGCAGTATATAATCACCCAACTGATTGCGTGGTTTCAGTCCGCCACATTTTCCCAAAAACAAAACTGCCGTTGGAGAAACGGCACTCAACAAGTCCATGATTGTTGCCGCATTTGCACTGCCCATTCCGAAATTAATGATAGTGATTCCTTCAGCCGAAGCATTTGGCATATTGGCATCAAGACCTACAATCGGGACATTAAAATGATCTGCAAATATTTCAATGTATTTCTGGAAATTGGTAAGAAGAATATATTTTGTAAAACCCTCCAAAGGACGTTTCGTATAACGAGGAAGCCAATTTTCGACGATTTCTTGTTTGGTTTTCATAAATGGTTTAATTTTGTTGCGCTACAAAAAGCAACTTCGATGAACAAAGATAATATCTACCCACTTAATTTGCCACCTTTCGATGCAAAAATAATGACTTCGGAACAAGGAACAATTATTTTTGACATTTTGCGTCGAAAATATGTAGCATTAACTCCCGAGGAATGGGTACGGCAGCACTTTGTTCATTATTTGATATCGGAGAAGAATTATCCCGCATCATTGATAGCCAACGAAGCGTCTATCAAAATTAATTCGATGAAACGACGTTGCGATACCGTTGTTTACAATAATAAGCTCGAACCATTGATGCTTATCGAATATAAAAGTCCAAATATTAAAATCTCGCAACAGGTTTTTGATCAAATAGCCCGCTATAATCTGATTTTCAGAGTAACTTATTTGGTCGTTTCAAACGGACTATCGCATTATTGTTGCAAAGTCGATTTCGAGCGCCAATCTTATCATTATCTTTCGGAAATTCCTGATTATACAGCGTTGAAAGATAATCAATAACTTTCGTTTATCGAAGGAAAATTTCCGTCCTTCACGTCTTCTATATAACTTCTTACGGCTCGCGTGATTTCGTCATATAAATCGGCATAACGGCGCAAAAATCGTGGCGAAAATTCTTTATTGATTCCCAACATATCGTGCATGACCAACACCTGCCCATCAACATAAGGTCCCGCACCTATTCCGATAATCGGAATGTGCAGCTCGTTTGTGACTTGACGTGCAAGTTGAGCCGGAATTTTTTCGAGAACGATGGCGAAACATCCGGCCTCTTCTAATAAATGTGCATCTTTAATTAGTTTGCTTGCTTCTGCTTCCTCTTGAGCCCTCACGGCATAAGTCCCAAATTTGTTGATGGATTGTGGCGTAAGACCCAGATGTCCCATCACAGGAATGCCGGCACCGACGATGCGTGCAACCGAATCAATGATTTCTTCTCCGCCTTCGAGCTTAATGCTGTCGGCCTGTGTTTCTTTCATGATTCGAATAGCCGAAGCTACCGCTTCAACAGTATTTCCCTGATAACTTCCAAAAGGCATATCTACAACCACCAATGCCCGTTTCACGGCTTTCATGACGGATGTCCCGTGATAAATCATCTGATCGAGTGTGATAGGTAATGTGGTTACATTTCCTGCCATTACGTTGGAAGCGGAATCACCCACCAAAATTACATCTATTCCGGCCTGATCTATAATGGTTGCCATCGAATAATCGTAAGCAGTAAGCATCGATATTTTTTCGCCACGATGTTTCATTTCGTGCAAACGATGTGTAGTCACTTTTCGTTTGTATTCTGAATTGATAAGCGATTTATCTTCTGAGGTATTCATTTTTTTGACTAATTGGGTTAATGCAAAGATAGGCTTTTTTCATAACACACGAAAAAAGCCGGGGCTTTTATTGCTACCCGGCTTTAGAAGATGAAATTGTATATATGAATCGTTTAAAATTTATATCCGAGAGTTAGCAGTCCCTTGATATTTTTGTTGCTTAGAGAAAAAGGAGATGCATCCAAATTAATTTCCGGTACACTCGGATAAGGATAGAGTTTGTCTTTTTGAGTTTTGTAAACCAAAGCAAAGTCGAGATACACATTCGGATTGAAACGATATCCTAATCCTCCGGTGAAATAATTTTTATCGCCTTCGATTCGATAAATGGTAGTTGATCCCACGGTTTTTGTTTCTACACTACCATCGTAATAGTCATTTTCATAAGGATTTTGCATCCACGCATACCCTAATCTTCCCGAGAACTGAGGAGTGAAACGGTATTCTAATCCCACCCGCACCGTGGAAGCAGTTTTATAATCTTCCGAAATGTACTGATTGTCATATTCATAAACGGCATCCGGATCGGCATCATTGCTATTGCCTTTCAGTTTCATCGATCCGTAATTGTTGATTTCGTAATCGAGACTTGCAATGAAATTATTGCCAAATACACCGGCCAAACTAAACACCCATTTATCGGGAGTTTTAAGTCGATAGTCGAGATAGTAAACATCAGAGTTTGTTCTACCGGGCTCATAATCGGTATTCGGAAGGTAGGCAGAAACATCTTCGGCCATTTCAGCCGAATACGTATCAGTCAGATTATACCAGACCGGAGAATGATAAGACACGCCGATGCGGAAAGAATTGATTGGCCTGTAAATAATGCCGATTTTAGCCCCTACTCCTGCTCCGTCGGTTTTCAGATAATTGTGGAGATCAAAACCGGCATTATCTCCCGTTGAAAATTCTTCCGAATAACGTGATGTAAGTCGATAATATAAATCGGTCACCGTGAATGCTACACCAATATTTAGTTTGTTGGCAATCATTGTTCCGAGAGTAAAGTCATAACTGTTGACATACCCCTTTTCAGAGAGCGATATGGAATTATTAACCGGTTCATTATGTAGAGGTGTATATTCATATCCCTGCGGTGTTTGATTCGGATCGATCAAATAGCCATTAAAACCGAAAACCGAAAGCCATGGAGCACCTGACGAAAAAGGATCATTGGTGATATTGAAATCCAATAACGATGAATTAACACCTTTGCCATCATTAAATGAGTTGGAAACATAGCACATATAATCCATCAATGAGCTGTTGGGCGAACCAAGAGGCGTGGCAATATTTTTGTCGAAGTTTTTAATATTATTGTAGGTAAATCCGAAATTCAAAAAAGGGATGGCATCGCTTCGCAGAGGAAAATAACCCACAAAACCAATATTGTCAAAAGCAAATTGAGTTTTGTTTCTCGTAACGCTCCCAACTTCCGATTTCTCTTGTGCAAGACCTAGTGTACCAACCACTTCCGAACTTCGATACACTCCAATACCGGCCGGATTGATGGAAATACCGGTCAAATCTCCTCCCAATGCACCAAATGCGCCACCCATGGCCATACCACGAGCTGTTCCGCTTAAATCGCTCCCCGACAATTTCAATGCTTCAACTTCACCTTGCGAAAATGCCAAGGAGATTGAACACATCAGAACAGAGCAAAAAACAATTATCGATTTTTTCATTATTGTATTGTATATGATTATTTTAATCTGCATTTATAAAAAAATGACTGTCTCACTATAATTCATTCATAATGGAATTTATACCAAGACAGTCAAATATTTAAGAATTTATCTGCGACCGCCACCTGAACTTCGTCCACTGCCGCCCGAAGATCCGGACGAACTTCTGGAACTCGATGAAGAGCCAGCAGAAGAAGAACGAGTAGAAGAATTGTCATAACTTCTCGAAGGAGTCGAGTATGTAGAACTGCGGCTTGTAGATTCGCTCCTGGAAGGAGTAGAATACGAACGGCCGGTTGTGGCGGATTGCCTTGTGCTCGAATTGTTCGACGGACGTTGATAAGTATTGCTGCTTTGCCGTGTTGAATTTGTATTTCCGGACCGATCAACCGTCGCTGCGGAAGAGGAACGAGTTGATGGAGAAATGGTTCGGCTTACAGTTTCTCCCGTTCTCGAATTATAAATTCTACCCGACTCGTCAACGATACGTGTACGAGGAGCGATTTGTGAACTTCTGTAAGATGAACGTCCGGCCGAGGTTCCGACTGTAGTAGATCGAGAACTTCGACTATTACCGCTGATTATTCGGGAGTCGGTAGAAACTCCGGATGCACTCGATCTGTATGACCCCGAAGATCTGCCTGAACGATTATATCTTATATTGGAGTAATATCCGCCTCCATACCACGGGCTACCATACCATGGGGAATACCATCCGCCATAATATCCAGGCGAATACCATGAATAATACCACGGCGAATACCATCCTCCGTAGTACCAAGGATCATACCAATAACTATACCATGGGTCGTACCATGGATAATACCAAGAACTGTAATGCCAAGGACGATACCGGCTACCATAGTACCATGAGTAATATGGAGGCCATCCCCAGCCGAAAGTAATGCTTGTGTTCCATCCTCTGTTTTCGTAGTAGTCGGAATACAAATCGTCACCAACATAGATCGTAACATTATCTGCTCCGGTAATTTTAACGGAAGACTCCGGATCATGAAACTTCACGATTCTATCCGTGTATTGATAGTCGGTGTATTCATCAACCACCGGTTCTCCTTCTTCCACCTGTGTATTGTTACGGCGATTATATTCATCTATATTTCGGCCGTTAGCATACACTTCTATATTTGAGGCATCACCCTCAACAACTACGATGGCTTTCTTTTGTGATTGATTATCTTTTTGTTTGACCTGCTGTTTTTTTTGAGTTTGATTCTCAACATTGGCAGTCGGATCTGCATATATGTCATCCCATTCCTGGGTAAAACCCAACGCAGGAAGCAAAGCCATCATCAGAGATAAAATCCATTGTTTCGTTTTCATAGCTGTAATTCCTTTTTCTTTACCTTATTGTTTTAGACTGTTTTTATGCGATTTAGTTTAATCTATTATTCCTAATAAAGAGCACCGTACAAATATACGATTCTTTTATTTTATCAGTAAATACGGATATCGTAATTTTACTAAATAGATGTTGCTAAATTGATTTTGTTGCATGAGGGATAGTTAAAAGAAATAAATGAGAATATTTCAATATGTTTTAGACAGAAAGTTCCAAACCGTCCCATGCAAAATGAATATTATCGGGGAGTCTTTTTTCCATCTCTTCATGCAAACCCATTTGATGACTCATATGAGTGAGGTAGGTAATTTTAGGATTGATTCTTTGAGATAAAGCAATAGCTTCATCCAAACTTTGATGCGATGGATGCGATGTTAATCGTAATGCACTTAAAACCAATACATCAAGATTGGATAGTTTTTCCATTTCTTCATCCGGAACATATTTCACATCAGTCAGGTAAGCAAAATTTCGGATTCGATACCCTAGTATCGGAAGTTTGTAATGCATTACTCTGATTGGAATGACATCAATAGCGTTAATTTTGAAGGGCTTCAAATTTTCAATCAAACGAAGTTCTATGTTTGGTACGCCGGCATATTTATGTTCCAAAAAACAATATGGCATCCGTTCTTTAAGAGCGTTTGCAACTTTGAGCTCGGCATATAGATCAACCGCTCCGAACCTGCTGTAAGGACGCAAATCGTCTATTCCGCCTACATGGTCATAGTGCTCATGAGTAATCAGAAATCCGTCTATTTTTTGGAAAGGAAGTGCCAAAACTTGTTGTCGGAAATCAGGAGAACAATCAATGAATAGATTGGTCTCGGAATCCATTATCTGTATCGAAGCTCTCAATCTATGATCCTTTTCATCTGAAGAAGTACATACCGAACAATTGCAGCCAATTTCGGGAATTCCGGTTGAGGTGCCGGTCCCTAAAAACTTTACAATCATATATTTGTATTCTGTACAAAAAAAGCCATCTTGCGCTTTGAGCAAGACAGCTTTTATCTATTAAATTTATTAATGTTAAAACTCTCGCTCTAAAATCCAAAGATCGTTGAACGGAACGCCATAAGTCTTTCTCAAATATTCAGTATCGCCCAGGGCCGAATATTTGCGATATATTTCGTCCCTCTTGGCTACGGCTGATTCCTTGTCGTCATAACTTGCTACGATAACCCTGTACATTCCCATATCATTTTGAGCTAAAATCACATCGTATCCTTCGTTTTCCATTCTTGATTTCAGCGATTCAGCATTCAGTTTAACGCTTAAGGAAGCAATTACTACGCTGTATTTTTTCAATCCGGATGCATCGGATGAGTAAACAGGTTCAACCTTTTCCTTTCTCACAGAAACTTCTACCGGGGGTAACGGTGCAGCATCTTTGACGACCGATGTTGGTTGTGACGCAGCTTCCTGCATTTCTTTTTCCTTTGCAGATTCGTAAACCTGCTTATAAGCACTCTGTTTTGGTTTGCAAGACACGCTTAAAACAAGAATAAACACGAATGCGAGTGTAATCTGTACTAATTTTTTCATTTGTCAGGATAATTTATGAAGTTCAATTTATGTTCACTGTTTATATTTATTACAAAGATAAAGAGAAGTAGTTAATTTCGTATTTGCTGCATGTGAAAGATCTTTAAATTGTTAAACGGAAATTTTCTTAGAAATGAGGTGAAAAAAAAGTTGCAGTTTTCGTGATCGAAATTCACAGGCAGTTTGTAGAAATATTCGAAAAATTTATTTTCTCAATCGATCAAGCGAACGTATTAAAACCTCGTCTTCGCCAATTTTTCGGATAGCAAGCCAACTAAAAATAATGGAGATGAGAGGCATTATGATACCCGGCCCTATTTTTTGAAATACAAGATTTGCTTCCGGATTTCGCATAAACATGAGAAAAGCGAAATAAAGATAAAAACCTATCATTACAAAAATATTTGCAATAGTTAGTCTTATCTGTACAATTCGCTTGTTGTATAAAAAAATTACCAAAAGCGACAATGCAGCGCTGATAGCTCCGATTGCAAACAAACCCCATGTACTTGCAACCAATTCCCCATTTTGGTAAAATCCCATTGCCTCAAAAGAGATATGTTGATTGCCAAAGGCAAATGTTATGAGGGGAAGTATGATTGCCAGCACCATACATCCCGAAGCAAGGAACAAATACAGACTTTGAACTCGTTGAAGCATTGCAAAAAAGATTAGAACAATTCTTTTTCCTTAGCGGGGTTTCTATAATAAATTTCCCCATTGATCCATTCCTCAATGGCCAAAAGCGTGGGTTTAGGCAATTTTTCGTAGAAACGAGAAATTTCGATTTGTTCGTGATTTTCAAAAATTTCTTCGAGATTATCGTTATAAGAAGCAAATTCCTGAAGTTTAGAATCTAACTCTTGCTTCATTTCCATGGCAATCTGATTGGCCCTTTTGCTGATAATCATTACCATTTCATACACATTTCCTACAGGTTCGGCCATCTGCATGATGTCTCGAGTTTCGGTATTTGCGCTTGCGGTAGATTTTCTGTAATCCATTTATTTAAAAATTAATTTGTTTATTAGTGAAGTATTTACTTATTTTTTACGCACCTGGAAGCTGCTCAATTTTTTTCTGAGCTTCTTGATAATATTTTTCAGCCTCTTTCATGTATTTTCCCTCCGGAAAAGAATTTTTATAGTTAAAATATTCATCAACTACCATTCGATATCGCTCCGGCTGACTTTCTCGCTTACTTCGTTCTGCAAATTCATATCGAGAGCGAAGAATAGTCATTTGAAAATCTTCGGCATACTTCGAATAAGGATAGCTTTTGAGTCCTTCGCGAGACACTATTACTGCTGCCTCGTAATTATTGCCCATATAGTTGCCTAATCGCAAATATAATTGAGCTGCAAGTAATTCTTTATAGGCTAATTTTTCCTGAAGTTCGAAAAGATAATTTTTTGCTTGTTCAGCACGATCACTCTGAGGATACACCTCTATAAATCGTTGAAATTCGGAAATAGCTTTGTAAGTTTTCGTTTGATCAAGGCGAGGATCAGGTGAATCGAGATACATTCCATAGGCTGCATAAAACAAAGCCGATTCTGCATATTGCCCTTTGGGAAAAGTATTGTAATAAGTAGTAAACGTTTCGGTTGCCGATATATAATCTTTTGTGTTATAATAACTTTGAGCCAACATATAAAGTGATTCTTCCGCAAGTGCAGTGCCTTTGAAAAACGGAACCAATTCTGACAATAATGTGATTGAACGATCATATTTCCCCTCTTCAAAATACTTTTTCGCGTAAGAGTATTTGAGATCTTGATCGGTACTCTTCAGAATTTTATTGTATTCGCCACAAGCAGATAACGTCAGAATAACCAGTAAAAAATAAAAATATTTGAACTTCATTTTATATCAAGATCGGTTTTGGATGCAAATTTACAGAAACTTTTTTTCAATTTATTCATGTTGAATACATTTTTATTCTATTTTAGGATTTCGAACGTCAAAAAGGAAAATTAATGCTGACACTCAAATGTTTATCCCATTCGACTAATTTTCCGAAGTTTATCTTCGTCTATAATCTTTATCTTTCGACCGTCCATCGCAATAACTCGCTCATCGACAAAACCCGACAACGTGCGAATAGCATTACTCGTGGTCATATTCGACAGATTGGCCAAATCTTCGCGTGCAAGATAAATATTAAGCGTAGCGCCGTCTTCTTCGAGGCCATAACTCTCTTTGAGAAAGAGAAGGGATTCGGCCAATCGGCCGCGAATATGTTTCTGCGTTAAGTTGACAACTCTCTGGTCGGCAATACCTAAATCAATAGATAATTGCTGAATAAAGAACATCGCTAAATCACCATTTTTACGCAAAATGTCTTCGATGATTTCCATTGAAATCAAGCAAACAGTAGATGACTCGAATGCTGAAGCAGCCGTTACGTAAGGCTCATTTGCAAAATAAGCGCGATAGCCGAAATACTGGATAGGACGAATCATTCGAATGATTTGACTGCGCCCCCCTATCCCACTTTTGAAAATTTTGACCTTTCCTTTCAAAAGACACATCAAATCCTTTGGATATTCGTCCTCGAAATAGATCATCTCGTTTTTCCTGTAATTGACGAAGCGTGCATCTTTTCTGATCGACTCACGTTCGCTTTCAGACAAGACTCGCCAAATTTCTGATAATGAAGACGATAAATCAACTATTTCTTTTTTGCCTTTCAAAGCGACTGTTTTAAAATCATGTTGTTGAACACAAAAATACAAAAAAAATTTCTACGAAATGTAACAAAAACGACATTTTTTAATGAAAACCGGATATAACCGAGTATGTTTATCACCTCTTAACCTCTTAAATAACATCGACAATGAGCCGTTTTTATAAAAAAATATGTATGTTTGCGAAACGAAGATGAAGCACAGGGCCATCATATCTATCTTTGTATTTTTCGTCGCAGCTCGGGTATTCCCGCAAGAGCACATTCCCTTAGATTCGCTGTTGCAACTTACAATGAGCGCGGCTGAAAAGTATGACGGTTTAGTAGAGAGCTACGAAGCCGATGTATATCTGCGTGCTTATGTTGAAACGATTAAAAAAAATTTTCTATATAAATATGCCAGGTATATTCCCAAATTCGTGTTGTGTGAT
>Ga0116187_1004478_pt1 | contig 12186 bp, 9 predicted proteins | sample AD_JPNNA6_MetaG_FD_89755 | JGI IMG/M metagenome (GOLD analysis project Ga0116187, IMG submission 89755) | Active sludge microbial communities of municipal wastewater-treating anaerobic digesters from Japan - AD_JPNNA6_MetaG | ecosystem: Engineered > Bioreactor > Anaerobic > Digestate | place... | reverse complement strand
AGCGACTTGGGCGAGGCGTCGCCGAACATGATCGCCCTGTAGTAGGGGCGGATCGACAGGGCGTGCACCACCGAGAGCGCCGACACCAGCAACTGCAGCAGGAAGAACGGCCACACCGGCAGCGCCGTGGCCACGGCCGTCAGCGTCAGCAGCAGCGGGACCAGATAGGCGAACCCGAAGAGGGTCCACGGGGTGTGCCGCGCACGCACGCCCACATAGACGAACCCGAGCCAGTTCATGAACCCGAGCGTGAACATCCACAGCACCCAGGCGGAGTGGCGCCACCACCAGCGGAAGCGGGCTCGCGGCTGGCCCTCGTCCAGCACCTCGCCGACGAGCACGTCGGTCTCCGCCTGCGGCTTGAGCTGCTGCACGTCCTTCACGGCGAGCGCGGGATGCCCGTTCTGGCACTCCCCGTACGGCGTGAGCCAGACCCAGCGTTGACAGACGGTGCAGTAGCCGCCGAGCGGCATCTGGTCTCCTCCGGCGTTCGTGGTGCGTGACGGTCCATCTCAGGATAGCCCGCGCGGGCGAGAATGGCACCTGTGGGAGGCCTGTACGCACGCCTCGTTCCCGCGGGAATACTGAGCGTGTCCGAGTCCGCCGTCGAGGCCCGCCCATGCGGGTCCCCGCATCCTTCAGGAGGCTCATATGGTCGACCCATACGACGAGGCCGAGCTTCGTGCGAGGCTGACACCGCTGCAATATGAGGTCACCCGACGCGACGGCACCGAACCGCCCTTCCGCAACGAGTACTGGGACGAGCACCGCGACGGTCTCTACGTCGACGTGGTGAGCGGTCAGCCGCTCTTCAGCAGTCGCGACAAGTTCGACTCCGGAACAGGGTGGCCGAGCTTCACCAGGCCGTTGCAGGAGGATGCGGTCAGCACGCACGAGGACCGCAGGCTGTCCGCAGTGCGCACCGAGGTGCGCAGCCGGTCGAGCGGTTCGCACCTCGGCCATGTCTTCCCCGACGGGCCGCCGCCGACCGGACGGCGGTTCTGCATGAACTCCGCCGCCCTCCGCTTCGTGCCGGCGGAGGATCTGGCGGCCGAGGGCTACGGGGAGTACGCGGCGCTGTTCGGGGATGAGGCCCAGGGCGCGGCATCACGGTGAGGCGTCCCGTGGTCCTGGAAGGGGCGCGCAGCGGGGCCGGCTCTCTCGCCACGGTTTCCTAACCTCACGCAACGTCTGCTGAACACGGCCTTCACATTCACTTGGGACACTATGCGCGAGCCAAGGACGGCTACGACGGTTGCCCCCCCGACCGTCCCAGGGCCCGGCAGCAGTACGGTGCGCCCCCACCGAGCCGGTAGCCCGCCAGCCCGGAGCGCCTTCCTCCTGGCGTCCGGGCGCCGTTGGCCCCTCTGGGCCGCGGCGAGCGCACGACGCTCGCCGCGGCCCATCCCCCTTCTTGAGGGCGACGGCTACTTCACGGTGAGCGTGCTCTTGAGCGTCTTGCGGGAGAGGTTGCCCGCGGCGTCACGTCCCGTGACGAAGACCTGGTACACGCCCTTCTTGAGCTTGCACTTGAAGCGGAACGTCTGCTTGCCGGCCTTCTTCAGCGGGGTGCCGGCCACCAGGCTCGGCAGCTTGCCCTTCCTGGCGATGACGATGTTCGCCCCGGCCGTCCCGGCGCACGGTGGCAGGTCGTTGACGGTGAAGCGGATCGTCGCGTACTTGCCGCGTTTGACCGTGGTCTTCTTGAGGCCGCCGGCGACCGGGGGCTTCGTGTCGACGTTGAGGGTGAACGTGCGGTCCTGCTCCTCGTTCCCGGCTTTGTCCACGGCGTGGTACTTGATCTTGTGGGCGCCGTCCGACGGAGGCGACGCGAGCGTGACGGTGAAGCCGCCGGCCCAGCCCCAGGACTGGGGACCGCCGTCGACGGCGTAGTAGATGCGCCAGGCGCCGACCCCGCCGGCGTCGGTCGCCGTGAAGCCGAGGTTGGCGTTGCTCGCGTTCACCCAGCAACCGTTGCGCCGGCTGGGGGTGGTGACCGGCGGCGTCTTGTCGGCGGGCCCGCCGCCGTCGCTCGTGTGCAGCACGACGCCGCTCGTGCCCGTGGCCCATCCGGTGGACGCGTCGACGAAGTCGACGTCGAGCAGGATGGTGCCGACGCCCGACACCTGCGCTCCCCAGGTCGTCCCGCCGTCGGTGGTGGAGAAGACGACGCCGTCGCCGGCCACCGCCCACGCGTGCAGGCCGTCCTTGAGCACGTCGAGAGACTCGACGTACCCGCCGGACGAGGCGGAGAGCTGCGTCGACCAGGTCGCTCCCGCGTCGGCCGTGGCCACGATGAGACGGGACGAGTTCGTGCCCCCGCCGAGCCAGGCATGGGCGGCGTCGCTCGCCGCGATCGTGCACAGGAAGGCCTCCGCCGGCGCCGGCACAGCGATGTGCGTCCACGAGACGCCGGCGTTCGTCGTGCGCAGCACCTCCGGGCCGGCCGCCGTGCGGACCAGCGCCCAGCAGGTCTGCGCATCCACGGCGGCGACCCCGGCGACGGAGTTGGCCGCGGGGGTCTCGAACTGCTGCTCCTCCCAGGTGGCGCCGCCGTCGGTCGTGTGGAGCAGCTTGCCGCGCGGATTCAGGCCGCCCATCCAGCCGTTCTTGCTGTCGGCGAACGAGATCTCGCCCGACGAGCACGTGGTCTGGACGATGTCCCAGGTGGCGCCGCCGTCCGTCGTGTAAGCCACTTTGCCGCTGTGGGCGAGCACGCAGCCCACCAGCGAGGTGGCGAACGCGACCGTGTCGAGATCGCCGGTCAGCCCCGTGTTGTCGGCGTCGTACCAGTACTGCCCGTCGCCGGTGTGCATGAGCTTCGGCGGGTCGTCCTGGATCAGCCAGGCGTCGGTGTCGCTCACGGCGCTGACGTGTTCCACCCAGGTGTCCTGCCCCTGCAGCTGTATCTCCCACCCGGCCGCCTTGGCCGGCGCCGGCGCGGCGAGCGACAACAGCGCGACGAGAACCAGGGTGACGGGGATGCACGTGAGGACGCCCGCGTGCCGGACAGATCGACGATCCATGGCTCCTCCTTCCCGCGAGTCGCCCCCGCGGCCCGCGACGGTATCAGCAGGGTACCACCACCGGTATCGCAGGCCGTCGTTGGCCGAGACGGGGACGGCGGGACCCGTCCCAGCGCCGAGCGGCGGACGGGTCGATCGTCGGGGGTCTGGCCGGGAAGGACGGCCTGCTCTCACCGCGCGTCCCGTCCCGCCCCGTGGTAGCGTTGCGCGGAGTCCTGTGGACCGGACGACGACGCCGCCGGCGGGAGGGCCGGCCGGAAGGGAGACGCATGGGGTGCTGCCTGATCCTCGGGGTGCTGGCCGCCTCGCCGCGCATCATCCTGCTCGGGATGTGGCTGTTCACCGACTACCTGAGCCGCATCGGGCTTCCGTTCGTCTGGGGGCTCGTCGGATGGGTCTTCGCGCCCTGCACCACCATCGCCTACGCGATCGCCGGCAACTCCTTCGGCGGGCTGCACGGCTGGGGGACGGTCGTGCTCGCCGCCGGCGTCGTCCTGGACGTCCTGCTCTACTCGGCCGGACGAAAGCGGCGTGAGGCGCGCCAGGCGTGAGGCGCCCCGGGTGAGAGGCGGCCCGGCCGCACAGGCTCCGTGACCGCAGGTGCGTCCTCCCGGGAGGGCTTTGCTTGGGGGCCGGCTACACCGACCGCGAGGCCGGCTCGGACTCGCCTCCGAGCACAGGCGCCGGCCGTAGCCCCCAGACGTCCTTGACGAACAGCGCCCAGTAAGACGCGAAGATGCCGAGGATCCCGCTGACCCAGCACATCGGGACGACGCCGAAGGCCTCGGCGAGCGGGCCGGCGACCGCGAGGCCCACCGGCCAGAGCGCGAGCGACGACATCCAGTCCCACGCCGTCACGCGCCCCAGGGACTCCCTGGGGATCTTCGTCTGGAGGGTCGTGTTCCAGACCGCGACCAGGATGCCGACACTGATCCCCCGCCCGCCGTAGACCACCCCGAGGACCCAGGGGTCGCCGAAGACGGCCATGGCGAGCGGCGCCGCGATGGCGGTGCTGCCGGTGAGCGCGACCGTGACCATCGGTCGCCGGGGCCGGTAGCGCATGGCGATCAGCATCCCGACGATCATGCCCGCGGCGAACACCGCCTGGAGCCACCCCCAGGCGGCGGCGCCGTACCCGTGCTCGCGCAGACCCAGTGGTCCGAGCACCTGGAACGGCGCGATCACGATGAACAGCACCAGGCAGGCGCGCAGCAGCATGACCCAGAGCCAGGTGCGCGACCTGACCTCCTGCCAGCCTCCGCGGAGTTCGGTGAGGAAGCCCTGGGCCGCCCCCGGGCGCAGGACGGCCGGCACATGCAGCGTCGTCAGGAACGCCGCGCTGACGAGGAACGTCGCCCCGTCGACGGCGATGGCGCCGCCGGGGCCGATGACTCCGACGAGGACTCCGGCCATCGCCGGTCCGACCATCCAGCCGAAGTTGTCGCTCATGCCCATGAGGGCGTTGGCTTGCTGGAGGCGGGGCGCCGGCACGATCTGGGGCAGGATCGCGCCGGCCGCCGGGCGGAAGAACGCTTCGGCGGCGCCGTGGAGCGCGGCGAGTAGCGCGAGCTGCCAGATCTGCGCCGCGCCCGTGAGCAGCAGGGTCGCGCCCGTGATCTGGGCGAATGCGCGGATGAGGTCGCTGGTGACCATGATCGCGGCGCGCGGCAACCTGTCGGCCCAGACGCCACCGACCAGCGCCAACCCCACCAGCGGGATGCTCTGCGCGGCCAACACGAGGCCGAGATCGGTGCCGGAGCCGGTCAGATCGAGCACGGCGAAGGTGAGCGCGACCGGGGTGATGCCGTCACCGAACACGGAGACCGACTGCGCGAGGAACACGTTGCGGAACTCGCGTGCGCGGAGCAGGCCGGCGCCGTCACGCAGGCGCGCCGGGATGAACGCCGCCGGAGTCATGGCGCGAGTGTACAGCCGCGGGGGGAGGGGCGTGGTGCGCCTGCGGCCCGCAGGCCGCACCGTCGGCCGGGAGCGGGGCTGGCGCGGGGCAGGCCCGGGTAGGATCCGGTCAGCGACCGAGGAGCGACCCGATGCCGATCTTCGAGCGACGCAGCGTCATGCCGGCTCCGGCCGAGGAGGTCTTCGCCTACCACGCGCGGCCCGGCGCGTTCGGTCGGCTCGTCCCGCCGTGGTCGCGGGTCCGCCTGCTCGACGAGAGCGGCGACCTCAGCGGCGGGAGCATCGCCTTCGACGTCCGGGTCGGGCCGGTCAGACGCCGTTGGGTGGGCGAGACGGGCAGTGCCCTTCCGGGCGCGCAGTTCGTCGACCGACAGGTGGAGGGACCGTTCGCGTCGTGGGAGCACGTCCACCGCTTCGTGCCGGTCGATGCCGGCCACAGCGAGCTGGTCGACCACGTCGAGTACCGTCTGCCGGCCGGCGACCTCACCGACCTCGTCGCTGAACGGGCGGTCGGCAGGGTCTTGACCCGCGCGTTCCGCTTCCGCCATGAGCGCACACGCCTCGACCTGGAGCGGCACGCCGTGTGGGCGGACCGGCCCCGGATCACCGTGGCGATCTCCGGGGCGAGCGGTCTCATCGGCTCTCATCTGGCCGACTATCTCACCACTGCCGGGCATCGCGTGATGAAGCTGGTGCGAGGCGGGGAGGCCGGTCCGGGGGAGGTCTCCTGGGACCCCTCGACAGGCACGCTGGACCACGTCGTCCTGGAGGGCGTCGACGCCGTCGTCAATCTCTCCGGTGCGAGCCTCGCCGGGGTGTGGACCGCGCGCCGCCGGCGGGAGATCCTCGAGAGCCGTGTCGGTGCGACCCGGACCCTGGCCGAGGCGATCGCGAGGATGGATCGTCCTCCCGCCGTGTTCGTCAGCGCCTCCGCCGTGGGCGCCTACGGTTCACGCGGTGGCGAAGCGGTCACCGAGCAGACGTCGCGCGGCGACGGGTTCCTGGCCGAGGTGTGTCGCGCCTGGGAAGAGGCGGCCGGCCCCGCCAGAGACGCCGGCGTACGGCTGGTGACGCCCCGGTTCGGCCTCGTCATGAGCGCGGCCGGAGGCGCCCTTGCGGCGATGCTGCCGGCTTTCAGAATGGGACTTGGCGGCAGGATCGGCGACGGCCGGCAGTACTGGGCCTGGATCGCGCTCGACGATCTGCTCGCGGCTCTGGAGTGGGTCATCCACGACGACGCCCTGGCGGGCCCGGTCAACATGACGTCGCCCGAGCCGCTCACGAACGCGGCGGTGACGAAGACGCTCGGCGCGGTGCTGAGCCGCCCGGCCGTACTGGCGGCGCCGGCCGCCCTCGTCCGCCACGGCACGCTCGGCATGGGCGAGGAGATGCTGCTCGCCGGCGTGCGCGCCGTGCCGGCGCTGCTCAACGCGGTCGGCTTTCCCTTCGCCTTCCCCCGGCTGGAGGCGGCGCTGCGGTACGAGCTCGGACGACCCTGACCGGCGACGCCGGTCCGGGGTCAGTAGGCGACCGCCACGGCGTGGCCGACATCGTCCGTCAGCGTGAGCTGGTCGAGCATGTACTCGGCTACGTCGGCCCGGGAGATCCTGCGGCCGCCGGGCAACGAGTAGCCCGGCCCGGCGCGGTACCCTCCGCGGGCCGGCCCGTTCGTGAGAGCACCCGGCGCCCGCACGATGGTCCAGTCCAGTCCGCTCTGCCGGACGCTGGTCTCCATGCGTCGCAGGTCGACGAAGACGTGACCGAGGAGCGCACGCCTGACGATGCGGTCGTGGACCCAGGGCAGGCTGGGATCGCGGCCGGGGCGGACGCCGCTGCAGGAGAGGACGACGAGCCGCCGCACGCCGTAGCGCTGCATGGAGCGGATCACGTTGAGCGTGCCGAGGGCATTGATGGGGGCTGCCTTGCGGCGCGCCGCGCCCAGGACGACGAGGACGGCGTCTCGACCGTCGACCGCATCGCTGACGACGCCACCGTCCAGCACGTCGCCCACCACGGTGTGGACCCGATCGGCGAGATCGCCGAGCCTCTCCGGGGTGCGCACCAGTGCGGTCACGGAGTGGCCGCGCCCGATCGCGCCCCGCGCCAGCAGTCGGCCCGTGCGGCCGGTCGCTCCCACGACGAGGACGTCCATGGAGGGATCGTACCCGAGCGGCGGGCTGCGTCGGTGTAGCATGAGGACGTGGTCAGGAGCCTGGAGGGCAAGACCGTCCTCGTCACGGGGGCGAGCATCGGTATCGGGCGCGCGATCGCGTTGCGCTTCGCCGCCGCCCGCTGCCGCGTGGCGCTCACCTACCTGGAGCACCACGCCGAGGCCGAGGAGGTCGTGCGGCGCTGCCTGGACCTCGGGGCCCGCGATGCTCTGGCCATCCGGCTCAAGCTCACCGACGAGGACAGCATCCGCACCCTGACCGAGCGGGTCGTCGACCGCTTCGCCCGCGTCGACGTCCTGGTCAACAACGCCGGGGTGATCAGTTGGAAGCAGTTCCTCGAGCAGGACCTCGGCGAGCTCGACGCCCAGATCGGCGTGAACCTGCTCGGCGTCATGAAGCTCACGTGGTGCCTTCTGCCGGTCGTGACCGACGCCGTGATCTGCATCGGCAGCACCGCGACCCTGCATCAGTCGCGCACGCCGCCGCCCTACTGCGCCAGCAAGTGGGGCCTGCGCGGCTTCGTCAAGGCGCTGGCCCTCGAGCATCCGGACAAGCGGATCCTCAGTGTGCATCCGACCGTGACGGCGACGCGCATGAACGACATGCAAGGCATGCCGCCGGAGCGCGTCGCCGAGATCGTCTGGCGCGTAGCCGCAGGCGAGATCGAGGTCGAGCCCGGCGGCGACGTCGACCTGCGCGAACACGCGGAGGATTGACGGATCACGGAGGCGGCACACCGCGCGTCTGATGCGGTCCGCGCGCCCCGGGCTCCGGTCGTGCCGGATGTGCGTGTCAGGAAGCCGTCCGGTCGCCGGCCCAGGAGGACGACGGCGCAGCGACGCGGTCGGACCACTCGTGACAAGCGGCAGGGCGTTCTCCACGGGAGCCCGTGGTGAGGAGGGCCGGGGCGTCATCCGCCGCCCCGGCCCTCTCTCGTCTCTGCGACGCCGCGAACTGGGCGACGCTGTACTCGTGTGGCGTGCCGCCGACGGGAGTCAGCGGCGACGCCGTCCTCATGGAGCGTCCGTTCACTCGTACTGGATCGCCTCCAGGATCCGGACGCCCGCGGCGCGGCGCGCCGGGAGCACCGCGGCGACCACTCCGACCAGCACCGCGAGCACGAAGAACACGCCCAGCTGCAGCCACGGCAGGCTGAACTCGAGGCCGTCGCCGCCGAGCTGGGTGACGATCACGTAGGCCATGGCGATGCCGACCAGCGTGCCGAGCACCCCGCCGATGACGGCGGTGATCACGCTCTCGTAGCGCACCATCTGGCGGAGCTGTCTCCGCGTGGCCCCGATGGCGCGTAGCATGCCGATCTCGCGCGTCCGCTCGTGCACGCTCAGCACCAGCGTGTTGACGATACCGAAGATCGAGATGACCACGCTCATGGCGAGCAGGCCGTAGAACATCATCAGGATCTGGTCGACCTGCCGGTTGACGGTGCCGAGGTACTCGTCCTTGGTCTGGACCTTCAGGGTCGGATGCTCGGCCAGCGCCGTCCGGACGGCGTCCTGGGCACCCGGGCTGCCGTCGCTGCGCACGAGGATCATTCCCGCAGCCGTCGGGACGCCCATCTGGGTGAAGGCGTCGAGGCTCGTGACCATGCCCGTGAATGCCATCTGGTCGCGGTAGAAGCCGAGCACCCGGAGCTTGGCCGTCTTCCCCGCCTGGCTCGTGACGCCGATCCGGTCACCCACGTGGACGGTGGTCGCCAAGGGCGAGCTCTCCTCGAGGAGCACGCTGTGCGCGTCGAGGCGGGCGAACAGGTCGTCGCTGACGCCGCCGCGCCAGTCGTGGCCCCACACCTCGGGCCAGACGGCGGGATCGACCGCATAGGCGCTCATGACGTCACCGCCTTCGATCTGGAGCTGTGCCCAGGCGACGCCGGCCGCCGCCTTCACGCCGGCGATGTTCTCCAGACTGCGTACCGTCTTTTGCGGCACTGTGAGGAAGGCGCTCCGGTCCTGTGCCACGAGGTCGGCACGCGTGGACTCGGTGATGGCGCCTGAGAAGGAGCCCTTCATCGCCTGTGCGAACACCGCGACGAAGACGACCATGGCGAGGCCGATCATGAGGGCTGCGGCCGTCGCGGCGGTCCGACCGGGGTTGCGGCCGGCGTTGTCGCGCGCGAGTCGGCCGCTGGTGGGGGCGAGCGTCTCCAGCGGCCATCCGATCACCCGGCTCGCCGGCCGCACGACGTGTTTGGCCAACACGGCCACGGCGACGAAGAGCAGGAAGGCGCCGAGACCCATGAGCAGCAGGCGGCCGTTGGTCGCGCCGCGGCTGAAGACGCCGTAGGCGAGGGAACCGGCGCCGAGGGCGGTGATCAGCACGGCGATGGCGGTCGTGCACCTTGCGAACCGCGTCGGCGGCAGGGTCGCCCCCTCCTGGAGAGCTGCCACCGGCGGCACGCGTGTGGCCCGCAGGGCGGGGGTGAGGGCGGAGAGCAGGGTGACTCCCACCCCGACGAGCACGGCGACGAGGATCGTGCGCGGTGCGAGTGCGATGCCGGCCGTCGGGATGTCGGCGCCGGCGACCTTGAAGAGTGCGTTGATGCCTTTGGCGACGCCGAGTCCTGCGACGATGCCGACCCCGGAGGCGAGGAGGCCGAGGGTGAGCGCCTCGGCGATCACGGACGCGAGCACCTGACGGCGGGTGGCGCCCAGCGCGCGCAGCATCGCGAATTCGCGCTGCCGCTGTGCCACCGTGATGCTGAAGGCGTTGAAGATGATGAACGCGCCGACGAAGACGGAGACGCCGGCGAACGCCAGAAGCACAGGGGTGAGGAACGAGCCGATAGCGTCCGTCGTCTGGGCAGTCCGGTCGGCGGCGGCCTGCTCGCCCGTCTTGACGCTCACGTCCGGCGGCAGGGCGGCGGCGATGTCCGTGGCGAGCTGTCTCGGCGTCACGCCCCGATCAGCGGAGACGGAGATGCCGCTGATCCTGCCGGGCTGGCCGCCCCAGCGTTGCACGTCCTCCAGGCGGCCTGCCACGACGATGGTGCCGCCGAGCGACAGGGAGTCGCCCCACGTGAAGACGCCGGCGACTTTGACCTCCTGGAGGCCGGCCGGGGCGGCGACGGCGAACGTGTCGCCCGGCCCGAGGCCGGCCTTGTCGGCGAAGCTCTTGATGATGAGAACCTCGTCACGGGCGCCGATCTCGCGACCCGCGACCAGGGTCGCCTGGTCGAAGGGGTCACCCAGCGCGGTCTCGAGCAGGGTGGGGGCGCCGCCGGACTGGACGGTCTCACCTTCAACGACGGCGGCGCCCATCGTCGTGTAGACGCCCGCCGCCCGGTCGACGCCCGGGACGGCCCGCACTGCGGCGACCAGGTCGCCGGCCATCGTCGGCATCCCCTGGCTCTCCATGCTGGTGAACGAGCTCTTCGGCTCGATCTGCACGGCAGTGCCCTTGAGCGACGTTTCGATGATGTCCGCGAATCCGTTGTCGATCTGGTCGGTGAGGACGTACGTGCCGGTGATCATCGCCACGCCGAGCAGGATCGCGAGGAGCGTGAGGACGGTCCGCAGCGGCCGGGCGGCCAGACTGCGCAGGGCGAGGCGGGTCATCGCGCGGCCTCCATGTCCCTGATGGTGTCGTAGATGTCGTCCCGGGTCATGCGCTGTTCGTCGAGCTCGATGAGCCCGTCCTTGAGGAACACGACGCGGTCGGCGATGCTCGCCGCACCGGCGTCGTGGGTGACCATGGTCACGGTCTGGCCGAACTCGTCGACGCTGCGACGAAGGAGGTCGAGGACCTCGCCGCCGGTGCGGGAGTCGAGGTTGCCGGTGGGTTCGTCGGCGAAGAGGACGGCCGGGCGGGTGATCAGGGCTCGGGCGACGGCGACGCGTTGCTGCTGGCCGCCGCTGAGCTCGGCAGGGCGATGCGTGAGGCGGTCCTGGAGGCCGATCGCCTCGATCACGGTGCGCCGCCAGGCCTCGTCCGCCTGGCGGCGGGCGAGCGAGAGCGGAAGGACGATGTTCTCGTCGGCCGAGAGCGTCGCCAGCAGGTTGAAGCTCTGGAAGATGAAGCCGATCTTGTCGCGGCGCAGTCGCGTGAGCTTCTTCTCGGTGAGCCCGGTGAGCTCGACGCCGTCGATGCTGACCCGACCCTCGGTGGGCTGGTCGAGTCCGGCGAGGATGTGCATGAGCGTGCTCTTGCCGGAGCCGGAGGGACCCATGATGGCGGTGAGGCGGCCCTCCGAGAGGTCGAGGTCGACGCCCGCGAGCGCGTGCACGGCGGCGTCGCCCTTGCCGTAGACGCGGGTGAGGCCGCGGGCGCTGACGACGGCGCGGCCGCGCGGCCGGGCGAGGTAGGGGCCGCCGGCGAGCTCGCGCTCCAGCCGGTCGAGCGTCTCCTGTCCTTCGCTGCGCTCGCGTGCGGGGATGATCGTGGTCTGCATGGCCGCTCCTCCCGGAGTCTCGTTGACGAGGAGAGGCTACGGCGAGCTGCGGCGCGGCGAATCGCCCGACGGTGGTGGATCGGCGCGCGTGGCGGAGGGATTTCCGCGGACCCCTGCAAACCACTGCGGAGGGACGACAGGGCGCTCTCCGTACCCCGGCGGCTCAGCCCTCCGGGGTAGGGTGCGGCGGCCCCCGCCGGCCGGGCGACGCAGGTCGCGAGCCTGCGGCGGAGGCCGCAGCGTACCCCGAGCGAGGTAGGCCGCCGGGCGAGAGAGGACGATCCGGCGCGACGCGGTCGACGTCGACACGTCGGCGCAGGGTCGCGGTGCCGCGCGTCCTGCCGGCTGACCACGGGCCGGTCATCCGCCCCCGCCGCCCGTCGTGAAGCAAGGAGGCGGACGTCGGCGCTGCGATCCCGGGCGGGGAACGGCTATGCTTCGGGCATGCGCGAGCCGAGCTCACACGACCAGAGCGGGACCCGCCCGGACTCCGCCGCCAGGCCCGAAGGCCGCCGACACCGCGGCCGCGGGAAGCAGGTGAGCGCGATCCAGCCGCCGCCGCGCATCCGCGCCGGCCACCGGGTCTTCCTCCACGAGCACGGCGAGTCCCTGTTCGGGCCCGGGACCTTCGATCTGCTGGTGCTGGTCGGCCAGACGGGATCGCTCT
>Ga0116187_1004452_pt1 | contig 12242 bp, 17 predicted proteins | sample AD_JPNNA6_MetaG_FD_89755 | JGI IMG/M metagenome (GOLD analysis project Ga0116187, IMG submission 89755) | Active sludge microbial communities of municipal wastewater-treating anaerobic digesters from Japan - AD_JPNNA6_MetaG | ecosystem: Engineered > Bioreactor > Anaerobic > Digestate | place... | reverse complement strand
GGAACAATTTGAGTTATAAAACCTGTGTTTGAATTAAAGTGGGTTATAACTTCTTTTACTATCACACTTCCGCTTATGTTTTTATTAGTATCCTAAATTTTTAATTCATCATAAGGTTTTATTGTTGGACACCCTATTAAAGTTATTGTTCCTTGATAGTAGTTCTATAAACTTGACTATAACAGATTTGAGGCAATTATTTTGTCAACCTATGTTACGTATCCATTTTCATCTATATAAGTCATTGCTTTAAGATGTGTGTCCGGTATACGAGGATCAAGAATCTAAGAAACGCATTTCATTTTTTTGCCATTTATTTCCTATTTTTCCGGACCTTTTCCTAAAAGCTATATAAGACCACCTAAGAATCCTTTGTTATCTATAAAACCGCACGGACCATAAACATTTACCATATTTGATACAGCATTATTGTCAACAAATAAGTTATTAGAAATTATGTTCCTTTCTGTGCTTGCTAAATATGTTTTTTTGAAACTTATTCTATCTCTCATTAAATTTACCACTTTTGCTGTTGTGCCTGCGTATTTTTTTAAATTTATTATATTATCGATATACGCCTCAATATAGTTATTATTGTTGTTGTAGACAACAGGCAAATTCATGGATTCATACTCATAAAGACTCTATTGTAATGGTATTTTGTTAATCTTAATTATTGTCTATTCATAATTTAAATCTATTTTTTTGCTTGTGTTTATTGCATCTTCAATTGAATCGAACTGCTTGCAAAAACTGTACTAAATCAATAGTTTAAAAAAAGACAATGTCATTACCTATAACTCATCTTGTTTTGATGATATTTTTTCTATGCTTTGCTCAATATCGAACTCTGGTGAATTTCTTGCAATTATATTTTGAACATTTGTTTTTATTATTTCTTTTGTTTTTGAATAATTTATTATTTTGTCAATAGCTTTTTTTGTGGAAGACAATTCGGTATCGTTTGATATCTTGTTTAATTGTTCAATATAATTGTTTTTTAAAACATTAAATTCTTCTTGTTTAAGTTTTTTTATTTTTTCAAAAACATCTTTAATTTTATCTTTATTTTTTGATAAAAAATTAGTGTTTGGAAAGAAATCTGCATATATTATAGACTACTACACAATAAATTCTTCACTAAAAGCATTTTGCCAACTACTTTTTATATCATCTGTTTTCTATTTTATTTCTTTAAAATCTTTTTGTTCTGTTTTTTGAATAAAAGGTTTGGTCTATTGTTTCCATTCTGGTCTTCCAAAGAAAACACGTTGACTTCCGATACCAAAATCATCTACGTACTATATGTAATTTGGGACTCTGAGTTTTGCGTCAGTTATTATATCCCAAGGCGTATAACCGCTTTTGGGTTTATACGGATTATTTGTTATATCATTTGAAAAATTAAAACCAATGTTATTAAAGAAAGCCGTCCAAGACTATTTGAAATTGTTTTTTGTTTCGTCACTAAGTATAAAAGTTTTATCATTTCTGTTTGTTGAATACAGCTGCTTGTAGTATTTATCCGGACGATATACATTAATTCCTAATTTTCTATATTTTTCCTAATAAGAATAGTTTATTACTTCGTATGAATCTTTGATTATTGTAGTGCCGACAGGATTTTCCTCAGAACCGAGATAACCTGTAAACTATCCAAAAACATAGCTTCCAGAATCCTAAATTGCTTTTAAAACCATATCGGATGGATCTATATATAATTTTGCTTTTGCACTATATTTGTTATTTGCTTTAGGAATAAGTAGATCTCTTTCGTAACCATCAGTTGTAATTGTTATTGTGTCACCTCCGTCCTATACCTGGGTAACTACTCCTTGAAACACACAAGGTAGTTTGTATATGTCACTTGTATAACCAGCAACAATCTACAGTTCTGTTCCAGGACTAAGAAACACATTAGAAAGAACACTATAAAAATCAATATCTGAATTTGAAGGAAAATCATAATAAATGTATTTCTAAAAATCATTATCAGAGGTTTGCTATAGCAAGCTTTTTGAAGTATTGCTTAAATTTATTATAGCTTGGTGCTAAGGACTTTCTTGACTTTTGCTAACAGAAAAATTGACTATTCCTTTGTAAAATAATTTTGATATATATTCAAAATATTTTTTGTTAAACTACTTATTCTCATAAACCTTTCTTTTTAGGAAGATTACAGACTATTTTGGCTATATAATATTTATGTTTATTTCATAATTTTCAATACCAAATAGTGTTTGCTAAACACTATTTATAACGTTCCACTACTAATTGTCAGTTTCTTTATCTGTATACTAATCCTAGTATATTTTTAGACTTTCAAAGATTTTGAACTATGCTTCCAATTCTTCCTTGCTTTTATCAGATGTTCCATCAAATGATTTGCCTACACCTTCTATTATTTTTGAAAGTTCACTTTCTTCTATTTTATATAAATCTTTTGTTCCGCCAAGAACTTGATTTATAGCAGAAATACTTACTTTGAAATTGTTCAAGATATTTTCAACGGCTTCGGTCTATTCTTTAAACTCTGTTGTGGCTGTATCCCCTTTGTTTGAAGAGTTGTTTTCAATTATTTTTTTTAGTGAATTAAGCATATTATTGTATATTTTGTTAAAATCCTCGCTTTTTACTTTTGGATTTTTTAATAGCATATCCATTTCCAATATTGAATCTTTAAGCGTTTTTAATAAAATAGTTGAATATTCTTTTACCTATTTATTTTCTAACTGTTCATGTTTATAGAAGATTTTTTCTGGATTAAATCCTAATCCATATCCGAGATTAAAACTTTCGTTCTATTGCAATTCCTGTATTATTTTTTTTGATTCGTCTTTAAGAATGTTTTCTGTGCTTTTTTCTAAATAAGCATCAATAATATTTTGGAATAAATTATCTATTGTAATATCAAAATCTGATATACAATACACAGAACTCACAATATTTCTTATCTAATTTTCAAATGTATTCTCATCATAAAGTATTTTTAGATTATCAAAATAATCCTTTGTATATCCTATTTTTGATTCGTTTGTTTGTTGTTGGCTTTTATTATAGTGTGTCTGAAGCTGTGTATATTGTTCTTTAGTCAAAAACAAATCCTAATATTCAGAAAGAGCATTTTTCATTTCTATAAACTACTAATGTAAATCATCTATATTTATTTCAAAAGAAATATTTTGCTGTTCTAAAGAACCATCATTACTAGGTTTTCCTGTTGTTGCTTCGTCTATGCTTGTAAACAATAAAATTAATTTTTTATCTACGGCTTTAAATTGATTGTAGTCTAGTTCTTTTAAAATTTTTGCAAATCCATATTCTGGATATTTATAAAGATAGTATAATAACCATAGTAAGTTTGTGTATATTAGCTGGTTTTCCTCTTTTTTTGTTTTATCAATTTTAGAGTACAACTAATCTTCAAACTCTATCAATGCTCTCATTAAACCAGCCTATATCTATGTGTTTGTTAATCTTGGAAACAAATTTAATTCAGAAGATATAACGTTTATTCCTTTTAAATTATCATCAATTAGTTGTTCAACAGGTTTTTTTATTTTTGAATCGACATCTGATGCATTTTTCGTATTTTTGTTTATAAAACGTGACTAAATGAAATTTTTAATATTCAAAATATTTATCTCAGATTGTTTTGAGATTAAATGTTGAGTTATAAAAAACGATGCAACTGTATTTGCATGCTGTTCATCGTTAATATATTTTCTGACAATCTTCATTGTAACATCCTTTATATTTTTGGGAATTATGAATCTGGCAAATTTTTCTGAAATATTATTACTCAATTGATCTTCATCTTGAACATATATTTTATTTTCAGATTCGATATTTTTGTTATTTGTGTTTAGAACGATAAAATCAACATTTATATCTAAGTGTGAAACCTACATAAATTTATTTAATAAATTCTCTCTAACGGCTTTTATAAAACCAAGCAGTGTATATGTATTGTTTTTATATTTATACATATATTTTGTGAATAATTTAAAATAAAAATTTTCAAATATTTTATCGCCTTTAATCTAGTTTTTGTAGCAACTGTTTTCTTGTAAAAACGTGCCGTCAAACACTCCTGACATTTTTGTTATGTTGTCAACAAAATCAGATATATTGTTATATTTTTGGAATACCTGTGCCGGATAACCTTTTCCATATCTGTAGACTGTTGCATCACTATTTACAACAAACGGTTTTATACTCTTTGTTTTTAATATTTGTTGTTCTTTGCTACTTATATTGTTTATTAAATTGTTTTCTTCTTCGTTGCATATATCCAATGGGATTTTCATTAAGTACTATGTTTCAAAATCAGAAAAATGTATTCTTTTTATAAAAGGGTTTTTCTATAATTGTCTCTAAAAATTCAATAGATGTTGATCATTTATAGATTTTAAATCAACATTTTGAACCTCGCCGAATAGTCCTACTTTTTTGTCGTCATATAAAATTACATTGTTTATTTTAAACATATCTTTTATTCTTTTTTTTGTATCTTTTATTTGATAATTTCTAAAATATGCAAATATATCGTCATCATTAGATATGTTCTTTTGGCTTTTCAAGTGCTACATATACTATATAGAATATGCTACTGTTGTTTCGATATTATTTAAATTAAGCATTAAACCTTCAGGTTTTAAATCATCTGGAATTTTAGAAGATTCATCAGACGTTATATCAAATATGTTTTTTATATCTTTTTTTTCTAATATTAACTGTTTATAAATCGCCTATAACGCAGTGAAAACATCTATGCTGTATGTCTAACAATAAATACTTGTGTATTTTATTATTTCTTGTAAATCACTGAACACAAACAAACCATTAATAATTTTCCCATCTTTTGTAAGTAAAGAACTAAAAATATTTAAAATATATGAATTAAAAAAATTGCTCATTAATTCAGACTCTTTTTCAGACTCTTTTATAAAATTAGATAACTATATATATAAATCAAAATAATTCGTGGTTAATGAACTCAATGCATTTCCTTTTGAATAGCTTGAATCAACAAAATATTTCGGATATACAAGATCTATTTTTTTTGTGTTTGTGCTTTGCACAATTTCTCCTTCTGCACTTGTTTTTAACTAATCGTTTATTTGCTTATCTTTTATAAAATCTTCACCTATAGATTTGAACAATTCTTTCTAAAATAACTTATCTCTGTCAAATATAAAGTCTTGTTCAAAATCATCATTCTATTCTATAAGCTGTATATCTACAACGAACGCCGAAGGACTTGAATCTATGTTTGAATATTGAAGCATATCGATAAAAAAACTTGTTTCTCCTATAATCTAAGTTAAAGTGTCATTAAAAGTTATTTGAGATTTTTTGCCGATATTTTGTAGATATTTTGAAATCTATACAAGCTGTTGTATGTATTCAGATAGTTCTTTTAATTCATTTTGATTTTTCTAAATCAATTCGACTTGTATTTGCTAGTTTGTTCTGCCGAAAAATTGATATATAGGAGTTTTAGAAACTGTTTCCATCTATAATTGCTATACATTATTTTGATATCCGTACTTTATTTTTTGTGTTTGCAGTTGTAAAGTTGTTTTGTCTAAATCTTTTAAAACATTATTTGTTTCATTTTTTAGATTATTTATAACCGTTTTATATTTTTCTATAGTTTCATTTTTATATTTATCAAATTCTATTTTTGTGTTTTCGTTGTTGAATGTGTTTGAAGGTCTAAACTGTTTAAGACTTTGCAGTATTTCAAGAGCTTTTTCCATTCCGTTTATTGCATCGGAAATATTTTTTTTATAATCTATATTAAATACCTAAAAATTATCATTAATGTATGAAGTGTTGTCTTTAATTTCTTCTTCTATGCTTTTTTTTAAATTTGTTGCTTCATATGCTTTACTTGTAATTGTCTTTCCGGATTTATAAAACTAAACATTTGGCATTGCACTTCCGTACTATATACCTAAATTAGCTACAACAAACTACATGTTTACAGCAAAACTTTTTGGAATATCAGGAATGCTTTCTACAGAAATAGAGGTTAATGCAGCATTGACTTGATTTTCAAACATTTCACTTTTTATAAAGTCTGGATTAAGTAATTTTGCTAACTGTTCCGAATATATTGTGATAAATGGTGTGATTTTAAATTGCTATAGCAAAGCTTGCAAATTACAGTAAATATCTATGCCATCAATAGTTTCAACTTTAGAAAAAAGATGCTCCTCATCAAAAATTGTTGTTATAATAAATTGAGTTTCCTTAGAATTATATAGTTTCTAATCCTATGGCTAGTTCTAGACATTTATCCTTTTGTTTTTGGGTGTTTCAACTATGTTTAATCTTGTCTAGTTAAAAGGAATTTTTACACATCCAATAATTAAATTTTTGTCGATATCCATAAAAATCAGCACGTCCTTTTTAAAAAATAAAAAATTATCTTTCAACTGTAATTAACGGTTGTGGAATACTAGCCTATACATTATAACTATCTATATAGTTGTTGTTTAATCTTGGAATTGCTCTTAACTGCTAATATTTGTCAACCATTATATTGGAATTTTGAATTTGATTTTTTTTTGATAATTTATCTGTTTCTTCTATTTTCTTTTGATCTTCTTTTTCTTTTTTATTATTGTTAATAAAGCTACCCGCAACAAAAAAGCCAACAGCTGTTGTAAAAGCTATAACTGTCTACACGCCAGATAATCCACTTTTATTAGACCCCATAAAGCACCGTCCTTTACTGAATTGTTTAGTTAGTTGCATTGTTGATTCTTGTTATTCTTTTGTTGTATAAATTCACAACAATATTGTCTTGTATAAAGTCACTTCCATGTCCTGATATAACACTTGTTATTATATTGTTAGCATAATCATCAGAAAAAAGCGTCATTCCAAAATTAGGTTCTTCTAATTCCTAATCAATTGAAGGATTATATTTTAAAGCTGTGTTAGTCTAATACAAACTTTGCTATTTCTATTCCTATTTTATTTTTTGATTTATTCCTATTCCTATTGTCTACTATACTCCTGCCTATATTGCTCCAAATATCTAGTATTTTTTAATTTTAAAATTTGTTTTTGATGCCTATTCGCCAAAAATTTCCTTATCTTTTTCTATAATTTCTTCTGCACTAACTTTTGTTTTTTCAACAGAATCTTTTATTTCTTGTTTAATATCTTCTAACCGAGTAACAATCTTTTCTTCAAATTCAATTTCATTTGCATTACCTTTTTCGTCAACTTTTATTTTATCTATAATTTGTTTAAATATTCTATCAGTTATACTTCCGTTTAATATTAAATCTGCCGCATAAACAGCTGTTTCGCGTTCAACTTCAAATTCTTTTTCAATTCTTTCAACCAACAAATTAATATTATTATTATTAGCATTTCTACTTGATTCTTTCGAAAGTTGTATTTTAATATTATATAAATGCATGACTTCGCCGTTTTTGTCTTTTATATAAAAACTTTTTTCTATATCTTTAAAAGCAAATAATTGTTCTAAATACTGATTATCTTTTAAATCAGTAAATTTTTTAAGCTTATTTGAATCTTCATTTTCCGAGATTATTTGCAATTTATTTACAATGTTTTTTAAAGGAGATGTATCAATGGTAGATGTATCTTTAGGAGACTTTAATACTTTGTTTAGTTCTGCTATAAAATCCTATTTTTCTTTTTCATCTTTTGCTTTGTTTATATTATCTATCAAATCTTCAATATGTTTTTTTAACTTGGTTTCATTACCTAAAATATTTTCATCTTTAAATTTGTTTATAACTGACATGTTTACTTTAATTTGCAAATCGTTTTGCAGTTCTAAACTATTTATTATAATCGTTTCTTTCTTATTATAATAAAAAAGGTTATTAATATTTTTGTATTTTTCTTTAAGTATTTCAATTGCTGATTCTTCTTGGTCGAATATAGTATATTCTATTCCGTCAAAAAGAATTTTGTTATTCTCTTTAAATTTGTTTATAAAAAGCTCTGTTTCTTGTATATAGTCTCTGTCATTTGTGCCTAATGTTTTATTTATTATTTTATTTATAAATTCTTTGTTTTCCATTGCATTGTTGAACTATTCGTCGTTATTTTTTTTAATTTGTAAATAACTGTACAGAAATGACATCATAAAGTTTTTTTGTTTAGGCTGTTTATACATTTCCTAAAAATCATACAGTTGTTTTTTATAAAAATTTGTTTTGTAATTTTTATCCAATGTGTTTGTTTGCATCTAATCAGAAAGTTTAAGTTGTTTTATTATTGCGCCATCTTTGTCAGGTAGCTAATAAAGATTTTTTCCCCCTTTTTCGTCAACAAGATATCTTATTAAATGTTTGTCATCAATTATCGTGTATACTTTTTTACCAATAGTTATTTCTCCATAATCGTGTTCCGGTATTATTTCTTCTATTATTTCTTCATTGTCTGATTGTCTTATAAAACTTATAAAACCGTTTTTTATTCCGACTTTATATTCTTTTTCTTTAATTTTTATTGGGTTATTTATATCAAAAATTTGTTCTTCTTTGTCGATATCAGTAATTCTTACTTTTTCAAAATCTGTTTTTATAAAATATTTTTTATTATCAAGTAAAATATAACTTGTTTTTTCTCTGCTATATATGTCACGAAGAATATTTTTCTATCTATTTTCTTGTTTATTTAGTTTTTTGGTTTCGTTATAGAAATCAATAACATTAAATAATTCTTTTTTATCTTTTAAATTTACTTTGTTTAAATCGTTTTTGTCTATAAAATACTCAAATAGTTTGATATATAACTGCTATTGTTCCTATTCGTTCATTTCTGCTTTTTTCTATATCTCTATTCCAAGTTTAAAATAAGAATTAAATATTTCTTCTTTTATAATAGCATCTTTTTCATTTGAAAAGCACAAAAGAGCATCCATATTTTTCCACTTAGGTTTATTGAAAAAAAGACTAGTTACATCATATATTTTTTTCATCAATTCAAGTTGTTTATAAAACTAATTTTGATTTATCTGTTTTTTCCCCTATCCAAGAACTTTTCCTCCAAATTCATCAAATTTTTTGTTTACAAGCTATTCTACAAAAAGTTTGATATTTTTATTCATATGTTCTTTTTCAGAATAATACAACTTAGAAGGATTATAATCTTTTTCTTTTAAAATATCATTGTATTCATAAATTAAATCTGCAAGGCTTTTCTTTATGTCATTTCCGAAAGCATCTTGCGTTTTTATTTTTCCATATTTTATATAATCAAACATTCTGTATGCATCGGTTTTAAGAGCATTTTTATTCTTAGAAATAAAATCATTTCCGTTTTTGTATAATTTCTTTGTTATACTATCGTAAATAAGATTTTTTCCTGTTTTGCTATCTTTAAATTCAGTCATTCTAAAATTTGAACTTTGTGATTTTTGGTTATTCATCACTTGGTTTAACTCAGACCGTTTTGATTCCATGTTGTTCATTACTTTTTTTAGCTCGGACAGTTCAATAAAAGTATCTAAGAACGAATCTATGTCTGTTTTTCTGCCATCAGTTAGGTTCTAAAAAAAATAATTGTCAAATCCATTTTCTTTAAGAAGCATAATGTCTTCTGCAAAATATAATTTTGTAAAATAGATTAATTGTGAATAAATTCCTATTGACTTAAATTCTGAAAACTGTTTTATTGTTTCTTTGCCTTGAGTTTTGTTTGTAATTTGTTTCTATGTATTGGCAAGTGTTTTGTTCTATTTACTCAAGCTTTTACTTGTTTGCGCAACACTTGTCACAGTTGGTTGTGTGCCATTCGTAGAAATAGATGCATTAGGATTTGTGTTTTTTGACTAGTTTTTTATATTTGAATTACTTTGTGCAGGAAGATTTTGAATTGTATTAACAACTTCTTGATTCTATTTACCCTAATTCTGCTAAATATTTGTATCCTAAACTATAGGCTTGCTTTGCGGAGTGTTTTGCTTTTGCAAAACCATCTCTTGCATTATATTGTCTATTTTTGCTGTTATTATGTTTTTAACATCTTTATTTAATGGTTCTATATCTTCTTTCTTATAAGGATCTTCAACTGATGCTTTTCTTTTTCCTATTAAAAAATTAAATCTTTTTCTATCAATTTCTTCTTGCTCTTTCTATCTTTCATTTAACTAATTGGATTCAGGATTGTTATGATATGTGCTTTCGTCCTAAATATTATCAGACAATGTTTCTTCGTCATAAACATTATCAGATATTGTTTCTTGTGATTCTTCGCCATTTATGTACGCATTTTTGTCTAAATATACTATTTTGCTCGGATCAAACTCTTTTTCCGTCAAATAATTAAAAAAATCTGAATCAGTGATATAGACTGCGTTTCCAAACGTTTCCTTAAGTGCGTTTTCAAAATCAAAAGTTTTATTTTTTACTTCTTTATTTAAATTTGTAATTAGTTTGAATCCTAAAATGCTTATCGAGTTGTTGTTGCCGGAAAGTTGACCAAATAACTTTTTAAGTTCTTCAATATTTTTTTTGATACGTTTTGCATTTTTGTTTCCCTTTGCAATTTCGAAAAAATTATATATTCCTTGTAATGCGCTAATTTTTCCTATGGATTCTTTTGTGATTGTTTTATTTGATGTAATGTTGAAAAAATTATCTAAGATGAAAAAAGAAGGCAAATTATCAAAATCTTTTGCGGTAAAATCAACATTACTATACTCACCTTCACTTTGTATAATGTTTAAAAGTATATTTTTAAGATCATTATAATCATCAATAGATTTGATTTTTTCTGTTTTTATTTTGTTTAAAATTGTAGTACTTTTGCCAATGTATTTTTCTGATGTTCCTGCTTTATATTGTAATTCATCAGTATTAGTAGTTAATACATAATTTATAAAACCAAGAAGTTTTGATTGTCTATTTAGTCCTTTAACATCAATATTAGCGAAATCAATTTTATAAATGCTTTGTTCAGGTTTTTTATTAAGGTCTATCTAGTGATTAAGTGCTTCATAAAACAAATTGCTAAATTTACTTTTTTTAAATTTTTTTTGATAATCAAAAATTTCAAGCTATATTCTTATTGTTTGTTCCTATATTGCTTTTAAATTATTATAGTCATTTATGTGCTCATTTTCATACAATTCTTCAAGAAAAAGTTTTAATTTTCTTTCTGTGCCTTCAATTAAATTAAATAATTCTTCTTCAAAACCAGTTTGTGGTTTGTTTTGAAAATTGTTTTTAAACATTTCTAATGTTTTAAGATATTCATTTTTATTATCATTATTGGGAGAAACTTCTTTTATATATTTGTTAATAAGGTCTTTGTAGTCTATTTCTACGTTTTTTGTTACTGTTTTTGTTCTTTCAATATCTTCTCCAAACGAGTTTTCTTTCATTCTTTCGGATGTATCAAAAACTTTTTCGCCGTTTTTTGTAATTTCAAGTTTTTCATCATAAACCACATAATCTGCCGGTGAGTCTGTAAGTCCTCTGCCAGTTACAAATCTGCCTTTATAATATGCTTTAAACCCTTTTCTTAAATTTTCAATAAATTTATAACTTTTTGTTTTATTTATGTTGCTTTGATAAAAATTTTTAATTTTATTGTTTTTTATAATTTTGTCATCATATGGCCATACAAAAACATAGTCCAGCGGCTAGATCTTGTAATTTAATTTTTCATCTTTTTTATTTTTTTTTATTTCATCCCAATTAATAAGTTCTTTAAAACCCTTTTTTTCTTCTAATGTTTTATAAAAAACATCATCAAATATTAATGATATTTTTGCTTCGCCAATGTTTCCTGTAGGATTTTTAACACCCATATTTTTTGAAATTCTTATATTTTCTTCTTTTGCAAAGCTAAGTTGTGCTTCAAACTCTTTTTCAAAAACATTATAAAATTCATTAATTTCTGATTCTCTTGATTCAAAATACTATTCATATTTTAACATTATATCAGTTGGTTTTAACGCGAGATCATCTTTTGCACCTTGAGTCAAATTATAATATGATTTAAACACTCTTTTTAAATTTTCAATATATTTCTTATATTCTTTTTTTGTTCTATTCGTCTAAATTGGTTCTAATTCTTTTGTATTTTCTAATAAATCATCAAAAGTTTTATCAAATATAAAACTTGTTATCATATTCGATAAATTTTTTGTTTTTGTTGCACTGTTGAGTTGTGTTTTAAATTTTTTTTCAAATTTTTCTTTAAAAGTTTTATAAAATTTATTAATTTTTGATTTT
>Ga0116187_1004444_pt1 | contig 12257 bp, 9 predicted proteins | sample AD_JPNNA6_MetaG_FD_89755 | JGI IMG/M metagenome (GOLD analysis project Ga0116187, IMG submission 89755) | Active sludge microbial communities of municipal wastewater-treating anaerobic digesters from Japan - AD_JPNNA6_MetaG | ecosystem: Engineered > Bioreactor > Anaerobic > Digestate | place... | reverse complement strand
TTCCAGCCCACCGAAGTCGACTACCTCTTGGTCACTACCGTAGGTGACTTCCAGGACTACTCCGAAACCCGCGAGTTCGCCGCGCTCGGTAAGTCCGCGAGCTGGAGAGTGGTCCGCCTCGGCCTCGTCGGCAAGATCTACGACGGAAAGACCGGCAAGCTGATCGAGTCGACGAACATTCCGGTCGAAATGCGGGACCAGACCGAAAACGGAGCCAATGCGACGAAGAACGGCGACCTCAGCGACTCCCTTATCCAGCAGGTTACGTTCAAGGCCGCCGACCTGGTGGCCGCGCGCGTGGCCGATGTGATCTACCCAGCCCGGGTGCTCTCCAAGCTTGACCGTACCGTGACCATCAGCCGAGGCGAAGGCTCGGGTGTATCCACCGGTCAGATCTGGGAGGTCTTTGCGCTTGGCGAGGAATTGATCGACCCGGACACCGGTGCCTCGCTCGGTCGCGAGGAACTGAAAGTCGGTCAGGTTCGCATCACCCGCATCAATCCAAAGACCTCACAGGCAGAGATCATCAGCGACACGGGGATCGACAAGGGTGCGATCCTCCGCCTGCCCTGAACTTTCGGCGAACGAATCGAAACACCTCTTTCAACACCATGCAGATCTCCTACCCCCAAACCAGCGTCCTGTGCGGCCTAGCGTTGCTCGGCCTTCTCACCGGATGCACCACCTACACCACCCAGTCGTCCGACTTTCGCTCCTCGTGGCAGGCAGGGCAATTGCCTGCGGCCGCGACGGAAGTCGCCAAGAAGGCCGAAAAGAACGCGAACAACCAAAGCACGGTCGTCTGGAGCCTTGAAGAAGCAACCGTCTATCGCACGCAGGCTTTGGAGAACGCCCCCCCGGCCACACCCGCCGGCGCCCCTCCGACCTCCGCCCTCGGTCCCGTCGAGGCCGCAAACGCGCCGTCGTACCAGGACTCGATGTTCAACCGCAGTATCGATGCGTTCAAATGGGCAGCCGATCGAATTGTCACCTACGACGAACAGGCCAAGGCCAAGGTCGCATCTGAAGCCGGCGCCCTCCTGACGAACCCGGCAAACCTATCCTACCGCGGGCGCGCCTCCGACCGCATCATGCTCGAGGCCTATCAAGCGCTGAACTATCTGGCACTCAAGCAACCGGACAACGCGCGGGTCGCATTGAACAAGGTGCTCCAACACCAGCGAGATGCGCTCGAGACCAACGCCAAGCGAATCGAAGAAGCACAGGCCAAGGCGGAAGAGGCGAAGGAAGGAAAAATCGCGGATGAGAAAGGCAAGACCGCCAGCTACGATGCCGAACAAGCGATGAAGGATCCCAAAGTTGCCGCCACACTTCAGGAGATCGACACCGAGCTCGAAACCGACGTGCGTCCCTACGAGGTCTACGTCAATCCCTTCGCGGTCTTCGTCGACGGCTTGTTCTTCATGACCTACGGCGAGGACGCTTCCGATCTGGAGCGTGCCCGAAAGTCGATCGAGCGTGTTGCCGCCATGGCTCCCGAGTCGTCGTTCATCAAGGAGGACCTGGCCTTGGCCGAAGGGCTCGCTTACGGCAAGCGGCCCGAGGGCCTGACCTATGTGATCTTCGAGACGGGCTCGGCTCCTTACCTCGACCAAATCCAGATTCCCATCCCGCTATTCCTGGTGACGAAGAAGGCAGAATACACCCAGTGCGCCATTCCGCGGCTGAAGCGGATGCCCGACTACGTGCCCGCTGCCGAGATTGGCGTGGGCGACCGCACGCTGCAGACCCAGCTGCTCTCCAGCATGGACAGCGTGGTGGCGCGGGAGTTCAAGAACGAGTGGCCCGCCACCCTCACCAAGGCGATCATCTCCGCCGGCATCAAGGGCCTGATCCAATATGAGGTGGACAAGCAGCTCGAGAAGCAGAGCTACGCTGTGCAGCTCGCGGGCATGCTCGCCACCTCGATCTACAACGCCGCGACCACCATCGCCGACACGCGCAGTTGGACCACCCTGCCCAAGCAGTTCCAGTACGCACGGTTCGCCACTCCGGAAAACCGCACCATCACGATCACGGTCGGCACCACGAGCCGGCAGGTGACGATCGAGCCCGGCAAAGTGAACCTCGTGTATGTGAAGAGCATCAACCCTTCGGTGCCGGCCATCATTTCCCAAACCGTTCTTCGCTGAACGCCTCCCATGAAAAAACTCGTCCTACTCTCCGCCCTTGCTGCCAGCGCGATCTTCTCGGGCTGCAGCACCGTCAACACGATCGAGCGCGAGACACCGCAGAGCCGCCCGAACTACATCCGGGATCGCCGACTGGTGTTCGATGGCTGGCTCGCCGAATCCATTGCGGTCACCGACCTCGCGCAGACCCATGTCTCCGGCAACCTGCTGAAGATCGACATGAAGGTCCGCAACCTGCATCGCCACTACAAAGACTACCGGTACCGCGTCGAATGGATCGGCGAGGACGGGATGGTCATCCCATCCCCCATCGACGGATGGAAGACCATCCACCTCGAAGGCCGCGAAGAGACCCACGTATCCGCCACGGCCACCTCCCCGAAGGCGGTCGATTTCATCATCAAGTTCATGCTGGACCACGAATAAACCTCTCCAATGAAGACACGCCATATCGTCCCCGTCCTTTTCGGTGCCTGCGCCATCGCCTTGGCCCCGCTGACGGCTACCGCCAACACCGTGAAGAAGGTGGACCCCAAGCAAAAGGTCCTCGTCAACGCCACCCAGATCAGCCCCAGCGAATGGTCTGAGGCCGCGGAGAAGCTGATTTCCAATCTGCTCGGATCCGATGTGCTCGCCTCGATTCAGCAACCTCCCGCCGTCATGGCGATCAGCCGGATCCGCAACGACACCACGATGCAGATCGATATCGACTCCCTGACGAAGAAGATCCGCGTCGCCCTCAACCAGAGCGGCAAGATCCTCACCACCACGACCCTCGGGCTTGGCGGCAAGTCCGAGGATCCGTTGGCGAAGGAGTCGGCCGAGTACGCGCAGTTCATGTCCGGCCAAAAGCAGGAAACGCGCATGCCCGACTTCACGCTCTCCGGGAAGATCATCGAATCGCGCATCAAGCAGGGTCGCGAGACCCTCATCACCTACACCTTCCAGCTCAGCCTGACCGACGTGAAGAGCGGCCTGGCCGTATGGGAAGCCGAAGAGGCGATCGCCAAGACTTCGAAGAAGTCCGCGGTCGGCTGGTAAACAGAAGATTCCGAACCCCCGGCCACCACTTGCCGGGGGTTCTTTTTGTCCCACCCCGCCGGTACGCCTCCCGGCGGTGTTTTCCCCAAGCCATGCTCCCTATATCCGGTCGGTCCACCCCCTCCGTCCCATGAGATACCTGTCGCGCTCTCTCGTCCTGTTGGCTCTATCAGCCGCCCAACTCTGCTGGGCGCAGTATGATGACCCGTACGGCACGCCGGACTCGCCGGCGAGCCCACCGATGCGGCGACCGGCGCAACGCGCAACTCCGGCGGTCGCCGAGCCCGCCGCAGGTGGTCTGCAGACCGGCGAGGTGGCTCCACGCGATTTGAAAGCGGAGTTCGAGGAAGTCTATCGGCAGGTCGTTCAGGACGCGATCAAGGCCAACCTCCAGAACAACTCCGCGGCCAACCCGGACTTCTGGAGCAACTCCCGCGATTTCTGCTTCAGCACGAAACCGCCCCGGCCTTCGGATTTGGATGCTGCCAAGATCGTGGCCACGCCTGGACTGCGCTGGGCGCCGCCGCCAGTCGGCGTCAACCCGAAGTGGCCGATCTACGAAGCGGAGACCGAAACCGGCAAGGCACAGCTCAAGAAACTGAACGACCTCCTCGCCCAGTTGAAGGGGAAGGAGAAGCCCACCCCCGAGGATCTCGCCCAACTGGCCGAGGCCGCCATTCCGTTCATTCAAACCCTGCGCGCGGCCGAATTGGCCCGCGGTATCGTGGTCAAAGTACCTCCGATGTCGAAGGTCACCTATTCCTACTCGACGCATTGCCTGCAGGTTGACGCTCCGGCGGTGGGCTCCGCGGCGGCCAACCGGGCACACCGCGCCGTCGGGCAAAACCGACCGGTGAGATTCTATCCGGCAGGCATCCTAATCCCGAAGGAGGCGCAGGAGCTCTACGCCGGGATCATCAACTACGAGTCCACGCACCCCGAGTCCCGCGCGTTGGTTCATACGCTGCTGTGGGGCATTCGCGGTGCCGATCTCAAGCCTCCTTTCGGAGCCCCCAACGCCGAGCAGCTGAAGTTGCTCGACGCCGCCATTCCAGACGGCGCCAAAAAATGGGCGGCATTTGTTGAATTGGCGCAAAACCCCAAGAAGGGGAAACCAACCGCCGGCCAAAGCGAAGACGAATCCGACGGCAACGGATTGCTGACGCTCGATCGTGCAAAAAGCACGTTGCTCCGGCATCACCTCGACACTGTCACGATCAACCACGGCTCAGCCAATCCCTTCGATCCGGCTAATGTGGATGCGATCCTGCAGCGTTTGACCAACCCGGGGCCGGTCCCGGAGTTCGAAGTCCAGCCGGTCGACCAGACGGTCCAAGCGGGGACGAGTGCAACGTTTTCGGCCCGAGTCACAGGAAACGGGCTGAAATACCAGTGGCAGTTCAACGACAAGGACCTGTCCGACGCCCATTCCGACACGCTTACGGTCCAAGCGGGTTCGCCTACCGTTGGCGTCTATCAACTACTGGTCTCTACTCCTTCGGTCACCATCAAATCCGACCGGGTCCGCCTACGGCTTGCTTCGAGCACCGGAGGGGCCTCCCGGCCGTCTCGACCATCTGCCGGCAGCAACAGTGCGAGGCCCAATCGGCAGAACGATGGCAGCACCGACTCGGATCCCTACGGCTCAGGCACGGCGGATTCCGATCCCTATGGCGCGACACCAGCACAGCCCCCCCGGCTTTCCCAAGCTGGGAATTCCTCGCGCAACACACCGGCCCGCTCGGGAGATCCGACCAATAATCAAGGCACTGGCAATGCGGAGGATGAAGCATCTCTGCTTGCTCCGGGTGTTGCCGCCACTGGTCGGCAGAATGGGTTGAGCGATGGGACCGCCACAATCGTAAATACGACAAATACTGTCTACATACTAATACCAACAAATTGGATTGTCGCGACAACCGAGCCGTGCCAGCCGAGTTCAATTGGGCCAAGCGATCTGAGCCGCCCGGCAGCCCCAACCGCGAAGAGCGAAGTTGAAGCGGCCAAGACAATAGGATTGATTCAGCGGCCTTGGTATGAAGTGGTATCGGAATTTCTTGATCGTGCGAACCGTTCGATGGAAATGGTCACAGATTGGAAACACTGGGTCGCCGGAGTCGGCATTGCTCAACGTGGAAAGTGGACAGGGTTATACATGAGCGGCGGCAATCCCAATACGCTCCGTGGCGAGATTGGGGATCCATATGTTAAACCAGAAGACATCGCGGACGCGGCCGCTAGAGTGCATGACATTCTGTGCTACTTGGGTGTCCCTGAGGCAGCTGACCGATCCAAACGCTGGCTCTTAAGCGAATGGGCGAGACGAGGCGGAGACTCCGCTCTGCTCGAACATGAATCCAAAGTTCAGTCCGAGTCCTACATGTGGGTGGTGCAGGAGAAGTGGGCGTTGGCGCCTGATGGCTTATGGAATCTCACGCTTCAGGCAGCAGGAAAGTTTCTCGCAGCACCATCTGGGGTCCTCGACGATGGCGTTCCTGATCGATGGGAGAATCCCGACCCAAAACTCAAGCTCAAGCCATTGGATGATTCAACGGTACAAAAGTGCATCAAGGTGCTAAACTCCGAGAATTTCCCTCTAGCCTCGCTTCCAACTAAATTCAAGAAACGCTACGGGATTCAGTAAGATGCCTACAGTATTTGATATCCTACGTATGGATTCGTAATCTGGATTACCCGAATTTAACACGGATTGAGGTCCGCTATATTTCGGAAAGTCCCATGGCCCGCAGCATCTTGAGCCACCCAGGCGGTAACGGAGGGTCTTTCCTCCCAGCCACTGCGGCTAATGCCACCGCAGCCTTTGCCTTCGCCAACCCGAAAGCTCGACTGGCCGCGCGACGGTCGGCCGCCTATATGTCCGCATTCGCCCAACTCGACGCTGGCGGCCATCTGCTCGATGACAAGGCCAAGGCGGCCATTCGCGCGGCGATCCGCGCGGAGTTTCCCGAGGTCTCGGCGGTGGATCTGCCGTTGGGGATCGTGGCCCGCTGCCATCTGGGCCATCCCTACGAGGTTCACACGCTCGACTGCGCCCTCGACATCGTCGAGCACTACAAGATCGGCCAAGCTCTGCCCGGCGGCATGGAGCGCGCGCGAACGCTGGCGCGGCACCCTTCCTACGTCTTTGTCGAGGTCTACCTCCGGCAGGTGCGCGCCGTGTCGGCCGATGGCACGGTGACCACTCTCGATCTCTAGCCTTCAACGGGAACAACCACGATGTCCGACCAAATCATCAGTACAGCCAATCTCGCCTTCATCGAATCGTCGCTCGCCGCACTCAACAGCCGGATCGGCACAGTCAACGAGAACGTTCAGGTCGTCTATGGAAAGGTCGAGCAGACCGCCCAAGAAATCAGCACCACGCGGCAGGAACTGGCCGTGCTTGCCAACGATTTCGCCGAGTTCGTCCAACGCGACCGACTCGCCAAGGCCTTGCAGTTGGCCGAAACCCGGGTGGTCAAGGTGCGGCAGGAACTGGAGCAAAAGTTCGGTCATCTCGACGAGGTACGCAAACGTACGACTGGCATCCTGCAGGCGGTCGATGTGCGGGTCGTGCGCACGGAGACCATGCACAGCGGAACCGAAGAGCTGATGGTCAAGGCGCCGCGTTACTGGCTGGCGCCCGGTCTGGTCGCCCTCACCGCCTGGCTTGCCGACAACCAGGAACTCGCCAACCGCGCATTGCAGGAGGCGTTGCGGCGCGACACCAACAAGACGTGCCTGCTCTTCGCGCTGATCAGCCGGCGCGGCAATCGCCATGGCCCGGCCGCACGGTGGCTCGACCACTATTTCGGCCTCCAGGATCCGACCAACATGGACCGCGAAGTCGTGCTCCTGTTGGAGGCGGTGGCGCACGGCGTCTTTGGTCCGGAGGGGCGCCAGATCTGCTCGCGCTCGATGGACGGCTGGCTGGCGTTCCTCACCGCGCGCGACGGCTTTGTCGACGAACAGCGCAAGCATTGGGCCGCCGCACTGGAACGTTTCACGCCGCGCCAGCTGGACGAGAAGGATTTCTCCCGGCTGCGCAAGATCGCCGGCAACTGGACGGAGCTCGAGTCCTCGCTTCTGAACGCGCGCCTGCACCAGCCAGTGCTCGATCACTTCACCCGGGTCTTCAACTACCGACCGGAGTCGTCCACGAAGCTGGTGACCCAGGTCGACGGCATCCTCGACAAACTGGTATGCCGGTTCGACGACGAGGAGCTGCCACTGCGCCGGCAGGAACGGCTCCTGTCCCTGATCATCGACGAGAACGGCGACGAGCAGCAGGCTCGCAAGACCTTCGATGTCGAAACCAAGGCGCTGGAGGAGCACATCAGTTTCACGCAGATCCTCACCAATGCCGCGATCCACTCCGACACCGCCGGTGCGAGCAGCGCCACGCAGCGGCTGGCCACCGCCCTATCGCGCGACTGGATCGAGGCGGCGCACAACCAACTGACGGCCCAGACCCGGGCTACGGCTCCGGCCAGCGCGAAGCTCACCCTCGCAGGCTGGTCGGGCGAGACCAAGGATGGCTCCGAAGAAGCGGTGCTGGTGCCGGCCCTGGAGGCCGAGATCAAGGCACAGGAGGAGAAGGCACTCGCCGCCATCGGCATCGGTGCCGGCGGAGTGATCGCCGCAATCGGGGCGGTACTGAGCCTCCTGCTGGCCTTCAGCGGCGCGGGCTGGCTGATCGTGACGATCATCTGCAGCATCGTCTTCGTGGTGAAATTCCGCGGGATCAAGAAGCGCAAGGAGCAGACCCGAGCCGCGTATGAAAAATCCCGGGCCGACAATGTCGCCTACCTGCGTGCGACATTGGCGGAGATGGTCGACTATCGCCGTGCATGGTCGCAGGCGGATACCGTGGCGGGAAAACTCGCGCCGTTGCTCCGGTCCTTTGATCCCCGTGAAATGACGGCGCCCGATCACAGCGGGGCCCGCCAAGTCGTCGCCAACAATTGACCCTGGATATCATGTCACGCCCGCTTCTTTCCGCCGATCAGAACAACACTCAACCGCCGGCTCCGGCCCCGTCGAATGCGGACGTTGCTGCGGCGATCGCAGCGTTGCCCCCGTTGCCCGGCGCCCCGATTCCGCCGCCCATTGCCCATTCGTCCCCGCCCACGCCCCCACCGGCGCCCACCCCAACGGCCACGACCAAGCCACCGGAGGCGCCGCTCCTCTCGAACTCGCCACTGGCCGAAGCGTTTCCCCAATGGGACCTGATGCCCCCGGCAGAATTCATCAAGCGCGCCCGCCGGTGAACGCAGCGCCCAAGACCTATGCGGAATGGTCGGCGCTGCTCGACCGATTTGCGGTGGTGCCAGCCGAGACGGATGCCGAACTGCTGGCGCTGGCACGCGCAGGAACCATTGTGCATGGGGATGGTGTCACCGAACGCTTGGTCGACCGCATCGTCGAATTGATCAACCGCCGGCTGCGGACCTGCAACGAGCTGTTCCAAGCGGAACTCAAGCGCGTGCAGGGCGAGACGGCGTTCGTGCAATCGATCCTGATGTTCCGCCAGCGGCTGGAATTTCCCAAAGCATTGGCCGCTATCCCCGTTCTGCCCGAAAAGATTCGGGCTCAATTGGGCCAAGGCGTCCTCGACGCCTCGTTGAAGGCCCAAGACTCGCTCCTCGAGTCCGCCAAGGCGGATCGGACCGGCCGGCTCGCCCTTTGGATCAGCCAGAATCCGATCGTGCCCCGAAACCAGCCGCCACCTCTGCCGACTGCGGAGAGCTCCGCCGTGCTTTCCCCCACTCCGCCCCGCAAGGGTCGTCAAATCATCATCTAGCCGATCCGCTCCAGTCATGTCCTCCGAAGCTGTCTGCCTCGATACCCTCGAACGCTACCTCAAAGCCCGCATTCCCTTCATCTCGTTGCGGACCGCGGACCGATCGCGAGCGTTGGGTGTGCTCAAGAAGATCACCGAGAAACTCTCGATGACCGTCTACAAGCACACGATCTCGCAGGGCACCCGGGAGATCGTGACCGAGCGACAGATCAACGACGATCGGTCGGTGGCCGGCGCGCTGGCCTTTGCGACCGACCAGATGGCGTCACGCCAGAACCTCACGTTCGTGTTCACGGAGGTCTCGGACATTGAGGACGACACGCCGGGTTCGCGGCAGTTTCAGGATACGGTGCTTCTGGCGGTCGAGAACAGCTGCTCGTTGGTCGTCGTGGGCAACAAGCCTATCTGGGGACCGCTGCAGCGGTTGGGCCTGACCATCACGTTGGATCCGCCCAATGAGGACGAAATGCGCGCCATCATCCGCGCGCAGATCGACCCTTATCGAACCCGGATCCGCATCGAGTGGGGCGAAGCGGAGGAAAAAGAGGCCGCCGCAATTCTGGCAGGCATCACCGCCATCGAGGCCGAGAACGTGATCGCGACGCTGCTGGCCCGCGGCCAAATCACGAAAGCCGACATGGCGGAGCTGGTGCAAGCCAAGGACCGAATCTTCGCCGACATCTCCGGATTGGAGCGGGTTGTCGTGCAGGGCCAGGAATACAATGTCGGCGGACTTGAGGGCCTGAAGAGCTGGCTCGATCGCAAACGCCCGCTGTTGACGGCCGACCTACGGGAGCGGGGGATTCGTCCGCCCCGCGGCGTGCTGCTCGTCGGCGTGCCCGGCTGCGGAAAATCCCTCTCAGCCAAGGCCATTGCCGCCAGTTGGGGCATGCCTTTGTACCGGCTCGATCTGGCCAGCATCCACGGCATGTATCACGGACAAAGCGAGGGGCGCCTGAAGGATGCCCTCGCAACCGCCGACCATGTCTCGCCGTGTGTGCTCTGGATCGACGAGATCGAAAAGGGGCTCGCCGGGGCCAGTTCTGCTGGCAACGACGGCGGCACCAGCCAGCGCATGGTCGGCCAATTCCTCTATTGGCTTCAAGAGGGACGGCCGCGCGTGTTTGTGGTGGCAACGGCGAACGACGTCACGCAACTGCCGCCGGAACTGCTCCGCCGGGGGCGTTTCGACGAGCTCTTCTTTGTCGATCTGCCCACACCGCAGGAACGCGGCGCCATCATCGACATCTACACCCGGCGTGGACTGAAGCGCACGCTCACCGATCCGCTGCGGAAAGAGTTGATCGACTTGTCCGAGGGTTTTGCCGGATCCGATCTCGAAGCCGCGGTCAAGGAAGTGACCGAAGAAGCCTTTCTGCATGGTGACAGCTCGGTCCACGACGATACGTTTCGCACCCGATTCCAGAACGTCGTTCCGCTCTCCAAGACCAACCCGGAGCGGATCGACTCGATCCGTGCGTGGGGCAAGGACCGCGCGGTGCCCGCCTCGGGCCAGACGATCGAAACCACCAACGGCCCGAGCAAGGCCAGGCGGGTGGTACTCGGCTGAAGTCTCGGGCACAGGCCGGCGTGGGCAGACCAAGCGGACTGATTGTAGGGTGCGCGGGAAGCGGGAAGCACATAACATCCCAAGCGGCCGCCGCCGCCATTGACCACACCCGCGCCGCCACCATTCTTCCCTGCGCTACTACCCATGCCGCTCATTCCCCGGCTCGTCGAAAAGCTCCAGCGCCACCCGAAACGCTTCGTGTTTCCGGAGGGCGCCGACCCGCGCGTGATCCAGGCCGCGCGCCAGATCGTCACCCGCCGCATGGGAGCGCCCATCCTGCTCGGCGAACGCTCGATCATCAAGGATGCCGCCCTGCGCCTCGACATCTCGTTGCAGGGCATGCGCCTGGTCGATCCCTCGCGCTCCACTGATCTCGACGAGTTCGCCGCCCGTTACCTCGAGCTGCGCAAGGGCCGTGGCCTCCAGCCTTCCGAGGCCCGCCAGGTGATGATCGATCCGGGCTACTTCGCCACGATGATGCTCGCCACCGCGCAGGCCGATGCACTCATCGGCGGCGCGACCGTCTCCGCCTCCAGCGCCCTGCGCCCGCTTTTCCAGATTCTGCCGAAACAGGAGGGCGTGAACACCGCCTCCTCCGTCATGGTGCTTGATTTCGACGAGAACAAGGTCGGCCTCGACGGTTCGCTCTTCCTCGGCGATTGCGGCGTCATCCCCGAGCCAACCGCCGAGCAACTCGCCGACATCGGCATCACCGCGGCACGCATCGCCCACCATCTCACCAACGACACACCGCGGGTCGCCTTCCTCAGCTACTCCAGCCACGGCAGCTCCACCAATCCCTCCGTCCTAAAGATGCGCCAGGCCACCGAGCTCGCCCGCGCCAAAGCCCCGGAGCAGAAGTTCCCCATCGAGATCGACGGCGAGATGCAGGTCGACGCCGCGCTCGACCCGCGCACCGCCGCGGCCAAGGGCATCGCCGGCGGCGTCGGCGGCCGGGCCAACGTGCTCATCTTCCCCGACCTCAACTCCGGCAACATCGCCTTCAAGCTCGTGCAGCTCCTCGCCGGCGCCAACACCTTCGGCCAGATCATCACCGGCCTCTCGCGCCCAGCCGCCGAGATCAGCCGCGGCTCCAGCGCCCACGATGTGCTCGGCGCCGCCGCCATCGTCGGCGTCCAGGCCATCAGCCACAACCTCCTCTACGGCCACGACTAGCGGATTGCGGATCTTGGAGTGCGGAACCCCGCAACCCCCACGCGCAGACTCGCGCTCAGTCGATTCCGATCCGTCCGTCCTCCGTCATCATTCCGCAATCCGCATTCCGCGATCCATCCATGCCCACCACCGCCATGCCCGCCGGCTTCCAGGAGGCGCCCGAAGGCCTCCTCGCCAAGCCGACCAACAACACCACCAAGCGTATCTTCGTCGCCGGCACCCGGATGAACGAGGGCAAGACCACCACCTGCCTCGGCCTCTTCGCCGCCCTCCAGACCCTGTATCCGCGCGTCGGCTTCATCAAGCCCGTCGGCCAGCGCTTCGTCGAGGTCGAGGGCCACCAGATCGACGAGGACTCCGTGCTCCTCGACACCATCTACCACGTCAAGGTCCCCATCGAAAGCATGAGCCCCGTCACCATCGACGGGAAGTTCACCCGCCGCTACCTCACCGACCCCGCCGGCATGCTGCCCGCCCTCGTCGACCGCATCTGCCGCGCCTTCGACCGCGTCTC
>Ga0116187_1004421_pt1 | contig 12305 bp, 7 predicted proteins | sample AD_JPNNA6_MetaG_FD_89755 | JGI IMG/M metagenome (GOLD analysis project Ga0116187, IMG submission 89755) | Active sludge microbial communities of municipal wastewater-treating anaerobic digesters from Japan - AD_JPNNA6_MetaG | ecosystem: Engineered > Bioreactor > Anaerobic > Digestate | place... | reverse complement strand
GGCGATCTGCCAGGGCGGGACGATGAGCGTCATCTACGCCGCGCTGCACCCGGAGAAGGTCAAGAACCTGGTGCTCACGGTCACGCCGACGAACTTCGACCACGACGCGGGGCTGCTCAACGTGTGGGCCCGCTCGCTGGACCCCGACAAGCTGGTGGCCTCCTACGGCAACATCCCCGGCGACATCATGAACCTGGGCTTCCTGCTCCTGAACCCGGCGCGGCTCATGATCGACAAGTACGTGGGGTTCCTGGAGAACATCCACAACAAGGACTTTGTCGAGAATTTCGTCCGCATGGAGCGCTGGATCTTCGACAGCCCCGATCTCCCGGGCGAGGCCTTCCGCGAGTTCATCCAGTGGATGTTCCGGGAGAACCGGCTCATCAAGAACGAGCTGGTTATCGGGGGGAAGAAGGTGGACCTGAAGAACATCACCATGCCGGTGCTCAACATCTACGGCAAGTACGACCACCTCGTGCCGCCTGCCGCCTGCGACCAACTGACGAGCAAGATCGGCAGCACGGACAAGGAGGACCTCTGCCTCGACACGGGCCACATCGGCATCTACGTGAGTTCCAAGACGCAGAGGCAGTTCGGCCCGAAGATCATCCGCTGGCTCACGGAGCGAGACGAGGCGCCCGAGCCGGCGCACGACGACGCGAAGAAGTCCGCCTCCAAAAAGAAAAAGGCCGGGGCAACGGCCGAAGGGGAGTAACTCCGGAAAGGAAGAGAGAGACCATGGACTACATCAAGGCAATCAGCAAGGTCGGCCGCGCGCTGGGCACGACGATCGAGCGCGACAAGCTCCTGGAGATGATCGTGCATTCCGCCGTCGACACGATGAAGGCCAAGGCGGCCTGCCTGTTCCTCGCCAGCGACGAGGCCAAAGACCAGTACATCGCCGCGGCCCAGACGGGGCTCTCCAAGAGCTACATGCACGCCGCCCCGAGCCGGATGGCGCCCACGATGAAGCTGCTCGAGAAAGAGGGGTTCATCCACTACCGCGACGCCCAGAAGGATGATCGCGTCCAGAACCGGGAGTCCAAGATCAAGGAAGGGATCGGCTCCATCCTGGTCGTCCCCGTCCGGTCTGCAGATGCCCTGATCGGCTGCCTGACGCTCTACACCGCCGAGATCCGCGACTTCACCGAGATGGAGATCGAGTTCCTCACGGTGCTCGCCGAGCAGGGCGGCATGGCCATCGAGAAGGCCTGCCTTATCGACAAACTGAGAAAAACCACGCGCATCTTCCTCGAGCTGGCAGCCAGCATCGCGGCCAGCACGGACATCAAGGCGATCCTCCAGACCCTCACGGAGGACGTGGCCAAGGCCCTCAGCGTCAAGGCGGCCACGATCCGCCTCCTGGACGAGAACCGCGTGACCCTGCGGCTCGCGGCGAGCTACGGCCTCTCGGAGAAGTACCTCAACAAGGGCCCCATCTCGGCGGAGAAGAGCATCGCCCAGGCCCTCCAGGGGAAGCCCGTGGTGGTGAAGGATGCCGCCACCGACGCCGGCGTGCAGTACCGCAAGGAGAAGAAGGAGGAGGGCATCGTCACGATCCTCAGCGTGCCCATCAAGAGCCGCGAGGAGGTCATCGGCGTGCTGCGGCTCTACAGCGCCGTGCCCCGGGATTTCACGGAGGACGAGATCCAATTCGTCAACGCCCTGGCCTACATGGGCGGCGTGGCGATCCAGAACATGCAGCTGATGGCGATGCTGAAGGATGACGTGAAGGATCTCCGCGAAAACGTATGGATCTTCAAAAGCTGGTTTTAGAAGGCCGGTGAAAACCGCCCATCTGCGGCGTTTCCTCACCCTTCGTCGCTCGACGTACGAATCCAGTACGCCTCCGCTCCTTAGGGTTCGGAGGCCTTGCATCTGGACAGTTTTGACCGGCCTGCAGGAGGACCGGCAAACGGTTTTGCAAGGCTCGTTCAAAGCGACGTTGCGCGAACGGTTCTCAACGAACCGGAACGGCCGCGGAGCCACATGTCTGAGCCCGCAGGGCGAGTTTGTGGCGGAGCAGTGAAGGGAGTGTAGAACCGTCGCAAAGCGCTTTTGAGCCGGCAAAATTGTTGGCCGGTCCCAAGCACAACGACCACACAGCAAAGGGGGGAACCATGATCGGCAAGACGATTGACGAGATGAACGTCGGCGATGCGGCGGAGATGGCCAAGACCGTCACCGAGACGGATGTCTACCTCTTCGCGGGCATCACGGGGGACTTCAACCCGGCCCACGTCAACGAGGCCTACGCAAAGAATACCTTCTTCAAGGGCCGGATCGCCCACGGGATGCTTTCGGCGGGATTCATCTCGGCGGTGCTTGCCATGAAGCTTCCCGGCCCGGGGACCATTTACCTCAGCCAGACCCTGGAGTTCAAGGCCCCCGTCCGGATCGGCGACACCGTCACGGCGCGCGTGGAGGTCAAGGAAAAGGTGCCCGAGAAAAACCGCGTCACGTTCCGGACGACCTGCACGAACCAGGACGGCACCCTCCTGGTGGATGGCGAAGCCGTGATCATGGCGCCGAAGGCGCCGAAGAAGTAAGCTCTCCGGTGCTTGTTTCCACTGCCTGCCCTGCCGGCCCCCCGGGACGTTTCCGGGGGGCCTTGCTTTCGACGGAACCCGCTCCGCCTTGCCTGAAACGAACAATCGTGTTACATAAAAACAAAAGACCTGTCACCCTCTTGCAGACATCTCACTGACCGGCACTTCGACCTGCGGAAGAACACGACGTGACGGGGCGCATGCCCCTTGGTACGGTTGAGGCAAGTCCGACGATCGGACCCGTTCAACGGTCAACACCCCCTGAAACCCGTCTCCGAGCACACCGGGACCGTATGCCATGAAGACGGCTGTCCTGCACCGGCTGTGGAAAGAGCCCGTCCGGCTCACAGGGGTCTGCGAGACCCTGCTGATCCCCCTCTGGGCCCGCGCCGTCGAGACGCAGCGTCCCGACGCGATCATCCGGGACCCGATCGCCCTGGAGATCTACGAGAATCTCGATTACGACTTCTCCAAGTTCGAGGGGGCCTGGATGACCCAGACGGGGATCGCCGTCCGCACGAAACTGCTCGACGAGGCGACGGCGGCCTTCATCGAGGACAGCCCCCGGGGCACCGTGATCAACCTCGGGGCAGGCCTCAGCACCCGCTTTGCCCGCCTCGACAACGGGAAAATCCGCTGGTTCGAAGTCGACCTGCCGGAGGTGATCGCCCTGCGCCGGAGCTTTTTCCGGGAATCGAAACGGTACCGCTGCATCGCGGGCTCTGTGACGGACCCCGCCACGCTCGATTGCCTCGAGACGGGCAGGCAGCCCGTCCTGATCCTCGCCGAGGGCCTTTTCATGTACTTCGCCGAAGAGGAGGTCCGGTCCGTCTTCGAGCGCCTCTCGACCCGTTTCCCGGGGGCGCAGATGCTGCTCGAGATGCTGGCCCCCTGCGCCCTCGGCATGGGCCGGTACGACCCCTGCCTGTCCCGGATCGCACGGGGCAGCCTCGAGTTCCGCTGGGCCTTGAGCGACTGCCGGGAGATGGAGTCCTGGGGCTGCGGCCTGCAGGTCCTGGGCGAGAGCAACGTCCTGGAGCACCACCGGGAGCGCTGGGGATGGCTGAACTTCTTCCCCCCCCAGGCGATGTCCGTCCTGGGCAACCGGATCGTCCACCTCTGTTTTTCCCGGGGATGATTCGCGGAACCCGGATGCCCTTCCGGCCCGCCCGATCGTGAAGCCGCTGCCGGCGGCCCAGGTTGGTCGGGCTTTTGCATGGAAAGGGAAATGGCAGTCTGTCCTCCGTCCCGGGACCCGGATCCCGCGACAAGTCCCCGGCCCGTGCAAGGGCCTTACGCTGACCTGCAAGGAGCAGTCCCATGAAGAAAAAGAGCGCTGAGAGGATATCGGCCCGCGAGCTTCTGTCCCTGGTCGGCCGGACACCGGCAGACAACGTGGAGGGGTACAAGTCGGCCATGCCCTGGAAGAGCAAGCTGGCCGGGGGCCAGATCCGGTCCCTTTTCCTGTACCAGGAGCTGCTGAAGACCATGGCGGGCCAGCCGTTGCTCTTCGGGCCCCTGGCCGCCCTGGCGGGCTGGCAGGCCCATCTCATCGAAGCCACCCTGACGGGCCCCATCAAGACGCAGGCCCGCATCGCCACGAGGGCGGGGCGCAACCCCGACGCCTTCGCCGAGATGAACAGCTGGATCTACCAGACCTACGCGAGGCTCCTGTACAACCTGTGCGGCTGCTTCATGCGCAACGGGAAATTCGATCAGCGCGTCGCGCTGGAGGTCTCCACGTCGGAAGAGGGCAAGCAGCTGCTGCGCAACTGCATGAAGGAGTTTAGGTGGCTCGAGCTCTCCTACAACTCCCGGGGGCTCACGCGCCTCAAGGCCATGAAGGACCTGCTGAAATCGCTCGTGGTGCTCATCACGGAGCAGCCCATCGACGACATGCCCTTCATGAAGAAAAACCCCGACGGTAGCGACGGGATGTCCCTCGGGACCTGGCTCGAGGAGGGACGCGCCCGCATCGAGGCCCTGTGGAAGTACAACGCCTTCGACATCCGGGATTTCTCCGACCGCTTCATGGGCGGCAGGATCGGCTACATGCCCTACGAGGTGATCAAAGGCTCCCGGATGCACTCGGTCACCCTGCGCCACTACCCCCTGCCGAAGGGAACGGAGCCGAACGGCAAGGTCGTCTACCTCGCCACCCCAATGATCAACAAGCCCGAGATCTTCGACCTGGCCCAGGGGAAATCCGTCGTCGAGGGGATGCTCCGGGAGGGATACCACGTCTACCTCGTGGACCACGGCGACCCGGGCCCCGGAGAGGCGAACCTCGGTCTGGACTTCTACGGCAAGACCGTCCCCGACGCCTACCTCGACATCATCCAGAAGCGCCACCCCGGGGCCGCCGTCTACATCATGGCCTACTGCATGGCGGGCACCCTCATGCTGCCCTACCTCGCGCGGCGGGCCGAGGAGTGCATGGCCCGCGGCGAACCCATGGACATCTGGAAGATCGCCGTCATGGCCAGCCCGGTGAAATTCGACGACGGGGACAGCGGGCATGCCGCCATGCGCAAGGTGATCCGGGAGGAGTACGACCCCCTGCTCATGAAGGAACTCTACGGGGAAGTGAACATCCCGCCCCACGTCATCGAGGCGGGGATGAACGAGATCCAGCCCGGCGTCCAGTACACCGTCTCGATGGGCTTCTACGGGCGCGCCTACTGGCCCGGCGCCATCGAGGATTCTGCGCCCTTCCTCTACTGGCTCACCCACGGCACCAAGTTCCCCGCCCGCGCCCACCGGGAGTGGATCAGCCGGTTCTTCCTCGGCAACGCGCTGGTCGAGGGCACCTACACCCTGCCCTCCTCGATCCCCGAGCTGGACGGCAAGCCCGTGCGGATGGGCGCCCTGGACGAGGCCGGCGTCCTCATCTTCTGCTACCGCGGCACCCGCGACCCCATCGCGCCGACGGGCTCCTGCATCTCCTGCGAACTCTGGGGCGAGATCGGGAAGAACATCGGCGTCTCCCGCGGGGGACTGAACCGCCTCATCGAGAAGAACGTGGGCCACATCTTCGTCGTGAGCAAGGTCCTGCTGGCGGAATACCTCGAGCTGGTGAACGACTTCTTCAAGTCGCACTGACGCGATTCGCGCCGCCTGCAGCCTTCAAGAAAAATCCCCCTCGGTCCCCCTTTTTATAAAAGGGGGGAAGGAAGGGGGATTTTTTGCCTCTTCACGCAGTTATTCCTTGAGGCGCCGGTGCGCCTCGTCCTTGGACTCGTAGAGGTGCGGCGCCACCTCGCGCTTTGCGAGCTCGTCGCCGAGCTTCATCCGCAGGAAGGTGCTCGTCGTGTAGCGGGTGACCTTCTCGTAGAACTGCATCACGTACTTGACCATTTCCGCGTACTCCTCGACGAGCTCCGGCAGGATGTTGAAATTGTCGTAATTGACGATCGTGTAGACCTTCCTGCCCAGCGGCTTGAGCATCTTCTCCACGTGGTCCCGTATCGCCCGGATCTGCCCGCTGGACTTCACGTAGAAGTTCTCGAAATTGACGTAGAAGGTGTTCTCCGCCGCGACGTAGACGAGCCGGTCCTCGATGGGGATCTCCAGCATGTCGCGCTTGAGCCCCATGGACGCGGTCCCGAAGATCCGGGCATCCATGAGCTTGGGCGGGGTCTTCATGACCGGCTTGAAATCCATCCGGGCGAGGATGTCCTTTTCGAGATCGACGCCGGGGGCGATCTCGGTGAGTTCCATCCCGTCCCTCGAGAGGGTGAACACGCAGCGCTCCGTGATGTACAGGACGGGCTGACCCCGCAGGGCGCCGTACTTCCCGCTGTAGGTGATCTGCTCGACCTGGCTCAAAAACTTCCGCTCGCGGCCTTCCTGGATGATCCTGAGCCTGCCGTCCTCCACGGCGACCTCGAGCCCGCCCGCGGTGAAGGTGCCCATGAACACGATCTTCTTGGCGTTCTGGCTGATGTTGATAAACCCGCCGGGCCCCACGAAGCGGGGGCCGAACTTGCTGACGTTGACGTTGCCGTCCCGGTCCATCTCCGCCGACCCGAGGAAGGCGATGTCCAGCCCGCCCCCGTCGTAGAAGTCGAACTGGTAGGGCTGGTCGATGAGGGCGTCGAGGTTGGTCGCCGTGCCGAAGTTGAGCCCGCCGTTGGGCATCCCGCCGATCACGCCCGGCTCTGCCGTCAGGGTCAGCAGATCCAGCACCCCCTCCTCGTTGGCCACCCGGGCCACGCCCTCGGGCATGCCGATGCCGAGGTTGACCACCTGGTTGGGCCGCAGCTCGAAGGCCGCGCGTCGCGCGATCACCTTCCGGGGCCCCAGCTCCATGGCCGCGATGGAGGCCATGGGCACGCGCAACTCCCCGGTGAAGCCGGGATTGTACGCTTCCAGCAGGGTCATCATGTGGTTTTCCGGCGGCGCGACGACCACGCAGTCCACGAGGATCCCGGGGACCTTGACGTGCTTCGGGTTCAGGGTGTGCTGCTCGGCGATCCGCTCGACCTGGGCGATGACGAAGCCGTTGTTGTTCTTGGCCGCCATGGCCTGGGCGAGCACCTCGATCGTAAGGGCCTCTTTTTCCATCGTGATGTTGCCGTTCGTGTCGGCCGTTGTCCCGCGGATGATGGCCACGTCGATGGGCGGCAGCTTGTAGAAGAGGATCTCCCTGCCCTCGATCTCCATGAGCTTGACGAGGTCTTCGCCCTCGGTCTTCGTCTTGCGGTTCAGCTTGCCGCCGTCGAGCCGTGGGTCGATGAAGGTGCCGAGGCCGACGTAGGAGATGAGCCCCGGCTTGCGGGCGGCGAGGTTTCGGAACAGCGTGCTGATGCAGCCCTGGGGCATGTTGTAGGCCAGGATCTTCTCCTCCCGGATCAGCTTCTGCAGCATCGGGGCGAGGCCGATGTGGCCGCCGATCACCCGTCCCACGAGTCCTTCGTGCCCCAGGTGATTGAGGGCCTTGGTTTTGCCGTCCCCCTGTCCGGCCGCGTAGATCAGCGTCAGGTTTCTCGGATGCCCCTCTTTCTTGAAGCGTTCTTCGATCCGAATGAGAATTTCCTCGGGAACCCCCGTGGCGACGAACCCGCCCGTCGTCACGACGTCACCGTCGCGGATGATGGCCGCCGCCTGTTCGCCCGTGACGATTTTCCCCTTTCTCCGAATCTGCGCCCGCAGTTCCTCGATAATCGGATGCGGTGAGGGCGGCTGCAGATCCGCCTTTTCCCGGAACGCAAAATACCCGTCTTCCTTCTCTCCCATGGGGTGCCTCCTTTTTGGTCCTCTCGTTTTCCCGTGACGCCCGCCGCTCCGGAACGAGGTCAGATCCGCATGCCGTCGAATGTCTCGATGACTCCTTCTGTCACGAATTGCAGGCGTTTTCCCTGCCGGGTTTCTGCAACGAAAATACCAAAGCGGATTCAACACACATCCCATCGATTCAATTCAATATTTAACGATAGCGCATCTTGACGGATTCCCGGTGGTGTTGACTCTTTTCTACAGGTTCCGGGGTTCATGCAGAATGACCATTTACATCGAGGACTTGTTTGTTCCCCGGCGCTCTACGCACTGTAGAAAAATGGCGACAGGCTTCGAGCAAAACCGCCGTGGCCCGGCATCGCGCGTCGGGGACCTTGACCGAAGGGTCAGAGGTTCAGGACATTGAACACTTTTCGTTGGCCTGAAGGTGGCAAGGCTGTTAGAATCCCCTGCACAACACCTCGAGGCGGTTTCGCGATGAGGGCACGGCTTTCGGGCATGCATTCGGCAAGGATCCTGGCGGTCTGCCTCGCGGCAGCGGCGCTGTCCCTCCTTCAGCCCGAGCCATCGGCAGCGCAAGAACGGGACGGTGGGGCGGCCCCGCGGGGCCGCAAGCCCTTCGTCATCGCCTCCCAGCGCAACGCGCCCCCGTTCTCCTTCGAGGGCAGGGACGGCACGCCGCAGGGCATCCTGATCGAGTTCTGGCAGCTCTGGGCTTCCCGGAACGGCCACGAGATCACGTTCCATCTGGGCGATCTCGACGAAACGATCGAGAGGGTCCGCGACGGAAGGGCCGATTTTCACGCCGGCCTCTTCCATTCGGAGCCCCGAAGCGCGTATCTCGATTTCTCGTCGGGGTTCCTCGACGATACCCTGTCGCTCTTCGTCCTGGACCGGCTTGACATCCACACCGTCGAGGACCTTGCGCAAACGCCCATCCCGGTCGGCGTGAGCCGCGATCACTACGCCGCGGAGTACATGCAGCGGACCCTCCCCCACATCCGGCTGAAGCTCTACCCCAACAGCGAAGAGGTGGTCATGAGCGCCCTGCGCAGCGAGATCGTCGCCTTCGCCGTCGATTACCCCATCGCCTTCTACTTTCTCTCGAAGCACGATGCCCGGGGGCAGTTCCGGGTCGTCACGGACCTGGCCACCCACGCGCTGCGGGCCGCTTTCCGCAAGGGGAACCGGGAGACCCTCGAGATCGTCGAGACGGGGCTTGCCCGGATCGGCAAGGACGACATCGCGAGACTGTCCGACAAATGGGGACTGCGCGAGAAGAGGCTGCTGCCGCCGGGGATGCTCAGGATCCTCGCCGGCTGCGGCGCCGGGCTGCTGCTCTTCGCCCTGCTGGCCAACTGGTACCTGCTGCGGCGGGAAGTGCGGCGGCAGACGCGCGAGCTCAACGAGAAGAACCGGATTCTCAGCCTCATCAACCGGGACATCCTCGAGGCGACCCAGACGGCCCAGAGCCAGATGGAGACCCTGGAGAAACTCGGCCGCGACAAGGACGACCTGCTGCGGATCGTGACCGAGGATTTGAGGGACCCGATCCAGGGCATCCACCAGCTGGCCGAAGAGAGCGGCGGCCCGCGCATGCCCGAGATCCGCGAAAGGGCATCCCGTCTCCTGGCACTCATCGACCGCCTCACGGAGGCCTCGCGGCTGGACGCGGAAACCTATCGCCAGGAGATGGAACAGGTGAACCTGGCGGAATTCCTCGAGCGCCGGCGAAAGGAGTTCCGGGAGCTTGCCGCCATGAAGGGGATCACCGTCGAGATGTCCCTCCCGAGGGAGCCCGTTCCGGTGCTCGTGCACCCCGGGCATTTCGCGGAGATCTGCCGTCAGCTGCTCCTGAACGCCGTCAAGTTCTCCGAACCGGGCAGCGACGTGCAGGTCAGCCTCTCGGTTGCGCAAGGCGACGACGGCCCGAAGGCGCGGCTCGACGTACGTGACCGGGGAATCGGGATCCCCGGGGAATTGCTGCCCCGCATCTTCGAGAGGGCAAGCGGGGCTGCCCGCCAAGGCACGATGGGCGAACCGTCCCTCGGAATCGGTTTGTCCGTCGTCAAGAGGCTCCTCGAGCTGCACGGGGGTTCGATCCGGGTCGAGTCGCAAGAGGGCCGCGGGTCGACGTTCACCGTCGAGATACCCGTGACCCAGGAGGCCGCCGTCCGCTTCGATGACGTGGCGCACCGGTTCCAGACGGGGGACATCGTGCTGTTCAAGGGGCTCTACCTGGACCGGGACCAGCAGCCTCACCCCTCGGAAAACTGGACCCACGCCGGCATGATCGTCAAGATCCCCGGCAGCGATGAGCCCCTGCTGTGGGAATCGACGCCTCTGGAGTCGCTCAAGGACCGGATCCTCGGCTACAGGAAGGGGGGACCCCAGCTTGTCTCCCTGCGGGAGCGGCTCCTGACCTACGAAACCGACGTGTATGCCTGGCGCGCGCTCAGGGTGGCGCGCAGCCCCGAGATGATCCGAGCCGTGCTCGAATACATCTACGCGATCCACCGCCTCCCGTTTCCGCCGCAGATCGAGGTGATCCGGCGGGTCGTCCAGACGCGGTTCTTCCTGCGCTGGTGGCCCCGCAAGCCCGCCTACCGGAGCATCTTCTGCACCGAGCTGATCGCGGAGACGTACCGGCGGATGGGGCTCCTGCCCGAAACGCCCCCGCCGTCGGCCTACCTGCCCCTCGATTTCTCCGAGCGCCGGAAGATCCCCCTGTTGAAGGGCGCCTCTCTGGGCCGCGAGGTCCTGCTGCGGGTCGAGGGCCGCAAGGAACGGTTCATCCTGCCGGCGGCGCTCTCAGGAAAAGGAAAACGGTAAAGAACCCTTGAAGTCTAAACGAAGGCTCCGACCCTTTCAGCCGTCTCGAACGTCACCTTGCCCCGGTAATACAGCTCCCGGAAGAAAGGACCCGCTTCCTCGAAATTCATGCGCAGCGTCGTGAACCGCCGGCCTGCCCGCAAGAGGGTGATCTCCGCAAGGCTCCGGGAGGAGACCACGTCCGCACGGTCCGATTCGCAGCAGAAGAGCCCCCTGTAGACCTTGAAGGCGCCGAAACGAGGCTCAGCGACTTCGACATCCCGCCAACGGACCCGGCTGCGGCTGAACAACCGGCACACGGTCAGCCCCCGCGCGTCGGTCCGGAGCACCATCAGGCGCTTCATCAGCACGAGCGCCATGCCGGCTGCCGGGACGAGCGAGACTCCGAGAAGTGCGCGCCGTGCGGCACGCAGGGTCTCGTCCGTCACGGCGCGGACCGGCATCGACTCGGCCAAGATGATGGACAGGATGAGGACGCAGAGGAGAAGCATTACCGAGATGATCCCCAGCGGCGTCAGGATGTGCAGCGCGTGAAGGCCGTAAACTCCCCTGTGGTCCGGCGACAGGATCCGCCCCCTTTCGCTTTCGCAGGGGCCGAAGCAGGCACGGCCGGGATAGCGTCTCTCGAGGTATCGGAGAAAACCGGCAAGCCGTGGGTCATCGGCGGCAAGCGCGACCTCCTCCTTCCGCGGGTGCCCGGGGTTTCCGTGATCGAAGCGGATCCGCAGGCTCGGCCCGGAAGACCCCGTGCGCCACGAGCCGGGAATATGACGGATGCCGCGCAGGGCCTCCTCCGGGATGGACCGATTCTTTTTTCCCCTGACAATGCGCAGCACACCGCACCCGGTCTCGACCCGCACGGGGCCCATAGACCCGTCGAGATCGAAGGAGTGAACGGGTTCGGCGGATGGGATGGCGTCCATCGCCGTTATGTTAACGACGGCGCGGCGGAAAAACAAGCGATCCCCGGATGAAAAAAAGGGGCCCGCCCCCCGTGCTGGCGGGGCAGACCCCTGGCCGGGTCGAATGTCGCCCATCAGTCTTCTTTCGGCGTCATGAAGTCGGGCCGCAGGAACTCGGGGTCGGGGTAGGTGTAGAAGCCCTTGCCGCTCTTGACGCCCAGCTCGCCGCGCTTGACCATCTCCAAAAGCGCATCGGGCGGCTTGTCATGGGGAAGCTTGGACTCGTTGTAGTACACCATCTCGATGTCGTAGATCGTGTCGAGGCCCACCTTGTCCATGAGCGCGAAGGGACCTTCCTTCATGCCCGTGAAGACGCGCCAGGCCCGGTCGCTGTCGCGGAAATCGACGAACCCGTTGCCCCACATGTAGAGCACCTCGCGCTTGATCGCCCTCCAGACGCGGTTGAAGCAGAAGCCGAGGATCTCCTTCTTGACCTTCAGCGGGATGCAGTTGACGGAGATGATCCACTGCACGCCCGTCTTGAAGACCTCGGGCAGGGTCTTCGTGCCGCCCATGATGTCCACCATGTTCACCCCCTGCAGGGGGAAGTAGAAATGGATGTTGAGGCAGCGCTCGGGGCGGCCGCTCGAGGCCTCCATCTTGGAGACGGGGATGGAGGAGCTGTTCGTGGCGATGATGCAGTCCTTGGGGGACTTCTCGCCCAGCTCCTTGAACACCTTGTTCTTCAGCTCGATGTTCTCGAAGACCGCCTCGATGATGAGCT
>Ga0116187_1004410_pt1 | contig 12327 bp, 8 predicted proteins | sample AD_JPNNA6_MetaG_FD_89755 | JGI IMG/M metagenome (GOLD analysis project Ga0116187, IMG submission 89755) | Active sludge microbial communities of municipal wastewater-treating anaerobic digesters from Japan - AD_JPNNA6_MetaG | ecosystem: Engineered > Bioreactor > Anaerobic > Digestate | place... | reverse complement strand
TCATATTCTACATATCCAATTTCATTATTTTCTCCGAATTCAGCATATACTTTCATAGCATCTGCGAATTGGATAACGGCTGAAAGAATACCATGTCTTCCAACAAGAGCTTTGGACATTCTCTTCATTCTTCGTTTCTGCTTACCCGATATTCCTTTTCCTTCAGGCTCTCCATCGCCAAATTCACTCTCGGATCTTCCAAATAATTTTTCAGTAAAATAAAGGAAGCTACCAATCATATTATCAACTACGACTGTTGCTTTGACTTTTTTCTTTATCTCATTTCCTTTATCATCATAATCAACATATCCAATTTCATTAGCTTCTCCAAATTCAGCATATACTTTCATTGCATCAGCAAATTGGATAACTGCGGAAAGAATACCCCTTCTTCCAGTTAAAGCTCTACCCATTTTTCTGATAGCAACAGCTTTTTCTTTTGTAAGAGTTTCTGTGGATTCAAGAAGAGCAGTTAAGAAAGTACTTATCGAATACGATATATTATCAGCGACCTTTGTGAGATTAACTTTTGCTCCAAATATAGGTTTACCGTCCTTATCATACCCTTCAATAATTCTCATATTTTCTAGTTCGGCAAAAGCAGTAACAGCTATAGCAAACATACAAAGAGCTAGAGACATGGACATTAAAACACCAATACCTGCGAATATTTTAGCACTATTTTTTATAAATTCTGCAATACCACCAATTCCTTTTTTACCCCCAGAAAGAACAGAAATCCCATCTATCATTCCCCCCAGGACTCCTCCAATAAGATTTCCTAATACATCTCTTATGGGAACGTCTTTTAATTCATTAGCAACATTAACAATTTTTTTAATCATTAATGAAAGAAGCCAGAATGTTGCACCCATTCCTAAAATAACTAAGCCTCCTAAAAGAATAGGTGCTGCTGCAAAACTTAATAAAGCAAATATTGCAGCTGCCCCAAGTATAACTCCTCCAACTATCAACATTGATTTGAGAATACTTCCGCCAGATTCCTTAGATAATATTTTTGGAATTAGAGACATTGCCATAGCAAATGAAAGCAATCCAAATGCTAATGCAGCTAATCCAAGGCCCATTTCAACTAAGGTAAATACACCTTTTTTAATAAATCTATTAGCTAGGGCAAGTGTCCCAAACATTACTAATAATCCTAGGACAGTAACTCCTAAGAACATTATAACATCTGTAGGCTTAGATAATTTTAATATCATTGCGGTTAATAACAATGACCCAGCAAAAGCAAGAATACCTAATCCTAAATATGCAAAGCTTAAGGAAATATCTTTAACAGGTTTAGCAATTTTTGTTAGAGCATTTCCTATTTTTTCAAATGTTTTTATTGCACGATCTACTTTACGTATGCTCGCAGAATCTCCTTTATCTTCTAGAAATTCCATTAGCATTTTTAAAGTCGAAAGGGTTCTTGTAACTTGCTTTTCTTTTACTCTTCCCATAGAGTCTAATCCTTCGGCAAGTTTTGGAAGACCTGTTCCAAGATTATTTAAAGATTCTGATAAATCTTTTAGATTTTTTGCCCCTCCTTTTTTCTTATTAGCAATATCCATCATTTGCTCAATAAATGAAAAGAAATCCTTTATTGTTTTGGGTTTTACTTTTCCGAATCCAATCAAAGAAGGGCCAAGATTGGAAAGCATTGCTATTTTATCTCTAACAGCTGCACCTGGACCTGCTGGGGCTGCAGGTTTTGATCCACGGGTATTTTCCTCAATTCGTCCAAGGGTTTTGAGAATCCCATATAAAAGTTCGTTAGCCTGCTGCATTTATTTGTAGAGATTTTATTTATATATCTCCAGCAAAGAAAAAAGGTGCAGAACTGCACCTTTTAAAATTTAGGTTTAGGCATAGAAGGAATATTCATTTTTGGAACCTTAAATCCCCCATAATCTGGCTTATCGTGGGATCTAGGCATTTTTGCTGCAGCCTGTTGTTTTTTATATTCTTCTTCTTGCTGCTTAATTCTTTTTTCCTCTTCTTTATTAGCTTCTTCCAATTCTTGTAAAATATATTCGATTTCAAAAAATTCCATCGGATATAAATGAATTGGAGCTATATGAAATCTATTGGCAAAGATATATTCTATCTTAACCCAATTTAGAAAACGGATCTGAAATAAGGAAAATAGATTTAATTCCGCCCTGAAAGTTTAGCGGGATAACCCGCTCCCCTCCATTCTTATCTTTGTATTTTAAAACAGGATTAATAGTTTCAGAAAAAATCTTCTTTACTTCTGTGAGAACCGAATATTCTTCAGCAGACCAACTATTTGAATCAAGGACGAATTTTTCATAAGAAGAATCATTTAGCCCCCTCCAATCACCAATAACAAAAGGAGCATATCCTACAAAATCCTCATCAAGCGGTTCTCCAGCTTGTCTTTTACGGTTAATATAGTTTTTGAGCCAATTTGTTACCCCTGCTGATGGTAGGAAAACTCTTACTTTTTTCCCGCTACTTTTAAATGGAAGAATAATACATCTTTCTTCGGGGGAATAAAATCTCATTACCCTATCATCAAAAGTAATATAATCCACCATATCCTTAACAATATCAATTTTTTCTGTTTCGGATACTTTAGCTTGAAGTTTATTATCTCCTTTGACAAAGGTCCTTTCTCTTATAGCAAGTATAATATAAAATCTGTCGACCTCCTTTATATCCCTCCAAGAAGAAAATTTACCATCTGGGAATTTTAAACTACAACATCTTTCAAGGACATAATTAAGCATATCATCAAGAGCAAATATGTCATCTTCATTAAGGGTCGACCAGTGTCTTATTTCTCCAGCCGTCGCTGAACGAATTACTATTTCTGTTCCCTCAGGATAAAATAATCCTTGAGTAGGAAGATCTGTTATTTTTAATCTTTCCCATCCAAGTTCATTTTGAGGGTCTCTTGATTGAGCCATTGGAATAGGATTGACCCCACCTGGTATTGGAGTAATAGGGGGACCTACTATTCCTTCTTTTTCTTGAGCAAATTGTTTTAATTTTTCTTCGTTGTTCTGATCCATATTTTTATAGAATTTATACGATTTATCTATATATTATTATACACTGAAAAACCTAATAGTTTTAAACAAAAAAGAGGGCTTTTGGCCCCCTTTTCCTATAATTTTTTAAAGATAATTAAACAATTGTTTCGTCCCAAGAATCGCAAGCAAGTGTATAACCTTCGATCCTATAAATTTCCTCGCTCATGTAATTTATTTCAGGTACATTAAGAGGAGTTATTGGAAATACATTGTAAAGTTTCCACTGCCAATAAGGATTATTAGCTCTATCATAAAGGGTAATAAGTGCCCAAGGAGCTACATAATCAGCTTTGATACCAGTTCTTCCTGTTAGAGGATCGTAAACTAAGTCATTCCATTTTCTTAAAGTTTTTAGAACATAAGCACTTGGAGTACGATTTAAGTTTACTTCAAAAGAGAGAGCAACGTCCATCGTAGTTTTGTCGGGCTTAGCCCCAGCAAATCTCCTGGTTGCCCATTTATACTGCTGAGAAACAGGAGTTGTTGGGAATGAGTTGGATTCCAATCCACCTATACTTATAATATTTTCAAGTAAAAGATTCGTATTTTCATCTGTTGAACCAATGCCTGTTGGAAGAGCAATCTGAACAGTAAAAAGGTTCAAGTAAAGAGGTTCGTAGAGTTCTTGTGCTGCTCTAGAACTTCTCCAGTGAGGCATTCCGAATGTTCCTTGACTTTTGAAATTTTCAGCCATATCGCGTTACTTTTATTTTATTTATTCTCTATTAAAGTGTACTATTGCTGCCTGTGCTTACGCCGCCAGTTTTGTATACTGTAATTCTCTGAATAATTTTTTCCATTCCTTTAGTAACCCATACGCCAATATCGATAATTGCAAGACCTTCATCAACGACATCTGGTGTGTTGTTTGATTCATCCATCGTGATCTGGTAATTAATAAGAGCTCCTGCATCTTTCATTGATTCAAGAATAGGAGTTACTGCATTTATGATAGTAAGACGAGTTACTGGGTTATTAAAATCGAATACGTAATTCTTAAGGACTTCTTCAACCTGTAGTTCAATTGTGTTAAGAAGCTCTCTCACATGTAAGTAGTTGAAATCGCTCTTTACAGTCTGATAAGCCGTTCTATTTGCATAGATAAGAACTTCACCTGTTGATGTTCTCTCAATAATTGAGTTATATCCAAATGGTTCTAGGTAGCTTCTATCTTCTTTGTCGAGCATATATTCTACACCTGCAAGATTAGGATTAGAAATGATACCATTTTTATTAGCTACAATAGCGTATGGATCTCCTCCTAAGAATTTCCTTACAAAGCTATTTGAAATATCAGCAGCTGGTGGAACAAGGATAACTTTATCATTCTCAGTATATTTTAAGAATGGTCCGAATACACCGGTGAACTTTGATCCATTGTCTTCATCAGGAAGAGTAAATCTGAAGCTTCTTGGCATATCAGGGTTACCTCCTACTGGAATGTACTCCGTACTGAAAATTGGTTTTGGATCAACTCCGCTAACGAATACGTCGCAGAAGTAAGGATCCTGACTTGTTGAAAATTGAGTCATTGAAGGAGCACTAATAATAGCAGTAGTTTTACCTCTCTTCTTAGCAAGTCTGGAAAGATAAACTTTACCTCCCAAATTAGGTCTAAGACCATAGGCCATTGTATCAACTACATATCTGTAGTTAATCATTTCTGGGTTAGTTAAGCCTCTAAGAATTCCTTCATCTTCAAGCATTGAATAGATCTTTTCGAGACCTTCTTCAGCGTTTGGTGTTCCGGTAGTTGTATATCCAGGAAGATGGTTAGAAGTAAGCTTAAGACCATCAAGAGCAAGGAATTTATAACATGTAGCTACAGATGCATCGTCGATTGGCATCTGAGTGGTTATCGTAGTTGCTCCTGCACCACCATCGATAGGTTCTGCTGTTTGTAGAACGTAAACTCCAGTAGGAGAACCATAAGTAGAAATATCATCTGTAAATATTTTAGAAATTACATAAGTAACTCCGGGAATACCATTTTCAGCTAATGCTTCATCTTTTTTAACTAAAGTACCAATACTAATTTTATTAGCATCTGACATATTATCAAGATAGAATTTTTTCCCTGTGGTTGTTCCTTCTTGATAAGTAGTGATTGTTAAAGTATTATGGATAACTTCATTTAATACACTAACATCATAACTTAAAAAATTAGATTGTATACTAACACCATCAACTCCAGTTAATGTTGAAGGTTCCCAAATTGCAGGAGATACAAAAACTCTTACATTGGAAGAAGCATTTGGGGCGCTAAATAATGATACATCTGTATAAACTGCATCAGATATAAAAATAGAAACATCTTGAGTGGTTCCAGTTGAAATGGTATGAACTGCTGGAGATATTAAAACAGAAACATCAATTGGAATAGTTGCAGAAGCATCGGTATACCAAACGGATGCTTCCCAAATTGCAGGAGATATAAAAGCATCATAACTAACCTCAACTTTGTTTATTCCTTGGTCAATAAAACCGTGACCAACTAAATCTACTAAATGTCCTGCGGCTAATATATCTGAACCATCTCCAATTTCCCATTGTCCCGATTCTTCATCCCAGATAAGTTGATCAAGAGCATCCTGATTAACATTAACCATAACACCCGTTAAAGGAGTTGAAGCATTAACAATATCTTCGATATTCTGGTTTGCTCCGGTTTGATCTCTAAAATCTGGAATAAATGTTCCGATCCATGATCCAACTAAACTAACTTGAGGAAGGTTAATAAATTCGTTCAATTTTGCAGGTATAACTCCTTTTGTATTAAAATAAGATGAGAAGAATGGATCTGAAGATAGGTTAGTATAATTTGTCCAGTCTCCTTCAATAGCTATAACTTGAATAAAATAATCCTTCATTAAATCATAAGGACGAATCCATTTATAAGGAATATTGGAACCATACCAATCTTTTGCTGTAACATCATATCCCTGAAGTCCAACAGCTTTTCTTACAATAACTGAAACTCTTTTAGTTCCAACATTAGCTACTTGTAATAATGAGGTGCTTTCAGCGGAACCAGGAACTCCTTCTTTATTTCCGGCTACTCCCAATAGATAGTCTGGATCTGGTTTCCAGAATCTTTCTCTATTATAAAAATTAATAAAAGCATCGCTAAAAACGCCAGGGTTCGAAGCGGAAGCATCTAACGAAAGAGAAACAAATTCTGCAAAGTTTGTTGAAGAATTATCAACATTTAAAAGATTAAGAGCAAATACGGGTGCTTGAAGCAAGCAAGTATCTATTGATCTCTGGAAGAAAGATCCTTTTTTCTCTAATTTCTTATCTATATCCCCAAAGAATCTAGCACGATCCCTGGTGGAACGAATAAAAGTAGGAGCATTGAAAGGCCCGATCTTTGAGAACCCAACTACTAATCTTAAAGACTGAGTTGTAACTGTAATTCTTTCAGACTGATCTACTTCGACTGTATAAACACCAGCAGCTTTAAATTGGGATAGATCTAAAGAAAGTTTTGCCATATTATTTCATTTATTTTTATTATTTATTCGTCAAAAATTTAAGGAAAATCTACTTTCTGACTTTTCAAATAATGTCTTTTATTTATATATCATAGAATGAAAAACCCCGTTTTAACTTTTTCACCATGACGATCCCCCGCTTTTCCAAGGGAGCCCGCCATAATTAGATGCTTTGTTTTTTTCGCCTTGCAACCATATTTTTCTTAATTCTTCTTGTTCAGCTGTAATGGCATCTGGGTTTTCATAAAATGCTGAAAAAGCATTATCATTTAAATCCTGACTATCATCTGGTTCTTCAAGAATAGCTAGCATATATCTTTTAATTAAAGAATCCGGCATATCTTCCAAAAAATCATAAAGCCAATCTTCATATTCTGGCTCTTCATAAAAACGAGAAAGATTTAAAACCGTCATAACAGCATCGTCATGTTTAGCAATGCCTTTATATCCTGTTTTTGTTTTTCCAAAAGACCCAAACTCGCTAATTGTTGATTTTTCGCTAGGCAAAATAGTTTTTTGAGATATTAATCTTTTTCCTAATTTGCAAAAATAATCTTTATCTTGTTTTTGTTTAAATCCTGCTTTTTTTCTTGGTGGTTTTTCTCCCGGAACTGGAGCAGTATGATAGGAGTGCATTACCATTCCTTCAAAATAATCTTCGTGCTCGGCAATTTTATTTAAAAAAGCTTTTCCATTAAAGTTCATTTCGGTAACCCATTTAACTGATTCGGGATTAAACTGATCAAAAGCTAAAGCATTATTGACTTTTGCCATAACTTCTTCATCTCCAATATTATCTCGGAATATACCAACTTGTCTTATTCTGAAAAGATTTTTTATTGTTCTTTCATCTTTTCTTAATTTTCTTAATTTAGCTATAGATTTAGGTTCCACTTGCCAAATAGTTGTAATATTATAGTCGTTATCTTTTTTCTCTTCTTCATCTTTTCCTTCTGCAATATCATTGGATAAAATAAATCTATACATATTTAAAGGAAAATCATCATTAGGATCAAAATCCGGATGCCACAAAAGATTATCTCGATAAAGTATTTCGTCCAAAGAGGACTTTTCTAATTCATGGAATTTATATTTCTTTTGAATTTTCTTTAGCCAAGCTAAATCGCTCCCCGATAAAAGAATATTACTTTTGCTATCAAATGAAAGTTCATATTCCTGAGCAAATGCCTCCGGGGTAAAGTTAGCTCTTTCCTTTTCGGCCCATTCATCATCTCTGCCGGGAACCTCCCACCAGTCTACCCTTTTATAAATAAAACTATTTAGACCCTTGTTGGCTTTATCCCATATTTCAAAGAATAAATTATCCATTCCATCGGGGGTAGAAGAAATAATACACTGAGATACACGAGAAGATGAGAGTGTAGGATAAACAGATCTCCAGAATGAGCGAGCCAATTTTTGATTAATGTGAGCAAACTCGTCGATGTATAATACATGGATTGTAAAACCGATAGCTGCCGTACTCGTTGTTGCTTGGGATGTTAACATACATCCATTATCGAGTTTCAAACCCAAAACTGCAATTTGTTTTATACCTGGTTTAAGAAAGAATGGAAGACCCCTGAAAACATCAACTACTTTTGCTACAATTTCTGTCGTTGTAGCTTGTTTGTTAGCAAGAATAAGCAGGTTTCTATCTGTATGAAAGCAAAGATACCAAGCAAAGAAAGCAGAAATAGTTGTTGTCTTACCAGTCTGGCGAGAGGCCATCAAAATATAATTTCGTACTTTAGGACCAAAATCTTCTAAATCATTTATCCAAACCTCTTCGCCAACGGTATTTAAAATATCTCTTTGAAAATCCCTTAAAGTAACTGTTTGCCTTCCATAGTCAGTTAGGAATCTACAATATTTTTCTACAAAATATTCTATATCTTGAGAACATTTTATAAATTCTTGTTCTTCTTCGTGAGTTAATTGAAAAAGAATATTATCAGCTTTTAATTCTGGATCTCTTTGATGAAAACAGTCTAGATTAACATCCGCTCCATACCTAAGTTTTTCAAGAGCTTCATTGACTATTTCAGTGTTCCATACAATATTTTGTGCCATTTTTAACGGATCTTTAACATATATACCTTATTCCGTTTTTATCTCTTCAATATCTTGAACATTTTGATCTCCTTTTATAATGACAACCTGGTCATTTTGAGCAGCTTTTAATCTTTTTGTTTCATTAATTAATTCTTTTGTTCCAAGAGCTACAAGACCTTTATCATTCCTAACCATTCCATTTTGACCAGGTCCAATTGCTCTTAACTCATTCTGTTTTTCTTGTACATCAAATCGAATATCCTTATAGGTTGCTTTTATGGCTTCTACGGTTTGTAGGAGTTGCTTATTTAAGTCCCCGATGGTCTTGCTAAGTTGACCAAAGACCTCAAACATGCGTGGGTGTGCGGCCCCACTACGTACTTCCTCCATGAGGGTCTTTTGCATAGTTTCATTTACCTTTAATTGATAAAGCATACCAGAAAGGGAAAGAATATCAACTTGCATTTTATTTTTAAGATACGGATTTTGCTTAATTATTTCATCGGTAAGCATAAATCCCGTAGCATTCTTAATCATTTTTTTGGCTTTCGAATCACAGTCTTTTTGTAATTTATCAAAATCGAGATCAAAAGTAGGTTCCATGGCGAGCTCTGGGGCATCAAACTTTGGAGTATTTTTATCAAGTTTGTTGTCTGCAGCGTCGATCATCTTCTGTAACTCGTCTTTTTCGTCTCTTGCATTCATATAATTAGTTTTAATCGTTTAACGTTGTTTAGAAATATAAGGAGCGGAAAAGCGAAGATCGCAGTTATCCAATATGATAGCTTGATCAGCATCCTTTGAAAGATAAGATAGTAATTCTAATGGTTGTTTTTCTTCTTCTATTGTTGTTGTAAATAGACGAATATTAGTCATAAGAGAATCTGATTTATCAAGAGTGTACTGATCCACTACAACTTCTTCAGGGGTTAAATTAATAGTTTTATAGAATACTTTTACAAGTTTATCTCCGCTTCCAGAAACATTTGGCTTCCAAACATAAGCATTATATTGCCCCCATGTATTTCCTATATTAACTATTATTCCATACCATGAATTATCTAAAAGTCTGGTACTCATTGGAATAACTCTTTCTTGAGAACCATAGAGAATTTTAATATATTGATTCGCAAATATATTTGCTTTGAATCCGTGATTTGTTTCGTTTATTCCATCTATGAGATTAATGGGTTCCTGCAACTTAGCTTTATAATTTCTCATAGAAGCCCAATTGGAATTCAAAGAATTAAGATATGTTTCTACATCTTCATCTATTTTACAATAGTATCTTCCTGTATTGAAATCATTATCATCAATAATTTTTGCATAAAGATTTAATGCTCCAGGCCTGGAAATTGTAAATACATCATCTATTCTGAATCTTCTGGATGTAGGAACTAATTTTATGACATAATTAGCTGGGGGAATTAATGTTCCGTTTTTTTCTATTAATTCTACATCGTATTCTTTAACTGCAAAATTCTTAGGCATTACCCATGAAGTAAGAGCTCTATCAGAAGTAGTTGTAATATGATCCGAAGCATTATATCTTACTGCATTGAAAAAAGCAGAACTTTTCATTTCATATAATGATTGAGCAACAATAACTCCATGAATATCCAAATTATAATTAACTGTTCTTAAACTAGAATCGAGTGTTTTATAAATATCCTGAGATGTTGAATTAAATGCAGATGTTTGCTTCTTATCTGTAAGTTTTTCGATATTATCCTGAATAGCTTCTCCAAATAATTCTTGTTCCCCAACAGTATACTTATCAATAGTTTCTTTAAGAGCTTCTCCCTCCCTTCTTGAAGCCTCAGGCTGATATTTTCTTAAATTAACTACCCAGGTGGTTTCTTGCTCCATAAATCCCCTTTTTAAAAAAGAAGATTCTACCTGATATAATTTATTTGGAAGAGGAAGATAAACGATGTCCTTTTTTTGAGGGGCTGTTCCAAATCCGACAGTAGTTTCCCAATATTTTTTATCAATTTCAATTTGCGTAGGTAATTCATATTGTAATCCCATTAAATCCATTTGATATTTACTATCGGGAAAACCATTTGGACCCACAACAACTTTTAAGCAGATTGGTGTATCTTCAACACAGGATAAAGTGTATTCTTGAAAAATAACATCTTTCGATCTTTGCTGAGGAACAGCACGGAACCATCTAGCATCAATTCCAAACATTTGATTTGCAACACTATTTAAAGTATTATATGTTTGAGCTGATGCAAGAGCCAGATTTGGATTAAAAATACTTAAGGCATCCTCGGAAAGATTTACTTGAAGCCCCCCAACATTTTGACCCTGGGATCCAGGAAATGCTCCACTTAATTGTTGTTCTTTTGGATCAGTACAATCTGCCATTACACTACTCTTTTTTCTATTTATTCATTAAATAAAAAGAATAAACAACTTACCACTTATTTGCATAGCATCCTGAGTTGTCGGCGGATTTTGTTTTTATATCCATAAAGCATCCGCACAAATTACAAATTCTTAAACGATCATTAAAATATTCGCAGGTTTCACAAATAGATATTTTCCTATTTGCTTCCTCGTTAATTTCATTTCTATATGATTTATCCACTTTATATCGGATCCAGAGAAAATATCCTCGAATTATTTCTCTAAAAATACGTATTAATCTTTTTACCATTTTTTAAGTGGGCAAACATAATGATAAGACCCATTGGGCATTAATTGAGCAATAGCTTTTCCTTCTTCATCAAGAGGGTAAACCCTAAAAGCTCTGAACATTAATCCGCAACCACATTTTTTACAAGCAAATCTTTCACCTTTTTTTATTAACTCTTCACAAGAAAAACATATACTTATTCGATCTTTAGCCATTTTTTCGAAATCATGTAGATCAATATCTTCATAATTTGCTATGATTTTGTCTTTATCTAAATGAAACCCAATAGGAATCATAGGTTTTTGTTTTTCCTGAAAATATATTTTTTGTATTTCTAAAAAATCCTGAAATAAATCATCGCAAACAAAGGTTCTACATTCTAGGGGTCGATTTTCTCTTTCAATAATACACCCTAAAGAAGAATCATGAAATTCACAATAATCGCCGGCTTCTATTTCTGGATCTCTAAGAGGATAAACTCCGTATTGCTGCTTTGCACTTTCGAAAAAACTTGCATCTTTTTGGGAAACAAAATAAGATTTTCGGAGGTCCCCCGAATATATTTTACAGCATTCTTGACACTGAGAGCATAATTCTTTATTAATATATTCTAATTGTATCATTTCAATTTTTTTAATTACATAACTTCACAAATTCCACTAATTATTCCGCTAATACACAAATATAATACAGCTGATGCAGTTCCTCTAGTATATGTTATTTCAGCATATCTAGCACCTTTGCGACCTGGATTATCTACGGTTATATAAGCCGTTCCGCTTCCGGCCCCTGAAGGAGTATAAGCTGTTACAATTTCATTGGGATCACTTGTAACTGTTGCAGTCCATGATCCAGAAGCTGTAACATAAATGGATTTCTGTTCACCTGGGTTTAAACCTCCTCCCCAATTTAGCCAGTCAGGATTAATAGAAATAGAATCCATCACAGCGGCTTCATTTTGGGAAACATCTATTGCCCAATTATTATATCTTGCAATGACATTTATTGTTCCTATTCGGTCGTCCACATTATTTGACGGAGCTGTAGCTCTAAAACTACCCCATCC